>OFQZ01000157.1_pt1 | contig 26942 bp, 34 predicted proteins | sample 1543011 | NCBI WGS metagenome assembly OFQZ01 (sample SAMN07774216, study PRJEB24372) | wastewater metagenome | isolation source: Exp Tend NO 0WW | collected 2016-02 | reverse complement strand
ATTGATGGTCGATTCGGTGACGGTCTCGCCGTAGTGCTCGGTCGCGAGCGGGTCGGGCTGCGTGGTGGCGAGGATCTCGCGCCACTTGTCCCACGTGGCCCGCGCTCGTTTGGTCGCCGCGTTCTCCTCCTTGCCGCCCGGGAGTGACGTCCACTCGGTCGCGCACTTCCGGCACGCCTCCTCGAACCGGCCCGCCTTCACGTCCTCGAGCGCGTCGCGGAAGATCAATCTCGCGACGGCGAACTCGTCCTGAGACTGCTCGGAGAAGTCCGGCAGGCCCCATCGGGTGGCCGTCTCGATCCACGTCGTCCACGTGGCCTGATAGGCGCCGGCCGCCGAGCTCCTGAGTCCATCCGGCGTCTGCTCGAATATCTTGGGGTGGCGGCTCAGGTCGTCGAAATACTTGGGCGGCGATCCCACGCCGCCGTAGCGCATCCGGTAGGCGTTCGCCGTCTGCCCGCTCTCCCCCTCGCGAATGACTCTGAGGAACGCCTGCACATGGCGATCCGAGAGCGCGGCGCGGAGGACGGCGCGGTCAGTCATTTTCACGTGATGCCCATGTCGGCGAGGATCTGGCCGATGCCGAACTTCACGACGGCGTAGGCGATCCCGGCCGCCGCCGCGATGATCGCCACCCACCGCGCGAGAGCCCCGACGCTGCGCACGACCACGAAGAAACCCTTGCCAGCCTGAAAGAACTCGATGATCTCGTCCGTGTTCGACTTGATCGCGTGCGTGACGGCGGTGTTCTCGGCGAGGCGCCGCTCGAAGTTGTCCATTCTGGCCGTCACCTCATGGCGCCACCCGTCGTCTGCACGGCGATCGTGCGGGACCGGGCAGTGAGCCGGATCGCCGGCAGGACAGGGCGGCGGCGCGCGATCCGTCATTTTTGTCTCACCTCATCACGCGAACGGCTGCACGACGACCACGCCCCGAAACGACGAGGACGCCGCGCTCGCGCTTCCGACAAGTTTCACAGAGATGTAGTCCCCTGCCGCCACCGTGAAGGCGTTCGTGGTGATCGTGACGGCGAAGTTCCCGTTCGTTATCTGACCGGTCATGCTCTGGTCGGAGGCGTTCTTCCTCATCGTGAGCGTGTAGGTCTCACCAGCTCCCGGCGTGCCGCCCGATTGCAGGATCACCTTGTTGACGTAGCCGGCATACGGGCAGACGAAGTAGGCGATGGCCTCGGTGGTTTCCGCTCCACCGTGCCGCAGGTAGCGGGTCGCGCCGCCGATCGCCAGCGTGTCGCACGAAAACGGGAACACGATCCCTTGCGCGTTAAGCGCGTCGAATGCCAATCCGATCCGCGAGGCATAGTCGGCATTGCTTCCGTTGGTCGGTTTGGACAGGCTCATGGTCTAGCTCTCCAGGAAGGCCAGCTGCAGCCGGTGAAATTGATAGTTCTCGAACACGATCGGGTTCAGCGCCTCGAGCGAGCCCAACACCGTGAAGTCCCGCTCTAGCCGCTCGCTCGCGTTGGCCGGGAAGATCGACACGAGCACCTCGAGCCCGGGGTCGCACGCTTGCACGATGTCGGACCACTTGGCGCGGTCGTCGTCGCTCGCGAAGACCGTCTCGAAGCGCAGCTCGCGCCACTTGGCGCGGGCGAGGCGGCGAAGCGATCCGCCGACCGTGCGCTGCTGTTCCGAGTTTGAGCGCCACTGAGGCGCCATGCCGGTGAGACCGTTGTAAGGCGCCTCCTGGTACTCGCCGAGCACCATCCGGCGGGCCTCGAAATAGTCGGTATCGACCGCGCCGCCGTTCGTGATGGTGACTCGGAAGGCGCTCGCGTTGACGACCGTGAACCACTTCGACAGGGGCGCGAGTCGCGAGGTGCGGTCGTCGTAGGCCGCGCCCCACTGGAATGCGCCCCACGGATCGTCGCCCCAGCCCGGGCCCGTCGGTGTGAAGAAGTCCCACGTCTGGTCATAGACGCTGGATCCCATCGCCAGGTCGCTGAATATCTGCAGCCGGACGGTTGAACCGATCAGCGATGAGGCCTGCGCGGACGGCCACAAGCTGAAATGCGACAGCCTGCGGACATCACCAGCCCAGTTGCCCTCGATCACTTGGGAGGCGAGGCTCGTCGACCGCCACAGCCGGTCGCGGATGTTCGACTGCAGGTTCGTGACGGGGAGCGTGGTGACGGCTGCCGGCGAGACCGACAGCGTCGCGTCGTCGATGGAATTCACGGGCACGAGGCGGAATGTCATGGTCAGTCGATGCTCGCGGAAGTGACAGCCGGGGCGAATCGGGCGATAAGCGTGAGCCGGCAACGGTCGGCATTCAGGTCCGTCTGCACGCCGATAAGTCGGAAATTGACCCCACCGCTCATGCCATATCGCGGATAGGTGAGCGCGACCACCTCGCCCAGGAGCCACTCGTAGGCCCGCAGGTCAGTCTCGAGTTGAACCGTGCGGATGTGAGGCTTCTGGTCGCCGAGAATCTCGTCGGCGGCGGCAACCAAGTCTGCCCCGGTCGCCGCGAAGGCGCCCGCGACCTCCCGGCGGATTGCCGTCGTGTGAAACCCTTGCCAGTTGGTCGCGTAGCTCGTCCCGCTTGGTGCCGTACTCTCGGCGACTTCACGGTATTGGGCCGACAGAATTCTCCGGTCGGAGACGCCAACCGATACGCCGATTTCGCCGAAGGTGAGGGGCTGCTCGTTTTTCTGGGAGCGAAGCGCCACCGTTCCCACGATCTCGCGCGCATTGGTGACGGAAACCGACCCGGTAACGTCGGAGCGCTGCAGCGTTCTGGTTGCGGTCGCGGCGGCAAGGCCGCTCAAGTCAATGCGAAAGGCACGGAAGACGCCCTCGTGGTCCGGCCCGAAGCAGACCTGCGCGACGCGCGCGATGTCCTCGAGGACGCCGAGAAGGTTTTCGCGTTCAAGCACCACGCGACCAGCCGCAAGCTGCCCGGCAGTCAATGAGCCATCGACGTTCTCGAAGCTGGTGGAGTCGATGTTGCCGACGTACACCCCACCGTAGTCCACCAACATCGACTGCAACAGTTCGCCCGTTGCCCCGCTGCCGATGCTTTGCGTTGGCGAGTATCCGACCACGTCGGCGGTGAGGCGACCGGTTGGTGACGACGAGAGTTTGATGGTGCCGTCAGCGGCCGAGTTGTCGTAGTACCTGCGCCGGTTGCACGCAATGGTCCCGCTGAACGATGTTCCCGTTATGTCGACCGCGCTTCCGCCCTTCGTGGTCGAAAGCCTGAAATTGTCGGCCGTGAACCCCGCCGAGATCACCCAATATTGCGTATTGGCCGCGAGCCCCGCGAAGATATCGCTGGTGACGGTGAAGTGAACCACATCGTCGATGGCGAGGCCGTGCGCGACCCGGGTGATGGTCTCAGTCCCGGCGTTCGCGGTGATGGCGGCATTGTCTCCGGAGAATATGCCCCCGGAGTCCAGCGTGACGCCGTTATCGTAGACCACCTGGACCACGGATCCGACGTAATTGTCGATGACGTAGTATTCGAGCGTCGCGGCGTTCTTTACCACTGGCTCGATTGAAAAGCCGCCGACCGATCCGTTCCAACCCAAGACAATCGGCTTCCGCCTCTCGTCATTGACAACTGCCCCAGCGATGGTCTTGTCCAGAAGTAGCCGCTGATCGCGGATCTGAATCACCAGTCGAGAGTCGTCCCCCGAGGCTACCTCGGCAAGGCCTACGGTCACGAGCCTGAAATCAGCCCTGGCCCATGCGCGGTCCCCGAGATAAAGGCGCACCTCCCTCCCGTCGATGACGAGGCTCATCAGCGCATCGAGTTCTCCGTCGACGTTCACGAGTTCCAGCTCGCCGACCGACACCTGAGTTATCCCGCCAAGCGTGTCCGGGTTCACCTTCCGGTCGAGCACCGGAGCCTTCGAAATCACCGCCCGGTAGCGTGTGCTGGCCGGGCTGTCCGTGGGCCTTGTGGTATACGGGCGATTCGCCAGATAGATCGTGCTCTCAGCGGGCGCGCCGGCACTCTCGTAGGCGAAATCGATCTCGCATAGAATGGTGCGCTCAGCATCAGTCGCGAGCCAAGCGCTGAATTGGGCGCCCGAGATCGTCATTTACCGGCGCGCCGTTTCCAGTGATGCGCTCGCCACCGCGCCCGCAACGTTGTCTCCGTCCGCCGTACCCTTGTCGCGGATGTCGAGGAGAATCTGCCGAACGTCGCGCAGGATGTCGTTCCCGGTGCGCGTCTCCGCGTACATGTCTTTCTGCAGATCCCCCGCTCCACCCGGTCGGGCAAAGTTGGCAGCCGCCTCTGTGATCTCCCTGAAAAGGGAGACGTAACCGGACCCGGAAGCGAACGCACCGCGGCCGAGCCCGAGCACGCGCTCGATGTAGCCCTGAAGGCCCGAGGCGGCGCCCAAGTCGCCGCCCTGCGCGAGGGCAAGCTGCTCGTAGAACTGGCGCTTGGCGAGGTCAAGCTGCTGCATCGGATCGAGAGGAGACATTGACGGGTTCACGAGGAGCCCCTGCAGGTAGGCCCAAAGGCCGTCCTTAGCGCTTACCATCTGCTCGGCTGCGCGGGTTGCCGCATCGCCGAGCCCCGTGATTCCGGTCGCCACCCCGATCACGGGCCCCTGCGCGTTCTGCATCGCGTTGGTCCAGGCGATGTACGCCTCGAGCATGTCGTTCAGGACCGTGACCGCGTTCCCTCCGAGCGACTGCGCGTAGGTGAGCGCCTCGCCGATTCGCCCCTCGCGCACCAGCCGGCCGATGTTGTCGATGGTGTTCTCGACGTTCCAGCCGCCCGCCTCGCCGTTGGCAGGGTTGAGCCCCATCCACGTGCGCACGCGGGACTCGAGCACGCTCCGCGCGTTGGAGGCGCCAAAGGAGGGGGAGAGAGTTGCCGCGAGAGAATTGAAGCGCGTCACGGCCGCGGCGGCGGCGTTGGTGATGGTGTTGAAGGCGGGGGCTACACCCATCAACGCGGTGAACATCTTTCGCCCGCTCTCGGTGGACAGGTCGAGTGAATCGACGAGATTTCGGAACTCCTCGTTGGAGGCCGGGATCGCCACACCGAGCGCGGCGAATACCTCGCTCACCTGATCCTGGACAAGCGCGACCTTCTCCGCGTCGGTAAGGAACGCGCTCTGGTAGTCGCTCCATTGCTGCGTCACCCGGGCGAAGGTTTGCCCGAGATCCTCGCCTTCCTTCTGGAAGGCCCGGAGGGTCTCGATGTTGAGCCCCTTGATGCCGGTGGCATCGAGCGCATCGAGTAGCCCGGCGAAGGTCGCGATCTCCTTCATCAGGTCCGCTGCGGTTCCGGTGTACCCGCGGATGAACTCCGCGAACGTGGCATCGAGCGTGTCGAAGATCGTCCCGTACTTTTTCTTGAGGAACTCGCTCGTCAACTGCTCGGCCGCAGTCGTGTCATCCTTGCCGAAGGCGAACTCAGCCGGCTGCCCGTCGGCGCGCGTGGAGTATGCCCCGCCCAGTCGCCCGGTGATCGCGGCGATCTGCTGCGGCGTGAGGCGTCCCGCGAGCTGGCGGTCGATGCCGATGGTCGAACCCATGGAGGCTTGGATGGCGCGGTTCTGGGCATCGTTCCCAGCCAGGTATTCGAAGCCCTGGGCACCGAACGGGCCGGTGGTCGAGTAGGCGTTCGCGTTGGCGCCGAAGCCGAGCTTTCCCTTCCAGTTCTCGCCCTTGTCCTTGAAGGCCTGATACAGAGCGTAGACGCCGGCGATGGCGGCGATGTAGGGCCCGGCGCCCGAGAGCATCCCCATCAGTTCGCTCGCCGCGACAGCGCCACCAGTCCCACCGCCTAGCAGAGTTCCTAGACCGGATTGCAGGAGCCCACCGCCGGCGGATAGAAGACTTCCGGCAAGACTCCCGGCGGCCGTCCCACTTCCTGTTTGTCCAGCCAGCGCCGAGAGTGCCGTCGATCCAGTTGCGCCGACCGCCATTTGAAGAACCCACCGCTGCGCGAAGATCGAGATGAGTTCCGCCAAGAATCGCTTCGCGTAATTCCGCAGGTTTTCGAAGGCGTCCTTTCCGTTCATCACGAGGTCGGCGAAGAAGTCTCCGGCGGTGCGGGAGATTTCACCCCACACAGACGCCTGATCGCGCAGAGCCGCGCTCTGTGCCTCGATAGCGGCCCTGCCGGACTCACCGCGACCCACAGAATCAGCGAGGCGCTTGCGAAGGTCGATCTCCTCCTGGAGCTGCGCGAGTTCGGTCTCCATCGCCCCGGAGGCCTTGAGGATCGCCATGCGCTCCTCGAGGCGGGCGACCACGAGCAGGGCGATCTGCTCGCGCGTCATGCCCAGAGTGTCGTTCGCCCACTCCTCTCGCTTGATCTCATCTTCGATGGCGTCGATGTAGCGGCGGCGTTTCTCCTCGCCAGCCGCGAGTGCCTTGGCGACGGATTCACGCAGTTCCGCCTCCATCTTGAGGAACGCGACCACGTGAGCATCGGCGAGCCCGAGATCCTTCTGCGCCTTCGCGAGTTTCCCGGCCGCATCTGCCCCGGCGAGGAACGCCCGCGCCTTCTTGTTAGCGGCGTCGGCGGCGTCCTTTGCGATGCGGGCGGCTTCGAGATCCTCCTCGCTCATGCCCGCCGTTGCCGTTGCGGTCTTCCCGGCGGCAGTTCCGACCGCCATGATCGACTTCTCCCAGGCGTCGAACTTCGCGCGAGAGGCTTCCGCGTCGGCAGTCATCATCCGGCCGATCTCAGCGGCCCGCTTGAAATCACCCACGGCCACAGCGGCAGCCTGCGCCGCGAGTCCGCCGATCTCCGTGCCGATCCCACGCAACACGAACCCTACGTTCCCGCCGAGGATGACGACCGCGCGCAGCGCCTCGGTGAGCGCGCCGCCAAGCACTTGGCCGAGCCCCCCGCCCTCACCCTTGAGCGAGATGAAGTCGTCGAGCACCTTGTTCAGAAGCGGGAGCATCTGCGCGAGCATGCCGTTTACCGTCCCGCCGTTCCCGGCAAGTTCGGCCAGCTTGTCGTTGAAGTCGTCCGCGCCCTTGGCAATTTCCTTCGTCATGCCGGAGAGTTTCTCGCCCTTCTCGACCATCTCGCCGATCTTCTTGCTCCCCTCGGCGAGAAGCGGAGCCGCGCTGGCCCATTGCTTGCCGAGGGCCTCCGCACCCATCGCCGCGCGCAGCTGCGGATCGTCGATGTCCTTGAAGACGTCGGCGAGCTGCTTGAATGCTTCGAGGGGATCCTTCGAGGTGACGCCGAGGGCCGCGAACTTCTCGGCGTTCTTGCCGATGTTCACCGAGAGCTTGTTGATCGACGCCGCGATTCCTTCGAGGTCGCCGCCTGATTGCTTCGCGGCGAACCTGAGCCCGGCAAGTTTCTCGACGGCGACGCCCGTCGACTTCGACAGGTCGTTCATCGAATCGGCCGCGTCGATGGCGTTCTTCGCGATGAGGGCGAGCCCCCCGGCCGTGAGACTCAATCCGAGGCCAGCCAGTGCGCTTTTTGCCTCGTCCACAGCCCGGGAGATGTCGCGCATCGTCCCGGACACCATCGTCTTCGCCTGGTTCATGTCCGCCGTGAGGCGGGCCATGTTCGCGAGCAGTTGGATCTCGAGGCTGCCCGCGATCATCGCGCCATCCTCCCGATCGCATCGCGCAGGTTAGCGGCGACTTTCGCGCGCTCCTCCGCGCTCACCGGCTCATCGGCCCACGGGGCCGGGCACTCGGGATCCTCGGCGCTCATCGCCTGGTCGATCCATTGCACCGAGAGCCGTCGCAGCATCGAAATCTCCCAAGGCGCCAGGCGCCGCCGCATGTTCAACTGCCAGGCGAGGAGTTCCTGCTGCGACAGGGGCGTCGGGCCGAAGCCCCCGCCTTCCGCCGGTCCCACCTCGAAGAGGTATTCCATGAGGTAGGGCAGCGGCACCTGCGGCAGCCTCGGCTCGCGTCCCGCCTCTCGCATCCTCGCGAGCCGGGAACCGGGCCTCGCCTGCTTCTTCCTGTCCGCCTCCGGCGCCCTCGGGACCGCGTGAAGCCAGGCGTGGTGCCTAGCCGCGACGCTCAGGCCCGCGAAGACGCCTTCGAGAAATTTCCCAGCTTCCCGATGAACTCCTCGAGCTGCCTGTTGAAGTAGCACAGGCGCGGGTTCGAGTAGGTGTCCTCGGGACTCACGGGCCAGTTGCGGATCGCCTTGGTGAACGCGGCCAGCTTCGCGACCTGTTCCCGGTCGGCGTTCTCCGCGTCGTTCTTGTCGAACTCACCGCGCATCGACTTGAACATGCGCATCTGCACCGCCCGGCCGGACTTGTGCAGGGCCTTCACGCCCTGCGGGGAGCCCGGCGAGTAAACCTCGATGGTGACGGGGTTCACGCCGTCAGCGCCGATCAGATCCTCGTCGCCGGCGGCGTTCTTCACGACGAGCGTCGCCGTGTCTTCCAGTTCGTATTTGCCGATGTCGAAACCGTCGCTCATGCTCTCGCCCTTTCGGTTTGATCTTGTGGGTACTGCCGTCTATCAGGTCGCCGCGACCTCGACAGGCTTCTTGCAGAGCGCGAGGCCGACCGCGACCTTGCGCACGGCGTTGACGTCGCCCTCGGTGAAGTTGCGCGACACGACGAGGACGTCGAGGTAGTGGATGCCCGGCGTCACTTCGCCGTCGCCCAGCGGGTAGGTGAGGCGCACGCTGTAGCGGTTCTGCGACTCGGACGCGCTCGCGAGGATCGCTTGGCCTGAGTCGCTCGGGACGTTCCCCAGCACGAGGTTCATCGTGCCGTAGTCCTTCGAGCCCTTGAGCTTCTGGACGATGGCGTCGCCGATGTTCGTGAACGTGATCACGTTCGCCTGCATGCCGTGGTCGCCGAAGTTCTCGACCTCGCCCACGGTAGTCCACGACGAGATCACGTCGGTGTCGCCGTAGCCGGTGGCGTCGAAAGTGGCGGGGCGCGTCGCGGAGATCGCGAGCGTCGCGCCGGACATGCTCTGGATGTTCGTTCTGGCGGTCATTTCAGCATCCCTTTCCCATGAGTAACCCGCGGGCCCGCGGGAGTCTACTGACGAGGCGAGGCTATGCCGAGCGGTGCACCCTTTTTAAGCGGACACGCCAGAAAAAGCGGCCCACCCGAAGGCAGGCCGAAACGGCGGAAGGGCGAGCAACCGCCGACACCTCACCACAGGGAGCCGTCAGGTGCGCCAGGAGACCATGAAGTCCCGCGAGCGCTCGAAGATCACGGGCGCGTCGTCGTCCAGGTCCGGGCCCTCGAAGTCCGGCGTGATCGAGTCGACGTCGAAGCTGCCAACCGTCCCGGTCCGGGGAGATAGCGCCGCGCGCACCAGCTCGAGGATCGCGTCCTTCGAGGCGTAGGTCTTCGCGTGCACCGTCACTTGCACCCGGTCGGTCCGGTAGCGGCTCGCCTCGGCCATCGAGACAGTCGTGCGCTCGACGCCGGAGATGATGCGGATGCCGATGGCCGGGAGCGTCGTTCCCTGCGCGATGCTGCCCACGAAGATCCGGGCGGCCGGCACCTCGGCGGTCACGGCGGCGGACGCCGCGAGCACGGTCCGGACGATGGCGGTCGAGCTCATTCTTCCACCTCGATGATGATGTCAGAGGTGTCGAGTCCGTGCTTGGTGGCGAGGCGGTTCTTGATGTACTCGCCGGTCGCGACGATTGCCGCCCCGTAGCGGCTGTCCAGAGACGGGCGCAGGAACGGCCTCGGCACAGCCCCGGGATGGGCGACGATGTCGTAGAACTGCCCCCCGAAAGAGAGTTTTCCACCCGGCCTCGCCTTGATGCTGTGAGGCCGCGTCCCGTATTCCACAAAGCGTGCATAGTAAACGTCGGCGCCACCTTTTTTCCTGCCGCCGACCTTCACGGCGGCCACTACGCGGCGCCCTTCTACGATCTTGGTGGTTATCCGCAGACTGTCACGGAGCGCGCCGGCATACCCGCCATAAATATTCAGGTTTTCGGTGCTCGGCCTCGCTACTGGAGCCGCCGCCTTTGCGGCATCGAGGATCGGCTTCGCGCCCGCACGTAGGGCCGACCGCATGATGTTTCGCTCGATCTTCGCAGGAAGCGTCTCCAAGAACCATTGGAGCTGCAGGAGCCCACGGACATTGATGTCCTCGCTCACGTGTCCGCCCCGCTCGTGGAGTAGCGCTCGACCACCATCTCGAGCCGGCGCATCCGGCCGCCGATCTCGGCAGGCCCCCCGACGATCTGGTAGACCGCGTCCTCGCCGCCGTGCAGGACGATCCGCATGGTGGAGTCGATGTCGTCCCGCCAGCGCATGCGCACGCGCACCTGGTTCCGCGCCTGCTCTAGCCCGGAGCGCACGGCCTCCGACCGGCTCGGGAGGATGGGCTGCCACTCGACGTCGCAGGTGGCGAGTCGATCCCAGCGCACCACGCGCTCGCCGTAGGCGGCATCCTCCTCGCTCACGGGGTAGTCGATGGAAATGAAGCGCCGGAAGCGTCCGCCGTCCATGCCTATCGCTCCTGGATCTTGAGGTAGATCGTGCGGTTGTCGGTACGCGCGGGCGAGGCGTCCGTCGTGATGGCGCAAGTGATCGTGGCGATGCTCGACGGGCCTGGCGTTCCGCCGCTCACCCAGACGGTCACGACGGGTCCGACGCGATCCTCGGCTTCCTTGGTGACGCCGTTCACCGTCACGGTCCACGTGGCGATCGACTCCCCGCCGGCCAGCCAGTCGGTCCAGTCGAATCCGTAGTCGAGCGTCGCGTCCGGATCCTTGGAGATGGATGGCCGGTAGACGCCGATCTCGGAGAAGGTCTCGGTGCTCATGTCACCCCCAAAGTGCGGTTCTCTGCCTTCACCCGATATACCCGGACCTGTGCGCGAATTCTAAGGCTCCGATTCGAGTAACTATCCCGCGGGGTTAACCCTCCAAGGGAGCCCGCGGCGGCATTCCCCGTGATCGGCTGGAATACCACAGCCCCAGTAGGCACGAACGCGCTGACGGCCCCCGTTGCGGCATTCCCGCTGATCTGGAAAACGGCAGCCCCGCGGGAGACGAGCCCGGCGAGCGCAGACGCCGCGTTTCCGGAGAGCGTGAACGTCGCGTCTCGCACCATCGACCCAGGAGCTCCTGATGCGAGATTCCCGGACATGGAAAATGAAGTCGCGGCGCGCGTCAACGTACCCGAGAATCCCGTCGCAAGATTTCCGGAAAATGTTGGCGAGTTGCCAGGGACTACAGTTCCCGCCGAACAGGCCCCTGAGAATCCCGAGACCGAGAAAGACGTGGTTCCCCGAGCCATCGAGCCTACAAGACCGCTCGCCGCATTTCCTGAGATGGCGATCTCGGTCGCGTTGGAGACAGTGAGCGTGTCGACAGAGCCAGATGCTTGGAGCCCAGAGATGGAGAAAAACGTTTCCCCTCTCACGAAGAAGCCGACATCTCCTGTCGCCGACACCCCGGAAAGCGCCGCGATGGTGGAAAGGTCCGGGGTAAGACTCCCCACAGACCCGGATGCCGCCGCAGGTCCGGAGAACAGACACTCCGCGGTTAGCCCGAACGTCCCGACGTTCGGGGCGCCCGCGGTTCCGGAAGCTGTGAAGTTAAAGCCTGGCGTGAACGAGCCGACAGACACCGCGCCTTGGTTTCCAGAGACTTGGAAAGAGAAGGTCGGCGCGATCGTCCCGGGAGAGATGGTCCCCAAGTTACCCGGCAAGGTGAACGACGCTTCTCCTCGCGACAGGTTGCCGACACTTCCCGTGCCCAGCACGCCGGAGAGCGCCGCCTCCGTCGCGACGGATGGCGTGAGGGATCCTACGGAGCCAGTGCCGGCATTCCCGCTTGCGGCCAGCGACATGGACGGGGAAGCAGAGCCCACCGACCCCGTAGCCCCCACTCCTGATACCCCGAGCGTCACATCCGACGACGCGGGCGCGAAAGAAACGCCTCCAAAAATTCGCGGGACTTGCGTCCGCGCGTTGCGCGGACCTTGCGGGATCGGGTAGGTGAAGTTCTTGCTCACAGCGGCTTACGCATCGGCGGCAACATCGGGCAGATGATGATTTCGCCCGGAGTTTGAGTCGGCAGCGCGAGAAGCTCCACGGTCCTGCTTACCCACCCGCTCGCGGTGCCGGTTATGGTGCGGTTGGTCGAACTCCACGACGCCACGCCGCCGTTGGTATCGTGCAGGCTCGCCTCTGCCGTCGCGTCGACCCCGTTGGCCCGGTTCGTCATGCCGGTGAAGGCCACCTCAATGTCCGTGTCGACGCTGCGATGCCCGATGCCGCCCACAACCCACGACGTTCCATCGGAGCGCGTCATGGTGACGGCGGCGAGCGTGGTTGTGGAGGTAGTGCCCGCCGAGTTCGCGCCTCCGCCTACCGGAGTGATGAACGGCTCGCACCCACGGTAGACCCCCACGCACACACGGCTCGCGTTGGTCCATGTTCCCGTGGTCGTGACGCTGTCTACCAATCGACGCCACCCCACAGACGCCGAGCAGCTTGTGCCATCGGCGGTGTTGGTGATGTTGGTCCATCCAGATGGCACCGTGGGGTTGGTCGTGCTGCCATCACGGAACGCGAACACGATGGCGATGTCGCCACTGTTGAACGATGGCAGCGTGGCGCTGTTCGTCCCGACTGCCTGCCCGACGTAGCTGATCGCCATATCAGGAGTACCTCAGCCCGGTGGTGAGGACTTGCGACACGAGGTTCACGCCCACGGCCAGCACGATGCTCGACGGATTCGACAGCCCGCCGTTGTTCGTCGTGCTGATCGTGTAGCTTCCGATCGTTGGGTTGGTGTAGGTGAACGTGGCCGTCGGTGAGCCGCTTGAGATGTCCACGCTCGTCGGGCTGAACGTGCCGCCCCCGCCACCATCGCTCGGGGTCACGGTCACGGTGCCGGTGATAGCGCCGTTCGCGCCGACGGTGTAGGTTCCGGGGATGTTCGCCATGCCGACCGTTGGCCCGGAGAGCGTGGTCGCCGTTGCGGCGGCCGATGCCGGTCTTAGCGCAAAGAGGATCCCAAGCCGCCCGCCCGTGGTAGTCACCACTTGCGCGGTCAAGGCCCCCGCCGTCGTTTGGGTCGCCGAACCCATCGCCACGTTCATGAAGCCGGAATTCTGGTCTACCCGAGTCGTCCAAGCTCCGGTCGTCCCGCTAGTCGTGCTGAACGTGAACGAGTAATCGCTGCTCGCTCCGTCCTGCCCCTGCACGAAAACGAGATCACAGCCATTTGTAACCGGCGTGATCGAAATGCTCGTCGTCGTGTCGCCCGTGCTGCTCGTGAACGTGACGGGCGTAACATCCAGCGGGGTCGTGGTGTCGATGCCGCTGAACGACGCTACCCCGGCGATCATCGTATTGGAGCCGACGCTGCCGAAGGCCGCCGAAGTCTCAGCCCCCGTGGCCTTCTTGTAGCAGACAAGAAGCACGGCATTGTCGAACGTGGACGAATCGCGGAATGCCCGCGTCCACCCGGACGGGTCTTCGTCCCCTCCGGACGTGCTATCGGTAATCGCCCAACCGATCAGGAAATCATCGGCATCAGGGGCGATAGTGACCGTGCACGGGTCGGCGGGGGTGCTGTTCGTCCAGCTATTCTTGTAGGCCATCTACTCGCCCTCGATCATCAGGTCGGTCCTGAACGTCGAGGGCGAACTGCTACCGGCCTTTGCGTGCGTGGGTGCTCGGCTACCCCACCCCATACCGATGACAGCATCACGAAGCACAGGGTCTTTCGCGCTCGTCGTGCCGGGTGCGATCAAGGAACTGTTGGCGATATTCCATGACTGCTGGTTGTCGTAGCTGACCCACAGCGTGATCGTCGCGCCAGCCGCAGGCCAGTTCTCGCGGCTCATGTGCAGGTTCACCCACCGCAAGCCTTGGGGAACGGCTACGCCCGGGGTTTCGTCAACACCCGCAGGAACTTGCCGATTGTTGAGCGTGGCAAGGACGCCCACGGATCACTCGTCCCAGTCGATCCAGTAGTCGAAGATTTGTCCGGTCCCCGTGGGGCAGATGATCCCGATTCCGTTCGCCGTGCCCACGGGAATCAGCACACCGGAGTCACCGAACGTCCAGACGATGCCCGCACCGACTGCGGCGGCGACCGAGCCGTAGCGGAAATTCGCGCCAACCGCGCCGTCCGCCGTGTGCCCTGCGAAGCCCGTGGCAATGGCAGGGCTTGCCGGGTCGTAATCGACCTCGGTCAGGCCAGCGCCGACGCCGGTCGCGTTGGTGAAGCGGCACAGCGCGGCTGCGAACGCCGTGCTGGTCGTGTTGATGATCCCGACTTCGCGCAGCTTCGCGCCAACCGAAGCCGTAGCGAAGAGAGATACCCCGGCGCGAACCGTCGTGCCGACGACCGTGGCTCGTCCTGCGATGGAGTGGCGAATTTGGAGCCCCCTTAAGCGATACGGATGAGACCCGTCGAACTGTCGTTCGTGGGCATGGTGAGCGTGAAGGTGCCCGCCGTGATCGACTGCGCTCCGAAGGTGTGAACCGAGATCGCGCGCTTGGTCGAGAACTGGTCGTTGTAGAGCAGCGCCGCGTCGAACGAACCGGACGAGGTCAGGTTCGCCCACGAGACCGACGCCGAGGGGGTCCAGTACGCGGTCGTGCCGCTCGAGGTGGGCTCGGTGGCCGCCGTCACCGCCGCGCCGCCCTGCGTGTAGTTGCCTGTGCCCGCGAGCTCGCCCGTCGTGTTGTAAACGGTATCGCCAGCCCCTCGCGATGCCGAGGCGAGATAGAGAGCAAGTTTCAGGTTGTCCTTGGTCGAGCCGGTGCGCGTCTCCGCGCACGTCCCGAGGGCGTGATGCCCCTTTAGAATGTCGACCTTGAACTGCGTGCACATTGCCTGGCTGTTGGCCATGTCAGAAACCTCCGGCGATGGATTGGGCGAATTCGGGGAGCTTCTTCACCGTGACATGGGCCGAGCGGTGGACGAGAGTCTCGCCCTCCCAGTATTCGACCCAGGTGGTGAACTCGTCGTCGTTGTCGATCACCCCTTCCTTCTTCACGAAGTCGGAGGCTTTGCGCAGGCCGTAGATGGTCGTGATGACGCCATCGGGCGATTCGACGTTCATTCGGACGTTCCTTTCCTTGTTGCGGGATGCTAGGTTGCGGGGGTGGGGCTTTTTAAGCGCCCCGCCGGAAGGCGAAAGCACCGATGGAATCCCGGCCGGCGCTCACCTCGTGGTCGCTCTTTTCGAGCAACTCGAACCCGCGCGAGAGCATCCACGCGACGAAGCCCGCAGAGGTCCAGTAGTAGAGGTGCTCCCCGGGGCGGTAGTGACGGGACTCGCGGATGCAACGCAGATCGGAGAACACGGGGATCGACACGAAGACGCGCTGCCCGGGCGTCACCTGCGCGAGAAGTTCGGCCGGATCTTCGAGATGCTCGAGCACGTCCCACAACGTGAGCGCCTCGAAGGCACTCGGATCCTCGGAATAGGAGCCCGTCGCCTTGAGCCAGCGCACCGTCTCGTCGATCACGTCGAAGCCGGCCACACGGAAACCGCAGGCTCGCGCGGCCCGCATGAAGGCCCCCGACCCGGCGCCCCAATCAAGCACCCGCGCGCCGGACGGAAGGTGACGGCACAAGAGCTCGCACCGGCCCAGGTTCACCGCACGGGAAACATCCCCGGCCTCATAGGCGCAGACCTTCACGAAATAGGCCTCGTCGTAGTCCACGCGCCCTGCCCGCATGTCCGTCTGGTAGGCGACGCCGGCGGCCGGGCACAGGCGAAGGTCTCCGTCGGCCTCGAAGGGAAGCGCGCCGACGATGCTGTCCACCTAGTGAAACCTCACGACGGCCTGCTGGCCGACTTCCCGGAACCGTTCCCATCGGCCGGATCGGCGGCACTCCACCAGTTCGCGCCAGAACTTCTGCGCCCCGGGCGCGCCGCCGCGCACCGCGTCGTCTAGCGCAACGAGCCCGCCGGAGCACATCCGGGCCTCGAAGAACGCGAACGAGGCCTTCATCGACTGGTAGGTGTCCACGTCCAGGTGCACGAAGGAAAACCGCGCCGCGCGCATCTCCTCGGGCGCGCTTTCCGGGAACTTCCCCTCGACCACCTGAGCGTTCAGGCCCGCGAGGCGCTCGCGCACCCGGGCGAGGCCCATGCCGACGCCATCCTTCCGGCGCGCGAACATGCCGTTCGTGAGCGGCCCGTCGTGCGGCCCCACGTCGACCAGCCCCTCGAAAGTGTCGCAGGCCCAGTGCCGGCGCCCGCGGCTCGCGAGGGCAATGAGACGCGAGGTGCCGCCCGCGGCGACCCCGATCTCGGCGGTGTCTCCGGGCAGCCCGTTCGTAAGCCGGACCGCGTCGCCGATGCCGATGAGGCGCGGCACGCAGAGCAGTGAGAGCGGGATGGCGCGGCGCAGCTCTTCGTCCGGAACCCCGGTGAACGCCAGGCGCAGGGCGGGCGGCAGATCGAGGTCTTCGGGGCCTCGCCTCGTCACCCGCGCCTCTCCCAGTAGGCGAGGATGTCGGTCTCGCACCATGTCACCTCCTCGGGCGGGAGCGAGCAGACGAGATTCCATACCGCGGGCTGTAGCGGCCACACTTCGTGGAGCAGCACCCGCCCGCAGCGCTTCACGAGCCCGAAGTCGAGCTCCGTGTCGTTGGTGTGATCCCCGTCCGAGTAGGCGAAGTCGAACGCGAGCCGGTTCACGATCTCGATCTTCTCGGCGTTGTCCTTCGCGTCGTAGAACTCGATGTTCCGCGTGCCGGTGAACTCCGCGAGCTCGCGCTTGAGTAAGCGGCCGGGATCCTCGTCGTCCACGCTCACCGAGATCACTTTCTCGAAGCGCTCGGCGAGCAGCAGCGCCGTGATCCCGTGGTAAGTGCCGATCTCGATCGCCACGCCGCCGCAGGCCTTGATCTGGTCGAGGAACCCGATGAATCCCATGCACGCCGAGGACCGGGCGAAGGCGCGGCGCCCGTAGGTGGCGAGGATCTTCGCCATCAGCGGGTGCGTGAAAGGCCCGCGCGTCACCGCGCAGAGGATCGGTTCGGCGCTCTCACCCATTCTTGAACCCCACGACGGCGAATGACCAGGCGAGGTCGCGCTCGCCGTGGATCACGTTGACGAACCCGAGATCGCGGAGCATCTGCGCCACGTCCTCGGGGTGGAAAAGGTGCAGGTGCTTGCGGCAGTGCTGCGGGTTCCAGTAGCGCATCGCCGGATGCGGAAGGTAGAGGAACAGGCACCCTCCAGGACGAAGGCGATCGCGCCAATGTTCGAGCGCGCGCACCGGGTCGTCGAGGTGCTCGAGGCAATGGGAGCTGAAAACGTAGTCCCATGCGCCACCGGCATTCGGCCCCAGCGGGAGATCGGTCGCGCAGCACCCGTCCAGCTGCGGGCCGCCCGCGTAGGGATCGACCGGGACGGCGCCCGGCAGCGGCCACCGACCAGCGCCCACGTCCACGCCCTTCCCTTTGCAGAATTCCAGCGCGGTCGGCAGGATGAACCGGCATGCGTTCCCGCGCTTCAGGTAGTCGGGATACAGGTCACCCCGGTATTCGTAGAGGGCCGGGTTCATGCGAGCAGTCCCGTGAGGCTCCGGTCGAGGCAGACGGGATGGCGGTCGATGTTCTGGCGCAGCCATTCGCGCTCGAGCTCCGGCCGGTGCCCGATGGGATCCGCCGGGTCTCCTGGCTTCCACCGTTCGTCCACGTTGTGCTGACCGGAGCGGAAAAAGTCGAAGCCCGTCAGATAGACGGCCGCCGGGGCGCTTTCCAGCACGTCGAGGATCGCGGAGAACCCCGTCGTCGGAACGTGGCCGTCTAGGCGGGCCACCCCGCGCAGGAAGTGGTCCGCGTCCGGGATGAACGTGTCGCAGAACCACCACGCGGCGCGCTCCCGGTAGATGTAGCGGAAGTCGATGCCGTTCGTCCTGCCATGGCTCTCGTGCCACGGCGAGGCGAGGGGCTTCCCGTCCGGGCATTTCGCCCAGCACAGGCGCACGCCGTCGCGCTTGAGATCGGTAACGGGCTTGCGGATGGACGAGCCGAAGAACGAGTAGAAGACGTCGCAGCGGTAACCCTGCTCGTTGCCGAGCCGGTAATTGTTGACCCTCACCACCACGTCGTGACCGTCGATGAAGCCGGGGCGGTTCTCGAGTGCAGTCGGCCCGCCGCCGACCACCGCGACGCGCTTGCCGCGCAGCTGCGCCCGGGCCTCGTCCAGCGTGATGAAGTTCACGCGGCCTCCCTCCCCTGCACCGCGAGGAATCGCCGGACGTGCTGGCGGATGCGCTCATGGTCCCAGTCGTCCAGCACCCAGTCGGAGGTCGGCTTGGAGAGCACCTTGGTGGGAGTGATCCGCGCCACGTAGGGCTCGCGCGCCTTGAGCCCGGAGTCGGCCCACACGACAAGAAGCGGGCGGTCGAATACCTCGGCCATCGGGACGGCGTAGCCCACCTGCGCCACCGCGGCGTCGCAAGCCTCGAAGAGGTCGAGAAGGTCCGAGACCGAGGTCTTCCCGGTGAGATCCTCGTCGACCGGCACGCGGTAGATCGGCTCGGCCTTGCCAACGGCGACGAGGTAGCAATCCCCGCATGCGGTGAGTGCCGCCTCGAAAGCCTGCCTGTCAGGGAGCAGTTCCTTCCCGAAGCCGTCTGTGCGCGCCATCGGCGTCCGGCCGCCCTGCACGAGCACCACGCGCCGGTCGGCGGCCCGGGAGAAGACGCCGGCCACCAGTTCGGGGTTCCGGACGCGCCAGGCGAAGGTGAACGGGACTGGATGAGTCACGCCGGCGCCGGAGCACACGTCCTGCCACTGGTTCGTCGAGGGGTTCGCCTTCCCCATGACGTAGTGCGCGACGATGTCCACCCGATCCCGCCGGAAGGGCTCGACCGAGCACCGGGAGCCGTGGAAGACCTCCGGGTAATTCGAGAGCGCCGTGATCGGCTCGGTGCGCGCGAAGTGGTCCGCGATCGCCCGGAGGTAGACCGAGTCTCCCAGCCCGGAAGCCGAACGGATCGACCTCACGCGGTCACCGCCAGCGTTTCCTCGAGCGGCATCTTCGGGAAGGCGTTGATCCGTGAGATCTGCGAGCAGTTCACCACCTCGACGCCGGCATCGGCGATGGCCCCTTCGGCGGCCGAGAATGCGCGCAGGAAGGGCTCATAGTCCCCGCTTGAGGGGGTAGGGTGCCCGCCGTGCCAATGCGAGCGCCCGTCGGCCGTATGGCAGGCGTCGAAGCCCAGGAGAAGCACCCGGGAGGCCCCAGCGAGGATGGCGAGGTTCAAGGCCTGAAACCCGGAGTTCCACCCTGTGACGAGGTAGCCCGGATCGCGGGAGAGGCCGGCGCCGCGGTAGGGGTGGTGCAGGTTCTTCAGGAGGTGCACGCGATCGTCGCGTTCCAGCGCGGACTCGGCCGGCACCGGATAGTCCTTGGCGGGCTGGATCGAGCATCGCTCGCCGCCGAATACCGACCAGCGAAGCCGCACGTCCTCCGCGGTGAGGCCAAGGGCGGGCTTCGCGATCCCGGCGGTGTGCCAGGTGTGCCATTTGGCGTCGGCCGCGTAGTGCGCGTCGGCCCACGGGGCGAGGAGGTAGGAGTCGTTCACGGCGATGGAGCGCAGGGCATCCGCCTCGCGCGCCTCGCGGACCATCTCAAAGGCCTGAGCGGTGAGGCTGGGGCCGCCGGCGAGGATAGCCACCGTCCGCCCCTTCCACAGCGGGAGGACGCGGCTGAACCGCTCGCCCTTTACTCGCTCTAGAATCACGCGAAGCCGATCTCCACCCGCTCGGGCTTGAGTAGCCCAGTCGCAGTGTCGATGAGCACCTGCATCATCCGCTCGTCCCGGTCGAAGAGCGCCTCGCCGTAGAGCCGGATGGCCCGCTTGAAGCGCTCGGGAACCTCTTCGGCGCCCTCGGCCGGGCTCACGTCCCGGTTCGCGTAGCCGGCGCGGAAGACGATCCGGTAGAGCCCGGAGCCCCAGCTGGCGCCGTTCAGCCCCACCACGCGCGGCCACTTAGAGTCCGCCTCGCGCAATTCGTAGTTAGCGGCGTCCACCGCCGTCTCGGCGCCGTCGGCGTCCACCGACACGAAAGACACGATGGAAATGGCCGGAGACTTCCGAAGATAGACGTGCGCCCCGCGCTCCTCGCTGGGGGCGCAAGCGCACGAGGGCGAGCTCACCACGTCGACCGCAGAGGTATCCCCGAATGTGAGCCGCCAGGTCTGGTCGATGAGTGCCCGGCCGGTGAAGTCCTCGGCCCACTCGCGCGCCGCGGCGATGACGTTGGAGACCTCGTCGTCGCGGGTCGTGATGTCGTCGAACTCCCCGAGGTGCAGTTTCATCTCGGTGAGCGACACGGGCTCGATCTCGGGGTTCGTGACACGTTCGAGGACGAAGCGCATCAGCCGATCCTCACGGGAGCGGGCGGCGCGGGCGGGCCCTTCATCACCCCATCCTTGCCATCCGCGCCACGCTTCACCATGAGGCGCCAGGCGTCCGAGCCGCCGCCGGGCTTGTCCTCGGTGTCGCGCTCGCAATGCCACGACGAACCAGCCCAGGTCACAATGTCGCCCTTCTCATGCGCGCCCTCGCGCCACACGCCGCGGTAGATCGTTGTCGCGAGCTTGATCTTCCGCTCGATGACGACATCTCCGTGGGCGAACTTGAACGAGAGCGTGCGGCCATCCTCGCCGAGCGTGACGTCGAAGTCCTCGAGCGAGAAGCCGTCGCGGCCGTCCGCTCCCGGTGCCCCGTCCTTGCCGTTCGTACCCGGAAGCCCGTCGCGACCGTCCCGTCCGTCCATCCCCTTCTCGCCGCGCTCGCCCGCGGGGCCGGCCGGGCCGGGTTCTCCCTGCGGGCCTGCGGGGCCTTGCGTGCCGGGCTCGCCGGGGGCGCCTGGAGCGCCGTCCTTGCCGTCCATCCCATCGCGGCCAGGCGCGCCATCCATCCCCCTTTCGCCTGCCGGCCCGGGAGCGCCGTCGACTCCGCGCTCGCCCTGCGGACCCTGCGGGCCTTCCGGGATCGCGGCCACCTTGGCCTCGAGCGCCTCGACCTGGGCGCGCAGGCCGGCGATGGCCTTCGCGTGGTATTCCCTCGTGATCGCAGCGAGCTGCTCGCCGAGTGCCTTGCCGTCAAGCATGTTCGAGCCCCTTCGTGAATGCTGCGATGATCTCGCGCGCCTGCGCGGCGGCAGCCTCCTCGGCGCTCGGATCGTTCGCGGCCGCGGCCGCCGGCGGCGCCGCGCTCGTTCCCGTCTTGAACGGATCGTCCTGCGCGTCGCGCTTGGCGAGGGCCTCGGTCGAATAGTTCTGCTGCTGAAGGTAGACCGAGTCGCCGCCGCGGACGCCGGGCAGGTTGAAGCGCTTCCGGGCCTCGTTCGGGGTCTTGATGGCGCCGCTCACGAGCTCGGCCTCGCTCTTGGCGAGCGCGCCCTGGTCCATCCGCAGGAGCCCGTCGAGGTCGAATTCCGCGTAGTGGTCAGGCGGCAACTCGACGCCCTCGGTGAGGCACAGCTCGAGCGGCTCGATGATCGGCTGCAGGCACTCGGAGTAGTAGCCCTGGTTCAACTGCTCGATCGACGTGCCCGGCGGGATCGCGCCGCCCAGTTTGTAGAGCGGGTAGTGGAACGTGCGGCCGACGTCGTCGACCGTCCATTTGAGCTGCTCGATCAGCTGAGAGTCGGACGCCGGGATGGTGAACGGGAAATACTTGAGCCCGTCGCCGCCCACCGCGATCCGTCCGACGTTGGAGCCCGAGAACTTGTCCTCGAAGTCCTTTTTCAGGCGCGACGCCGTCTCCTCGCTCATCGGGCCGTCGGCCGAGAGAAGGCCCGAGGGTCGCGACATGTTCCCGAAGAACGCGGCACTGTTCGCCTGGATCTTGTTCGCCATCGTGCCGGCCATCGCGCAGGCGTAGATCGGCGAGACGCCGGCGAGAGGGTGCCAGAGGGACACCATCATGTCGTGGATCATCTCGGAGGCGGGGACGGTGACGACTTCCGGAACGCGCGAGAGGTTGTCCGTCGACACCCGGTAGTAGACGTCCCCCGCGTCGGTGACGAGCGGGGTCACTCGGTCCGGGTGCAGGAGATAGAGGGCGCGAACCATGTTCCTGCCATCGCGTTCCTTGAGCGCGTAGGCGTTCCCGTAGAGGAGCTTCGAGACCACCCACTGCTCGATGAACTTGATGCGGTTCTGGTAGTGATTGAAGCGCCGGAAGATGGCGGCCCGCGGCGAGGCGTAGGGGATCGGGGTGCAGATCCCGTTCTTCTCCTCCACCACGCGAAGGCAGAGCTTCGCGATGTCGCTCGCGATGCCGGTGACGCAGGAGAAGACCGCCGAGAAGGCGAGGAGGTTCTGCGGCGCATCGAGGGTCACGTTCCCCTGCCAGGCGCCTCCCCACGGCTCGCGGATGAGTGAGAACCAGCCTCGTTCGGAGTGCACCGCCGAGACATTGTTTCCGACCGCCTTGGCGCGCGTGATCTCTAACCCGAAGAGTTTCATGCGCGGCGCGCTCCGACGAGGCTCTCGCGGTTGCGCGTGCGCTTGGGAGCGTCGGCCTTCTTCGCGGGGGCTGTGGCGATGTTGGCCGTCCGGTACGGCTCGCCCGCGCCATCGCGGGCCAGGGCGGGATCCTCGATCCGGCCCACGGTGACGAGGATGCGTACGAAGCGCTCCTCGACGTCGATCTTGTCCCCGGGCGCGTACATCCGCCCGCCATACTCGAAAACCTGCCTTGCGACGACGACGGGCATAGCGCGGCCCCCGGTTGCGTTGAAAAGCCGGGCGGCCCTGTCGCGAGCCGTCCGGCTTCCGATTGCGTTGCTACCCGGCCGGTCAGGTCGGGGTGTAGGCGGCGTCCTTGATGTACTGCACGACGTTCGAGCGGCGCTTGGCCCAGTTGATGTGCCGGACCGCGCGCAGCGCGATGCTGTCGGTCTGGAACATCGAGACCATCGTGGTCGGCGTGGGAGTCGTCACGTCGTTCGTCGGGTTGTCGAGCATCTGGATCGACGCTTCGCTCGAGGCCTCGACGTCGGCCGAGCCGTCGTCCGCCAGGAGGATCTCGTTCACATTCACGAGCACGAGGAGCTGGCCTTCGCCAGAGACCGGAGATCCCGCCTGCGTGGCGGCCTCCGAGGCGACCGCCGGGAGGCCGTAGAACGTGCCTCCCGTGAGGGTCATCTGCGGGTACTCGGCCTGCCCCACCGCGTTCTGCATGAGCGAGAAGGCAAGCGCGAGGTTCGGGTGCATCACCCACGCGAGGCCCGTCACCGGCACCTGGTTCGTGATGAACGCCTTGATGAGCGTGTTCACGTCCTGCTTCACGTTCGTGAGCGCCGTGCCGGTCGCGGCGGTCGGCGTCACGCCGTTCGTGATCGACGCCGGCGAGACGTTCGCGCTGGCGGCGTAGTCCGGCTGGATGAACTGCTCGTCGATGAACTTGACGTTGGTCTTGATGAGGTCGTCGCGCACCAGCATCTCGGCCGACGGCTCCGAGGACATCATCAGTTCCTTCGTGATCACCACGAGGCCGGCGGCCTTCGCCATGCCGAGCGTCACTTCCGAGGTGCCGATCCTGGAGACGGGGATCGGCTTGCCCTCGCCGACCCAGTAGCCGGTCGAGCCGGAGGCCTGGGAGCCGACGCGGATGTTGAAGGGCACGCGCCGGAAGCCGGGCAGGCGGCCGATGATCGTCATCGGGCGCACCATGTCGATGAACTCGCCCGTGAGGTTCTGGTTGTAGACCAGGTTCGAGCCGCCGCCCGAGGAGCCGGCCGAGTTGGCGGTGACGTTCGCCTTCTGGCGGATCGCCTCGAGAACCTGCGGGGTCTGCTCGCGCCAGGTCTTGTTCTGCTCGACCTCCATCATCGCGAGCATCGGGTTGAAGTTCGCGCGGACCATCGCCTTCACGTAGCGGGTGAACGCGATGCCCTTCTCGACGTTGGCCTTCACGGTGATGTAGCCGTTCGGCACTTCGGCGCCGCGCGATGCGGCGGCGGCGGCCGGGTCGGAGGCCACGGCCTTCGTGACCGGCGTCGCGCTCTTCACCTGCAGCGTCTCGAGTTTCTTCAGGCGCGCCAGATGCTCGTCGATCTGCTTCACCTCGGTCTCGAGCGCGTCGAACTCCTGCGACTCGGCCTCGTCGAGGCTGCGGCCTTCGGCGTTGGCTTTCGCCATGATGTCGGCCATGCGGGCGCCGGAAGCGGCGCGCTTCGCCTCGAAGGCGGCGATCTGTTCGGGGACGGACATGTTCATGCGGGTTTCCTTTCGGGATTGAGGTAGACCACGCCGGAGCGGCGCTGGCGGAGCCCCGAATCGCCGGGATGGGGTTGCTTCAGGTAGACCGGGCGCCTGCCCTGGGCGCCGGGCGCGGCGCGCTGGATCTGGTCTGCGGACTTGACCGCGAGAATGGTCGCCTCGGCGTTCGCGGGGATCGTGACGAGCGAGAGCTCGAGCCATGACCACTTGAGGAAATGCTCGGACCACGTGCCTTCGATCCGCGCGGACTCGATCGCCTGGAACCCGATGGAGAAGCCGCGAACGAGGCCCGCCTTCATCGACTGCCAGGCTTCGTCGATGCGATCCTTGAGCGCGCCTGGATCTTCGATCCTCGCGAGCTGCGCGCGGACGGCGATGCCATCCTCGGAGACCTTCGCGTCGATCACTTGGCCGACGGGCTTGCGCGAATCGTGCTGCCACAGCAGCGGCAGCGGGAGCTTGAAGACGGCCCCCTTCGGCTCGACGATGTCGCCCATCCGGTCCGGCGTGGGCGTCGTCGCGATCCCGGAAATGATCCGGGTCTCTTCGTCGGCTTCCTTGACCGTGAAAAGCGAATAGGCTCTGCGGTTCATGCCCCGGTTTATAGGCTGCGGGGTAGGCCTTTTTTAAGCGGCAATCCTAGATGAACGTCAGGCGATACTCGGGCGCTTTCGGGGGCCCCGGATTGAGCGCCATGATCGACACGGCGTTGAAGAGCGCCATAAGCGGGTCGATCTTGCCGGCCCCGCTCGCCTGTTTGGTGATGAGGATCGCGTTCCCCTTGGGCTCCACCCGCGCGTTCGAGACGCAGTAGGCCATGAGCGGGCGCGCGCCGTGCACGAGGATACCCTCGGCGAGCTTGCGCTCGGTGGTCTTGATCGAGGCCCCGAGTTTCCAGCCCTGCGAGACGCCCGTGATGAGTTCCTGCGGCACGCCCGCCTGGACGATGGCGTCGAGTATCCCGCCCACGCCGTAGGGGTCAACCCCGATCATCGGCATCGGCTTCTTCGGATCGTCGCCGGCCGTCATCTTCCCGGTCGCGTAGATGCGCGAGACGATGTCAGCGAGTTCCATCACGTCCTCGCCCATCGTGCCCACGAGCACCAGGTCGCCGTCGCGTTCGTAGTCCTCGAAGCCTACCGCCTCGTGCTTGCGCCGGTTGAGAACCGAGCGATGCGCCCAGGCGCGCGACCAAGTGAGCCACTCCCGCGTATCGCGATCACGGCCGATCACCGTGAGACCTAGGAGGTCGTCGAGTCCACCCCCGTCGATCCCGACGCACACCACCTCGGACCGTTCGAGCAAGTCATCGAGACCGAGTCCGCTCCTGCCCTGCACCTCCCAGAAGTCCGCGCCAGCCCAGCGATCAGATCGAAGAGCCGTCCCTATCTCAAGGTTGATGTGCTGCGATGCCCATCCGCGTAGTTCTGCCTCGCCCTTCGCCGCGGCGTCGTCGTAGAGTTCCTTGAGCGCCTCGATCGACACCGAGCGGCCGAGGTTCGGCGTCACGATCTCCCAGTTCTTCGGGTCGCGCCATGCCGCTGAGTTCTCCTGCATCCGTCGCGGGAGTTCGTAGAGCACCGGCAGCATGGATCCCATGCGCAGCCCGTCGCGGATGTCGCGCGCCTTGGAAAGCTCGGCCTTCATCACGCCGACGGGAGGGTCGTCCGGCATCGTGGTAATCATCGCGAGGAAGGCTTCCGGGAACGGCACCATGCCGCCTCGCACCTGCCGGATCGTCTTCGAGGCCTTCGGGTTCCGCGCGATCACGTGCACCTCGTCGATGAGCGACCCGCAGAGCCGCTTCCCGGTGAGGACGTCCGGGTCGAATGTCATGATCTGCAGGTGCGCCTTCGTCTCGCGGTGCACGATGGTCTTCAAGTGATTGCGCACGTGCAACTTCCGCGAGAGGACCGGGTCCAGGTCGATCGCCCCGGCCGCGGCCTCGAAGGCCTCGCTCGCGGTGTCCTGGACGGGGGCCATGAGCGCGAACGGGGCCGACGGGCGCTCGTTCAGGATCAGCGCCGTGAGCATCATCAGCGCGCCGTTCGTGGTTTTCGAGTTCTTCTTGGGCACGAGCAGGAAGAGCTCGCGGATCCAGCGCGCGCCGGTTTCCGGATCGAGGGCCCCGAACATGATCCGCACGATCTCGCGGAACCAGTCGCCGCCGGCCTCTGCCAGAGTCGGGGTATTCGGAACGTCCGCCAGGCGCAGCATGTTGAACGCCCGGACCGCCTTGTCCCCTCGGGCCTTGTCGATCGGGATACCGTCCCTGATCGGCGCCTTCCCCGCCAGAAGGCGGGCCTCCCAGTCCGGGCACGACAGCGCCCGGCCGGTCATTGGATGCGCGCACTCGCCCCGCCCGGAAGGATGTCTTCCCAACCCGTTCCGACCTGGGCCGTCTTCGCGTCCTCGTTCGCCTTAGCCTTCTTGCCCAGCGGCTCGGCTTCCTCGGGCAAGTCCATCGCCGCGGCCTGCGGGATGGTGCCAAGGTAGGCCTTCGCGGCCGCGGCGTTCCCGCGCTTCGTCGCGGCTCCGTGCAGCGCGTCGATCACCTCCATCCGGCGCTTGTGCGCACCCGTCGAGAGCTCGGCCGAAAGGTGCTTCTTGAGCGTCGGCGTTGAGATTCCGAACGCGATCGCGATCTCCTCGTGGGGCATGCCACCGCCGGCGGCGATCTCAGCTTGTCGGCGATGCTCTGCGGTGGGCTTCCATTGCGGGCGTCCGCCCTTGCCTGCGCTCATTGGCCTATCCTGTGGATAACCTCGGGATTAAAAAACACGTCGGTGGG
>OFQZ01000155.1_pt1 | contig 27182 bp, 41 predicted proteins | sample 1543011 | NCBI WGS metagenome assembly OFQZ01 (sample SAMN07774216, study PRJEB24372) | wastewater metagenome | isolation source: Exp Tend NO 0WW | collected 2016-02 | reverse complement strand
GACAGAAACTGTCACCCCTCAGTGGGAGGCTGTCAAAATCCAGATGGATGACCTTCTGACCGAGGCTCGCAATTGGGCTGACGGAGCGGAAGTCATCAACCAGGATCAGGCCGATCAGGTGGGCAAGCTGCGCCAGCTTTTGCAGGATGCTGCAAGCCTTGCTGACACGGCGCGCGTTGCCGAGAAGGCCCCGCTCGACAAGCAGATCGCCGACATTCAGGATCGCTATAACGCCTACATCGCGCCGATGAAGAACAAGGTTCCCGGCTCGGTAAGCAAGGCTGTGACGGCACTAGGTAACGTCCTGTCGGTCTGGCTGAACAAGCTGGCCGACGAAAAGCGCGAACGCGAGGACGCTGCCCGCAAGGAGGCTGAGGAAGCCGCCTCGAAGGCTATCGAGGCGCGCAAGGCACTGGACACGTCCACGGACCTTGCCGCCAGTGATGAGGCCGCCGCACTTCTTGATGCCGCCGAGGAAGCCGCCAAGACGCTCCGCTCGGTCGAGCGCGAGAAGGTGCAGGCCAAGGGTGAATTCCGCGCGATCGGTCTGCGCTCCTACTGGAGCGCGGAGGCTGTTGAGGGTGAGGGCGGCAAGGCGCTGGTCTACTACGCCAAGCGCTATCCCGAGCGGGTCAAGGCCTTCCTGCAAACGCTCGCCGATGAAGACGTGAAGTCCGGCGCGCGCGAAATTCCGGGGTTCAAGATTGTGGAGGAACGCCGTGTCGCCGCCTGACGAAAGCCACACCGCCCGAATGATCGAAACCGGCAGGCACATGATCCCGGATTACATGTGGGGCGCGGTTGAGCGCTACATGCTTCACGGTATCCCGCCCGGAAGCTTCTTGACCGCCGTTCTGTCAAACGACCTGCGCGAAGCATTTGCCCGCGCCGATGACGAGAACGCCAACCACATGCGGCAGTGGGTCCAGTTCCTCTACAATTACGCGCCGAGCGGCAGTTGGGGGTCGCCCGAACGGTTCAGCGCGTGGTTGGCTAAGTTTATAGAAAAGGATGAATCGAATGTCTGAACGTTTTGATATTTGCGCTCCGCGACCCAAAAAGGATGGCGGCTCGTTTTGGGTCAAGATCGGCACGGCGTGGAAGAACGATAAGGGCATTCAGCTTGTCTTTGATGCGCTCCCACTACCGGACGCCGAGGGGCGCTGCGTAGCGAACCTGTTTGAACCGAAGCCGCGCGACGGCGAGAAGCGGCAGGCATCGCGCGGCGGAAACAACAGCTTCGCCACCGATGATTTAGACGACTCGATCGACTTTTAGTTCCCCAAGGGAGCCGGGGGACAGTCCAACAAACGCCCCGGCAATTTCATGCTGCAACCGAAACTGCGCCAGACTGGCCGGATAAAAGAACGCTACAATCCGAAGCCCAATGCTGCCGAAGCGCGGCACGAGGCAAGGATGCGCGAAGAGCCATGCTTTGGCTGCGGTCGGAACGCGGAGTGCCTGCACCACACGATGCTGCGGTTCGCTGAAAAGCGCTGGCGCCGTGACCATCGCTACCAGCTCGGGCTGTGCCGAGCATGTCATGATGCCCTGCACATGGGCGGCTGCGAGATCGCGTGGCTGGAACGGATCGGCAAGACCGAAGCTGAGGCCGTTGCCTATCTTGTTCAGGCATGGGTCGAGAGCCAGCTTATCGCCAAGTATGAGGGCCGGAAATATGGCACATAGGATTATCCAGTCCGATGCCGATCTAGAGGCTTTGTGGCACCTGTTCAGCAACCTCACCCTGCCTATCACCGTCGAATGGGTGCAGGGTCGCGACCGGACCAAGGACCAGAACGCCTTGCAGTTCCTCTGGGCATCCGAAGCCGCCAACCAGCGCGGGGACGTGACGACCGAGGAAGTGCGCCATGATTGGAAGCTGCGCCATGGAGTGCCGATCTTGCGCGAGGACAGCGCCGATTTCCGCGAGTTCTACGACAAGACGCTCAAGCCGCTGTCCTACGAAATGAAGGTCAGGGCGATGGCGTTCGTGCCGGTCACCAGCGAGATGAAAGTGCGGCAGATGGTCCGCTATCTCGACACGATCCAGCGCGAGTGCCTGCAACAGGGCATCCGGTTGACCGATCCCGATCCAGAGCTTGCCAAGTATCAATCGAGGTATCTCGGAACCACAGCGAGGGCAGCATGATGCTTGAACGCATCCTTGTTTGCGGCGGACGCGACTTTGATAATCAGGCGCTGCTGTTCGGCGTGCTCGATATGTTGGCTGAGCAATCTCACGTATTCACGATCATCCAAGGCGGCGCTGATGGTGCCGATCGCCTCGCGCGCATGTGGTGCCACACTCGCCTTTGCCGGATGGAGAACTACCCCGCCGATTGGCGTAACCATGGCAAGGCAGCAGGCCCGATACGCAATCAAAAAATGCTTGATGAGGGTAAGCCAACCAAGGTTGTTGCATTCCCAGGTGGCCGGGGAACCGCCGATATGGTGCGCCGTGCGAAAGCCGCAGGTGTGCCAGTTATGGAGATCCCGGCATGACGCTTGAGAGCAAATTAGCTACCCTTCGGTGGGTGCAACTCAAGATCGTGAAAGGAGGCCAACGGCGGTATTGGAAAGCCCAAGAAGCAATCCTGCGCGCCGAAATTCAGGCCTACGCCGCAGAGCATGGCATCGAACTTGGAGAAGTATGATGGAGTGGCCAACATGGGCTGCGGCAGTGTGGTGCGAAGCCTATCTCGGCGGCTCACACAAGCATGTGATGACGCTCAAGTTCCTGCGCGCGCCAGACCCTGAGAACGCTCAGAACGGGGCGGTCAATATGCTCCGCGCCGACTATCCGCACGGCAGCAACTTTGAAGCAATCGTGTCGCGCGTCCCGCAAGGGATTGAAGCGGGAACCGGCGAGACTGCGCAGCAGGCTCGATCCGAAGGACGAAAGCCCGGTCCGCAGGATGCGCCAAATGCTTGATTTGTCTATCCTTTGGGGTGCCGCATGGACTGCGCAAGAACGCGGTCAACTCGCTTTTGCTGGCGGGCTGCTCGATAGCCGAAGTGGCAGCGATCACCGGGCAGACGTATCAGATTGTCGAGCACTATGCGGCGCAGATCAATCGGCGGAAGCTGGCGGGCGGCGCTATCGTGAAGTTTGATAAGAGCCGCACAAGAAAAACGTAGGGGCCGATATTTTCCGCTTGCATGATGCGGAATTCCACCTTATATGCATGGATATGGAAACGAGCAAAACACTTCGCAGCGGGCAATCCAGCCCATTCTCAAAGGAGACTGCCATGCTCGTTAAGTTTTCCACTCTCGCTGGCGGTGTCTTCATCGAAGACACTGGCGCCGATGAGCGCCGCGCATCGGATCGTTGCTTTCGCTTCGATGCAAATGGCAACGCGGAGTATGCGCTGTTTGCCGACTTGATCGGCAGCAATCCGGCCCCGCGCTGGTTTGGCCACCTCTACACGGAAAAGGATTTCCTGTTCGCATGACGGCATCAATCCGCCTCGCCCCCTTGAGCGAAGAAGCCGCGTTGACTGAGTTGGCGCGGCTTTACCGCCATGAACCAGACGATAGCCGGCAATTCACTCGCTGGCAGATGATCTGCGCAATCGAGCATGGGCGCAATATGGTGAAAGCAGAGCGCCGGGCGAAGGAAAAGCCGTGGCGTTCCTGCCAATATCATCCCGGCGACTACGCATGAGCGCGAGCGGTTATCTGGCATGGGCGCAGAGCAAGGAAGGATTTAGAGCCATGAGCGACGAAGAAGAAGCTTGGGCAAATCGCCCCGCTGCGCCCCCGGAATTGGCGGAACGCGCGCTTATGATCGAACTGGCAACTCAAATGGCACTGGCTGCAGGATATGCCCCGCACTGCTGGCCAACATGGGAACAAGAGGCAACCGTTATCATTCCCACGATAGCCAAACACGCCGCATCAGCCATCGCAACCGCCTGGCCTTTCATCGAGGCGCAGGAACGTGCGAGGGTTGCCAACTGGTTGAGGGAAACCGCCCCCCAACTAGGGCACGAGGCTCTCGCGGACGCAATCGAACAAGGGATGACGCCATGATAATTGATATCGACTGCCCGCTCTGCCGCGGCGAAGGCTTCATCGCAGAGCGCAAGGTGCTAATCGGCACTCGCGCAGGGGTCTATGAGATCGATTGCCCGCGCTGTGGCGGCTCAGGCACCGTAGCTCACGATCTGAATGAGGACGCCGACGACGAGGACGGCGAATGGTAGATTGGCGCGATTATCTCACAGACGACGAACGCAATCGCTTGGATGAGATCAAGGCCGAAAACCGCAAGCTCAAGGCGGAGCATCGACGCATCTATGACCGCTGCCGGAAACGCATGGCGAAGGATTGAACAAATCGGGAAGAGGAAACGGATTAGAAAAACGCATCCTAACTCATTGATTCTAAGCACCGTGATTTTAAACATTGTAATATTAAATCACATTGTTTCAATTAGTTAGCTTCATTCCTAGGGAAATAGCTCTAATAGAAATCAATGGGATAGAATGGCTCGGGAAACGCCCATCCACTAACCCAGGAGACGAACTGTGACCCCACCAATGGCCTATCGCAAGGAGAGGGATGATGGATGATCTTGGCGACCGTATGAAGGCTTACGAAGCTGCGGAGACTAGTCGCATCCTCTTACCGCTATGCCCGGTGTACGCCCGCATTGATGGGCGCTGCTTCTCGTCGTTCACGCGTGGTATGGAGCGGCCCTACGATCTCGCGATGAGCGAAGCCATGATCACTACGGCTTCGGCGCTGGTCGAGGAAACGCACGCTCGCATTGGATATACGCAGTCGGACGAGATCAGCCTTGTTTGGCTAGCTGACAACCCAAAGAGCGAGATGTTCTTCGGCGGCAAGGTTCAAAAGATGGTGAGTGTTTTGGCGGGCTTGGCAACGGCGGCGTTTACGCGCGCGATTATGGCGGGCCCCCATGCTGACCGCTTATTCAGGATGCCGCACTTTGACGCTCGCGTGTTCTCGCTCCCGAACAAGACCGAGGCAGCCAACGCGGTGCTGTGGCGCGAACTGGACGCTACCAAGAACGCCGTTTCGATGGCCGCCCATGCCCTCTATTCGGCCAAGGCTTTGCACGGCAAAAACTCGGCTGAGAAGCAGGAAATGCTGTTCGAGAAGGGAGTTAATTTTAATGACTATCCGCCTTTTTTCAAGCGCGGAACGTTCGTTCGCCGTGTGACGCGAGAGCGTACAATGACTGAGGAGGAGCGCACAAGGATACCCGAAGCCTACCGCCCCGCCGTAGATCAAACCTTTATGCGATCTAGTATCGAGCGCCTGGATATGCCGCGCTTCGGCAGCGTGTCGAACCGTGAGGCAGTGATTTTTGATGGTGCAGAGCCATCGCAATGGGATGGAAACCCGAAGGGTGGAGACGGCACGACCCCCGTCGCGGAGCGATGACAGCCCGGTCGTCGCAGCCGATGCGCCCTATAACTATCCAGGAAACAAACCATGGACATTGATGAAATCGTCAGGGGGCTGAGTGAGGCGCAGCGGAGTATGGTGATTGCGCTCTGTGGCAACACATGGACGGGCGGTTCCCGGATATCGCTCGGCATTGCCGTCATGAACGGTTTGGGCCTGATGTATATCGACGCGCTCAAGGATAGCAGCGGCTCGCTCGTCGGGTACAAAGCAAAGCCAACACCGCTCGGCCTCGCAGTCCGCGCTGCCCTTCAAGGAGAACCCCGATGACCGAGGATGAAGGAGGGCGATCAATGAGGACAGGGCACGCGGGGCAATGCTCTTGGCACTGCGATCAGTACGAGCACGAATGCGACTGCGGCGTTTCTCGGCCAGCTACGCTTGGTTGGGCTCAATCCGAAGTTTCTGCTGCGCGCATAGCCATCGAACGGGCGAACGAGCGGCTAGCGGTTGCAGAGGCTCGATTGCGCAAAATGGAAAGCGCCACCACTACGGGAGAAGCCAAGTGAACTTGATCGAAGACTTGCAGCACATGGCGCAGAGCCAACGCGAAAGCTACGAGCGAGACAATGGTAAGTTGCCTGATGATTTCCGGTTCACAGCAGAACGTGCCAAGGCCGAAATCGAGCGCCTTACCGCGCAGGTTGAGGGGATGCGGGAGGTAGAAAAGGAAATAATTCTCCGACTGCAATGGGCACATTGCACAACATACCATAAGGACATGGAGGCATTATTTCGAGAAATTCTGGCGGCTGAAAATCCCCTGCAACATCTTAAAGAGCTTACCTTCGCCTTTACCGCCCTGTCCTATCGTGGAGGTGATTGAGATGAGACTGCATGAAGCTGCCGCGCTCGCGGCGATAGCGTCTCTGGGCATCAGCATCGCGCCTGTAGGCGAAGAACTTATGCCTCCGCGAAGAACGTATGCCGCACGCAAGCGGGAGGTCGTGCAGCACGTCACCACAGAGCAGCCGCTCACCAAGCGGCAGAAGCGCAGAATGCGTGGGAAGGGCCACCCATGACCAATAACCCAACCGAGCTTGTGGTGACGCAGGCGCTGCTACCGTGCCCGTTTTGCGGGAATGACGGTGCCGGGCCTATCGAGGATGCCTTGCAAATTGCTTTCTGCGAACATGAGTGGCGCACTCCATCATGGTCCGTGCAGTGCGACAAGTGTACCGCTAACATGGGATATTCCGATAGCGAGGCCGAAGCCATCGCTGCATGGAACCACCGCCTCGCATCCACCGCCCCAGCTTCCGAGGATGAGGTGGAGCGGGTGGCGCGGGCGATCCACGAAGCCGAACCGACTGTTGGAGTGTCTTGGGCAGATTGGATAATCTACGCGACTGCGCATCCCGACCACATGCGGGACGTAAAACACACACGGCGACAAGCCCGTGCCGCAATCGCCGCCCTGCGCCCACGGTCGGAGCGGGGCGAATGCATCTGTCCGAAGTGCGGGCTACGTCATGGTGGATCGCATGGTGAAAATGCCGGATTCTGACGAGCCCGACATGGACGATCCCGATCACTTGTCGCACCAAGGCGCCAACTATGACGGAAATGTCGTCATGGAACACAGCGGCACATATCGAGCGCGGAGACTTCAAGGAGCCCAGCGAATGACCATGATCGAACGCGCGGCGCGGGCTATCCCTTAGCAGCGTCCGCCAGCTTCTCTTGCAGCCGGCGATGGCCTTCATCGTTGTCCGCCTGGATATCGGCAAGCGCGGACTTGGCGGTTTCCTGATCGGCCGGCTTCATGGACGCAATCGCCTCATGGAAGAACGACACGAACGCAGGCAGCTTGGCGATGACAGGCCCGACAGCGGGCAGCATGTTCAGGATGGTGAGAATATTCATTGGGTCAGGCTCCTTTGCCAGTGAGGGCGAGTAGGCCGCCGATTGCCGCCTGAGCGCTCCTCAGGGCCTCTTTGTAGCTCTGGGCGTTCCCGGTGCGATAAGCACTGCGGACGACCCCCAGTGCCGCATAGGCCTGATTGTCGAGCGCCGCGACCTTGGCCGCCGTCTCGCCCTTGATCAGCCCGGCATCGACGCCGGTTTCGACGGCGATCCGCGCGGCCTTGTAGAAGTTCTCGCAGGCCAGCATTCCCTGCTCGTCGAGCATGGTCTTGTCGGCGAAGTCGGACGGCGGCGTCACGCCCACGGCATCGGCAGTCGTCGCGGCAACCGTGCCTGCGGAGTTGATGGCCTGACCGGCAGTGCAGGCAGCGAGCGCCAAGGGCAGGGCGAACAGGATGATGCGTTTCATGTCATTCTCCTTTGGAGTCGGTGACGGGCTGGGATTGGGCCAGATGATCGGCCATGGTCTGCATTGCCTGCGCCTGGCCGATGCCGCGCACAGCCTGGACGATGAGAGGCAGGGTCGTCAGGACGGTGCCGAACGCTTCGCCCATGCGGTTGAGCCAAACCATGTACGCGGCGAGGGCGAGCAGGCCGAGCGCCAGCACGGTGAGGCAGATGAGTTCCGCGAGGCGCAGCCAGTTCCGGGTCATGCCTCATTCCTCGAGAGAGCGCCCGTCGCCGCAACCCGGTAGGACTTCACGCTCAGCGGCGGGTTGATGTAACGCGGGCGTCTGCGGGCGATGCACCTGTCCTTGGCGATGCGCGTGATCGAGACGCGGTTGGACTGGTTGCCGCCGAGCACATGGTAGGCCGTGGCATCCTCGGCCACATAGAACCCGACGTGACCAGCCCCGCCGCGCGAGAAGACCAGCACATCGCCAAGGCCGGCGATGCTGACTGGATCTCCGAACTTCGCCCAGTTGCGCGCCCACAGCGGGCCCTCGGGCACGTCCTTGCCGGCGCGGTGCGCGACGATCGCGGCGAACAGGCCGCACCATGGCACGTCATCGTCCGAGAACCCGGCGATCTTGACGCCCGCATGGTTGAGCTCGTCGCGCCACGCGAGGATGGTCTTGTTGCTGCCCTTGCCGACGATCTCCTGCACGCCGACGAGCGCGAGGCCTACGGTGATCGTGCGGGGAAGCTGGCCAAGATTAGCGAGCCATTCGTAGCCTTTGGGGTAGCTCACGCCTCACTCCCCTTCCCGAAATACTTGGACCCGAACCAGGTAAAGGCCCGGTCGATCGAATACGGCCCGAGGTAGCTGGCGGCGATCGACGCGGAGATCGTCGGTTCGGGATCGAGGCTCGCCCAGACACACAGGCCATAGACGCCCCACCCCATGCCGAACGCGATGGGCAGGTCGAACAGCAGCGCCCATGTCCACGGCTTTCGCTTGCCCATCTGGACCTGACGCGCGTGGAACATCAGCCGCCCGATAATTCCGGCGCCTCCGGTCCATGCATAGGGAACTGCTTCGTTCATGCCTGCCCAATCGCTCATCGTTTGCCCTGTTGCTCTGCGACCGTTGTGTTCTGGTGCGGGGCATTGACCGGCCCCGCGTCGGTCAGCAGCCGAACGAGGCCATTTCAGCCTTACGCGCGTGATACTGGTCGCGGTACTTGTTGAAGTCCGCGAGGTTGTTCACGTCGAAGCGCGCCGCCCCCATCGCGTTGTTGAAGGCCACCTGCATCGCAACGTAGGGGTCTTTGCCGAGGAAGTTGGTCGGCGCCGTGGCGGCATAGATGCAGGTGATGAACGCCTGATTCTCGGCAGACAGCGCAGCGCTTTCGGCGGCGGGAACCGGAGTGGTCGAGGGATTGCGGACCTTCGTGCCCATCGCAAAAGCCTGCGACGAGAGCGAGAGAGCGGCGAGGAAGAGGATTACTTTACGCATTGGTATTCTCCTTGGTTGCTACGGGGATTATCGTTGTCATGCCTTGGTCCACGCTTCGGCAAACAGGCTGGCATATCCGCCCTGCACACCGACTGCGCCCGTGGTGGTGCGGTATCCAGCCCACATCACGGCGGCATCGGCGACAGTCGCAGGGCTGGAATAATTGGTCTGGCCGGAAGTCGGTGAAAGCCCACCCGTCGCATATCCGCCGCCAGCAACAATGCCGTTGCTCGGGCAGGTGATCGAACTAGATGTTGTTCCGGTGGTGAACTCTTCGCCGGACGGCGTAGCCGTTGTGCCGACAGCGCTCGTAACGATGCAGTAGACCGTTGCTGGGGACTGGTCGCTTGGGTCGAAATAGATATCCTGCGTCTGGTCCTGTGCGGAATATATTCTGAATGCTGCGCCGCCACGAGTGTATTCAGTGGCCGCACTCTTGGTGCCGATCAAGCCATTAGCCGAGCGGCAGTTATTCCATGTCGGAGCCGCACCGACCGAACCCGAGACGCCAAGCACCCTGATAGTGTTAACGCCACGCTTGAGCGGGACGGCAGGCAATTTCCAGTAGCCGAGGAAGGTGTCGGATGCAGCCTGACCAATGTTCCAGCTATGAACAATCGTCTCGACCTGAGAGCCATAAGCCGCCGTGGACGTGATCGTGACAGCCTGAGTTGCAGTGCCGCCGTTACCTTTGGCGTTGATCGTGAAGCTGTAGTCGCCGGTGGTGGTGAGAACGCCATTGGAAGCAACGCGCAGATACCAGCGAGTGCGCGAAGATGCGACATTCCCCGGCGTGTTAAGATCGTCAATCGGGACAATCTCGAAACTGGCTGCGTTGGTTCCGGTCAGGGTTAGCCAGCAAGGCTTGCTCGTGACGATCTCATAACGCAGTTTCTGATCGTTATAGATCGTATAGGCCGACGGAAAAGTGATTGTCGGAGCGGCTTCGGTGAGCGTTCCAGCAAGGCCCACACCATTAAGCCGATTGCCTGCGTTGTTCGCGTGGACGCCATCGGCAGAGTTGCCTTCCGCCTGCCGGAAATACTTGTAGTTGGTCTGCGTCCCCATCAGTTCGAGCATCTTGCTCTCGAACGTGTTGGAAGTGCCGCTGCGATGCTCCGGCAGAGTGCCCTGCATGATGACGGTGGCGTCGGTTCCGACTGTTGCCCCGCTTACGCCGTTCTTGTAAATGCGCCCTCGGGCATCATCGACGGCAGCGACAAATGCCGTTCCCCATGCGGCGGCGGTCTGCGGCGGCGACGTATAGTCCATGTCATTCGTGGCGCCGAAAGTCAGGAAGCCCTTGAACTGTGCGCCGGGGGTGGCTGCAATGGCCGCGGCAATGGCGGCATTGGCGCGGGGGATACTGTTTTCATGGAGAGTCTGCCCAACGCCCCACGTATTGCTCGATCCGACGATGCGCGAACCATTGTAGGCGTGCGGGACAAGATAGATCGGCAGGCCCGTATCGGTATAGCGTTTCTTGCCAAAATACTCGACGGGGGAAAGGTAGCTGGTCCCGTCCGGTGCAATCGCCTGATCGAGCGGCGTGGTGTCGCTGCTGATGCCCGTGGGCGCGCGGCTGCGGTACTGATAGACCCCGGTCCAGTCCGTGTCGCCCGCTTCGCGCGCCTGAATGCCTACGCCAGTAGAGTCAGATTCGATAGCGACGAGCCAGATTTCAGCGGTAGCGGGAACCGTATCGCTGACCGACAGGCTCAACGTGGTATAACGCGGGCTGTTCGATCCATCCGCATGCGTCTCGCGGATCGTGAAGCTGTAGGACTGCCCGTCAACGCCGTTGGCCGCGCCCGCAACGATATTGGTGCCCGAGATCGCAACCCGCCCGCCCGCATCTGCCACAGCGCCGCCGCTGTCGATCAATGCCAGCGTAGACCCGCTGGACTTGCCCGAGATCGCGCCAGCCACCGTGCCAGCGGTATCCGTGCTGGTGAGCGTGAACGTGCCTGTCAGGGCAGAGAGCGTCACTTCCAGCACGTTGGTTACGCTGATCGTCGCAAGCAGCGTGTAGGTATAAACCCCGTCCGTCACCTGAATGCCGTAGGTGTAGGAGGTGGCCGTCTCGTAATCGAGCGCCGCAGAGTTGGTCACCGCGCCCGTGGAGCTATTGATAGCAAACAGCGCCGCGCCCGTACCGGTGCCAAGCTCGGACCATGTAAGCGTGCCGATGTCTACAGGGGGATTGGCGAGCGTTGCGGTGCCGGCAGAACGACCAGTCGTCGCGCCTTCCGCTATGGAGCCGGAGAACGAGATGCCGGGCGCGCGGTTGCCGTTCCCAGAGAGGCCAAGCCCAAGCCCAAGGGATAGCCCGGCCATCAGGTCATCACTCCCGACGTGGTATTGGTATCGGTCAGGGTGAAAGCGGCGGTAATCTGGACGCCATTGCGCACCAGCTTATTGCCCGAACCGCCGTTGACGCAGGCGCTGTCGATACCCGAACAATTGTACTCGTTGCGCGCGTCGGTCGTGCCCGTGACCTGAATTCCGTAGGTAACCCCGGACGCCTTGCCCAAGACAACCGGAGCGATGTAATTGGCCGTGCTCGCCCCGATTAGCTGCACGGCAGGGCCGCCGCTTACTACCTTGTTGAGAACCGTTGGCATGATCCGGCAGTTCGATGCGACATTGAGCACAACCGCCCCGTCATTCCCGCCGTTTTCCAGAATGATCGTGCCGAGAACCGAAACGCCGTTCGATCCGTCGATGACAATGCCTTCGGTCGCGGTAGACGCCCCCATGACCAACTGGCCCCCGGAGATCGTCACCGCTCCGCCTGCGTTGCTGCTGATCTGAATTGCCGATGTTGCTCCCGACGCCGCCCCGCAATAGGGTTCGGAAATGCTGACGGAGCCAGAGTAGCCGAGGTTGTGGATGTAAATCCCATAGGTCGCGAAAGCGTCGTTCACGGGGTGGATGATCGTCATGTCGGTATTGCCGAGATCGTTGGAGGCGGCGTCGTTGCCGTTCACTTCCATTCCGACCGCGCAGCTTACCGTTTCACAGTGCGACCAGAAGCAATCGGTAAATTTCACGTCGGCGTAAAAACCGATGCTGTTGACCTTGCTCGCTCGGTTATCGTCGGCATGGCAATGCGAGAGATAAGCGGATGCGTTACCGCCCGCCGCGATTCCGCTGGACCCGTCCATATAGAAGCCCTTGAAGGCATCGGTCCCGCCAGTTCCGGCTGTCTCGCGCAGGGCAACGCAGCGGTACAGGATGGGGTGAACAGTCCCGACAAGGACGAAAGCATTGACGCTCTCGTTCGACGCGACATCTTCAAGATAGGCCTCGCGCACATACTGGATAAGCACGCCAGGGGCAGATGTCGGGATCGAAGGTGCGACCGAACGGGTGCAATATATGCCGGTCGCTCGCGGCCCCTGCATCATCACGGCAATGCCGCCGGGGTTGCTGTCAGGACCGACCTGAAGAACTTGCGTAGTGCCGTTGTCGAGCACAAGCCGGGTTCCGCGTGCGCCGTATGTGCTGTTCCATTTCGAGCCGGCGCCGCGCAGTTCTACGTTGTCGTAATTGTGCTTGATCGTGGCGTTGGTGTAGTAGTCCGCCCCCTTGAGCAGAACGACGGGGCAGAGGGCCAGAGCGGCGTGGATCGCTGCGACGTTGGCGCTCTTGGCCGTTCCGCCGCTGTCGTCGGCGGTGGCGCCGAACCATTCCGCCATGGCATTGGTGCCGTCCCACTCGCGCTGCCAGTAGTAGCCAGCGGTGTTCGATGCGATGTAGATGCCTTCAAGCGGGTCGGAAGGCGTCGAGCCGGTCTTGAGGTAGAACGTCCCTTCGCGCCCTGCTTCCCTCAGAACGACATCGGTGTTCACCGTAATGCTGAGAGCCTTGAGCGCGGTCCTGGTGGCAACGGAATAGGTGACGGGCACAATCCAGTCGCCATTGACCGGATCGATATCGAAATCCGCGATAGGTGTTCCCGAAGCGTTAGTCAGGATGGCGCGCACCCCTGCGGCATCGCTGACATAGATCGGAACGAAGCGGCCTGCCGCGTCCGCCGTGACGGTCGCGCCAAGGGACGTTCCAAAGCTATCGTCGGAATAGACGTTGACGGGCGTAGTTGTGCCGGTCGCGTAGAACTTCCAGATCGCCCCGGTGATGGGGTCGCCATTGCTGTCGAGCGCCGGATGCAGGCCAGCGTGGAATAGGCTCATGTATCGTTTCCCAACGAGAGAGAGGCATGAAAAAAGCCCCGCTGTTCAGGCGAGGCTCGGAATGGTATGCAGGCCCGGCGTGCGGACCTTTCTTCGACCTAAGTTCTGGCTATGGGCCTTGGTTGGGTGGTGGTTCGCTCCCAACATTCTGATTCTGTTCGGCGGCACTCCGGGCAACTGGTGAATGCTCCACCGCCGCTGCAAGGTTCTTGGCAATCACAGGGGCTTCGCGGGCAATGAATTCAGCCAGCACGCTTTCTGCTTTCGCCGCCATGGCCGGCATTTTTTCAGGGGCTGCTGTGCCAAGGCGGATAAGGGCATCCCGAACCGGGGCACTTTCATAGGCTCGGGCAATGACGCCACCGAGGCCCGCGATAGGTATCGAAGCCGCCCCAAACAGCGTGCCGAGAGAAAAACCGGCCGCGACAGGAAGGTTCTGCACACCAGTGGGGGGCGAGACGGCGGCGGCAGAAGCGCGGCGCGTAGCATCGAGAAGACGGGTAAAGCCGACTATCCTAGCCCGGTCCGCCCCCTTGAATGTTACGCCAACGCTATCACTCATGGCGGTCAGGTTGTTGACGAAACGCTCTGGACTTAGCCCACCGTCAGCACTGACGGCTTTGTCGAAGGCCCTTTGAAGAACTGCCGCTTGTGCGCGGGTGCGACCGAATGCGTCCAAGTTGCCATAGAGCCTTGCCACATCGCTCGGCTTCTTGCTGAACAGCAGCTTCCCGACGTTCTCTGGCGTCATTTCGCTGCTACGTAGAACACCGCGCAGTGTGGCGTTGTCCAGTTCCCCAGCCATGGCCGCAAGCCGCTGGTTCGCCCTCTGCCACTTGCCGAATGCCTCAGGTCCAGCGCGGTTCTTGATGAAAGTGCCCATATCGGCCCGCATCGACGGGTAGATTGCGTTGATTGCTTTCTGCCCCGCCGATTTTATGCTCGCGAGGTTCATGTCCTCGAATGCGGTCCCCATGGATTTGCGGATCTCTTCGATATTACGCAGGTTCTGGCCTTGCAGCGCGTCCTTCCACCCTTGGAGCTTGGCGATGATAGGCCCATTTTCAGGGAGGCGCAGGGCTTCGAGACGCGCGATTTGCTGGTCTATAGCAGTCGTCGTGCGATCGATCGGTACGACATCCTGGATGCTGTCGATGATCGCATTCTTCTGCCCAGCGAACCGGCTAAGATCAGCGCTGCGCTTTGACGCGAGGCTCTTGGCCACATCGTCCAACGCGCCGGGGGCATCGTCAAACAGCTTTACCGCATCCTCGCCGCCGAAGTCGCGGACAAGGGTTTTAACCGCTTCAACACGCTCGGCCTGTTGTGCCGCGCGCTGCCCGCCCGTTCCTGCGAACGGGATTTTCTCGCCCACCGACTGCGCTGACTTGCCCATGAACGTGCGCGGCGGGCGGACATCACTCGTCATCACGCGCACACCTTCGCGCTGGCCCGCTTGAACAACGCTTTGCGCAGCGTTCGGAGCCTGACGGGTAACCGCCTGAGGGATACGGGCAGTCGGAGCCCGCTTGACGGATGGCATGGGGAAAATCGCCCCTCCAAGCATCTGGCCTGCGAAGTCCACTCCGGGAGCCACTGGCTTCGGCATCGTGCGATCAACCCGCTGGCCCATCGTCGGGACGTGACGCGGTGCCATGGCGTTGGTGAACCTATCCGCCAGATCGTTGGCGCCGTGAGCGCGCAGGAGCGCATTGCCCCCCGCACTGATCACATCGCCGACTGCATTCGTGACCGTCTCACCCGCCGATGCAGCGATGTCCGGCAGGGCGTAGAAGCCCTTGGCTATCGAACCGCCAACAGCCTTTGCGGAATCAAGCAGGGAATTGCCTACAGACGGGCGTGTGGCAGGCGCTTGCGCTACGGGTCTTGCGGCCCGCCCACCGTCCAATGTCTTCACCCGTTTGCCGAACTCGCTCTGAGCGCGCTGCGATACCTGCTGCGGCGTCACGTTGTCCGGCGCGTTCTGATAGGTATGGCTGGTGCCATCCTCGAACGTGATGGTGATGTTGCGCGGCATCGGTTTACCAGTTCGACACGGTCGGCCTTGCGGCACCGCTCGTTGGTTTGGTCTGCTGCCCCTGCTGCGAGGCTCGCTGCTTATAGGTGTTCAGATCGGCGATGATGCGGTTTAGTGAAGCCTGAAAGCCAGATTCACTCATCTTCGGATCAAGCGCACCAATGGATGCCGTCAGCTTTTCGCCCTCAGCATTCGACAATGCGCCCATGCCCTTCATGCTCTGCACCATGGGCAGGAAAACTTGTGCCTTCATGGCCTCCAGTTCGGCGCGGAAGTCAGCAGCATCGGTTCCGGGCACAACCCAACCCCCAAGGAGGCCGCCTGTGATGCCTTTCATGCCGACCGCCGTACTGAAGCCGGGATGCTTCAGAAGGCGCCCCGCCGTGCTTATAGCGCGGTCGAATGCATCAATGGCACTCTGTGAGTAGGCTGCATCCTTAGGTGGCTGCGCATTCTTGCCCGTGGTGCCCGCTACAGGCTTGATCTCGCCGTTAGGGCCACGCTGGTACACGCCATCCGGAAGACCTGCCTGCTGCGTCTCCTGCGGCGACATGGTGTGCCATTCCTTAGACGGCTTCGGCGCGCCTTGGGCGATGACGCGCGAACTGCCGCCGCCCATCACCTTGGTGACATAGTCGCGCGTCTCGGCGGGGACGTGCTTGATCCAATCCTGCCCGCCCTTGGCAACAGCATCACGCACTCGCGCCGGACCAGCGTTGTACGCTGCCACCGCCAACGCGGGATCGCCAAAGTCCTGCATCTGCTTATCGAAATAGGCTCGGCCCAGCGCTGCGTTATATTCCGGATCTGTCCGATAACGGTTTTCGTCGAATGGAAGCCCTGCGAGTTGGGCCGCTTCGGGCGCCGTTCCCGGCATCACCTGCGCGATACCAATAGCCCCCGCCGAAGATTGAAGTGGCTGACCATTTGCCCCGAACTGCTGGCCACGGCTTTCCTGATGGATCATGCGACCAAAAATGTCGCCAGGATTGGCGCCCCCGCCGGGCGTGAACTCCACCGCCGTTTCGTCCGGGCCTACCGTCACCGTCTTGGGTGCATAAGGCGCCTCGGCAATAATCTTGCCGGTTGCGTCATAGCGGCGGTTTCCAAGCGTGAACTGTCGCTGTTGCGCGATGCTCTCGGCCATAGCTTTCTGGAATTCGGGAGTGCCGGGCGCAAACCCGGTCGACAACTGAACATCCTGCGCAATGCCGGTCAACTTCTCTGGATCATTCAGGACGTCGAACGTGAAATCCTGCTCATCCACCCACTCTGGATCATATGCCTCGGGAATCTTGTCAGCCGGAATGCCGAGATTGATCGCGGCCTGCCGCGCAAGGGGGTATTTGCTCGGGTCGGCCTTCACCCTCTTGATGATGCCAGCGAGCTGTTTTGTCTGCTCGGTTTGCTGTTGGCTCTTGTCCCGCTGCTGCTGCGAGGCAAATTCACGCTGCTTCATTTCAAGAAGCGCGTTCTGCTGTTCGTTCTGCCTGATCTGCCCGCCAAGCTGCAAACCCGTCGCAAGCGCGTTCTGCGTGCCACCTTGCGGGAGGATGCCCCAGTCTATCGTGGTCATGTCTAGCGCCCCATCCCGAGAATAGTCCCGCCCAGCATCGACGCGGTATTGGCAAACGGGTTGTTCGCGCCCTTGTACAGCGCCGCATTGGCCGCCGCCGACGCACCCGCGTTGTTGTTCGCGCTGATCGTGTTGACGAAGTTCTGTCCGACCCCCGCCAAAGCCGAGCCTGCCGAAAGGCCGACCCCCTGCTGATTGCCAAGGAGCGAATTGAACTCGGTGCGGTATCCCGACTGAAGGTTCTGGCGGAACCGCTCAAGCCCCTTCATCGCCGCGCCAGACTGAAGCGTGCCCGCTCCGGCATAGCCTGAATTAAGCTGGTTCCCGCCTTCCTGAGCCTGGAACCCGTAATCCGAATTGCCGATGTAGTTGCGGAAGGCGTCACGGTATCCCTGCTGGTCGCCATACCCCGCTGCACCACCAAGCAAGGCATTGGCCGGAAGCCCCGACTGCACATAGGGGTTGAGAACTTCCTTGTTCTGCCCATAGACCTCACGGGCGAGCGCGTTGTTCTCCGCGTTGTTCTGCGCGGAAATGTCAGCCGCCTTGCTCGCGCCCTTGCCGGCAGAAATACCGCCGACAGCCGAACCTACACCGGCAAGGCCAATGCCGATGGCAGCGAGCGTTCCAATCGCCATTTTACAGTTCCTTGATGAAAGTCCGCTCGGCAGGCACGTAGCCTCGGCGTTCGTAAATTCGTTCAGCGCCCGGCATCGTCGCTACCGTGAGCATCAATGACCGTTCGGCGCCCATTTCCTTCGCCAGCTTCTCAGCAGCGTCGAGAAGCCTGACCCCTTCGCCGCCACTTTCCGAGCGCCAGAACATTTCCTGAAAGACCTTGAGGCCGCTGAACGGATGCGGAAAAACCAGTCCGCCGATAATCGACCGCTCGCCCCGCAAGAGCACATGCCCGTCGATCATCACGCGAAGCAGGTTCTCGACACTGGCGTCGTTCCACCCGATCTGCTCGGTAACCCCCGCATCGTCGGCAAAACGCTTGCCGAGCTCCATGACGAACGGAATATCCGCCTCGGAGCAACGCCGGATCACGTCAGAACCCCATTGGCCTTGGCGTCGTTGATCAGCGCAACGACATGCTGCGAGATCGCCTTCACCGCATCGTCGAGAGCTTGAACTTCTGCCTGCGTCGGCGGATTGGAAACCACCTGCCCCGCATAAGAGGCAAGCGCCGTTCTCGCAGCAGTCCCCGTTGCGTCAGTCCACGCCGACCCGACATCCTGCTTTACGTACCGCGCATCCGCATCAGCCCGTGTGGGCACGCTGGAAGCCGCTGCAACGCCCAACGCCCTCTTCGTGAAGGCATCGGCGCCAGTCTGCTCCACAAGCCCCGCAGAGGCGTCCAGAGCGGCGAGAGCCGTAAGCGTGGCGTCCTTGTCCTGCTTTTCGGTATCCAGCGCCGTTATGCTGTTGACCGACTGCTCTATCTGGCTCGCAACCTTGTCCCACCAGCGCTGGAAAGCCACCAACGGCTTGCCACCATCGACTATCGCCGTGCTCCATTGCAGGCGGGGAAGATTGAGCGCCATCAGAACGCCCCGTACGGTTCGTTTACGAGTAGATTGGACACCCTAAGACCAACCGGATCGGTCACGCGGATTTCCGTCATAAACCCCGGCTGACCGAACATCCCGCAACTGGTCCACTGCACCTTTTTGCGGTATTTGCCCTGTACCCCGAGCGACTTGCCGCGCCAATTGCCCCAGGTTGCCGCCGCATCACGCGAAAACCGCGCCTCGATGGTCGGATCGGCATAGGTTCCCGACAAATAGCCGGTCCGCCCGACATTCACCCGCGCGATCATGTTGTTGATCGTCAGAGCGCCGGAATTGAGCGGAAGGCCTGCGCGAAAACGCCTTTCCAGAACCCCGCCCATGTCGAGATGATCATCCCCGAAGGCCATCGTCTCGCCGCCCCACGAAGACCCGAACACGCCGCCGGCAAAACAGGAAGGAAGCCAGTTGTCATACCCGTAGGACTGGAACTGCGACCACATTTTCGAGCGGGCCGAGAACACCCAATCACCAGCATCGATCCGCAGCCAGAGAAATTCCGTCCCTTCAAGGTAGAAGGTCTGCAAGGATACCGCGACAGATGCCTCGATCAGTGCTTCGAGGCCCGGATGCGAAATGATGTTGTCAGGGTCGGACACGCACACCTGATTGGTGTCCGTCACCCATGCGAAAGTGGCCCCGAACTTGGTTGCACACCCGGTCGCCCGAATGCCGCGCTCGAAAACCCTTCCCTCCAAGGGCTGAAACGGCAGGTCGGCATCGCCCGAATTAGGCCACCATTCCACCGTTTCCGCGCCGAACAGCAGCAACACGTCATCGATGAACAAGGCATCGCGCAGGCGGTCTGGCTGGCTTTCCGCCGTGGCGAACGAGAGGGAATCGATCGTGCTCGAAAGCACGTCCGACCAATAGAACTTTTCCGTGTCCTTTCGGATGCAGATCGCCCGCGAGGCACCGACCAGCACTTTCGACACATTGGCGATGTCGGGGAACGCCACAGTCGTCAAAGTTGCGCTGTCATAGCTCCACAGCGACGAGCCGCCCGCGATAAAAAGCTTGTCCTCATAGCCAGCCATCGAAAATGGGCCGCCGCCATCGACAAGGCCGACAAGATCGCTTTCGCGGTACAGGCTTGCCCCTGCCACCCCATATAGTGCACCATCAAGAACGCCGTCGCCCTTGAACAAGGCCCGAACCGGGCTTGATCCCATGTCAGCCGAGCGGTCGGACAAACCGGGCCGCGATTGCAGGACAATCCCGCTCTCTTCGGTAGGCGCCTGCTCCGCGAACATATTCACGACAGGCAAGGCAGGAAGATCCCCCCGCCCCCTGACGAAAGCCGAAAGTCCATACGGAACAGGCGGCATCAGAAGAGGCCTGCAACCCAATTGACGGAGTTGGACAGGGTGCTCGGCATGTTCAAATCACCGCCCTTGAATGCCGCGTTCACCAAGGCCCTTTCGCCGCCATCCGCCATCTTCATGTCGAACTGCGACATATCCGCCCCGTAATGGGCATACAGATGCCCCCGCAGAACCCATTTAAGGGCCGCCAGCAGGTCGTCAGGGATGCTTAGTGTGTCGGAGGCGGTCAGAGCGCCCGAGATGCCCAAATCAACCCCTGTGAGGCGATAGAGGGCAAGCAGCTCGCTCAATATCGAGATGCCCGTCGCCTCCTGGTCGGCGCTGGGGTCTTCGCCGTCGCCTGTGACCTTCATCAAGGCGAAGGAAACCACATCGCGAACTGTCGTCGTTCGCAGGACCGTAGCTACGCGAACCGGGATATAGAACGTCTCGATTAGCGTCTGCTCGGTCGTCACAACCGTGAGCGTGACGGTCCCTGTAGTACCAGCCGTTCCGCCAGTGATATCGGCTATAGCTTCTTCGTATTCGTGCGAAGCCGTTGCAGTCACGCCCGTCGCTGAAACAGAAACCGAGCTGATTGCCTCGCCGAAACGAAGTGGGACGCGCCAGCGGCGTTCTACCGCCTCAGCGGCGCCTTTGGCTTCCCAGTTCCGTGCCATCAGTACAGCGCCAGAATGTTTGAAGCGGTTGTTCCTGTCGCGCGGACATGGCTGAACTTGAACGGCAGGATCGAGCCTGCGGGAACCCCCACAAACGACACGTCAGCAGTGTCTCCGACCAGCCTGCCGGCGATATTTCCGGTAGTCCCGACATAGAGCCCGCGCACGCCATTGGTCAGCGCATTGGTCGCATGGGGGGTAACCGTCAGGGCCGAACGGGCCGGGGCGGTGTCATAGATGTTGCTCATGATGCTTCCTTCGATCCGCCCGGCTGCGCGAGCATGAATTCGTGAAAGTTGCCGGGGTAAGCCGTATCGATGCTGTGGTGCGTCAGGTTCAGGTCGGGGACGATCCAGATCATGCCGCCGCAATCCCGCCAGCGCCGCGAGAAGGCCATGTCTTCGCCGTACCAGACTCCATCATGTGCCCCGTGCTGGAACAGGTCCGTGGATGGCCTCTCCGGGTCTCCATAGGTCAATTCTGGATAGGCCCGCATGAACGCCCGCACCGCATCGCGGGTTAGCTTGAGGAATCCGCCGGGCACGCCAAAGCCGCGAATGCAACCATCTGCACGAACAACTGGCCGATCATCTGCCCCGCTGAAGATGGCGCCCATATATTCCTCTTCCGCCTTCTTGTAGCGGTAGAGCCCGGCGACAACCGGATCGCTCGTCTTGATCAGCTTGATCAGATCTTCTGGCTGCCACGAGAGGTCATGGTCGATGAAAACGATGGTATCGGCATCGCTATCGAGCGCCTTGCGGAGCATCGTTGCCCGCGCGCAACTTATATAAGGACAGCCAACTTCAAACACCGTGCCGTGCTCGATGCCCGCCGCGTCAAGTGCAGAGGCCGACGCCTCCAGAGCATCCACATATTGCGGATAAGGCTCCGTTAGCGTCGGCGTGCAGATAAAGGCTTTCACGGTGTTACGCGGCGCTTGCAATTGGCCTCTGGTAAAGCTACAGCGTCCATCATGGTAAAAGTAGCTTTAGAGCGATGGCGGCCGGTTAGTGGATTTCCCAATGCAGAGGTCTCCGATTTTGGCCGTGTTCGGTCGCTTTTTCGAGGCGGCTGCCGGATTAGAAGTCCGGTGTTGGGAACAACTGGCTACCTAAACGTCGCCTTGCAGAACAAGACGTTGCGGAAACGCGAAAAGATACATCGCCTTGTTGCAGCCGCATTTATCGGCCCGCCTGGTAAGTTAGACGTGAACCACATCGACGGGAATAAGCTGAACAACCGGCTTGAAAATTTGGAATACGTAACCCGTTCAGAGAACCTGAAACACGCTTTCCGGCTTGGCCTCGCCACAACGCCTTTTGGGAAGCGTGGCGAGGCCAGTATGCGGGCAGTTCTTAATGACGAAGCAGTCCTTGCAATGCGCGAACGCTATGCGGCTGGAACGTCTCGCCGGGAACTGGCAACGGAATTTGGTGTGTCCTATTATACCGTTTGGGATATCACCGAGCGGCGCAGTTGGACCCACATTTAACCGTCACGCACTTCCTTTCCAGAGACCAAGCGCGGTCAACGTGTTGCCGATCTCGATCAGATAGGCCTTGTGGTCGGTGGTCAACGAAGTGGTTGACGCAGTTCCGACCAGCGAGGTCGCCTGAGCAGCGGCAGCACGCTGGGCGGCGGGGGTGGTGCCATAGAAACCGATGGTGTCGGTCGTAGCGCCGCCGATCTGGTGGTCGCTGTAAGGGGAATTGCGAAGAGACATTTGATTTATCCTTTTCGAAAGAGACTACGGTATGTGCGCCCACGATTTCCGCGTACGGATGTCGCGAACCTGACGCCCGCTGATGCCGAAGCATTGGCCAATCTTGTCCGAAGCCCCAACAGAAGCCCGGATTTCTCTAACCTGTTCTTCGGTCAACATGGAGAAGCCATTGGCCTCACCACGGGATACGCCATAGCGATGGCGCTTTTTGGCCATCTTGTCGGCCATGTTAGCGGTGTGGTCACCTTTGAATAAATGTTCAGGCCTGACACACGATGGATTGTCGCAGCGATGACAAATATGGTCGCTGCTAGTTATTGGCCCGAAGAAGATGACCCATGACAGACGGTGCGCCAATTCTGGCGTGCCATTGACGTTTAGCCGCCCATATCCATTCCCATCACGGGATCCCTGCCATTCCCAGCAGCCCGGACCTCGTTCGGTAACATAGGCATTCCATCGCTCGACCAACGTCAGGTCATGCAACTGCTTTTGTTTAAGAACGAGAGGGTTACCGTAAAGCGAAAACCGCCTGTAATGCGCGGAACAGTAGCCGCGCGCCAAAAGGCGCTTCCCGCAATCAGGAATGGAGCAAAAGCGGATGGGTTGTTTGGGTGGTGCCATGATAGCACCACCCTCACATATTGGCGGGCAGAGGTAAAGCCTTTTAAGCCGTACCGCTGAGCCTTACGGCCAACCTTGGGTCTATGGCGCGGACTCCATACAGAACATCAGCACGCCAGTTGCTGATGTCGTTCGTGCCATCGTAGTAGGGGATGATACGAACCGAGACGCCGTTCATCGTCTCGCGCGCCACATCGACCGCGCCCGGAGGCGAGACCATCGGCACCATCGCCAGAGCAAAGGCATTCTTGTGGAATACCATGTTCTGCGTGTAGCCCGTGCCGGCGGTGCCAACAGCCGTGATTGCCTTGGTGTTAAGGTCGGTCACGCCGCTCGTCACAGCCACGTTCTGCTGCGCGCCGGTCCAGATCATCGCCGGGTAGAACACCAGGGTATTCGCCGAGTAGCTGATGACCGTGAACTGCTTGGCAATGCCAAGATTAGCCTTGGTCACCGGATTGACCGCGTTCACATCGGCGATGGTGAACACGTCGCCGGGATTGAGGTCGCCACCCGCAATCGTGATCGTCTGCTGCATCGCGTCCTTGACCGCCGCGTAGGTGATGGTCGAGGTGACGATGGACTGGTTGACCGTAACCGTGGTCACGTCCGCACCAACCGTATGGGTCGGCACGTTCTGCGACATGTAGGTATCAACGCCGCCGATCATGCCGAGCGAGCCGTTGCGATAGGCTCCCTTGGCAACGTCCTGCATGTACAGAGCGGTCTGCGACCCCAGCAGGCCCCAATGGTCGGCCGGCGACAGAACCGCCGAACGAGCGTCCTGCGGAACCGCGTAGGTATCGAGGCGCTGCGGCGCCAAGGCGAAGTCGGAGAACGAGTTGACCGTCTGGCCGGCAGTCCCAACCCATTTCGGAACGTACTTGTACAGCGCCATGAGATCGCGATCGACCTGATTGGCAAGCTGGATCATCGCCGGGCGAATGACGCGCTCGGACAGCTCCTTGATCGACAGGGTCAGTTCAGTCGAGGTGAACTTGAAGTCCACGCCCTTCTGCTTGTCCACCGTGATCGAGGTGCTGCCCTCGACGACATCCTGACTCGAAGCCGTCGCACCATCGCGAACCGTGAAGTCGGTCGGGCGCTTGATGGTAACGGTCGAACCAACGGTATAGCCGTTGACCGAATTGGAGAACTCCTTCTCGTGGCCGCGATAAACCTGCTTGGCCATGACGAGTTCGTTTTCGAGGATCATCGTCGCCTCCTTGGCGATGATGGAGGCGTTAAGAACCGTATTGCTCATGATGAATTTCCATCTGGAAAGTGGGCTCGGACGTCATCGCGACGTTCGGAATCCGGTGGTTAGATCAGGCCTGCCTTCCGGGCTGCAGCGTATTCGGTCATGGTCATGGCGGAAGGGTCTTTGACCCCGCCGGCTGCAATCGCGGATACGGGCTGCACGGGTGCGGCAGGCACCTTGCGGGACGGCTTCGGAGCGCTCAGGCGTTCCTCGATCCGTCCAATCTCACGGGCTTGCAGGTGAGCGGGAAGAGACGCGATCCGCGCCGCTTCTGCCGGGTTCTTGCCGAGGTGATAGGCAACGTCAGGCCCCACATCGCTATCGTGGATCACTTCGGCCATTGCCGGGGTGATCGCCACGTTAGGATTGCGGGTGATCGCATCGTAATCCGCAAATCTCTCGCGGGCGATGGTCTCACGGTATCCAAAGGCTTCCGCCGCGAGTTGCGCCGCCGTTGCCTTCGATGTTTCCGCCTGTTCCGTCCGGGTCTGTTGAACAACCCTCGCGGCAATGCCGTCCTCGTATTCGAGGCCTTCAGGATCAACCGTCTGTGTAGCGCGTTGCTTCCAGTATTCGGCTTCCCGCTCGGCCTCACGCCTGCGCCGTGTCAAATCGTCGATGCGTTCATGCGCCCAGTGCTTGCGCTTGGGTTTGTCAGCATCCTCGCCGCCTTCAGTATCAGGCTGCTCAGTGGTCTGTTCTTCGACCGTGGCGGCTTCCTGCGTTTCGGGCGCAGGGGTATCCGCCGCAGGGGTATCCGCCCCAGCGGTTAGTTCGTCACTCATTTGGTTTGTTCCTGGTTGCGCTCAGGAGAGCGGGTTTTGCCCGGCTTTAAGCCCCGGTAGGCTATCCGGCATGGTAGCCGATCATTGCCCCAGCCTGCATCACCGCCTCATTGACGGTGGATTCCAGCGAGGATTTTTCAGTCTCGGCCTTCGCCACCTTTAAAGCGGTGTCGGCCTGCGTGTTTTCGATCTCAGCAGTTTCCTTGGCTACTACCAGTTCCTGCATCGGGTCGGGCTGTGGGGGGCCTGACATCATCTGCTGCTTCTGCTGCGCTTCCATGCGCTTGCGGTCCACATCCTCGTCCATGCCAGGAGGCACGAGAGCGAGAGCGAGGCGATCCGCCAGCTTGTCGCCATAAGGCATATCAAGCGCCTTGACGATCATGTCGGCGCCGACCTGTCCGACCGCAGGAACCGCCTGGACCAGCGCCATCATCTTGTCGGCGGCCTCCATGCGCTTCGTCGCAAAGGCGGGGCCGGTTACAACCTCAAGATCGAACTGACCAATCGAGATATCGTTCTCAAGCGATCCATCGGGCAGCATCGTGTTGATGCGGGCGAACTTCTCAAGCGCGCCGTCTTCACCCATGATGCGAATGACCCGCTCGCCAGTGTAAATCTCCGGGATCAGTTCAAGCAGGATGCGCCCGCACTGGCGAATGGCCGCCGACAGGTTATCGACATAGACGTATGTTGCCGTCTCGCCTTGCTGGTCCCTTGCGAGGATGGCCCGACCTGACGTCTCATTCGACTGCTTGCCAAGCGAGGCATCGTAAATCCCGGTGGTCGCCTTCATGTCGCCATCTGCGACCATCGCTTCCTGATACCATGCGGAGGCGAAGTTTGGCGGCGAGATGCGCTGCGGGCCTTGGGGAGCCTGCGGGTCTGGATCGTAGGGCAACACCATCGGGTTGCCTTCGTTCAGTTGTTTCCACGCGTCCTGATGGTTCGCAACCATCTTGGTTGTAACGAGATACGGAGCCTTGGGCTGTGCTGCCGCCGCTTCCAGCATGGCCGAGCGAGCGAAGTTGTAAGACCGCTGGCTGTCGATCGTCGGATAAACTATGCCGTGGCGGAATATCTCGTCACCGACCTCGATCTCTTCGCCAATGACCGGGATCAACGGGATATAAGATCCCTCCCAATCGTAGGTTTCCAGAATTTCGATGCCCGTGATCTTGTAGCACTTGACAGAGTAGGACGTGGACTGACGGCGGGCCTTGATGGTCACGCGCTGTTGGTCGAGCGCGGCAGCTTCATCGTCGTCCAGTTCGTCCGCCCACATGGTCGCGCCGTTGGAGAGCAACAGCAGCTCGCGGTTCTTGCTCTCCCTTACCCAATACTCGGCGACACGGATGCTCTTGTCGGACTTCCACATAGTGGTTTCTTCGCCCGCAACATCAAACCCGTTCAGCTTCGCCTTGGGAAACTGCGACTTGAATGTCTCTTCAGGGATCAGTTCGGAAACGATACCCCATTTCATGTCGCAGCGCGTCGGTTCGATAGCGCCGGGGTCAACCACAACCGAGAGCGGGTTGCGAATGCCCTTGATCATTATCTCCTGGTCGAAGCTCTTGCCGTCCAGATAGTCCGTCAGGATGCGAAACCAGCCAATTCCGCCAATGACCGCCTGCTCACCAGCCTTGGCATAAACCGTGTGCCCGCTAGACTGCGATTCAATGTGGCGGATGATTGCCGTGTAGACTTCCGCAAGCTTGGGGTCGGTCTGATCGTCGACCGGGAGAACCTTGATCGCCGGCTTGTTCTGCCGCATCTCGCCAGTGATCTGCTTGGCGAACTGAGGTACGCGGTTAATCGCTACCGAGATGCGATTGCCGCGCCGCTTGAGATCGGCGGCATCCCACTGGTCCTCCTTCTTGCCACGGTAGAACTTGCGGCAAAATTGATCGAGGTCGCGGTTGTCCTTGTCGGCCTGAACGCCGTCGCGATACCTGTCTCGGGCCATGCGGAGGATGTCGGCGTCTTTCATGCGCTTCGCACCGCCGCCACTGTAACAGGCTCAACGGGCCATCTGGCGATTGCGTGGTTCAAATGCCCCAGCGCAGCGCCAAGTTTTTCGTCGTCCACAAAATTGCACGCCGGGACATCAACCCCGCGATAACCCCGCCCGCTCGGATGACGGACGCTGATGGTGTAAATCAATTTGTCGCCGCCAAGGCGGGTTGTGATGCGTTCCATCAAGCCCAACCCCC
>OFQZ01000153.1_pt1 | contig 27299 bp, 20 predicted proteins | sample 1543011 | NCBI WGS metagenome assembly OFQZ01 (sample SAMN07774216, study PRJEB24372) | wastewater metagenome | isolation source: Exp Tend NO 0WW | collected 2016-02 | reverse complement strand
TTGTAGACCAACCATCAACCGACAACACATTCCAAATTCTAAGGGGTAAGGGAATACGTGTATTCTAGTGACTGGTGTATCATTAGATTATAAAATGTTAATAATTAGCAACATAAAAAACTAGTATGTCAAGACAATTTTGGTCAGAAACAATGACTTGGGCGACCGCGTCGGGTGCGTCAGTCAACTCGGCAAACGTGGAAACTATCCTTTTCCCGAATATTACAATTCCCGCAAACTTCATGCAGGACGGTAGATGTTTAAGAATCCGTGCTCAGGGGCAATGGACAACAACCGCGTCTACGCCAACACTCATCTTCAATCTTCGATGGGGTGGAATTGCTGGTACAATGCTTGCAAAAACAGCAGCATGTACAACAGTAGCATCTCAAACAGCGGCAATGTGGGACCTTGACATCCTCGTACAAACTCGTTCGAATGGGGCATCTGGAACACTTATGGCGATTGGTACAGCAAGAGTTTTTGCTGGAGTAGCAGGTACAGTAGCATCTGCAACGGGTGAAGCACTCGTGACTCCTATGGGTATCGCTGGTGTTCTTGCCCCAGCAGTTGCAACAGTTGACTTGACTGCTGACACCGCACTCACACTCTCAGTAACTCCATCTACAACAGCAGCAACATTGATTGGATTGAACTACACAGTAGAAGCAATTAACTAATTTACTATGGCGACAACAACGAACAGATATTTATCGTACCCTGCTGCCGCGGCGGGCATTTCAAGGGCCTCGTCAGGTGGAGCAGCTTGGTCTTTTAGTGCATATACCGAACTAGTTCCAGCCTCTACAATTACATCTGACTGTTACATTTCAGGACTGACTTGGTGTTGGCACACACCATTGGCCGCGGTAGACACAACCTATGAATGGATTATTGAATTGGCAACTGGAGCAGCGGCTTCAGAAGTCCTTATTATCCAAGTTCCCGCAAGTGTTAGAATGGACACAGCGGTTGGATATGTTCCATCAAACTATGTTATTTTTCCAGAACCAAAGTTGCTCTCTGCAAATACTCGTGTTTCTGTGCGTGTTGCATATTCTCTTGCAACAACATCAAATACACTAACGGGAATTAAGATTCTTTACCAAATGGCATAAATATGACAACTACCCTTAGAATCCGTGCTTTAACAGAAATGGCGTCTGGGCCAACACTCACACAACCAGCAACTGCTTGGGGATATTCACAATGGAAAGTAATTACATCAAACCTCCCATCAGATGTTTATATTACACATATTAGTTTTCAGGAAACCAAGGTTACAACAGCAGATACAACATACCAACTTCTAATAGAAATTGGTGTTGGTGCAGCTGGATATGAGGTTGTTAAAATACAATTTCCATATTCCTTTAGGTCGGATACAGCAGCTGGATACTATTACTCTACGGTTACCCACGCTTTTCCAGAACCAATGTTAGTACCAATTGGTTCGACAATCAGTGTAAGATATGCAGGTTCTGCGGCCTCGGCAGATGTAATAGGTGGTGTTAAAATACAGTATTTGTCTGATGTTCGTGCAACCGATTCATCCGCCGCTTTAAAAATGGAAAACTTTAAATATTTTTCTGCTGGAACCGGGATGTCTATAGCACTTTAATAAAATAAAATTATGGCAACAATTGTAGGAGCAGCGGGAGGAGGAACATGGGATGCAGCAACAACAACAACCTGGGTTGGTGGTGTGGCTCCAACGGCCGCAGATGATGTACAACTAACTGGAACAACCGGGGCGATAACAATTGCATCTGGTGCTGTTTGTCGTTCTCTTGACTGCACTGGATATACAAATACGCTGACACATACAGCTGCGGTAACACTTAACATTGGAGATGGAACTGCTGGAACAGGGAATAAAGCCCTGACACTGGTCTCGGGTATGACATATACCCTTGGTTCTACCTCTACGTCTGCAATCACATTTTTATCAACATCTGCGACTCAACAGTCCCTGACTTTTGGAACAAAGATTGTTGGGAATATAACATTTAATGGTGTTGCTGGGTCATGGATACTTAATGATACGCTGGCATCAACTGCTGTTGGTGTATTAGGATACTATTCAGCCAGCGTTACGCTGACCAATGGGACGCTAGACACCAACGGCCAGACAGTAAACTGTGTGTCGTTCACCTCAATTGGATCTGCAACCAGAGTTCTTACTCTCGGTGCATCAACAATCAGGTTTAGAACTTGGGATTTAACCGCAACAGGAATGACATTCTCAGGAGCCTCGTCAACCCTTATTTGGAGAGAGATAAACGCAGCACAGTCACCTACCTTTAATGGAGCAGGTCTTACCTATGGAGCCATAGAGGTATATGCAGGAGGAAACGCGAGTGCAATGAACATGTCTGGATCAAATACCTTTTCATCGTTTTATGCGAGAGCTGTCGCTGATGGGTTTGGGACAAACAGATCAATAACTTTTAATAATGGAACCACACAAACATTTACATCAGCTGATATTAGTGGACTAGAATCTGGGTACTATCTAAAAATTAATTGCCCCGGCGCAGCATCAACCCACACCCTAACAATTTCTGGTGGTGGCCCTGTTACCGCAAAATGGGTTTCGGTGGCACAATCGATTGCCACCCCAGCAGGTACTTGGATTGCAACACAAAGCGTAAATAGGAATTCTGAAGGTGGAATCGGCAGCGGTTGGATATTTAGTGATTTAGGAACTAGGTCTGTGTTTAATAAGAAATTTAGACCAGCCATCTTTACACCGGGACGACCACGTTAGGCCATAAAAAACAAGAAAAACGGCCAAGTCTTGTACAATAATAATATGTACACGACTGCTTCAATCTATCAAAAAACCCAATATCTACACAAAATTATTGTAAAAAGCGATTGGGTAACATCATAATATGTCATTCTTGCAACTAAGAAGTAAGGGTTTTGACAACATCTTAACATATGATGTAAATCTTCAGATGGATATTTTTGACATACTTTCCATAACGGAAGATGTGCAAGTGACGGTTTCTGCCCCAGATATTTCTATATATTTTAGTGTTTTTGACAATATTACAATTTCTGATGTAATAGAGGATTCCCCAGATACAATCGACATTACAGAGGGTATTACAATGGACCTATCTCTTTCTGTTAACGTCTTTGATTCAATTTCTACAACAGAATTGATAGCGATCGAATCAACACTTACTACAGATATCGTTGACTCAATTGCAGTTGTCGAGAGCACAATCTGTGACCTGCCCCCTCCTGGCGGATTGGATTCGTCAGTTATAGATACCATCTCGCTCACAGATGTTGTATCCGTAACCACCGTTCTCAATATAAATGCAACTGATTTTATTTCCCTGTCCGAAGTGCTGACTGGAGAGACGCAAATTACCGATATAGCAGTGAGTGACACCGTCGCTGCGACGGATGTGCCGACGGCTGAAATTACCATTGGGGTCAATATTGCTGACTCCCAGTCTATTTCTGAATCTGTTGGTACTCCAGAAGTAAGCTTGGGGGGTGTTGTGTCGGTTGACACGGTTTCAATTGTGGAATCGACTAGCGGAAACCTAAGCATTTTAATTTCGGCAACGGACTCGGTCTCTGCTCTTGAAGATACCACAGTGGTTATTTCTGCAATTTCTCCGTATCTGTACATTGAGATACACGACATGGTTTCAGTGAGTGACCAAGCTGATGTCTCTGGCGTATTTGAACTGAGCGTACTAGATGTGGTTACAATTGACGATGTTGTCGAAATATCAAACCCAGAACTCCCGATAAGTATATTTGACTCCATCTTTATTGATGACAGTTTTGCGGACCCAGAGCATACAATAGAAATTGAAGTACACGACACCATGGCACTTTTCGATGATTTGTCAAGTGCTTCATCTCTTGCAGATATATCAGAATTTGATATAATAGCAATATCTGAATTTGTTAATGTCGCCCATGTTTTAACATCGCATGTGGATGATCCTGTTTCAACATCAGAGCAGGTCGAAACTTTATCAATTAGATATTCCCCGGGAAGAAGGAGACATGGAAGTGTTACTATTCAAAACCCAATAGGGATTATAAGGAAAATAAAACGTTAAAAATATGGAAGAAGAAACAAGGGACAGCGACTCGGCGCTCGAATCTGCCGTGGAGTATGTCGAAGAAACCCTCGGGGTCAATGTTGCAGATGATGTAAATTCACTTGATATTGGCCCCGGACAGGGAAGAAAGTAGACTAGATAACCGCCTTCGGGCGGTTTTTCTATTGACGGTGATAGAATTAGGTTTATATGGCAAATCGTTATTGGGTAGGAGGAACTGCGTCTTGGGATGGAACTGCTGGAACAAAGTGGGCACTGACATCCGGAGGAACTGGTGGGCAAGCAATCCCGACAACGTCGGATGATGTTTTTTTTGATGCGAATAGTGGAGCAGGAACAGTAACAATTGCTTCTGGAAACACGGGGTGCGCAAACATTAATTTTTCTGGTTTTACTGGGACTTTTGCCGGAAGTGCAGTATTAACCTGTGCTGGTTCAATTACCCTTGTGGCTGGTATGACAATGTCCTATTCTGGAATTGTCCAAATGACAAAAAATTCAGGGACAGCAATTATAACATCAAATGGGAAAAGTTTTGGAACACTATTATTTTATGGATCTGCAACATTCCAACTTGCAGATCAACTTGAGATTACAAATAGTATCTATAGGGAATCCGGCACGTTTGACGCGAACGGAAAAACAGTATTGCTAAGCGGAATTGGAACATCACATGTATTAAGCGGTGGGCTGACACTGTACAATCTTACAGTTGGAGGCAGTGGAGGTGCTCAAGTAAGATTTTCTGGAGGCTGCACTGTCTCAAACATTCTTTCAGTTACCCAAACAGGTCGCGTTACGTTTAATGCAAACAACAATACAAATGCACAAGAAACACTAAGTGTTGCAACAAATTCACTCCAGTATTCAAATTTCCAAAACATCAATGCTACTGGTGCTGCCTCATGGGACCTTTCAGCAATAACGGGGCTTTCTGGAGACCTCGGTGGAAATTCTGGGATTACATTCACACCATCTCAAATTAATTATTGGGTTGGGGGGACCGGGTCATGGACTACTGTTGGAGAGTGGGCAAACTCATCTGGAGGAGCAGGAGGCTCTGGGCGTGTTCCGCTTCCACAGGACGATGCTACTTTTGATGCAAATTCCTTTTCTGCTGGATCTCAAACAGTAACGGCAAACACGAGTATTCTTGGAAGAAATATAGATTGGACAAATGCTACAAATTCTCCAACCCTTTTGGCAAATGTTGGATGTTCAATTTTTGGAAGTCTTACATTGATTTCAGCAATGACATTTACCGCTGCGTCTTTTTACTATTTTGAGGGGAGAGGCACGCACACAATAACAATGGCTGGTAAAACGTGGACTGGGTATCTGTCAATAAGCTCCCCAGGTGGGACTTACACATTACAAGATGATTTAAGCACAACGCAAACGATTTCATTGAGGCATGGAACATTTAATGCAAATAACCACAACGTAACTGCGGCATCCTTTACTACCGTCTACGATTGCAGCGTATTTATGGGATCAGGCTTGTGGACAATTAGTGGATCGGGAACTGTATGGAATACAGTAGGGTCCGCCACGGCAATAATTCCAGGAACATCAACAATCAAATTAACAGATTCTACCTCAACTGGAAAAACACTTACATTTGGGGTGAGTAAGACGTTTAATAATTTATGGATTAGTGGATCTGGGACTGGAACATATAGTCTAAATTGTGTAACTGGAGTAACTTTCAACAACATAACAATAGACACACCCCCACACACGGTCTTGTTTGAACCATCTAGGACATATACAGTAAATTCATTAACCTCCGTTGGGTCAAGCGGGAACCTGATTACCCTTAAGTCAATTTCCAATGGAACTCCTTGGACAATCTCAAAAAGTAATGGAATTATAAACTGTGAATATGTTTCTCTCCAAGACTCTTCCGCAACTGGCGGAGCACAATTTTTTGCAGGAACAAATTCATCAAGTGTGTCAGGTAACTCTGGGTGGATATTTGGAGCATCTGGAATAGCAACAGAAGATATTATTGCAGTCACAGAAAATAATGAAATCGGTGGGCTTGAAACGCTCGGCATTTTTTCATTTGATGAAATAGCTATTTTCGATAGACCGGCGGTGAACACGGTTATGGTTGAATTAGATGATACAGTTTCGATCGCTGAAGAAGTGTGGCTTTCAATACAATTAGCGATAGATGTCTTTGAGGAAGTAGTTTTTGATGATAGTATTTTTGCTGGAGATTATGAAGAATTTGAGAATCCAGAAATAATTCTTTTTCCACAACAAAATGATTTATTTTCCCACGCAGAATTAATTGACGTTTCCTCAGGTGGAACAGTCCTTGGACACAACTTTGGAGCGACTCAGGAGGATGGAGAATTGTTGACCCAGTGGGCTTACCCATACAATACATCTGTATGGTGGAGATTTGTTGCACCGAAAAATGGAACAATAGAATTTAACACAAACGGGTCTACCTTTGACACAACCCTGAGCGTTTACAACGGACTAGAATTATCTAATCTGAGTCTAATTGTCGAAGACGACGATAGCGGGGAAGGGAGTAGAAGCTCAGTTCTCTTTCCCGTAACGGGGGGCGAAACATACTACGTGATGGTTGCTGGGTACGGATCAGAAGAAGGTTTGGTTGTGCTAAGCTGGGAGTTTATTACGGAAATCCAAGTGGCGGACATGATGGAGGTAAGTGATTCCAGTGTATATTTTGAAACCATTACAGGTATCCAAATAGAGGACACATTAGACCCAGTTGACGCAATCAATGCTACTCACGTTGTTACAATTTCACTAAGCGAAACACTAGAAACAGAAGACTCAACTTCAACAAGCTCAATTCGGTATTCATCAGACTCTGGAACTGCAATATCAGGTTCAATTGGAGGAGTCAACAGAAATGGAAGTTTGTCTAGGCAGCCTGTTGTGTCTTCTGGATCAATAAGCGTGATAGAATAAACATATGCCTATACTCGACACAGGATTTCTCTCTCCATCCTCAAATGGAACACCAGCCACATATGATGGGTCTGCTACTGAATTCTCAAACCCGTCAAATGCATATGCGTCAGACAATAACTACGCAACTGCCGTAGATAATGAGTACCAATACAAATGGCAGTCGTACGGAAATTTCGGGATCTCCCTTGATTCAAGTTTTATTATTAAGGGAATTGAGGTTGGGATAGAGGGAAAAACATCAACTGGGATAAGTGAATTTAATGTGTACCTTGAGGATGCTGACTCAAATTTTTCCTCCGTTTCTCCTGGATATTTTAACACGACAGAGTCAGCAAGCATTCTTGGAGACCCAACAACTCTCCCCGGCGGCAATTGGACCGCAGAAGGATTCTCAAATGCAAACTTTCACGTCCTTGTTGCAACAGGCGGGATAAACGACGGGAGAACAATATACTTAGATCACCTAAAGATAAAGGTCTACTACGACACAGGACCGAACACAAGCGATACGTCAACAATCACAGAAAATGTGAATATTCGTGTTTTTTACTCGTCTGATATTGAAAAATCAGAGGAAATAGTCATTAGTGAGTACGTTTCTGGGAATATGGAAACTCTTGCAATTTCCGTCATGGAAAATATCGAAATCGAGTCTCTCGCATATGATGCAAATGACGGCATAACATATGACACCGGGACAATCTTTGAGCAGGTCCAAATAGAAGCCCTGGCTGACCTACAGTCTATAAGATATGGGGTTGGTGGGCGTGGGCAGGGCTCAACCGAAAGGAATGGTGAATAATACTCTTTTATAATTACTATATAATGATTATATTAAATTCTGATAACAGAGTTTTAACCAACTCTTCAAGATATACCTACTTACAAGACAACCATTCATCTGGGGTATCTTCAATTACTGTATTAAACCCGAGGGATGGTTTTTCTACAGACGATATTATTCTCATCGGGAACATAGGAGATGAAACCTCTGAGATATTCAGAATTGGGACAGTAGACTTGACAACACGTGTCATTACGTTGCTTAATGCCGCAGGAAATTCTACGGTAACTTCATTTGCCCACCCAGAAAGTACGAGAGTCTCTATCATCCCTTATAACCAGATTAGGTATTTTCATACAGCTACGGACACGTACTCAGATACAGACCCACTAACAGGATTTCTTGACATCCAGGCAAGCGAATGGTACACGACATACGAAGACGAGTCATACTCGACTGGGTACGGGTGGTTTATTTTCTACAACTCAGTAACCGCAATCGCATCACAGCCATCAAATCCAATCCCATATATCGGATTCGACGTAGATACTGTGCAGAATGTTCTAGATGATTTTTATAGCATGCTAAGCAATAAAGACTTAAAATTGATCGACAGGGCTGATGGCCTATCATATCTCAATGAGGGAGTGGCTGTGCTAAAAACAAAGTTGAATCTTTCGAATAGAGAGTATACTGCGACAGAGGAAAAAGATCTTTCCATTATTGCTGGGACGCAAGAGTATACACTTCCTTCTGATTTCTCAAAACTTATATATGTTAAAACAGAAACAGACATAGATGAAGGTGGACAAGTCATTGGAATGATCTCAATCAGAGACATACCGTCACATTCAACACAAGATACCGTCTACTATCTTCGTGGAACAAAGATTGGATTCGTCCCAACACCAACAACATCAGCTACGTTCAAGTATCGTTACCTATCAAAGGCTGGAAGGTTGTCGCTCAACTCGGACCTTCTCGACTTGCCGGACAACGGAACATATATCATTAAGGATTATATGCTTTACAGGGCACACCAAAAGCTTACGAATCACCAGGTTGCGCTTGGGTTCAAGGCTGCGTATGAAGATGGTCTTAATAAGCTAATAGCCTCGCTAGTTGATAGAGATGGACACCTTGACTCCATCGGTCTTGCTCACGAGGCGAATGTCTAACAATGAAACAAGAGGCCATAGAAAGGGGGGAGCGGCTCGATATTCCATATTTTGAGGGCGTCAACTGTGCTGTTGGACATGTTCTTGCAAAAAAAACAGAACTTGCACATGCTGAAAACGCACGATCAAAAGTAATTGGAACAATTGAAAAGCGTGAAGGACAAACCATAACCGGGTTAAACCAGGAGGGTGGCGTTTTTGTTACGTCTGGAAACTATGGGCTTGCCTTTTTTGGAGGAAACGGAATGGACACTCTATACAGAATAAGTCAAGAGTCAAGAAGTATTGAAATAGATGTATCTGATCGGATTTCATTAATTGAGAATATCGACTTTACTCCAAGTGCGGTGCCGCTGCTTACAATCTCTACTGGTGACGATATCTCATTAGGAGAAAGCATTATGGATAATCCAAGCGTTAATGCAACGATATATTATCTGAACAAAAACACAAGAAGATGGACGGCATTAACTGGAAAGGGGACTGGATTTTTAGCGTCTAATTTTTCAAAGGCAGTATCAAACCAGAAGTTGTATCTTGTTAATGGATATTCCAGGAATAGGCACATAAACTCTGATGGAATAACAGTGAGTGACTCGTCAACAACATCAGGTGATTTTTACAATTCTCCTGATGCGAAAAAGGTTGCTTTTTACAAAAATAGAATATACTTAGCAAACTTCAAGAAAGATTTTACATGGTATCCAACACACGTACTTCGGTCTTCATATCCGCTTGGAATTATTGCGCTAGTCAACGAGGACACATCAACAACGTCTGGAGATGTAAAAATAACCGATAACAAATATTTTTATTCAGACAGCGGAATGAACATATATGATATTTACAGGGGACCCGTCAAGATTGCGAAATTGACAGTATCGATCGTCAGTGAGTCATCTGTTACTGCGACAGTCAATTATGAGGCTGGGCAGACATCACTCCTTTCAGCAGATGAAATTTGGGTTTCTGGAACATATGCAGGAGCAAAGAAGTATCGATGGATAAGCAACCCGACATCATCTGGAAAGGACGTGAAACTGTACGACACGTTTAGTCTTTCTGGGGGAGACGGAGGAGAGATAAAGATGCTTGAAACAATCGGGGACGTCTTGATGGCTGGAAATAATAGTTCCTTGTCAACATGGAATGATTATTCTCTGCAAACTTTTGACGTCGGCGTTGGATGCGTGTCGTTTGATGGGTATGTAAAATCATTTGGTTCGTTGTATTTTGTCCACTATACAGGAATTTATACAACATCAGGTGGGCTTCCAACTCTTGTTTCTCAAAAAGTACAAAGATACATAGACGGAGCAACAAAAGAAGGGTTGGAGAATTCAGCATGTGGGAAAAAGGGGAGAAGCGTATTCTTTAAAATTGGGACAGTGACGCTTTATGCTCAAGACGGATCAGTTGATAAGATTCTTTATAATACCGCGCTTGAGTATGCTATTTCTGAAAATAATTGGTATGTCCACACGAATGTTGTTGGGAATCAATTTGAGACACACAGAGATTCGGAAGAACTTGACAGGCTTGAAATGATAGAGGGCTCTGGGATTAACTCAGTAAAAGAGTTCCTTGCAAGAGAGGTGGCAGATGACTGTGGAGTTGAAATCCCATTTAGAATAGACACTCATGATGTCCCACTTCAAAAAGCATTTGAGAACTTGAGTAATCCATATTCACTTATTGTTGAATCAGACAGGGGGGCTTCAATGCGTGCATTTGCAAGATTGGACAGGGAGCAGTTTTATGGGTTGGACGGTGAAATAATGAAGGGAGTAAGTACTGTTAAAATACACAATCGAGATAGCAAGAGAGGCCAACCGCCACCAACAAGACTTTTCGGGTTGTCTATACGAGATGTTTCTAAACAAATTTGTAAAATTAACCGTCTCTCAATTCTTTCAATCCCAACATTAGCTGATGGTGATCACAAACAATAACATGGACTACACAAACATAGAAAATCCATATAATCAATTCGTAGACAGGACAATACAATCTGAGGTCCCAATTAGCCCAGACGTGGAAGTCCGTGAAGGAGGAAGCGTAAACGACCTTTGGGTCACTGCGTTTATCAGATCTGTCAACTGGAAACCTAGGTCTGTCGGGTTTAATATTGATGGCACGACTGGAGACGCTGAGTTTAATACGCTTTATTCCCATAATTTCAAAATGTTACCCACCGGTGGCACAAATGGTACATTCTCGGTATTAAGAGCATCTGGGGATAACACCTTTACAATAAATTCATCAGATTATCCGTTTGTGGAAATACATCCTGATCCAAACAATGGAATTGGGCCTGCCATTAGCGTGGTTTATCCTCTTATCACTAGCGGACTAGTAGAAAATCAACCACTTTTAAATATTGAAAATCAGCTCTCTGCCGTTGGGTCAATCGGAGTAAACGTTTGGTTGGATGCAAATTCAGCAGCGCACTCAGCTTATGGAATGAAAATGAAAATCGACGCCTCGGTCGGGACTCCATATGCATTCTGGTTTAACGGGTCGGAAAAGGTTAATGCTGCAGTCGGAGGTGCTCAGGACTACAAGATAAGAATTAAAATAGGTTCGACAACCTATTATATTCCATGCTACACAGCATAAAACTGTGATATTATAAAAACATATCAAAAATAAGATTAATTATATGGAGAACCAGGAGGGGTCGCAGAAAGAGGAGCAGTTGCTGCGTCAAATTGTGATTGAGACCGATGGGTCTGAAATATGGATACGCAAGGCTGAGACATCGAGAATAGAATTAGTAGCCATCTGCAACATGGTAATTGCTTCCATAAGGGCGGAGAAAAAGGACCCAACAACACACTAAACATGAGACAAGGTAGAACTGAAACAGGGAGAACAAAGAAATATTCAGGAGTAGCTGATACTGTAAAAAAATCGGCAGAGAAGAAGGTTATACAAGAACCTCTTCCTCGTATTTCCTATGACCGAATAAAAAGAATTTATGATGAATATGGATTTTCTACCCCAGACGTTCTCCATGTGCAGGAAAACTTGCCAAATGACGAAGGTTCTCTAAGAAAAATACTCCAAAATCATAGAAACGTCATGGATGAAGACGTGAAAGCAAAAACCAGTAAAAAAATCTCAGATATACAGTATAAGACTGAAGTATACAAGCAACAGCAAAAAAATCAATTAGCCATGATGAAGCAGCAGGCTAGACTCGCAACGCAGGGAGGCATGGCTCATACCGCAGGAGGCGCGACAGGCGGTCCTGGATTCCAAATGCCAGCACAGGTTCCAACAACTCCTCAACCGCAGGAAAGCGGAGAATCTGCCATGCCGCCAGGGATGTCCCCAAACCAGCAGCCTCTCGATATTTCTAACGCGGGAGATGCTTTCTTTGTCGGTGATTTTGCTCTTGTAAAACTTGTAAACCCAGGGGTTCAGGGCGATAAGTCTCCAATATGGCTAATTGATGTAAAAAATAAGGTCTTGCGACCATTTATGTCTCAGCGCGCATTTGATTCTTATTTTGGATCTTCTCAAGATGCATATGACGCAATCGTTGTTCTCCCCTCAAGCGCAGTTTCAGAAGGTGGACCTTTAGGAGAATTCAAGATGATGAACTCTGAATTTGGGATAAAGGATGATGGAAAGATGAGAAAACTTGACCATAGCCCAGCAATGATCCAGCGTCGGTACGGGAAGCCCGTAGATGAAGCAGCAGAAAACAAGTCAGTACTCGCAATTGATGGACTATTCAAAAAACTCAAGAATGGATCCAACCAGACGCCAACAATGGCTAGTGGAGGTGGTGAGGTTCCACCAATGGACGCAACTGGAGGACCTGGTTATGAATATGACGGTACCGGCGGACCTGGAGTCCCGACGCTTAATGTTTCAAGAAGCCTTGAGCCTGGTATGTCTGGGGCGGATGTCAAGAGTCTGCAAGACTGGTTAAAGGCTCAGGGATTTTTGAACATAGGAACAACGACTGAGTATTACGGAGACATGACAAAAGCAGCCGTTGCCGCATGGCAAAAATCTGTCGGTCTTGATGCTGGGCAATACCCAGGATATTTTGGACCACGGTCTCTCTCGATGGCACAAAGTTCTTCTCAGCAGACTTCCCAGCAAACAACCACATCTCAGCAGCCACAAACACAGAATGCCAAAGAACAATCTTGGCATCTTTCCAGTTGGAATAGTAGTGGAAATCAGTGGACACAACAGCCAACGCTGACCATAGATGGAAGGGACTACAAGTTCAGCACTCCACAGGAATATATAAATGCAATGCAAGGGCTACCGGACTCAAATGGAAATCTGCAAACATTCATTGGGCAATTCCAATCTGTGGTTCCACATTTTTCAAACACACAGCAAAATACTCAAAATACACAGCAACCAACGTCCACTACGCAAAACAACCAGACATCCACAGGAGTAACAGACACTAGGGCACAAAAAATATCCGCGCTTATGTCGGTTGGAATTGACAGTACTAATGCGGCGTCCATAATAGATAACTTTCCGAACGCTAGTATCGCTGACTTAAAGACTCTAAGTGCTGATAAAATAACATCAAGCGGGATGCCACTAACTGATCCAACTGGGGCAGCATCTTCCACCCAGGGAGCTGCGACAAATACGCCCCAGCAGTGGTCACAGAGTGAAGATTATAGAAAAGCTGGAGACACTGTTCGGACGGCTTATTCGGCACAGTCTAATGGAAATGATTATTCCTCAATAAAAAATTCATTCACGACATCATTTGCAAATGCATTAGATAACTCAAATAGTCTTACAAATCTTTCGTCGTCTACCATAGAATCAGTAAAACAAGACCCGTCGCTCCTTGCTTTTTACATAAATGCGCTCACGTATGGCGGGTATTCACTTGGGGAGGTTTTCAAAGACATGAAGAGAAGAGAGCTCATTGCTTCCGGAAAAACAGAATACGAAGACAAGCTTGTAATCTCTGGGGAGAAAACAAGAGAGGATTGGGCAAATACAGATGAAGGACGTCTTTCAAATACGCTTCCGGAATTTAATGCAATGAAACTAAACCTTGGAAACGTTGACCCATCTATCTTTAATTTGCCATTGTACGATGTCCCTGATGAGCTGTTCAAGAAGCTTATACCGATACTGGATCCAAGTACTCCAGAATACAAGGCTGAGATCGAAAAAATTCAGACAATAATGCATGATACTCAGGTTGCCATTATTAATGCAAAAACAGAGCAAGCAAAAGCGGTCGCGGAAAATGAATACGAAAAATTTAAGGAAAGCATAAACAAAACATACGGGATAACGCTAAGCAACAATGCAATCGAAGCGTGGAAGCAGATTGAATCACTCGGAACATCTGCAGCTCAGTCTGGAATATATGGAAGCGGAATCCACAACGAATCAGTAGATGATTCCCTTGAGAGTAGAAGATTGACAGGGGAAAGAGCTCGTGACGAGAAGATGACGAAAGAAGAAGAACGGATGGCTGCTCACTATACAAAATATGCATCTCCGGAGGAAATAAAGAAACTCATAGATGAAGATACTGCAAAAGGTCTTCCAAGAGATCAGTGGAGAGCTACTAAATGGGGCCTTGTTCCATCTCAGGATGTTTTGAATTCGATGGATTTTGCAACGCTGAAACAAAAATTCCCAGATCTTACTGACGAAGAGATAAACAACAAAAGAAATAACGTTCTTGATGAATTTGGGAATTACAGAAGTGCCCTATATCAAAACAAGGCAACATCAATGGAGGAAGAGAGGGTGTCGCATAAGAATGATCAGGAGAAGTTGTACACAGAACGAAACCTCCTTGCAGAAGAAAAAAGAGCAAGAGAATTAACCTCTGGGAGTCCGTTTGCTGGAGCGAACACATCAGGAACCTCCACAACCCAATCGTCACAGGCAACTCAAAACCAGTCGTCTTCATCAAGCCAGTCCCAGCAGCCATCGTCATCGACATATGGTAACAACCAGCAGTTGCCGGAAAGCGTGTCGGCTCCAATCCAGTCAGCAATAGCAAACATACAAAATAGTATCAACGGATTAAAGTCACAGTCAACAAGCACTCCAGCGCAAACACAGACCACTCAAACACAGCCATCTGCAACTACCCAAAAGACATACAACTCTCTATACGACTACTATTCTGCAAATGGAGGATGGAACACGTGGGATTCCGCGCAAAGAATGTCGGACGCCCAGAAGGCTGGTATAACAAACTACACTGGGACAGCTGCACAAAATGACATACTTCTTAAAAAACTCCGTGGTTACTAATTATGAACCCACAATTCGACCAAAGATATAAAAAGTTAAAAAGCCTGGGGAAAATCACCATGCCTTATGGGGGTGCAACTCGGTATGAAAAATTCCATCCAGGGGTTGATGTGGCAAATAAGGAGGGGACTCCAATCCCAGCCATGACCAATGGAGTAGTCACAGAGGTCACGAGCGGGCACCAGAACGGAGAAAATAATTATGGGAACCAGGTTTCAGTTAAGGATGATCAGGGGAATACACATTATTACTCTCATGTAAAAAATGCATTTGTCAAAAGAGGACAAAGGGTACATGGCGGACAGCCAATTGCAGCAATGGGGAAGACAGGAAGTGCATATAGCCCCTCTGGCGGAGACCCAACGCATTTAGATTATCGTGTTGTAAACGCTTACGGAAAGTATCGGAACCCATTGCAATTTATGTCTAATATAAAATAAAAGTATGAACCAAGATAATGAGAGAAAAATAAAAGCACAGACAATGGGGTCAATCATGCGTCACCCAAAGCTTTCGCGCACTTTTTCCGATGCGGTTTCTTCGCCGATAGGGAGCACAAAAAGAAAGCAGGCACAGAGCATGCTTGGGGTAATGAACAAGGTAAACCAACGAATTCTCCCAGCTCAACAGCCCACCGGCATTGGTGGTCCTGGTTTTATAGGACCGATGCAACAGACGACAACTTCTACTCCTCAATTCTCTACGCCACCTGCGAATAAGCTGCTTTTTTCAGCAGCACCACTACCAGCTTCTACAATAAGTCAGTATCGTGCACCAACGCCTAATGATTACTCAGGACTCGGTTCCGTAGTGTCCGAAATTCCATCAGCGGCAAAATCAATTTTTGGATCAATGATGAAAGCCCCTGCTGCGGCCGGAAGAGTAGCTGCGAACCTCCCTGGGGGGCTCATGGCACTTCCGTTAATGTCTGCTGCTGTTGTTGAGTCAGGAGTAAAAAGCGCACCTAAATTATGGTCTGGGTGGAATGAGGGAGAACTAACAAGTCCAACAGAAACAAACGCATGGAGGGGAGTTGAAGCATTAACAACAAAGGCCCCATGGAGAACAGCTCCTCAGCAGATGCAGAACACCGGGGCGCAAACAATGGCAGATACTTCAGGGGAGCAAGCTCCAATGCAGGGTCCTCAGCCACAGGGCACTCAGACTACTAGCTCAATGGCGAATGCCCAGATCCCTGGTGGGGAGTCGATACAGCCGCCTGGAGTTACTACTCCAGCTCAGCAGGGGGGCAGCAGCGCATCAGCGTACTCTCAGCCTCAACTGAGCACTCCGAGCTCATCTGGAGCCCAACCTGCATCTTCGAGTGGATTCAGCAGTGTTCAAGATGCGGTAAACAAAAATATTGGACCCGCGGCTTTTGCATACAATGCAATGGGTGACAAAGAATTACTGAAGAGATTATTCCCCGGCATGCCGGAGGACCAGCTACCGATGGGTGCCAGCCTTTCCCAGCAGATAGGAGATTTGCACGATATTGTTCGGAAAGACCTGAGTATGGACATGATTGAAAACTCTCTTTCAAACAAGATCAAGACTGGGACAAATTTAACAAATGACCTAAACGCGTACATCAAAGGACGTGATGAAGTTGTCGGCTCATTGGACAATATGATTTCAGATTTTCAAACAAAGATGATTGGAGATGGACAATCCCTTCGCGACCCAGAAACAGTAAATACTATTAAGAATTATGGAAATTATCTATACACCCTAAAGGGAAGGGCAGCCCAAAGATACGTAGATTTTGCAAATCAGTCAATCACACAGTTTGGATCAGAACTTAAGGGGCTTGAGAGTTTGTATGAACAGAAAACAAAAGAATTTGAAACAATATACAACCAGAGAGCAACAATGACTCAAGAGGATTACAACAGAACGTATTCCATGCTTACAGACTTATACAACAACATAGAGCAGGCTCCAGCAAAGGCCATGAACATGGCAACAATGAAAGCGCAACTAGATGCAGCAAATGCAACAATTGCCGCGGCCGCAACACCAGCTGGGTCAGGTGTGTTCGGGGACTACAGCGGAGATGACTATATAAAGGGAGCAAAATTTTATCAAGAAATAATGCTTGATAAGGAAGGGAATCTGAGGAAGGGAGGAACTATTGATGATTACATTGCCCAAGCAAGCAGGGCAAACATCCCAGTGAATGCTGCTATCGACACCTTCGTGAATGGAGTTGTGGAAGACCTAGAAAAAAACGCATCAAACCCAACTGCGTTTAATGAATCATTAAAGTATGCCCAAAATGTTTTATCCGGAGATGTTCTGAGCGCAATTGCAAGTCAGTACCCAGATAGCTCTGCGGGTGGAGCATATGCAGCAATTATTCCGAAAATAAATAACTCTATCAGCAAGCATGTATTATCAAACATAGAGCCGTATAAGGCAGCCCTAAAAGACATTGCTCCTGGAAATTGGATAGGAAGCGGAAGAACCATAAAAGATAAAAATAAATGGATGTCCGCCCACCCAGATGTGCCAGCGGATTCACTATCTTTGATGTATGACACCCTTATGGGATATGCTAGCGCAGGATCACCTAACGGGAAACCATCGGCTAGTAGCCCCGCAATACTGGGTATCTATGATACGGTCCTAAATCTGGATGACAATAAAATTAGCAATTATATTGCAAAATTTTTATCACCACTTGGACAGTAACCTTGATAGAATAAGGTAATATGCCCGACTTGCCGACAAATACATCATATGGGAGTGCTGGAAAAATAAATCCAAACCTTGTTTATGCGAATGCGAAGAAGGCTATTTTGTCGCGTTTCTCAGGAGCAAAAAGTGACGCAAAAACAGTGGAGGCATGGCAACCATCAAAATCTCGCATCAACTGGGCTCCAGGAGAGACACCGATAACAAACATCCCATATGGGATGCCTGTCACAAGCGAATCCCAGCCTCAGGTTGCCGCAGCCCAAAACTATACTAATACACAGACAGGGGAAGTAAAAAATGCATATGTCCCACCTGGGTACAAAACAGTACCTGGTGTTCCTGGAAAATTTGAAACTCCCTCAGCGGAAGAAAATCTAAGATTCAGAAATGTGCCGGAAAGCTCTGGTGGAGGACAGTATGTTCTAGATACTGAAAATAGAGGATCTATTATTCGGTCTCAGAGAGCAGTCAGACCAGACCAGTACGAGGGTTCAAGCACTGAATATCCTTCGAACACAGTTGGAGGGTTGAATGAGCAAATGCTTGGAGGATTTAAACCTGCGAGTGAAAAATCTTACGGCCTCGGGTTTCAGATTGACCACATTGTCCCGCTATGGCTTGGTGGAGCAGACACACCTGAAAACAAACAGCTTCTCGATCCATTTACACATGAAAAGAAAACAAAGGTTCAATCTGTCGCATTGACCCTTCTTCAGGCTGGGAAGATATCGGAAGACCAGGCTAAAATGATGGCTCTAAGATGGAAGGACAAGGATGATAGCATTATAACCACATTTAACAATGGGTTTGTTGACGTGGGCGAGGCCGAGAATGTGGCAAAAAAATGGCAGACATCTGACGAGAGCCCTAAGGCAGTCAAGTGGGGAGATGTCTGGAACGAGCTAAAGAATTTGAAAAATTTCGGACAAGAAAAACTCGGTTCCAATGCTCCTGCTGCATTCCTTCGTGAATTTACAAAAAGTGGCGCAAGTTCTGCAACATTAGGATATATACCCTATGAGATGGACGATGACTACAAGAGCGGGGCTGCACGAGCATCCGCGATGGCTGGGTCACTGGCGGGTAATGTTGTTGGATTCCTTGGACCACTAAAGGCCATAGGGTGGACTTTTGGGAAAATGAATAAAGGTCTGAGAATGATAGACTCGTACAGCAAGGTTGCACAGGGAGCTGGTGCCGGAGCTAGTATGGCTGAAAAAATAGGGTTCTCAAAGGGCACTGGAGATGCAGTAAAAACACTTATCGCTGAGTCTCCAAAAGCAGAAAGTACAAGTAAGTGGTTTCTTGCTTTTAAGAATGCCGGTCTTTTTTCCACCTACGGACAATTGTCTAAGGAAGGACTTCTTGGACAAGCGCTAACTGGAGAAGAAAGCCATTGGGGTGAGAGATTCTTGTGGGATGTCGCAAGCGGAGGAGCGATGGGAAAGTGGTCTAATCCAACAAAAGCTGCAAAGGAAGGTGCAAAAGTTGCTAGTCTTTCTGTCATGCTTGATGCAATGTTGAGGTCGGAAGATCCTGATTGGACAATAGAATCTTCTTTTACAAATGGAATGACAATGGGAGCACTACACTACTTAGGGCTAAAGACCGGAGGAGGTGTTGATACAAATTTACTTAGAAAAAATATTGCGACAGAGCAATTTGACCCGAGAATAAAATCGGGGCTATTCGCAGCGGCAAAAAATGATCCAAGGATTAAGACTGCACTTGGAAAGAGCTCAGGTCTTAATGCTCAGAAACTTGAGGAAGAGATAGAAAAAGCATCGAAAGAAATGGCAAAGAAGGTATCCTCCACAGAAGGAGGAACGAACAAGAGTTTTGACAATGAGACAAAACAATATATCTTAAATCTTTGGAGAGCTCGACAAGTGTATGTAAATGGACTTCCTGAAGCTGAGCAGTTCAAAGAGCATGCAAAAGATATTGCTTCAATGATGAACTACGTGTATAAAAATGAGCCCGTCACGGATCGTCTTTCAATGGCACTGTCAAAAAGCGGAGACAAGTTAACAAACACTGCCCCAAAGTCTTCCCAACTTCAGTACCCTGGAAGCGCAGAACAGCAGGGTGTACTCAGGATCCCAATGGCTGGGACAGAAGCAAGTAAGGCAATAAATCAGAATATACAACTTGCAGACAGGATGAATAAGGAAGGCAGGCTTGGCGGGGAGGGGGTAATGGTTCGAAGACCAGAGCAGGGTGGGCTCATAGATGCAGGGACCAAGGGGAGGTACACAAACCCAGAAAATCTTATTGAGGTATATGTTCCGTACTACACAGACAAAACAAGAACAACCATAGAGGGGTGGTTGCAGATAGGAAGAGTGCCGGAAACAACAAAAATTGCACAATTCAACGAGAGCAACCCGAAACTGACTGCCTTTAATGCGGAGCTCGGGAACAAAGACGTGATAGGAAAACAAATGGCTGATGAAAACCAGCTTGTGAAAAAGTTTGACCTTGAGTGGCTTGACCCTGAAACAATGAACAAAAAAACTGCAGCGGCTGTCATTCAATTAAAGGCTGACAGTACTGACAGATCACAAATACTCAATGAAGCTTATCTTGCAAGACAGAACGAAAGAGCAATAAATGATTCTGTTTCCGGCGTTGTTGAAGAAACACTCGAAAAAGCTGGAATGCCTCTTGACTTGATGAAGAGTATCGTTAACGACTTCAAGAGCGCAATTTCACTTGATGATGAAAATTTGGCTTCAAAGCAAATCAATAATTTATGGGGCAAAAACACAATAACACCAGAGGGGGCAAGGGCAATTCTTGACAATCCGTCGTTCACCATCGGGGAGATGTTTGACTTGATAAGAAAATCTGCTAACTGGAAAAAGGCTGATTATGTATTAAATCTTAATTCCCAGATGAATCCATCAAAGGAGGCTTCTTCCGCCTTCAAGGAATTTAAAAATACAAAAGTACGCACAGAAAACAAAACTGACACCGCAAAAATAAAGGATGCAATACCAACGGATATCAAGAACATGGAACCACAGCAACCGGTTACAACTGCTCGACCGACTGGGTCAACAGCGAAGGAGGCTGTCACCCTAATTGGTGATGATGGGGACATGCTTCCTCCGAAGAAATTCAAATCTACCGGAGAGATGATTCGTCAAAATTATGGAACAAAATCAAAAAATACTGGCACGAGTGGTGTGTCAAAGTCTCTGTCTGGAGCAGCTAGAGCTGCAAGGGAATCAATTCCTGTAAAAACTTCAGATATGACCTCTAAAATGCCCCAAATTATGCAAAAAGAGCGTGTACGTCCAATGAGTCGTCTTTCCTCAACTGACGCTCCTGTGGGGCAAAATGAGCCCCTGGCGGGTGCTCCAAGTGCTTCCGTAAGCACTAAGAAGCCATTGGTGTCCAGTGATGAAATAAAACGATCCTCTGAGATTGCAAATGATATGGAAATACTTTTTGACGACGCTGTCGAAGCAAAAATCTCATCCCTTCAAGAAAAAAACATAACTGATCCAGACCAGATTGCAAAATCAGTCTCTGGTGTCCTGAGAACAATGCAGATACCTGCTCCCAAAGGAGTAGACATCGCAAAGTTTTTTGCACTTCAGAGGGATGTAAAAAATTCTGTTGCAACAAAATATGGAATTAAATCGACTATCTCTGAGGAGACTCCAGTGAATACATTTTGGTCAAAAGATAGAAGTCGCTCAGATTCCAGTGATTTTGATTACGTGTTAAAGGAAAAACAAAGCAAGCACGAAAAGAAACTTGATCGCAGAATTGCAACGACAAAAGAAATTGAGAACAGAAAATTGACAGAAAAAGAAAAAACCGAAAAAGAAATTGTAGAAATGGAGGCTAGAAAAGAAGAAGAAAAGAATTTTAACAAAAAAGTCACCCAGGAAAACGGAAAACAGACTCTAGAAATGTTCAGAAAATTAGCAAGTGATGCTGACAAAAAAGCAAAAGAAGGAAAACCACTTGGGACGTGGGACGGCTTTGCTGTATACCTTCGTGAAATAGTCCCACAGATCTATAAAAAAGAACAACAAGCAGAGAATTATTTTGGATGGAACTTTGTAAACAATATGAAAAAAGGGCAAGTTGATTCTGTTGGAGCGCCGAAAAGTCAATCTGGAGATTTAATAAACTTTATGATCGCCCACGAAAGAAAAACTGGTCTTCCTCCAAAGCCTGCAGACTACAAGAGGGTTCTTGATGCGGTGAAGAAGGAAAGGGACGCGGAGGCAAAACTTAGTGAAACGACAGAAGAAATTTCCGGAATGAAGATAAAGGGAGTGCGTCAAAAAGATGAGGCTTACGACTGGATGACTGAAGCTGAATTCAATCTTCCCGAAATAGCAGCAAACTTCAGAAAAGGAACAGATAATTTTATCGATGGATTATCTGCTGGGAATAAGTTAGCAAGGCAAATGATCAAAAATCAAGTTTCCTTCCTGGAGCGAATGGGGTATGACGCAGATAAAAAATACCCAGACTTAAATGGTATTCAAAAAAGTCTAATGAAAAAATATAAGATAGAGCCACTAGGGACCATGGAGGCGGTAAAAACTGATGTATCGAAGCAAAAGGCAGATTCAGATATGCAACTCACAGCAAAAATCAGAGAGTGGCAAAACCTAAAGAAATTACGTGAACTTCCTGAGTCCCAAAAGGCAAAACTCAGAGAGGCTGTCTCTGAGTCGCTAAGGATCGTAAAGCAGAACAAATCTAATAAATAGAGGATATCCCTTCTTCCTCTTGTGCGTTTTTGAGTATTTCCTCGTTTGTAATCTCACATCCTTCACAAGAAAATTCTTCCCACCTTTTCTGTTCTTTTGCTGGACTGTATGCAAGGATATGCATGTGTCCGCAATTCGGACACCTGTATGTGGGGAAACGTCTTATTGCATTATTCTCCCTTGTTCTCCTCGAATAGTCAATTCTAAAACATTTTCTACGGCAAAACTGTTGATTTTCACGACGGGCAATAAATGGGATACCACATACTTTACAAATTTTTTCTATATGCATAATATTTTGTTCTTAGTAAAAATTTGTATATGGGACAGTATGCTATATGTTTCCAACATGACTATATTCTTGAAGTAATCCTTTTTGCAAAGACTTTAATGCATTCAACATTTGTTCCAGATTTTGAATATGCACTTTTGCCTTTCTTGCTGCTGCTGCTTCTGCTGTTGCTTCTGCCAAAACTTGAGCCTTAGAACTTGAAATTTGTTTTCCATTTTCGTCAACCTTGGATTCCAAAGCAGCAGCAACTTTTGCTCTTTCATGTTCAGCCATTGCATATTCGAGATTAAACATCGCAAAATATTGAGCCAATCTGGCAATCTTTTCCCCCACCTCCTCTCCTGAAACCTCACCAGATTTATAGTTATCCATGAAGGCTCCGTATTCGTCAAGATATGTTAGTTGTGCCATAAATTATTTTGTTACTGGTAATGAATACTCTGGGGAAAAATCTTCATCAAAACAGTAGTGACCATTGAGATGCGCTATTTCGTGCTGCCACACTTTCGACTGAATTCCTGACAATTTTTGAGACAATACTTCTGTTAATTTCTTGTCATTGTCTATTGTTTGAAATTCTACATCTATTTTGTTGTATCTTTGTACTAGGGTTTTTTCCTTAAGTGGAAGGCTCATGCATCCTTCAACGGAGTCAACTGGATGCTTTGTGTGTCCAACGATTCTTGGATTGCAGATAATCATTCCATTCGCAAGAGCAAAAATTCTCATTGGATTCTTTTCTTCTATCTGTGGGTGAGCCATTGCAAAAGCTGTCTGGTAGATTCCGCTTTGTGCGTAGCATAAATCTACAAGAACTTGTCCTTCTGCCAAGATGCTGTCTACGTCATCCTGGGTCACTTCTCTTGATACTGTTTTGTGCGGGTGTACAATCCGTTCAAGTATGGTTTGTGGGACTGGAACTTCTGCCTGGTCAGTAACTGAAAGTTCGCTGATCGGTTCTTCATTTTTCTCGTCATCAGTTCTTGCGTCGACGTATCCGTTAGTCGGGATATTTTCGTCGAGTATTACAGGGTTGTAAGTCGTACCGATACTGAGCGAAGAAGTATTCTCACGAGCAACAGGGAGTTCCATCTTCCCTCTTCGAACAAGGGTAGCAAGCTTGCGTCGATAATGTCTATTCCCAAGTGTTAGTGGAATGTTTTTTGAATCTACTATATTCATGTTATTTAATTAAGGTTGATAAACCATTTGTCCTTATGACGGTAATCTTGTTTTCAAATAAATCTTTTACGTTTCTTAAGTGAGTAATGCAGAGAATTTGACTAAATTGTGATTGTAATTTTTCAACAACATCAACAAATTCATCTGTTGACTCTTCGTCTAGCGCCATGAAGGTTTCATCCATAATCCTAAATCCTACTTTCTGCAAAGAAGCAAGGGCCTCCGATATGGCAACAGTTATCTTTAGCCGTTCGCCACCAGAGTAGTTATCAAAGTCAAATTCCTCACCACTCTCATTGCAGATCGTGAGGAACAACCCCTCAACCATTCCGTCGCCGCTTGCCGATTTCCTTTGCGTGTCAATTCTCATCCTGAAATCTGATAATCTTGCAAGAATTTCATTTATTCTATCCTCTAGCCTTGGAACCATATAATCTACAACAACCGCGGGGATCCCCCTCTGAGAGAATGCCTCTTTTACCGCACCCAATGCCTCAAGATTTTCATCAGTTTTCTTTTTTTCAATATCAAATGCTTCGAGTTGGATGTTTGTTTCCTTAAGTTCTTCTATGGCATTTTGGGCAGTTCTTACATCTCCCTGAGCCTTTCTTAAGTCAGATGTAATGATTGTCTGTCTCGCAACCAATGAGCTGATTTCACTAGTTACCTTCTCCTCATCATATCCATGCATTTTTTCTATCAACAAGTCTCTTTTTCCCTCATTAACATCCCAATCAATATCTAGATTTGAGTTTTCTTTTGATAATTCCAGTGATTCTTCTTTTAGCTTTTCTGGGTCTATGTGCTCTATTAGGTATTTATTTGCATCAACAGACGCAGATAAATCCTTCTTCTTTGCCCATAGTCCCGCGTATGCATTATATGTTTCTTTGTCTTCCTCTGTCGCAAGTGGCACCAGTAGTTCCTTTTCTGCTTTATCCTGTGCTTCTATCTCCTTGGATTGAGACATCGCAGACTGCTGTCTTTTCAACTTTTCCTGCTCAAGAAATGCAATCTGTTGTCTAATTGGTTCTCCAAGTGGACAGTCATCACCGCTAGGGCACTTTCCAGATTCTTCGACCAGCGGTTTTATCTGTCTGTCAATTTCTGTTATTTCTGATGCGTAGTCTATCGGTATTATCCTGTTTGATCTGGTGAACGACAGTTTGAATATCCTTTCGGTGTCATCAGTAATTTTCTTCCCGAGGTCCTTTGTCTTTGTTTCAACATCACCAATTGCCTCTATCTCGACTTCTGCTGCTTTTATCTTTTTCGCAAGAGTGTCAAAGTGTTCTATCTTTGTTTCGTTTTCTTTTATCTTTTGATTATTTTTTTCGATGGTTGACTTGAGGAGCTTGATGATTGAATCCTTCTGCTTCATTTCTTCTATAAGTGTTTTAAACTTATCCTCTGACTCTCTTAGTGATAAAATATTTTTATTCACTACATTAAGCTCAGTCTCAAGCTGCTGCTCCGTTAGTACATAATTCATTAGTCCATCAGCAATCATAGAGAGTCTGTTCTTTGAATCCTCCAACATTGCCATCCTTGACGTCACTTTCACTTGTTCTCCAGATTCAACGAGTATTCTGTCGGACGCCTTCTTGTATAGATCAGCGAACTGATTGGCCCTAACAATCTCCAAAAGCAATTCCTTTCTTTTTGATGCAGACTGTTTTACAAACGTATCAGAATTATCTTGGATATACGCAATCGAATTTACAAATAAAAGATATGACGCACGGAGAAGTTCTTCTTCGATCCAACTTTGGATATCTCTTATTCCAGCTCTTTCGATGTGTGCGAGTTTCTCACCACTGGTACCACTAAGGACTTCAAGAGTATGCACCCCCTTTTGGGTCACAGATCTTATTATTTTATATTCATCCATACCGTCAACAAGAGAAAGAGTCACTGTCGCCTTTTTTTCTCCCCTCATCACAAGGAATCTATTGTCAACCCTCCCAACACCATAGAGCGCCCAAACAATAGCTTCTATTATCGCAGATTTGCCAGAGCCGGACTTCCCATCAATGAGCGTCTTATCGCTCTTGCTGAAATGGATTTCTGAAGACCCGTGACTGAGAAAGTTTTCTAATTTTAAAAAATTCAACAGCAGCATGATTAGTTATCTTCTTGAAGACTACTTATGATTAAGGACACCTCCTTGGGGCCAAAAACAGTGTCTTTATCTGTGACCCAATCAGTAAAACTATTTTTTTGCTCAGCATCAATGTCCATATCCTTTAGCTCCTTAAGCACAGCAGCCTTTGCGTCATTCATCTGGTCTTGCGTGAAGAGCTCATTGAGTACCGTAGGCCTCATTTCAAACTCAACAAAAAATTCCTTCATACAATGAGGACAGTTTGTTTGAGTAATGCTTTTAATTGTATTTTGCTCCATAAAAAATGTTATATTCTAAATTTCTATTATTGTTAATTTTACTCCAAATGAAAAATGATGTCAAGTAATATTTTATTCAATTGTGCGTATACATATAATATTTTGTGTTGTCAATTGTATTTTATGTTATGTTTCTTTGAATTGTTTTTTTAGCAATGTAACCACTTCATTCTGCGCGATTCCAAGAGCTAGTATCGGGCGTCCATACACAGCAGCACCTATTGCTGCAAGGGAAAAAGCATCTGCCTCATTATTGTTTAGTATCGTATGACCGTACTGTTTATAAATAGACAAAATTATTTCATCTTTTTGCGCAACACCTTTTCCAGTAATAAATTTTTTAAGTGTGGGTGGTGAGACTATAATGAATTTTATCCCACGTTTCCACAACCCTATGCGTATAAGGAAATTGATAGCTGCAAGTTGGACTAGCGCGGTGGTTTTCGATACCATAAATGCTATGCCTTCAATTGCAACGAGATCAGCATCATCAGGTACTGACTTCAGGACTTCTTCGGATATGTCGTGGAGTCTTTTTGCTTCGTCAACGGGAAGTGGCCCAACCGGAGACGATCGGACCACTTTTTGCGCTATTATTTCATTACCAGAAAGAACAACAATCCCAGTTGATGTCAAGCTCAAGTCTAATCCAACCATGGTTGCTTTACTTTCTTTTTTTTG
>OFQZ01000152.1_pt1 | contig 27320 bp, 26 predicted proteins | sample 1543011 | NCBI WGS metagenome assembly OFQZ01 (sample SAMN07774216, study PRJEB24372) | wastewater metagenome | isolation source: Exp Tend NO 0WW | collected 2016-02 | reverse complement strand
TACAAACTTGATCGTGGGCTATCTGGTCCAGCGGAGATCGATGACGTTCTTCTCGCAGACCTCGACAAAGCATCGAAAGAAAAATGGACGAGGCCGGTCGCTGATTTCCGAGCGAACGCCACTGCAAAGGATTTGGCTCCAAAGAACGAAGTGATCCAAGCCACAAACCAGAACAAGTATGTTGCGTGGTTTCTCGGCATACCGGCGGCGATTGGCGGGTTCTTCAAAGGCATATTCGACAACACCGGCGATGCCGTGTCGTACCTGCAGCCACTGAAAGATTTCTTCGGGTACGTTAGCGATATACCGACTGAGTATTGGCTTTTTGGGCTGGTGGGTGTAGCAGCTATTTTGTGGTTTCAGTCTAACAAGGCCGAGAAAGCCACCGTGCAGAATTACAGAACAGGCAAACTGCTATGAACCCGCTTATTTTTCTCGCCGCAGTACCTTCGTGGGTCTGGAAATGGGTGGGCGTCGGGGTGGCTATTATCGCCGCTGTCGTCTATGTTGACCGGAAAGCTACCTACCGCGAAAGGGCGAAATGCGAAGCCGCCGCCCGTGAAGCTGAACGTAAGGCCGGCGTCCAAGACCAAAAGGCCGAAGCCCTCACAAAGAAAGACGAGACCGATGTCAACTCGAAGCTCCTCACCCAAGATGAAGCGGACCGGCGAACACTTGAAGCTGTTGATGCGGCCATCGCGAAAGCCCGCGCCGAAGCAGCGGCTGCAAAGCGCCCTGCAGATCGGTGCACTATTGGCTCTGACGACGACGCTCGGCGCTTGTAACGCGACTATGCGGGGGCGGGAGCCGATCACTCGGGCCCTCCCTAACCCGCCTTCGTATATGAGCCCGGTCCGTGTTGCGCCGGCCAAGAAGGGTGATGACCTGTACCGTACGGCGCTGTTGCGGCGGCAGGCGCTCGACAAGGCGAACACCATTATCGTCTCGTCGAAGAAATGGTATCTCGGCGTGAAGGAGAACTACAGTAAGAACCCCGAACCCGGCTTCTTCGGCGGTATGCCGAACTTTACCGGTCGGTAAGCGTTATGGTGACGGCGGGGGTGGCGACGGCCGGAAACGTCGTTGAAGAGGACGCTGGTCCCATAATGAACCCCGTAGACCGCTTCGCGCATTTGCCGGAGCCGACACGGAAATGGCTTGAGACATTACGCGAAGACGATTTAGCTGAAATAAACGACGCTATTAAATTTTACCGCGCCGCTCGAACTCTCGGGAGATTTGGCAAATGGTCGATTATCAGCGCAGTCGCGTTCTTCATAACGGTCAGTCAGCTTGGCGAGGCCGTGCAAAAAATCTGGACGTGGTTCGGGCATTGGGGCCGTCCGTGAGCGTAAAGATTATCGGCGTATTGACAGGGGCCCTAGTAGGGGGTTTGGTCGGATACGCTCAGATGCGAGGATACCTGCAGTGCGATCTACAAACAGGCTGCTCCTTCCTAAGCTCACCGGGAAATTTGATACGCTGCGTGCTTCCCTAAAGCAGGCAGAAAAAGCCCCCTTCATTGGCGTTACACAAGGGGGCTCGTCGAGAACTAGGGGCGCTAAAGTTGCCGCCACAACGGCGGAAGCAAAACCACAGAAGAGGAAGAAGCTATGACGGAAGTTACGAAGGTCGAAGGCGGCACTGCGCCGAACGCGTCTGATACTCAGCCAGCCGCTGTACCCGGCAACCCCGGTGTCGGCGCGCAGGGCAGTGAGGGCGCGGCTGCAAATGTGGGTTTCCCCAAGGGTGACCGCCCTGAACCTATGAACCCACAGAATTCAGGCTCGGTTGTCGAGGGTGACCGCGTTATCCGTGTCAGCGATATCGACAAGGACGAAGAGACCAAGGATATGGCCGGCGTCCGCGTCGACCCGATCACTGGTATCGCAGTTGACCAGATCGAAGCGTCGGCTGGCGATTTCCCGAAGGGGAAGGCTCGTAGCGGGCTTTATTCCGTGCCGATCCAAGCGTTCGACAGCCGTAAACTCAGCGGCTCGGAAGAAGTTACCGTTCGTGGTAACACGGTTATCATCAACGATCCTGATTATCACGAAGGCAAGTACGCGGACGAGGTCGACGAGAACGAACTGCCGAAGTCGACCCGCGAAGAGATGAAGGCGGGCCGCGAGGCGGTTAACCGCAAGGACTAACACCTTATGACCGCCGCTCGTATCTCGCCGTTCGGCGGAATGATCCCGGCAACAGATGAAACTCTGTTGCCGGAGATCAATGCTTCGCTTGCGAAGAACACTTGGGTGTACCAAGGCACGGTGCAGGGAATTCCGACACCCAAAGTCCTTCGTACGAACACCGACGATACAATCACCAAAGTTTACCGAATTCCAAACAACTACACCGACGCGCAGCATCTCGTGGATAGCGTGTGGATGGAGTTTACGAACATTGACACTGACGTTGTTAGGTCGGTTGTCATCGACGATGCGTTTGATCGATATTATTGGGCCGCTCCCAGCCTTGTGCCGCAGTACAATACAAGGGCAAGGATTGCTAACGGCGATCCTAGTTTCACGCTCGGGGTGCCTCAACCACCAACGCCGGTACTCAACATCGTTGGCGGTGTAAGCGCTACTCAGCGTAGCACCGCTTACGTCCTCACCTATGTTTCGGCTTACGGAGAAGAGGGACCGCCGTCAAACCCTACAGAGGGTACCGGCAAGGTGGATGCGTCGTGGAATTTAACGTGGGCGGCGGCAGACCCAAATGATCTTGGCGTAACGCGCAATCTCACCCTCGTGCGTATCTACCGTACTGTGACCGCGCTTGATGGCACCACGACTTATTTCTTTGTGGACGAAAAACCAATCGCCACCGTCTCATATTCGGACACAAAGACCGATGCACAAGTTTCGCTGAACGAGTTGCTGTCAAGTACGACGTGGACCGCCCCGCCGACCGATATGGTTGGGTTAATCTCTTTGTCGAACGGTATGCTTGCTGGTTTCCGGAAGAACGAAGTATGGTTTTGCGAGCCATACCGGCCTCATGCGTGGCCGGCTCAATACACGATCACGACTGAATTCCCTATCGTTGGTCTTGGCGTCATGGGGCAGACGCTTGTAGTGTTGACGCAAGGATACATTCACACGGCTACGGGTATCAGCCCGAGCAATATATCTATCGTTAAGCTGGCTGGCATCCTCCCGTGCACATCGCGCGGCGGCATCCTTTCCGCCCCGGAGGGCGTTTACTTTCCGTCACCATCCGGACTTATCCTTGTTTCAGGCGCAGGCGTCCTCAACGTCACCAAAGAACTTATCCGGAAAGATAAGTGGCTTGAATACGCGCAGACCTCAACGCTACGTGCGGTACGCCTCAATAACGCTTATTATGGTTTCGGCTCGGCGCGTTTTGGCGTGTTCGACGTTAACGCGTTTGATAATGACGCCTTTACCCAAGAAGACTTTAGCGGCGCTCGCGCCGGCATCCTTATCGACCCAACTTCACAATCCATCGCGTTCAACATTCTAAGCAGCGAAGACGCAATCGTAAACGTGATGACAGATGCGTGGTCGGGCGAGGTCTTCATCATCCGTAACGGGGAAACACAGTGGATCGACATCGGCGATGTCAACGCCATACGTGATCCGTATGTGTGGCGCTCGAAGTTATTTCAGGCGGAAGACAAGAAAAATTTCGTGGCGCAGAAGGTGTACTTCAACACACCATCGTGGCTACCGGCGCTTAACCCGGTACCCAACGCGTCTCTCGTACAGGCGCTGGCTGACGATCAGTGGGGGCTGGTTCGCTGCTACGCAGACGGCCGCCTCGTACATACCCGCGAACTCCGTGTAAGTGGGGAGCAGATGCGGCTACCTTCGGGGTTCAGGGCTGATTTTTGGCAGTGGGAGATTGAGGCGCGCGTTGAGCTTAAATCGTTCCAAGCGGCCACATCCACTGATGGATTGAGGCAAGTCTAATGGCGACCAACGTACCAAAGTACCCGGCTATCAGTGAGCCAACTGTAGACGGTGCCTCTTTACGTGAAAGCGTGCTGAACCTTAAAGAAGGCGTGGAGATGCTTACCCGTCAGCGTGGGGACCCGATTGCTTCCGCCGTTACATGGGCAGACCTTGTAGCGTTGGGACTGATCGAAGCATCGGACGTCCCAAAAATTGCGTCTAAGAAATGACGATCCTTTTCAACGTAAAAGAACACGGCATCATGATCGCCAAGGCGATCCCTCGGTGTTTCGACATCGTCAACGATATCGTCATCTCCAACGTGAATTCCGAAGGAAAGTTACTTGGCGGGGTAACTTTTGACGGCTTCGTCGGTAACTGCATCTTCATTCACCAAGCTGGGTTCGATAAGCATTGGCTGTCGAAAGACATGCTTTTTTGCGCCTTTGACTACCCGTTTAACCGTCTCGGGGTAGGGAAAGTGGCCGCGACGATTTCTTCCGGCGCGACGGAATTGCTTGCTTTCAACGCCAGATTGGGGTTTATCGAAGAGTGCAGAATTAAGGATGCATATCCCGACGGGGATATGGTAGTGTTGTCCATGACGCGCGAGCAGTGCCCGTGGCTCAAGATCAGGCCGAGCAGCATCCAGAAGGTCGCCCATGAGTAAAGAAGACGCACCCGCCCCGCCAGACTACGGCCCCCTTATCGCGGCGCAGACAGCCGCTGCCGAGCACGCGGCGCAGGTTAGTGCCGATAATTTGGCGTGGGCGAAAGAGCAATACCAGAACAATAAGGCGCTGACTGACAGGGTCAACGCCGGCCTACTCGATACGCAGGATCGCAACGCGCAGATCGCGAAGGACGCCAACCAGCGGTATCTGGATGTTTTCCAGCCGCAAGAAGACGCGTTGGTTCGAGATGCGGACACTTACGCGTCGCAGGAGAAGAAGGACCAAATGGTCGGCATGGCGCAAGCCGGTGTCGGTCAGGCTTTCGATGCGGCGCGAGATAGCTCCACCCGTGAGTTGGAGAGCTTCGGCATCAACCCGGCCGACACGCGCTACAAGGCGCTCGACATCGGGACGCGGGCGCAGGAGGCCGCGGCGAAGGCCGGCGCTGGCAATATCGCTTCGCAACAGGTCGACGCGACGGCGCGCGATCTCCGCAATCAGGCTATCGGTCTCGGACAGACTACCGCGGCGCGCGGCGTGCAGGCCGATCAGGTGGCCGGTAATGCGGGTCTCGGCGCGGTTGGCGCAACGAACAGCACCACGACCACCGGCGCGAACACCATGGGCACTGGCCTGCAGTGGGATGCGGCATCTCAGACGTGGCGGCAGGGGGCCGTCAACACCACGAATACGCAATACAACAACCAGCTGGATAACTTCAAAGCGAACCAGACGTCTTCGAGCGGAATTGGTTCGTTGTTGGGTACCGTGGCGGGCCTAGGCATCCCCGGCGGCGGCACCATTGGCGGCGCTATCGGCTCCAAGATCGGCGGCATGTTGTTTTCGGCCGAGGGCGGCCCTGTGCCCGATCCGGAGCAGGTGGCGACCACCGGCGGTGCGGTGCCTACCAGCGCCTCGCCATCGCAAGGTCAGGTAACGGATGATGTGCCCGCCCAGCTTAATGCCGGCGAGTTCGTCATCCCGAAGGACGTTACCTCGTGGTACGGCCAGAAGTTCATGCAGGACTTGATCAAGAAGGCCCGCGCCGGAATGAATTCCGACAGCGAAGCCCCGGCACAGCCGTCGGTCGGCGTCGGCGCTATCCCGCGTCAGCCCGCCTTTCAGTCGGCACAGGCATAAGGAAAGACCATGGGCTTCGGGCAGGAGATCAAGGACTTTCTGAGCGCGTATAAGCAGGGCGAAGCGGTTGAGACCGCACGTACTGATCGCGAATACAAGAAGGCCCTACAGGACGCGCTGGTGAAGAAGACGGCTCGTGAGAACGACCCGGATACGCTGGCGCAGGCCGACGAGAAGGCGAAGGCAGAACTCCAACTACTTCGTGCTCGCACTGGCGCAGTCGGCGCATCCACGGCGCTTACACAGGCGCGACGTAAAGCGTTACTCGATGCTGGCGGCGTGCCGGGCGCGGGCGGCGTACCGTCCGGACTGACCACGGGCATGGCTGTGCAGCCGCAGAGCATCGTCAATCCCGACGACACTCCCGTTCAACATTTCGCCGAGGGCGGCTTTGTCGAAGACGACGAAGACCTCGATACGGGCGACGATATTGTGCCAACCCCAGCGGTGGGCGGCGGTGCGACGGATATGAGTGCGCGGTCGCGCAACACTGGCAGCTTGTCCGGTATCGCCCCGCAGCTTGTCCATGACGCTGTGAAGGGTGGCTTGACCTACGGCGCGAACCAGATGGGGCTTGGCCAGCAGCGTGGTGTCGGCACTGCCGCACAGCGCCAGAAGGCTATGGATTGGCAGCGCGGCTTCGGCGCGATCCCGCCGCAAGAACTGGACGCCGTGAAGAAGGCCGTCGACCCCGAGGGGAAGATGACAGAGGCGCAGCGCAACATGATGGCGCTGGGTCAGGTCTACCAATTCCAGATGAACAAGGGCAATCCGGAAGGCGCGCAGCGCGCAGCGTTTCAGGTCCTGCAGGCGTATCGGCTCGATGCGCAGCGATACGCTTCCATCGCCGCTCACGCGGCTGAAAACGGCGATCTCAATACAGCGGCGCAGGCCGCCGTAAAGGCGTATGCGAACATCCCCGACGGTCGCGACATTGCTGTCTTCAAAGATGAAGACGGTAAGCTGAACTTCTCGTACACGGACGCGGCCACCGGTAAGACCATCGTGAAGGGTCTCCTGACGCCGCAGCAGTTGGCGGCACAGGCCACGGGCATCGCTGCGGGCGGTTTCGACAAGCTGATCCTGCAGGCTGCCGGCCAGCGTGCCGGAGAGGCTACGAAGGGCAAGGGTGGCGGTGCTGGCGCGCTTAAGGTCGGTGACCAAGCAAAGCTCTTGGAAGGCGTCGAGGGCGCGGTGGGGAAGCTCACTGAGCAGGCCGAGAAGGATAAGAAGCCGATCACGCCGGAGAGCACGAAGGCCCTCACAGGGGCCGCGTATCGCATCCAGCAGGCCAATTCGCACCTCACCCCCGACGAGGCTGTTACCGCGGCACGCGACATCATCGGCAACACCGACGAGGACGCATTCAAGGTCGATAAGGGCGAAGACGGCACGAACACGGTTACCTTCGGAGGTAAGTCCGCGGTCGGCGAGAAGATGCGCCTCAAGCTCAGTGATGAAGCTTTGGAGCCGCTGATCGCCATGCGGGGCATCGCACTGGCTGCGGCGAAGAAGAAAAAAGACGGCGATAATAAGCCGGGTACCGACTGGAAGGGTATTGCAACTTCCGCCGGAGAGGCTATTGGTGGGATTGCTGGTGACGCTGGTAAGGCTCTCAGAGCAGTCGGCGAAGCAGCAGCAGGCGCTGTAGGCCGAAGTGACATCGGGGACTACCTTGACCGCAGCACCATCCGACCACGCGAAGCTATCGGTCGCGCGGTCAAGCCGCTAGAAAATCCGGGGGACGTCCCAGCGACGGAGCCTCCGCTTTAAGGGACTAAAAAATGGCGTTTGAGGACCTCGCTTTCGACCCGAGCACTCCCGCGCCATCTGATGAAGGTGTCAGTTGGGGTGACTACCTCAAGACACTAGGAGCCGGTACCGCTGCCGTCGGCGGCGGCCTCGCAGCAGCCACCCGCCAGTTCTACGAAGCGGGCCGTAGCGAGAACGGCGCGAAGCTCTCCAAAGCCATTCAGGATGCGTTCGGCGGTGTCGAGGAAGGCATTCGCGACACCATGGGTGACGAGGCGAAGAAGCGCCTGTCAGCCAGCATCACGAGCGAAGACTTCTGGAACCATCCCGGTAGCGCAGCGGCGCTCAAGCTGACGAACATGGCCCCCATGGTCGCGGCTACGCTGATCCCCGGCGGCATCATGTCCGAAGCCATCGGCGCAACGCTGGCCACTGCCGCGGCCGGCGGCGCGATCAACGCAGGTTTGGTCGAGAAGGAAATCTACGAGAAGACGGACAAGCTCTCGGACGAAGAACTCCAAGAGCAGGTGCCCTTCTATGCGGGCCTTCGCTCCGTTTACGACGAAACCGAAGCGCGTCGGCAGTTCAATGCCAAGCGTATGGGCATGGCTCCGGCCATCAATTTTGTCCTCGGCGCGGCTGCCGGTGCCGTTGGCCCCGCCGCCAGCATCGCTCGCGGCCTCAAGGGTGGCCCAGCAGTGCTAGGGGCTGGCGAGGCGGGCGCGGTAGGTCGCGGCACTCTCGGTGCGGTGGAAGGCGGCGTTACCAATGCTGTTCAGGCTGTTGGAGGCGACGTTACGGCGCAGGCCGCCGATATGGGGGAAGACAGCTTCAACCAGCCGTTCGATGCGCGGCGCACCATTGACGCAGCCCTCGAAGGCACGGCGGCCGGCGCGCTCCTTGGTGGTATTGCCGGCGCGGCGTCGGGCGGTAAGGCAGTCCCGGCCAAAGCAGGAGAGCGTGTAGACAGCCCGGCGGCTGTCGCTGATTTTACCAATAAGGGGATGAAGATCACCGATCCGGCGGCTCCGGATGCGAACCCGTCACCGGTGAAGCCGACGATTGAGGAAGCGGTGCTCGGCGTGCAGCCGAAGCCGCAGGTGAAAGAAGGCGCTACTGGTACGCCGTCCAAGCCGGTCGACGATCCTGCTGTAGTCGGTAACGTACAGAACGCCCCCGTGCGCGGCTCTCGGGATGGGGCCAAGGACAAAGTCGCGTCGGCCGAGGACAGCACGGTTACGACCGTGGCGGAAACTGGTCCGGATACGGCGCAAACTCTGGCCATCGATGCCAACAAAGACCCTACCCCGAATAGTGTCGCGCCCGAACCTGTCCCAAACGAGACGCAAAAGACCAATGTGTCTGAGCAAGTTACCCCCGAGGTAACAGCAGAACCGACGTCAAGGCCACCGGCGGAAAGTCAACAGGAAGTTACCTCGCAGGTAACTGAACCCCCTACCAGCGTGCAGCCCGCGCCGCCGGAGGCGTTCAGCGCTTTTGCACCTGTCGCCGAGGCTGCCCCCGCCGGGCCGCCACGTACCGGCCGGGTGTTGCCCAATCTAGCCCAAGCTGCCGAAGCGGCGGCTAACACCAAGGCTCAGAACGAGATCATCCAGCGCAACATTAAGAGCGCGCAGCTTACTGAACCAAAAGGCAAAAACCTGTCCTCGAAGGACAGTGATAAAATTGCGGCCACCATTAAGGCGGCGGAAGACCTCGTTGCAAAGTATCCGCCGACTGACGGCGAGACCAACTACACTCGTGACGTAAACCACCGCGACGCCGTGGTGCGCCGCGCCCAAGAGATTGTCGCCACCGCCGAGCGTGAGGGTATTAAGATACCCACTCGTATCAAGCCGAGCGTGAAAGGCAACCAAGCCGGTGACAGCCCGCATGTGCAGATGTTGCGGTACGCCGCCGATCTGGCGCGTGTAGCAAAAACACAAGCGAAGGGGAAAAAGCTCACCGACGCGGTTATTCGGTTCAAGGAACGTGAAGACGCGTACCGGACCGGGGCATCAGAAGAAGCTCTCGCCGCGCGCCGGTCAGAGGGGGAAGCCGCGCGCCGCGCCGACCAAGGCGATGTCGAGACGCATGCCGCCGCACCGGAAAACGAAGCCGGTTTGTCACCCGAAGAACTGTTGATCCGGAAGCAGGAAGAGGAAGGGGCCGAGCCGCCAACCGACGTTGCCCCCGCGCCAGCCCCGAAGCCAGAAGCGCCACCGAAGAAGACGTTCTCACCGGCGGTCGAGAAGGCGCGCGCCGCCGCGAAGGCGTTGGCTGAGAAGCGCGCAGCGGAGGAGAAACCGGCCGCGTCCGAAGTGCGCCGGCCGAAGCTCTCGAAGGAAGAACTGGATCGCATCCTAGCGAACAGCAACAAGAAGACTGATCGCAGCGCGATGCTCGCTGCCGAAGAAAGCGCCGCGTCCCGTTATGATGCTCGCCCACGCGAGATGCCTGATCGCAACCCAACGGTGAAACAGCGGGAGGCTGGCAACTACCGCAAGGGGCACGTCCGGGTTCACGGTCTCGATGTGACTGTTGAGACGGCACGGGGCATGATCCGCCGCGCGACAGATGGATCGTGGAAAGTCCGGATGCCGGAGCATTACGGATACATCAAGCGCACTACCGGTGCCGACGGTGACCACGTCGACGCATACGTTGGGCGGCACAAAGACAGCGACCGCGTTTTCGTTATCGACCAACTCGACCATCGCACCGGGAAGTTCGACGAGCATAAGGTGATGCTGAACTTCAAGGATGAAGCCGAAGCGGTGGCGCAATACGAAAAAGCGTTCAGCGATGGGAACGGACGTGCGAGGCTTGGTAACATCCACGAGATGAACCCGGCCGAGTTTAAGCAGTGGCTACGCGAAGGCGATACCACTGAGCCGGTGACGAAGTACGCACACACTGAAATTCCCTCGGGCGAATTGCTTCTCCCTATCGATGAACGCAAGGGCCAGATTGCATGGTCCGAGCGCTCAAGCGATGCTCGAACCGAACTGGAAAAGATTGACTTCTCTCATATCGGGGAGAATTTCGGCCTAGCGAAAGCGATTGCCCCATACATCAAGAAGCGCCTGCTGCAGTTGGTCGGCGATACCCCGGTGCACTATGTGACCGACGCCAACATGAAGTTGCTGCGCGGTAGCGACAAATATGTGTATGGCATCTTCAAACCGGATCGACGCAGTCCGGATACAGACGGAGCTATCTACCTAAACACCAAGGACCCTACGCAGGTTGCGCAAACGCTGATCCATGAAGCCACGCACCGGGCGATGCTTGTCGACCTTGAGCGCTCGCCGGCGGTGAAAGAACTGGTACGTGACATGATGGATGTCACCGACCAGTGGGTGAAGGACAATGCGCCGGGCCACTACGACGAAATCTCCTACGCATTCAAGAACGAACATGAGTTCTTGGCAGAGGCGTTTTCGAACCCGATGGTCCAGCATATCCTTGAGTTGGTCCCGGCACCGCCGAACATGGTGAAAGCGTTGCGCCTCGATGTGCGCTCGACGTTTTGGCAGGCCCTTAAGCAGATGGCGCGCAACGCTATCGAGAAGCTGGTTGGTCCCGTACCGCACTTCGATAGTATTCTCGACGCGTCGATCCGCGCCGGTGAGCATGTCTTCGTCGCCCGCCAGCGCCGGATGCAATCCGAGCGCGGTGCGCCGGTCCGTGAGTATGCTCGCGAGAACATCCAGTCGATGGAGCGCAGCGTCACCGAAGGCGTGAAGGAGCTTTTCAAGCGTCCGGAAGCCCACACGATGGAGAACGCGCCGAAGCTTCTCAAGCTGCGCACGTTCGACAACATCGCACAGATGGCCGATCACTTTTGGGGGGAGAACAATCCTGTCCGTAAGGTCTATGAGGCTGCGCAAAAGATACATGTCAGCGCGCAGAGTTATCTCAAGGATGCTGAACCGGCCGTCAAAAAGCTTTACGACGCCATGGCAACTTCTAAGCCGGAAGAGTTCACGGCGCTGAGCAACCTGCTCCACGACGCGACGATGGCGAACGTGCATCCTGATGTGGCGCTGACCGATCCGAAGAACGCACACCTTGGAAAGAACCGGCTCAACGCTGTCCAGTCGAAGGCCCGCCACGCGGACCTCGCAGAGCGATACAAGGCGCTGCCGCCGAAGCTGAAAGAAGCCTACCACGACGCTGTGAAGTTCTTCACCGATCAGCAGAACAAGCTGGCCTATGATACGCTCCGTAACCGGATGCGGGAGTTGGGACACGACGACGATGCGCTTGCCAAAAGAGTGTTTGACGAACAACTTACTGACGCGGATCGTACTCGGCTTGGTGATGCTCTCCCTCTGTTGGAGGATGCTAAAGAGCTATCGAAAATCCAAGGACCTTATGTCCCGCTCATGCGCCGTGGTGACCACGTCGTCATTGGCGAGTACGCCGTAAAGAAGCCACCCAACGGTAAAGAGATCGCGCGCAACGAGTTCGAATTCAACACGCGCAAGGAAGCCGAAGAGTACGCCGCGAAGAACGATCTTCATGCGGAGGTTCGAAGCGTGTGGGTGGACAAGACCACCGGCAAGCTTCATGGCGTCGATCCGAAGACCGGAAAGGAAGTGAAGATCACGTCGAAAGACGTGCAAGGCGAAAACAAATTCCGCGTCACCCTGCAGGACCAGCACGTTGAATTCTTCAACGGTAAAAAAGCTGCGGAGGTCGCCGCTGCCAATCTGGCGAAGGCGGGCGTCACCATTCGTACGGTGGAGCCGCGCAAGCCTGACGCCGTGGGCAACCCGCAGTTCATGCCCGGCCAAACGGCCTCGCTCCTCGCCGCGTTGAAGAAGCGGCAATCCTACAAAGACGCTACGGCTACGATGAAAGCCGATATGGAGAAGGCGGTACGTGAAGCGGGCATTCAAATGTTGGCGTCTACGCGCATTCAATCGCGCCATCTACCTCGGCGTCATGTTGAAGGTGCATCCCGCGACATCGTGCAAAACATGTTCGACTACGCGGCTTCTACCTCGCGCACGTTGGCGAAGTTGGAGCATGCGCCGGCTATGGAGAGTGCTCTTAAGCAGATGGAGAGCACCATCGAGCAGGATGCTACGAAACTCCGAAACTATGCGCGGCGGGCAATTTCGAATGAAGTCGTGGGTCGTATCAAGTCGAACGAAGCATATAGTGATAACGATAGCGCTTCTCCTGTAGTGAAGCGGCTTCTCGCTGTCAGCTTCCTCGATAAGCTCGCGTCCCCGGCCTACAGCGTCATCAACGCGATGCAGCCGTCCATGGTGACGATGCCTTACCTCGCTGGTAACCACGGCGTTGCTCGGGCGTTCGCCGCGATGAGCCGCGCCTACAGCGATATTGGCGCGGGTAGTGTAGTGAAGAAGGGCCTTGCTGAAACCGGTCGGGCGATCCGTGGCAACACGAAGCCGGACGATTTCATTAGCGACATCAAATCGCGCCTCAAAAGCGAAGACGAACGTCGCATGATCGACGAGCATGTGAAGCTCGGCACCATTGACCCGTCGGCCGGTATGGAGATTGCGGCTTTGATCCGCGACCGCTCCGGTATCGGGGGAAAGATCGACACGGGGATTGGTTACCTTGAAGGTATCGCCCGCGAGATGCCGCGCGCCGTGGAAGCGGTGAACCGGGCCGTGACGGCTCTGGCTTCGTATCGACTGGAACGCTCCCGTGGGGCTTCCCACGAGGCGGCTGTGCGGTATTCGCAAGACGCCGTCAGCAATACACAGTTCAATTACAGCCCGGCCAATGCGCCGGCGATCTTTAACCACCCGCTGGCCAAGCTCGCCCTGCAGTTCAAAAAGTACGGGCAGGGGATGTACCAGTTGATCGGTACGCAGATCGGTCGGGCGATCCGGAACGAGAACCCCGGTGATCGGGCCAAAGCAGTGAAGACCTTGGCGGGTATCGCCGCCACTCACATGGCAGCGGCTGGGGCGCTCGGCTTACCTACTGAGCCGTTCAAATATCTCGTCATGGGCACTTCGTTCGCGACCGGGGTGACATGGCAGGATGTCGAGAACAAAATCCGTGAAGCGGCGGCTGAGTTGTTTGGCAAGACCGGCGGCGAGGTCGCTACACGCGGCCTCCCCCGACTTCTCAACGTCGACATGTCGCGTATGGGCCTCGACAGCGTGACGTCGTTCGGTGAGCCGCAGACCATGAAAGAGAACGACGTTCTCGCGTGGATGTTCAAGAGCCTCTCGGGCCCCGTGGCGTCGCTCATCGGGGACTGGACGAAGGGCGCTTCCAAACTCGCCAACGGTGAGTTCGTCAAGGGTGCGGAGCTTATCGTACCCATGAAGGGCGCGGCCGACAGCATTCGCGCGTACCGTCAGGCGACCGAAGGCAAGAAGAGCGCTACCGGCCGCGAGACTATGAGCGCCTACACCCCATCGGAGGCAGCGCTTCGTGCACTTGGGTTCGGTAGTGGTCGAGAGGCTGAGATTGGGGCGGCGCGTGGCGCGTATTACAATTCTAGCAACGCCCAAAAGGAACGACGCGCGGAGTTGATCACTGCTGCCGCCCAAGCAAAGGGCGGTGACAAAGTCAAGGCCATGACAGCCATTGCCAAATTCAATAAAGACGTGCCAGAACAGGCGCGGATTAAACCGAAAGACATTGCGAGCAAGGTACGCTCGCTAACCGATGATGACATGGTCATGGGCATCAAGGCCGACAAAAAGAACAAGTACCTTCTCGACCGCGCCCGTGGCGCATACAACACAGGAGAGTGACTATGGCTAAAACAACCATGAAGGCATTTGAGAAGTCGAAGACCGACAAGAAAATGGACAAGGCCGGTGCCAAGAAAGCCGGCGTGCCGGTGAAAAAGTGGGAAGGGTCGAAGGCTGATCGGAAGGCCGATAAGTCGGCACTGGCGAAGATCAACAAGCGCAAGTAAGGTGATGTGATGGCTGACGGCGGCAAGCGCGATCCGAGTTCGCATCGGACACCAGCGCAGATCAAGAAGATGGATCGTGGCTACAATGCGCAGCCGCACAAGGTCAAGGATCGTACGCAGCAGAACGCCGCTCGTACGATCATGCGTAAGAAGCACGGCGAAGCTGCTATCGCCGGCAAGGACGTCGCCCACGGTAAAGCCGTGAGCGCCGGAGGCTCGAACAAAACGTCGAACCTCTCGATCCAGTCACAGAAGAAAAACCGTGGCTGGCGACGCAACGGGCCCCGCCCATAACGAAGAAGGCATCACATCATGAAGCGCATCATTTATGCGGCCGCTATCCTTGTGGCCATGGTAACCATCGGAGGTAACAGTGCCGAAGCTCGTTCGAAACACCGCCATCGCGGGTATGATGCTCATGCTCTTGTTCATGGGCACGTCGGCGTACATCATCGTGAAGGGCGTCGGGCGCATCGTAAGCGACGGGTTACGGTTGCTCCTGTGATGGAGCCGTGCTTCATCTTCTGCCCTGTCGCTCCGTTCACCCGGAAGAAGGGCGTATCGGGGGATGCTCCGTTCGGGATGAAGCGAGCATCCTTTACTGACGGTGGCGCTCGGTCTACGTTTGTGCGAGGCAAACTTATCTGCGCCATCAACGTGGTCCGGGAGCTTCGTGCTCGTGGCTACAACCCGCCCAATACTGCTCGTGCAAAGGACTTGCTTCACTATGGATCAGCCAGTAGCGGCAATCCCGGAGACGTCGCGATCTTCTCCCGAGGCAAGCGCGGAGGACATGCCGCAATCGTGGCTGGTTTCGGTCCCAACGGCGAGAGGCTCTACCTTAACCCTTCGTCTCGTCGCCAAGCGTGGCAGATCGGTCCTTATCACCGGACCCCAATCGCCTTCCGATCCCCTTCGTAAAGAAGATCAATCGGTCGAGACGTTATAGGCTTCCCGCCTCAACAGCGGTCCGCCATCCCAATTTACCAGCATAGCGGCGATGGGTGTCACATGATGAATGGACCCATCGTCGTTTCTGTATGTGCGGACGTGAGCACGCCGACGATGCGGTCGGGGCGACGCATGCGTACCCCCACCTTCTGATCGTTCGGCTGCCATATACATCGCCGTGGAGACGCGCGTGGTGTAGGGCAGGAGAGGGAGCCCTTTCGCCGCCCGCGCCTTGTTCGGCTTACGTGGCGGCTCCGTACGCTCTTTGGGCACACCTTTGGTGTTGATAATCATAGTCAAGCCCATGATGTGTTGGGCGCTGTCGGTGAAAAACGCACCTTCATACGCCGAAGGATCATAGGCAGACTTAAGTGACTTTTTGAGGCGGTCTTCCCAAAAAGAGATTTCACTTTGGCGGACAACGCATTCGCACTTCAAGTCGCCGGGCGACTTGTTGGCCATACTCAATTCAATGGCTGTGGGCTCGACGATGCGGAGCTTGTTGACACAATGGACAGCGGTTAGAAGCCCCTCGCTCTTGCAGAGCGAAATAACATGCACGCCGTTACCGTAGTTTTCTTCGGGCTTCGCCGGCAAGACGACATAGGATGCCCCAACGATTTTTCCGTTGGGGGTTTCTTCGTCGGACATCCCTAAGTTTTCGAACGATAACTGTGTTCGATAAAAACAGACTTCGTAGGGGAGTTGAAAAACTCCGTACTGAACGAACTCACATGCTTCACACGCCGCCGAGCCTATCGCGGCGAATGTTAGCTTCCCGAAATTGAACTGCTCGACATCGGATAGCTTTACGAATTCCGCGAGAGCATCGGTGATGTTCTTGCTTGCTACGAGAGTATTGGTACGGAGCGCTTCCGCGATCTCATCAATAGTTGGAGCAATCGTTGTCGGCTTCATTTTGCGTTCCTCCTAAAGGACGGGTGAGAGCGGAGACAAGCGCAACCTCGTTTACTGCGTTAAGGACTTCATCAAGTGCCTGACGCGACACTTTCACCATCACGCCATCCATGTCGCATTGCTCTTGGTGGCCCGCGAGGTTTTCGACCGCTGGTGCAACAACGTTCAAGATGTCGAGAACTCGACGCCTCACATCAGGGCCGGGAGAGGGGTCTGACGGGCCGGGTATCTTTGCGGGTGGCGCGATGATGTCACCGCTATCTGCGCAAGACGGCGGCCCGTCAGATTCTGGAATAAAAGTTACGACAGGTAGCGGTGCCCAGTGAGTGGGTGGGCTTGGCCACATCCCGCCTCCTTCGGGGACCGGTAATCTGTCCTCAGCATGCAAGAACCGAGCAATTTTCGTCGCGCTCCATCCTTTGGCGGTGGCTATTCCAATGAATGAAGTTCCATCCCTAGGAGCCGTTTCAATCGGCAGTGGTTTCCCGCCGTCAGATTTCGTGCCCGCTCCTGAGAGCAGGGAGAGGATGGCGTCGGCTGCGCGCCGCGCTTCGTCTTGCATTAAGCTATTTCCGCCGGGCACCCATGCTGGCTTATGAGGCGCGCCTAAACGAGGCTCAAATGGAAACGCCTGATACACGCGCTCCGCAATCGCCTCCCTGTCCGGCTGCGATGCTGCGAGGCGGTGCCATTCCCGCAAGGGCCGCACGATTACATGCCCCCCAATGTTGATGCCAATGCCGCCAGCGGAAGTAACAAACAGTTTTTCCTCCGGGGCGTCCACTGGCGATGTCTCGGGCCACAAGTGACGGTCATTGTTCTCACATTCGGTGAAATCGCAGGGTGCTGCTGTCTCGCTCATGCTCGTTCGTCCTTCCGGGTAGATGGGGAGATAGCTCGTCCTTTTGAGATGTGGACTTGCTTGCGTGATTTTTGAAATAGTTTCTCTACATCCATGAGACGTGTCTTCATCTCAAGCGGTACTTCGATAGTCGCCCACCCAGCACCGCACTTACCGCATTTGCGGTGCCGCTGTATAAAGCCAGTGGTCTTCTGTAGCCTTGTATTCCGAACGAAATTAAGTTCGTAGTCACCGCATGACGGACATTTTGTGCGTACGGTTTTCGCGACCATGACTATGTCTCGTCGATGAAGTTCAACTCTGGATGATTGGAGATATCGATCTGCAGCAGGTATTCGGTGGCGCCGGCGAACGCCGTACCCGATCCGATGCGCCCCACCACCTTCTGCATCCCGAATTGCGCTGTCAGCGCCTCAACGAAAATATGCCGAGACACATTCCGTTCTTTGAGCCAATCACCGAGATGGCTCGAACTGATACGGAGTAACTTATCGTCGACGCCGATGTGGACCGCAATATAGTCCAGTTTCGAACCATCGATCATGACCTTGATACTGTTAGCGGGCGGTTTTCCTTTTGCGACGTGGATACGGTTCGTCACCAGAGTATGTCGCTGCCGCATACCATTGAAGAACTGCGCGATAATGTTCGACACATGCGTCGAGTTCTTCATATCGACCGGCTGCGATGACACTTCGCCGCGCATTTTCTTCAACACGCCGAGCATGAATGCCTTGAGAGAAAGAACATCAAAAGCAGCAAAGCCAAGCCGATTGGCATAAGCTGCACCAACACAAACGCAGGCGATGGTGGCAATCCAAAAGCGTTCCTCGTTATTAGAGGAAGTCTCTTTGTTACAATCGCGCGAAAAATCAGCGATATCCTTGGCCACGGCTTGGTGGTTCGCCCCGAGAAATTTTGCATACTCAAGACCGATACCCCCATAGTTGTCGTTAAGCTTCGACAGGATGATGGTTGCATCCGATGTGTCGATCTGCCCTGACGATCCCGGCGCGGGCTTCTTCGCGGTATACTCGAAGACGCGATATAAGCCCGCTGTCGTCGTGTTCGTGTGCGACGTTACATAGTCGAGAAGACTATCGTTCGAGCACGAGACAAGAAGCGTCTGCCACGATCCCGGCTCGCGCTGCTTCGCGTTCGACTGCAGCCGGGACTTTTCCTTCCCCTGTCCCATTTGAAACGTGATGTTGACGAACTTCTTCGTGTCCTCTTCGGTCTTCAACTCGTCCCAATAGATCGGGAGTGACCTTAACTCGCCGATCTTGTTCATCGCGCTATTGGCGGTATCGCTCAACGACTGTACCGCCTTGATAGGATCGCCCCACACAGCCTGAGCAATCTTCAACGCCGTACTCTTGCCGACGCCACTCTCCTGCGAAAAGGCGCTCATGATAACGCCAAGGTGACCAGTGAAAGCGACGAGTGGCGCGGCGAAGGCCGATGCCACGATGGCCTCGATGTCAGGCCGGCCATGACCAACCACGAGCTTCGCCGCGTCGATCCACGGCTGCGGCCCGCCACATGGTTCGTATTGTCTTGAGATAACACCATCGGATGTCGCGGCCGGGGACGATCCGTTCGGTGTCCACAACTTCCCACCAAACACAAAGCCCTCGATAGAGCCGTTCTTCCGCGTCCAGCCAAATGGCGATGAAGCGACAGCGTCCTTCTGACGCTGCAATGTTTCAATCCAAGACAAGAAGAACCCCTGTGTTTTCTTTGGGTCGAGTTTCATCATGAAGCCCTGCGCCTGCAGGTACTTCCGCATCTCCATACCGCCTACGATTTCAAGTGGCAGTTCGATCTGCGTCGTTTTGTTGCGCTCGACCATGCTGTTGAAACGAAGGATGTACGGCTTCGGCCCCTGTATCCAAGGGTCCGTCATAGGGTAATCACTCACCGGCGTCTGCGACGACGATCCATCCGGATTGATCGTTAGCTGCTGGATAATACCGCGCGCATCGCGGATGAAGCCCGGTGGAAGATCGTTCAGCGGGGGATTACTAGGGGCGGCACCGGCGGCTGATACTTGCGTACCTGTTGGTGGCTGCCCCGCTCCACCACCTGCTGATACTGATGCAGTGCCGAAGCCCGTGTTGATTTGAGCAGGCGCAGCGTTTCCAACAGGCCCTTGATGTGCCGTTGGCTGCGTTCGAGCTTCGAAATTAAGCGGCGATTTTCCTTTGCCAAAGTGGCCGCAGTTTTGACAAGCTCGGCAACCGTTGGCGCTGATCGTGGCGCACGATGGCCACCCCAAACTTTTTTCTTCTTTCTCGCGCTCTTTACGGTCGAAGAATGCGTCCGTGCTTTCTTGGGTGTAGCCGGCATGCTTGTTTCCCATCCTGTGCGCGTCGGCGCGCTGACCTTTTGTGAAGGTCGAGATTAGCGTGGTGATATTCCAGAGGGGGTTATCGGTCTGAGCGCCGCCAGTGGCGAGCACGTTGTTGATGAAAGCACACTGTGGAGCAACAAGATCGAGATCAACAAGAGGGCCCAAAAGGTCCACACCACTCGCGAGAGCGTTGGGTCCTGTGATTGGGGGCCGGATCGGAAAAATCGAGGTATCTAGTGTCCCCGCGATGCGCGGTGCTGGAGCCAAATTTTTGTAAGGCTCCAAGCAAGCGGCGATGCGCTCAAAAGAGTAATCGTGACCAGCAGTACCAACCATGCGAACTGCGCGAGGGGGCTCCGTTTTTCTATTGAACGTGTCCGGCACGCGGAGAACGCGGGCACTGTCCACGGTGCACTGCGTATCGCAGCGCAAATTTAATTTCTTTGTCGCTTCGGCCAACGCCGTTGAGTAAGGCTGCCATTCGGTCGGCGTGAGTGCGCGGCTGATAACCCAATAGACATGCAGCCCGCCACCGCTGTTAACGATCATCGACGGCGCGGGCAGGCCCATCGCCTTAATGAAAGTACCGAGTGCGTCGACTGCTTCCCCGAACGTCGGGTACCCCTTCTGGTTAGGGATAAGCACGCCAGTGTGCGGATCATACTGTGGCGGCTTTACGTCAATATCGAGGAAAAAACTTTTCAGGGAGATCGCATTCGCGGCCTGACGAACAGCCTTCCAATAGGACCAGTTGTTCTTGCCCTGCTTCTGCTCGGCGACCGACTGCGACGACATACACGCATACACGTCCATAGTGCCAGCGTTCTTCATCGCGAAACTGAGCGCGTTCATAGCCTCGTCGAGGGTCTTCACCGCTCGACCTGACCATGGAAACTTCCCATCAGGGCGCAGCTTTCCGTCCGATGGTTTGAAGGTCCAATGGATGTTTACGAACCCGTGTTCACCGGGAGCCGGCCACGGCACAACCCTCGCCAGATATTCGCGTGCCTGTTCGAGCATTTTTCTTCTTCTTCATCTTGAGAGGCCAAAGCCGGGCCCCAATACCCGGCTTTGGTAGTTGTCGAAGTTACCCGGCGAGGTTACGCGGCGGGGCCGATGATGGCAGTCAAGCGGGCATCGAGCGCGGCGTCGAAGTTCGCGTCAGCCTGTGGCAGGGGCTTGGTACCGTCCGCTGCGCCGGGGAAGGACTGCTCCGTCGCGGCCGCTGGCTGCGCTGCCGCCGGGGCCACCGCGCCGAACCCGTTTGTGGCGGGCTGCACCGCAGCTTGGGCCGTCTGTTGAGCGGGAGCCTGCTGCTGGACAGGTTCGGCTACCGGAGCCGTCTGAGCCGCTGGCTGCGCCGCCGCCGGGGCCACCGCGCCGAACCCACTGCCAGCCGCTTGCGCCGTCACGTTCGAGGACGTTGGGGCGGGCGCTGCAGTCAGTTGAACAGAAGCTACTTCGCCGAACCCCGTCGCCTGAGCCACCGGAGCGGGGCGAGCTTCCACGGCTGCCGCTGCCGGCGTCACCTGCGGCTGAATGGGCTGCTGGACCTGCGCCGCTGGCGTCGCGACTGTGGATGGGGCCGTGCCGGGCATCTGTTCAAACAGCGGCTTTTCAGCCGGGGCGGCGGGGGCCTGCGCCTGCGCCGTTTCAGCCGGAGAAGGCTCCGACACGACGCGGGCAACAGCTTCGGTTTTCTGCATACCGATGACGACGTCCGCTTCGGCGTCGGTCAGCGGGCGGATCGCGCTGAACTCGAACTTCGGATAGCTTTCCTTCGCATCGAAGGCGATACGAATGCCGATGCTGTAGTAGGGATAGCCCTTCGCCTGCATCTGGTTTGAGAACGCCGCCAAATCCTGCAACGACGCTGCCGGGACACGGAGCAAGAGCGGACCGCCGAGGCTTTCATTCGGGATGTCCTGCAGCGGTACCACGGCGAGCCGCCGGCTGTCGCCGCACGCTTTGCCCTTACCGCCGCGCGGGTCGCTGCCCCACTGGTTCTTCGGGCAAGTCGCACAGACCGCGTGCTGCGGCTTCGGGACGCCAGCGTCGGGCTTGAGGCCGTTCGCCGCCGAGCAATCCGGAGGCGCATTGCTGCCCTCGACGTAGCCGTTCTCGTACCAGATTTTTGAAAGGTGCGGGTTCGCCTTGAGGACCACAAGCTCAATACTGTTGCGCGGGCCGTCACCGTCGGGGCGCATCAGGACCATCTCCTGTCCCTGATGCTTGATAGTCCAGACCTTACCCTTATAGGTAATAAGGCCATAACCGCCGGTGATGCCACCGGCAAGGTCGTTATCCTGCGGCACAGCGGCGAAGCGTGTGGACGCCGGTGCCATCTGGCTCGCATTGACGATTTGGTTCATAGTCTTCTCCTGTGATGAAACTGATTAGCCGCGACGAACTCGGGGCAGGGCCACCGACGAGAAATTGATGCCGGGGGGCGGCTGGCCGTTGTTGGCTGGGTCTTCGATGTGGGCTTTGACAGCGGTCACGTTGGCCTTCTTGTCGATCAGATCGAAGTTACCCGAGGCGATAACGTAGGACCAGAAAGCGGCCGGATCAGCCATCGACGCACTTTCTTTTACCGACTTGTAAACGGTACCGGAAGCAGTTTTTACGCTGTCTGCATTTTGTGCGTTGAGGGCCCCCAAGAGCACTTGCTCTAGTTGTTCCATGGCTTCGTCGATGGGCGCGAGTTCAGCCTTGTGCTTGTCCTTCAACTGCGTCTTGAGATCGCGCAGCTTAATGAACTGGCCGACGCGCGTGTTGAGATCGACCGGCGCGGCCGGCGCTTGAATTTCAGTCGCATGTTGCGCGGTAGCGCTGGTGTCGAGGAACGGGTCGTTCGCGACTTCTTCGATGTCCTTGGCGTCAGTTGTCATTCCGATCTCCTGTGTTAGTGGAAAGGTGTTTCGTCCATTCGATGGCGATACATCGAATGCTTAGTAGATCGTGGCCCTTCTCATGCCGAAGGACTTCTTTGAGCCCCGCCGGTCCTGCCGCGCGTAACCTTGCGAGGTTAGTTGAGTTATCTACAAAAACGATCTCCCAAGTATCGCCTTCGAAAGGACCAATAATCCGGACAACCGATCTGCACGGCCAATGAGCCCGAAAAACTATTACACCGTCGCTAGTATGACGTGCCCATTTTTCATTCGGGAAACCCATCGATGGAAACTCTTTTTCCATCATAGCCTGTGCGTAATCGGCGACTTGTTTCAAGTCCTTACGTTTACGCTCTTCTGCCTGAGCGAGCGTCACCATTGGTCGCCTCCAAGCTCTTCGAACATGTCGAGGAATTTGTTCTGCACGGCTTGATGCTGCCGCAGGATACGGTAAATCTTCCGCTCCACCGGAGTGCTCTGCAGGTGGATGATCTGTTGTTTGTGCTTCTGACCGACACGCCGGATGCGTGCGTTCGCTTGGTCGTAGATTTCTAAACTCGTGGTCGGAGCGAACCAGATGACAGTGTCAGCAGCAGTGAGAGTAAGCCCGTGTGCCAAGCATTGGGGGTGAGCGAGAAGGACCCGATACTTTCCAGTATTCTGAAACAGATTGAATACTTCGCTGCGAACTCCACTAGGAGTATCGCCAGATACAACCGCATGCTCAATGTTGATGCCCTTCTTGTTGAAGTGCTCGCTGATACCTTCGAGCGCGTGTTTGAAAGGCACGAACACAAGGCATTTGCGGTCGGTGGAAGTTACCCCGTCGAGTAACGCTTGCAGTCGATTGGCGTTGTCGAGCGGTACGGTGCGCTGTACGCCCTGCTGGTCGCGGACGTATACCCAGCCCATAGAAACTTGAAGCAGCTTCATCATGACCGCGCCGGCGTTTGCCGCCGTCACTTGGTCTGTACCGATCATGCTCTGACAATGCGATACAAGGTCCTTGTACGCTTTCATTTGGAGCGCGCCCATGTCGACGTTGACATCGCGCTCGATGACTTCCGGAAGCTCCGCGACATCATCCAGCGTAAACCGCACGGCTGGCTGCATGGCGGCGAACGCACGCTCGACCGCGTCGTCTTTCGGCTTCCAGATAAAGTTGTCGAGTTTAATCATCAACTCTTGCTGGAAGTGCCGGAAGTATCGCGGGACGCGGTCGGGCGTAACGATCTGTGCTTGCCCCCACACATCGGTCGGGGAATTGGGGATAGGGCCACCGGATGCACCCCATACCCACTCCATCTTGGCCGCGATCCCCTTGGCGATCTTGGTGCGATCTGATCCACCATTACGGAACACGGCAAGCTCGTCGATGGCCATGACGTTAATATCGGGATGCGCCTTGATGGCGTCCTCGACCACTTTGATACCGTCATGGTTGATAATGAAAATATCCGCGTCGCTGTTGGCGAGGATTTCTTCGCGTTTCTTTTTCGAGCCGTGCACCACGACACACTTGATACCGGGGAGCGTACTGAAAACTTCCTTGGCCCATGTAAAGGTGAGCGTCGATAAAGGCGCGAGCACGATCATCTTGCCGCAGCGCTTCATCATATAGAGGTAGTGCCAAGCCCACAGAATACACTTGGTCTTGCCGGTACCCATACCGTTGAGCACGTAAGCACGGTTCGCCATGGTCAGCATGGCGCACGTTTTCTTCTGCACGTCGAACGGATGCCCGATCTGGCCGGGCGGTGGAGCGCCAGCCCAATCGTAATGAAACAGGATCGGCGACGGGACATCGAACCCCATCTTACGGAGCAAAAAAGTATTCGTCTCGTCGTGATCTACGACGCAGTGAAGCGTGTCCCCGACTTCGAGCGTTGGCGCGTCGGAGAATAGCCCCTTCACGCCGTCGATAGCCGGGACACCAATCTTCTTATGTTTTTCAGACAGGATTACTTGATACATCTTCCGGTTTCTTTTTCAGTCCGTAACGTGAAGCAGTGTCGAGCAGCACGGTATAGAGAACCGCCAAACCCTCGTCACCATCGATAACGAGTACGCAGCCGCCGGCATCGGCCACACTAGCAATACGTTGTTCTTGCCGGGGCGTCGGCTTTTTACCCGGAGCCTTTGCCTCGATTGCGATATAGCGGCCATAAAAGCAAATGATGCAATCCAGATGTGACGCGCCCATGCCATTCGGCACCGGCCAGAACGTATCCATCACCCGCTTGCCGTCACTGTCGAGTGTGAACTTGGCGAGCATTTTCTTAATGCGCTCTTTAACTTTTCCTTCGGGCGTCATCATACCACCAGTGCTATCTGCGCGATCATGTGCTCGCTTGGGAATTCATGGATATCTTCCTCAAGCTGAACGACTAGCTCGTAGTGATCTTTATCGACTACCCAACGGTACAGGTTTACGAAAGCCGCCCCACATTTTATCGGCCCATTGAACCCTGTCGTCATTAACGTGTTGGGGAACATAGCCTTGAGTTTGTATTCTCCCGCATCGAGCTTCCGCCAAAAACTAGGCGGCGCTAAGTGACCCCTACCGAGTATAGCGCTCGCTACAATATCAACAGCCTTCTCTCTCGTCAGCCCACCATCATCAGCCATGCGATCATCTCGTCACTCGGAAATTGCGGGAAGGGCTCGCTTAATTCCGCCGGCGGTACTCCGGGGCGTGTTACCTTAATGGTAACAGTCCACTCGTGTTTGCCGGGATCAAGCGACGCATGCGCTGACCAGTTCGTCCCTTCCTGCAGAGCGACACGTTTGTCGGTGAGCCGAATTTTGGCTTGCTTGGAGAACATCTCCTCGGCCGACTGCGTCATGATCGTACTGACGTGCGTTTCGTAATCAGCATGTTTGCGCACAGCCATACGCCCGGCTTTCATCTCGCGGACAGTCTTCTCGGGAAGACCTTCATAAGAAGGCTCGTTGATCGGTAGCGGCGACACTTCGATACGAGTGACTTCGTCTTGCGTTGTCACCTTAGCGGCTTCCGACGCCGTGGTAGGGGCAGTCGGTGACGGGGCAGTATTTTTTGCAGATGCCGCTGGGTTTTGGGGGGTAGGACGTTGTCTCGTAGGCATGTTTCAGTACCTCAATTCGGGGCCACAGTCCCCGCCACATGTTGGGCATATCCGAACGAAGGAAGTCCTCCCGCGACGAACAGTCGGGTCCTTCCTTAAGCCATACAAACTCTGACCGCACCGCCTGCAGTGCGGGGTAATGCGCAAACAAGCATGCAGCCATGAGCGCCAACTGCTGACTGTCTTCCAGAATTTTTCCAGTCTTCCAGTCGATGACAAAGCCGATATCTCCGTTGATTTTAACAACGTCTCCGATACCTCGGTACCAAGCATCGTTACCGAACCACGTTGTCGGTGCGAAGTCTTTCGTGATCGCCATCTGCTGCTCGACGAGGATTGTCCCCGCGCCAGACAGAATTCTTTCCACCCACGGCATCATCGGCTCAAGGCCAGTCGGTACCGGTGCTACATCCGCGATGCGCCCCGCCGCGTGCTCGACGCGGTTTGTGATGACGCTGGCGAGCCCCTTGTGGACAAAGTCACCCCACTTTAGCTGTTCGCTCTCGCCCTCTTTGTATTTCTTTTCGAGGTCGACCGACCAGTGTTTCTTCGGGCACGTCTCGAAATTTTTGAGCTTTGAGTAGCTCCACGAAAAAGGCTTCGGCTTGCGGCCGGTAGTGACCATAACCATCAGGAGGCTTTCTTGATTGGGTTCTCCGGGATCATGACGTTGTTCGTATTGAGTGAAGCAACGATGCTCTCGGCGGCAGGCTCGTTGAACGCTTCGGCGACAACATAGAAGCGGTTCCCCGCTGACTTCCGAACGATCTGATACTTGCCTGATTTGGTGGTCGGACGAATATAGAGGTAGGACGCCATACTATCAATCCTTTTCGTGTTACCTATCGAAGTAACTAGCCGCCGAGCGTGCGGAGTTCAGCGATCAGATGGTCTGATGGATAAAGCGCATCATCTTCCACATCGAGCGTAACCGCCTTGAGGTCTTTTGTGATGACGGTGATAAACACCTTCCGTCCGTGCACCGCGTGCACGTGTACGTGCTCGAACGGCGTATCTGCACAACTACCCCAGCGCATTCTCATTGCGAGAGCACGTTCATGATCGAACATTACAACGTTCGGCACACCGCCGGTATTTGAGCCTCCACTCCCACCCCCACCCAAAGCAGGAAATCCTTGAACTGCCATTTTCCTAAGCTCCAATAATGCTTCTTGTCGTTTCGATGTGGGCAGCGCCAGCAATACATCAGACACCGCATACCCGGCATAGTGCCCGTTCGGATCATACTTCCCAAGGTCCGGTGGATCACCACCGGTGAGTTTCCGAGACACCTCGGCTTTGAACAGATCGAAGCCAGTCGGTGGCGAGGCTGGTGGTGGCGGACTGTTTATCGCGTTTACAAGATCGATTGTTTCTTTGTACTTACCCATCTTTAAGTTGTCGCGGATAAGCTCTTCTATCTTTTTAGAGAAGGTGCTCACTTGGCATCTCCATAAGTTTGCCCAGCTTCGCATTCCGATGCGAGTGGAAGATCGGGAGCCCATAGGGGTCGACGGTTCATCTCTTCGGTAAGTATAGCCCGAACCGGAGCTACATATTGATCCGGTACGATATACACCAACTCGTCATGAACCTGTAATGCAAGACGGATGCCAAGTGCATCAAGCCTCGCTCGAATTCGCGTCGAGGCATCAGACACGATGATGCGGGCAAGTGCTTGGATTATATTTTCCAGCAGCGCGCCGCCGTATAGACGACGCGGTTTACCAGCATAACTGAACACCCACCCATCCCCGGTATTGCGTAGGTCGTGATACTTGAGGTCGAGGCCCGACGGTAGACGGATGCGGCCGGGATGGA
>OFQZ01000150.1_pt1 | contig 27569 bp, 37 predicted proteins | sample 1543011 | NCBI WGS metagenome assembly OFQZ01 (sample SAMN07774216, study PRJEB24372) | wastewater metagenome | isolation source: Exp Tend NO 0WW | collected 2016-02 | reverse complement strand
TGGTCCGCGCGCGCGCGTACATGATGGCGGGTTTTTATCGAGTCCCAATTGCGGCGAGGATGGTTTGAGTAAATGGTGGCCGTAAGGCAAAAGCCGCCGGGACAACTTGCGAACCAGCGAGGCGGGCGCGGGCGCGGCCTCGAGGTTGTGCAGCGTTCGGTCGAGGAGCGCAGTGTGCCGACTCCACCGCCAGAGTTGGGCGACTACGCGCTCGATGCCTGGCGCCGGTTCTGGATGAGCGACGTGAGTGACGCGGTCAAGACGGACTCAGACATGGTCGCGATCCACCGTTGGATCGAGGCAGTGGACGCGCGGGCGGCACTGTGGCCGGAGGCTGTCGAGATGCCGATTAAGCGCGGCGCTCTCGGTGAAGTGAAGAACCCGCTCTGGACCATCATCCGGCAGTTGGACCAGGTCATCGACCGGGTTGAGGTCCACTTCGGAATGACTCCGTTGGCGCGCTTCCGGTTGCAGATGCAGTACGCAGAGGCGGGGCTGTCGATCGAAGCGCTGAACAAAGCGCTGAATCCTACTGGCGTCGCCCCCGCTGCGCCGAAATCGCGCGCGCCGGAGCAGCCGGCAAAGCGGCGGCGCCGCGAGAACGTAATCAACCTGGACTCGATGGCGGGGTGACGTGTGAGTGACGGCTCCTGCGACATTGCGCCGGCCCCCGACAAAGCCACCGGTATCGCTGGGGGCGGAGCGTTGCCGGTCCAGCGGTCGCACGTTCTGGTCGACGGGCGGGCGGGTGATCCGCTTCGTCGAGACGTTCTGCGTGTTCACGAACGGCCGCTGGACGGGCCAGCCGATGAAGCTGCTGCCGTGGCAGATTCGGCTGATCTGGGAGCTGTTCGAGGTCATCTACGACCCGTCGATTGCCCTGGACGACGGGAAGTTCGGAGCCTGGCGCCGGAAGTATCGGCGTGCGCTGATCGGGCTGCCGCGCAAGGCTGGCAAGACGGAGCTGGCCGCCGCGATCATGCTTTACCTGCTCGTCGCGGACGGCGAGCGCAGCGCGGAACTGTACTGCGCGGCGACGACGGAGGAGCAGGCGGACCGCGTGTTCGAGGCGGCGCGCCGCATGGTGCATCTTGGACCGCTGAAGGAGCTGCTCGATTACCCGCCGGACAACCATCGCCAGGAGATGCCGAAAATCGCGGTGCGCTCGGACCCCTTTTCCTACTTTCAGCGGCTGACGGCGAAGGGCGGGTCGAAGCACGGGCTGAACGTTCACGCCGTGGTGTTCGACGAACTGCACGCGTGGAAGGAAGGCGAAGGCGAGGAGCTCTACGCGGCGATGTCGACTGGTTCGGCGGCACGGTTGCAGCCGTTGCAGTTGGCGATTACCACGGCCGGCACGCGGCTCGACACGTCGCGCTGCGGGGCGCTGTTCAAGCTCGGGATGCAGATCGAGCGCGGCGAGGTGGAGGACGACGGCTCGCTGTTCTTTCGCTGGTGGTCGGCGCCGGAGGACTGCGACTGGACGGACCCGGCGATGTGGGCTGCGGCCTGCCCGAGCTACGGGTACACGGTTACCGAGGGGTTCTATCGCCAGGAGATGCTGCTGGGCGAGCGCATGTTCCGACGGCTGTACCTCAACCAGTGGGTACCGGACGAGGGCGAATCGTGGCTGCCGCCAGGGGCCTGGGACCTGGGCGACATCGGGCCGTTCGAGTTCATGCCGCGGGCGACGGTGTACATCGGCTGGGACGCATCGTCGAAGCACGACTCGACGGCGCTATGGGTGACGCAGCCGTGGCGCTGCTCCGGGGGATACCTGCACCTGCGGAACAAGGCGTACGTCTGGGAGCGACCTCGTGACGCGCAGGGGCGATTCGTGGAGGGATGGAAGGTCCCGACATCAGAGGTGGAGGCGATGATCCGGGCGCTGTGTTCGCGCCTGGATGTGCGCACGGTGGCGTACGACGAGGCGCTGATCGGATGGTCTGCGGACGACCTCGAGGACGAAGGGTTGCCGATGGAGACCTGGCCGCAGCACGACTCGCGCATGGTGCCGGCAACGGCGGATGCGTACGAGTTAATCGTGTCGCCGGACTGCATGTGCGGAGAGCGGCGCTTTCAGCATGACGGGGACCCGGTCGTCGCCCGGCACCTGCGCGACGTGGCGGTAAAGGTCGCGCGTTCGAGCGGCGGCGAGCGGTTGATCAAGCCGGCCCGCCAGGTTCTGGTCGACGCAGCGATCGCCATGGTGATGGCGGTCGGCGCCTACAAGCGTTTGGAGGGGACCGAGACCGGTCCGCCGTCGGTATTCGTTCTGTAGGAGTAGGAGGGCAGATGGAACAGGTAGCAGTTGAACTGGGGAAGCCGCCGGCGACGGTGGTGTTGTTCGCCTACGACGAGCGACCGTGGCTGAACTGCGTGCGGTCGCTGATCGCGACGAAGGCGAACTGGCCGGACCTGATGGTCTGGGACACGTCGAAGGACGCGCTGATCACGCGCACGCGTTCACGGGAAGCCACGCGGTTCCTGGAGCATGGGCTCGGTGACGTGCTTGTGATGATCGACCACGACATTGGCTGGCAGCCGGGCGACCTGGAGCACCTGGTCGCGATGTGCCTCGACCGTCGCGGGATCGTCGCCGGGGTGTATCCGAAGCGGGGATTCGGCGCCGGCATCGCTTCGCGGCTTCCGGCAGGCGTTTCGGTGACCATTGGGATGGACGCGATCCAGGAGGTCGACTATGCGGCGACGGGGTTCATGGCGATCCACCGCTGCGTGCTGGAGGCGCTCGCCGAGACCCTGCCGATGACCATCCATGAGTTTCGGCCGTTCTTCGAGATTCGCAACGAGGTGCGCGAGGATGGCCGCGTCGAGGGCCTCAGTGAGGACTGGGACTTTTGCAGAAAGGCGATCGATGCCGGGTTTTCGGTCTGGCTCGACATGCGGCCCAGGTTGTCGCACATGGGCACACATGCCTACCGGGTGGAGGACACCGCCTGGGCGCCGCCGGCTGGCGAAGCGATGGTGACTTTGCACGGCCTCGACGAGTCGGCCGCCGTCGATGTCCGCGACTGTGACGGTGGCCCCATGCGTCTGTTTATCGATCCGGACGACGCCGTCATCAGCGGCACGCTGCTCCGCGGCGGCACACACGACCCGGAGGTGATCACCGCACTGCGCGAGAACGTTCGGCTTGATGATCTCGTCTTTGAGCTGGGCGCCAACATCGGCTACCACACGTTGCAAATCGAGTGGCTGGTGCCAGAGGGTCGCGTGATCGCAGTGGAGGCATTGAGTCGGCAAGCCGACCTCCTGGCGCGCAGCGTGCGCGAGTTCGCGGGAGGCCGAATCGCAGTCCACCGGGGGGCGGTGGCTGACGACTATCGGGACATGTTCATGTACCGGGACACCAGGAACCCCGGGTCGAGTTACCTGGCGGCGTCCGGTGAGCCAGTTACGGCCGTCCCATTGGCTCACCTAGTCGATCGCTACGGGCAGCCTGACGTGATCAAGGTGGACATAGAGGGAGCCGAGGGACTGGCATTCGGTACGCCAGAGGCCCAGGACATTCTGCGCCGCACCCGCTACATCGTCACTGAATACTGCGAAGACCAGTTGCGCCAGGTGAGCGGTATCAGCGGTGCTGAGTACATCGCGCTGTTGGAATCGTGCGGCTTCGTGCGCGACTTTGAACTCAGCCAGCTGCCGACCGGCAGGGCTTACTGCAACATCGGGATGCGCAATGCGTCGGTGGAATAGGGTATGGCTGGCCGTGTTGCAAGCGGCTGGCGGTGCTATGATGTGCTTAGGCGTATACGCGGTATATCCGCCTGCCGCGTTGATTCTCGGTGGGGCGGCTGTGGTGCTGATAGCGGAAGGGCAAGCGAGTGACACTGCTCGGGGCGATGGTCGAGGGGGCGCGCCGGTTCGGCGCGACGACGACACTGGACAACGTCAAGGTTTCCCAGGCATTCGCCGGTTCGGGCGGCGGCCGCATCGACCTGGTGAACGGTGAGAGCGTCACCTATGAGGGGCTCTACAAGACCCAAGTCTGGGTCCGCGCCGCGGTCGATCGCATCACGCGGTCGATGTCCCGCCTGCCGCTGAAGGTTTACCGAAACCCCGATGACCCGGCCGCGCGCGAGCGCGTTCGCGAGGGTCCGCTGGCGGAGCTGCTTACGCGGCCCTGGCAGGGAGGATCGCTTCGCCCTGGTACTCCATCCAGGCTGACGCAGGCGATCGTGTACAACGTCCTGATCCACGGCAACGCGGTACTGGTGAAGTACCGAACATCGCCTGGTTCGCCCGTCACGGAGCTGTTGCCGTCCAGCGCCGGCTACTGGCAGGTGCGCGATTCAAACGTCGGCAAGACCTACGTGTTCAGCCCAAGCGTCGGGCGGCACATGGTGTTTCGCCCCGAGGAGGTAGTGCATTTCATGTGGTGGGCCGGCGGTGCGGGTACATGGGGCATCAGCCCGATGGAGTCGCTGCGGCGCACGCTCATGGTCGAGGACGCGACCCAGCGGCTGACCATCGCGTCGTTCGAGAACGGCGTGCGCACGTCGGGCGCGTGGGTGACAGAAGGGAAGATGACCAAGGACGACATTGACCGGCTCCGCGCCCAACTCGTCGATGAGCACGGCGGCGTGGACAAGGCGTTTCGGACGCTTATTCTCGATTCGGGGTTGAAGTACCAGGAGATCAGCCAGACCAACGAGGAGTCGATGCTGATCGACCTGCGCAAGCTCGCGCGCGAGGAAGTCGCCGCGGCTGTGCAGGTGTCGCCGCCAATGATCGGCATCCTCGACCGCTCGACGTTCAATAACATCGAGGAGCTCCACCTGATGGAGTACCAGGACGTGCTCGACCCGTGGGCGACGCTTATCGAGCAGACGTTCATGGGCGAACTGGTGGCGGACGAGCCACTGATGGAGGGGGAGTACGTCGAGTACGACCTGAACAAGGTCATGCGCGGCGACCCGAACAAGCGCATGGAGATGCTGACGAAGGCAGTCGGTGGACCGTACCTCACCGCTAACGAGGCGCGCGCGAAGGACAATCTGCAGCCGTTGCCCGAGGGTGACCAGCTATGGCCGCCGTTGAACACGACGGCTGCGGCCGGAATGCCGCAATGACCGCGGTGACCTGCTGGCGGTGTGGACGGCGAGTCGCGGAGGCGGAAGGTGTGAGCGCCGGCACGCGTGTGACCGTCCAGTGCAAGCGGTGCTCAGCGCAGGTCGTTATCTCCGTCGCCACCATTGCGGCGCAGGCGAACGTCATGGTATCGTGAAAGCGCATACCTAGCTGATCCATTAGTGGCCCCCGCGCATCGAGGCCCCGGAACGCGCGATTAGCGCAGCCGGGGCTTTTCGTTGGACGCTCCTCTCGCCTTTGCCAATCGTCTCTGGGCTATCGAGCCGCGCTGGTTTGCATCGTTCTTGGATGCGCTGAACCAGCCGCTGATGGCTGCGGCCCCGGAACGCATGGAGGCAGCCCGCGCCGCGGCGCGCACTCGAGCTGGTGACCCTGGTGGCGTAGCCGTTATCCCGGTTCACGGCCCGATCACGATGCGGCCTGACCCCATTCTTGCGGCGTTCGGATTCGAGACCCTTTCCAGCCTGGGCCTGCAGGCGGCCATCCGTGCGGCCGTCGCCTCGCCGGACGTGCGCGGGCTCGTGTTCGATATCGATTCGCCGGGTGGCGAGGTCGCCGGCATGACGGAACTGGCGCGGCTCGTGCGTTCCCTGCGCGGGTCGAAACCAATGGTCGGCGTTGCCAACCCGATGGCCGCGTCAGCGGCTTACTGGTTCGGCTCACAGCTCGACGAGTTGTACGTGACTCCCTCCGGGGAGGTCGGGGCGATAGGCATCATCGGCATCAGGGCGGACCTGACTGCAGCCGCGGAGCGCTCTGGCGTCCGGGCACACATCATCACCGCCGGCAAGTACAAGGGCGAGGGCCATCCGCTGCGCGAGGCCAGCGACGACGAGTTGGCTGCGATGCAGGCGCAGGCTGACGCCCACTACCAGGTCTTCACTAGTGACGTTGCGCGGGGCCGCCGGGTGCCCGTCGCGTCCGTGCGTGAAGGGTTCGGCGAGGGCCGCATGGTACTCGCGCACGACGCGGTTGCAGTCGGCATGGCTGATCGCGAAGGAACCCTTGACGACGCCATTGCGGCCGTGCATCGCGGCCAGGTGGAAGCTCGCCGCGTAGCCGCGAGCGAAGAGGGCGGCGAATGGGCCGCTGAGGAACAGCACCACCAGGTGGACCCGGACGTGTGCCGGCGCCTGTGGGAGATTGCCCGCGCATAGGCGGGAGGAGGGTTCTGTGAGCAAGTCGCTTACTGCCGAGAACGTACTCGCTGAACTCCGCGCCACGGAAGCGCGGGCGAAGCAGCTTCACGCCGATGCGGTGCGGAAGCGAGAAGAGTACGCCGAATCTGGCACCAACCTCGCGTTGGCCGCCAACAGGCAACTGTTCGACGACCTGGACGCGATGTTCAAGGCGGCGGACGCGGCCGAGTCAGAGGTGCAGGAGTACCAGGTCGCACTGGACCGCCTGCGCCAGATGGACGCCGTTGCAGCGCCGTCCCGGTCCACGGCGGGCAACATCTGGACGCCGGAAGCCGCGCGGCGCCGGCCGTCGCGCATCGGCGAGCGCTTCACTGCCTCCGAGCAGTACACCGGCCTGGAGAAGCGCGGCGCCTACGCCAACGATGCCGCGTTCCTGAGCATCGCCGGCATGCAGGGCATTGGCTCGCCGGTCGAGATTCTCTCCAAGGACGAGCTTTCGGCGCTGCTGTCCGGCCGTGGCTTCGGCGCTACCGAAATCACCGGCGCTTCGGCGACGTCGGCCGGGCCGTTTGTTCAGAACGACCTGCAGCCGGGCTATGTCCGGTACATGACCAAGCAGCCGCGGCTGCTCAACATCGTCGGCCAGCGGCGCACGTCCAGCGACACGGTCGAGTACGTGACGCAGTCTGCCCCGACGAACAACACTGACGGCAAGCCGGAAGGTACGCAGTCTCCCGAGGCTGTGATTCCGTTCGCCACCGCGACCGTCGCGGTTGAGGACTACAGCCAGTTTGTGCCGGTGTCGCGCCGGGCGCTGGCCGATGCCGACGGCATCCAGGGCATCATCGAAAACGAACTGCTCGCCATGCTGTTCGACAACGTCGAGGACGACCTCGCCACGGGTGCTGGCTCATCCAACGACGTCGAGGGCATCTACACCGCCGTTTCGCAGGCGCAGGCGCTGGGTGGCGACACCCGCCCGGACGCGCTGCACAAGGCCATCACGCAAATCCGCACGGCCGCCGGCGTCTACATGGAGCCGGACTACGTCGGCATTCACCCGAACGACTACCAGGACCTGATCCTGGAAATCGACGCCAACGGCAACTACCTGATGGGGCCGCCTGCGCTTGCTGGCAGCCGCACCATCTGGGGTATCCCGTTCGTGGTCAGCCCAGTGTTCACCAGCGGCACGCCGCTCGTGGGGAACTTCGGCCAGGGCGCGATCTTCTGGCTGCGCCAAGGGGCTGAGGTCAACATGGGCCTCGACGGAAACGACTTCACCACGCGGCGCGTGACGCTGCTCGCCAACATGCGGTTCGCCTTCAAGACCGTGCGCATCACGGCCTTCACAGAGGTCACCGGCTTCTAATCCGCCCGGGGGCCGTGAGGCCCCCATCAGCGCCTGCATAAGTGAGGACGAACATGGGCATCCTTCTGGCTGAGACGATCGCAGTGACGACAACCGGCTCGAACGGGTCGGCGACCGGCAACGCTTCCTCGAACTCGTTCAAGGGATCGATTGAGCAGGTGCTGGTGAACCACCACGCCAACGCGCCGGCGACCACCGACGTGTTCGTGGTCGACACTCGCACCAACGTCACGATCTACACCAAGGCCAACGACGCCAACGACCACGCTGCGGCGCCGCGGCTCCAGGCGGTGCTCAGCGATGGCACCAACATCCTGAGCGCTACGGCCAACGGCCTGCACCCGGTCCCCTACTCGGTGGACCAGGGCGTGAAGGTGTTCCTGACCGGCGCGAACGTGGAAACCAACCACGTCGTCGTGACCGTGCTCTACCGCAAGTAGCCCAAGGGGGAGGGCCCCCGCCCTCCCTCGCCATGACTACCAGGACGGTACGAGTGAACCTGTACTGCCGGCTGGACGCGCTGAAAGCGGACCTCGACGATCGGTCGGGGAACGCTGACGCGCGCTACCTGGCGGTGCTGGAATCGGTGTCGCGGTGGATCGACGGCTATTGCGGCCGGCACTTCTACGCCTACTCGAGCATTCGCTACCTGGACGGGTCCGGCAAACCGACGCTGCTGTTGCCGTGGGACCTCGTGTCGGTGTCGGCGCTGGGCGTCGACGCGAACGACGACGGGACCTACGAGTACACGCTGGTCGAGGGCACGGACTACCGCCTGGGGCCGATGAACCGGGTGAACACGCCTGCCTGGAAGCTGGAACTGCTCAGCCGCGGAACGCAGCTGGCGTACTGGCCAACCGGGCAGAGCAGCGTGCGCATCACGGGACTGTTCGGCTACTCGGCGGCGGTGGAAAGTGCCGGGACGCTGGGTGCGGCGATCGGGTCGACCACGGTCACGACGCTGACGATGGCGGCCGGGCACGACGTCGGAGTCGGCGACACGCTGGTGATCGAGAGCGAGCACCTGTACGTGTCTGGGCGAGCTGGCGACGTGATGACCGTCGTGCGCGGTGTGAACGGAACCACGGCGGCGACGCACGCCGACACGACCGCGGTCAGCCGGCGGGTGTTCCCGGAATCGATCGTGCGGGCCTGCCTCATGGAGTCAGCTCGAGTGATGCGCGATTCGCAGACGGGCTATGCCAGCGCGGTCGGGAACCCGGACTACGGCGGCTACGAGACGCGCGCCGAGTACGGGAAGATTGTCGGGCTGCTGTCGCCGTTTCGGCTGCTGGCGGTGGCCTGATGGTCGAAGCACAAAGCAAACTCGGCAGCGGTCCGATCTTCGCACGCCAGCCTGGAAAGCAGGGCGGCGCGGCATCTGTGCTGGTCAAGGTGCAGGGCGTCAAACGCCTGGACACCGCGTTTCGCGCGCTGGGAGAGACAGCGGCGCCGTACCTGGACGCCGCGTTGGAGCAGAGCGGCGAGGACCTGGCTGCGGCGATTCGGCGCCACGCGCCCGGGAGCATGCGCAACAACGTGGACGTGCTGCGGCTGTCGGGCAGTACGCCGGCGTACCGCAAGGTGCGCGTCGCTGTCGGCCATCCCGGCGCGAAACCGATGGAGTTCGGGCGCAAGTTCTACTGGACAGGCTACGTCGGCCGAAAGCCGAAAACGGGGCGCAAGACACTGCACCTGCCGGGCCAGCGCCCAAAGCCGTTTGTCGGTGTGGTCAAGAACGACGGCGCCCTGGGCGAGGTCAGCGACGACATCCAGAAGCGGTTGGCCGGCGCCGTCGAGGCAGAGTTCGCGAGGCTGGCCAGCGACTTCAGCATCGACCTGGAGGCCGACGAATGAGCGTGCTGGCCAACATGAAAACGGTCCGCGCTCGGCTCGCCGATCTGATCTCGGAGGATGTGCTGCGGCGCGTCTACAACGTCGCGGAGGAGGGCGAGAACGGCGTGCCTGTCGCTCTGCTGCCGACGGCGTTGCCGTGCGCGATCGTCGTGTTCGGCGGCAGCAACGACATTCGCATGATTCCCAACGGCGTTCGCGAGTGGACCTACACGATCGACGTGCGCGTGTTCACTGGCGGCGCCAACCCGGCGCAGTCGATGGCAGCGCTGGCAGCGGTCATCGACGAGTACCTGGGCAAGTTCGACGGCCAGGTGGTCCTGGGTGATGCCGGCGGGACAGTGCAGGCCAGGACCACCGCGATCTCGCCGCTCAGCACGCTCACGTGGGGCGAAGAGGACTACGCCGGGCTCGTATTCACCCTGGCTGTCACGGAATACAAGCGCGTGACCTACGCAGGAGGGACGGCGTCGCCATGAGCGATCCACGAGGGCGTGTGCGCCGAGTTGATGGCGGGCAACGACTGCTCTGGACCGGGCAGGTCACGTCTGACGGCGCTGTACCGGCGCCCGAGGGGTGGCCTGCCGAGGACCATGACGAACCGGACGCGGCCAGTGCCGCGATGAAACTGGCGAGCGGGCTGTACGTGTCCGCGAAGGAGAGCTAAGCGATGGTCACGGCAATCCGGCAGTTCGACAAGCTCCAGATCGGCATCGAGTCGGTCAAGGGCACGCTGGTCGCGGCAACCGACCAGCTGGTCGCGAACTGGAACCCGCAGGAGATCATCAACCGCGAGTACAGCACGTACCCGCGGGGCAAGCGGGCGACGGTCGGCGGCGACGGGCTCATCGTCCAGCGGCACACCGAACTCGACCTCGACATGGACCTGACGCCGCAGGAGGTCATCTACCTGCTGTCGTGCGGGGTGCGCGGGAGTGTCTCGCCGTCCGGCGGCGGCGACCCGTACACGTGGGTGTTCACGCCGCAGCTGTCGACCGCGGTGGTGACGGTGGACTCGATGACGGTCGAGATGGTCGTCGGGGACGGGACCACCAATCACTACGCGCGCGAGTTCGGCTACGCGCTGGTGCAGGAACTCGGGTTCCGCTGGGCGTTCAACCAGAAGGCCCAGATGACGGCCAAGCTTTTCGGCCGCACCGTGCAGACGACCACGCCGACGGGCTCTTTGACGCCGATCGCGAACCGCGAGGAGTTGGCCTCCGCGCTGCTGGCGGTCTACATCGACGACGCATGGGCAAGCCTTGGCGGCACGCAGTTCACGGGCATCGTGCGCAGCGTGAACCTCGACCTCGACACCGGCCTGCGGCCGGACTTCACGCTCGACAACCGCAGCGACCGTGACATGACAAAGCACCTGGCCGGCGGCACGAGCGGCTCGATCCAGATGGTGCTGGAGCTGGACGCGACCGGCGCCCTGGAGATTGCCGACTGGCGGGCCGGGACGCGGCGGTACATCCGGCTGAAGCAGAACACCGGTGGCGGCAGCCATTACATCCAGTTCGACCTGAGCGTGCGCATCACCGACGTCAGCCATTCGGACGACAACGGCCAGCGCCTCGTGACCATCGACGGCGAGCTCGTCTACGACGAGACCGGCGAGGGCATCTACGAGATCACGGTGCTGAACGCGCTTAGCGGGCTGTAGGAGGCGAGCATGGGTTACCGGGCGCGCAAGGACGCGACGCATCGAATCTCGCTGGGGCCATTCGACGGCAGCGACAACTGGGTCGACATCAAGGCCGTCCGCAGCTACGGCGACCGGCTCAAAGCGTCGGGGGCCGCTGCGATGGCTGCGGCAAGTTCCGGCGGCGGCGCGCTGGCTGTCATGGAGCAGCGCATGGTGCTGTTCGAGACGTGTTTGGTGGCGTGGTCGCTGCGTGCTGAGGACGGCGACCCGCAGGTGATGGCGCTGACGCGCGAGGCGTTCACGGACCTGCCCGAGCACGTTGGCGACTACATCGCGACGGAGATGCTGGCGCACTACAACCGGCGGGAGCTGGCGGAGGACGACCTAAAAAACTCGAACGGGCCCTCGACGGGGCCCTGAGCGCCGGGGGAACGCTCCCGCCGGAGTTTCGGCGGGTGTACGCGGCCAGGGCGATGCGGTGTCGCCCGAGCGAGGTGGATGAGGAGGACGCTGACGACGTGAATCTCTGGCTGATAGCAGACCGGGTCGAGGCGATGGTGCGCGAGCGCGCGCAGCGCCGTGCCCAGTCGCGCGCGGCCAACAGGGGGCGTCGCTAGATGGCCACGCGAGCAGAGCTGATCGTCGCGCTGCGCGCCGTGAACGAGGCGTCGAAAGTCCTCAACGAGGTCAAGGACGACATCAAGGACGTCGGCGACACGGCCGGGAAGTCGGCCGGGAGCACGTCGAAGTTCGGTGATGCGCTCGGGTCGGTCAGCAAGATCGCCGGCGGGTTCATCCTTGCCAACGGCATCATGGCGGCGCCCGGGTTCCTGCTGTCAGCCGCCCAGGCAGCGGCCGAGGACGAAGCGGCGACGGCACGCCTGGAACAGGCGCTGCGCAACGCCGGCGGTGCCTACGAGGAGAATTTGGCCGCGGTCAACGCGCGCATTGAAGCCGGCCAGAAGCTGGCCTACGGCGATGACGCCGTTCGCGACTCGTTCCAGCAACTGCTGGCGGCGACTGGCGACGTCAACGAATCCCTGGACCGGCAGCGGCTGGCGATGGACCTGGCACGCGGCGCCAACATCGACCTCGAAGCGGCGACGCGGATGGTGGCGAAGGTCAACGACGAGAACGTCGAGGCGTTCCGGCGGATGGGCATCGTCATTGGCGAGAACGCGACCGAGGCGGAGGCGCTGGCCGCGGTGCAGGCGAAGTTTGCGGGGCAGGCGGACGCCTATGCATCGAGCACCGCCGGCCAAATGGAGCAGGCCAGCATCGCGATGGGCGAGCTGAAGGAGACGATCGGCGCCGCGGTGCTGCCGGCGCTGACCGCGCTGGCCATCTTCGCCAACGAGGAGGTTATCCCGGCGATCCAGGCGTTCGCTGAGGAAGCAGCGCCAGCCGTCAAGGCGTTTGCAGCCGTGGTAGCCAAAACGTGGAAAGAGGAGATCGAACCAGCCCTCGACAACCTGATGGATGCGTGGAAAACGATAGACCAGGTCGTCATCCCGATCGTCAAGGACATGGCCGCGGACGTAGAGACCGCGGGGAAAATCATCGGTCTGGCGCTCGGCATCATCGTCGACTTGCTCGGCGGCGACTTCAGCGGCGCCTGGGACAAGGCGCAGGCGCTCGTGGAGGAAGTCGCAGACGCCATCCAGCGCAAGGTGGAGTTGCTGAAAGACGGACTGGTCGGCGCTATTTCCGGCATCAAGACGGCTGCGACCGATCTCGGCGCCGCCATTCGCGACGGGGTCGTCGAGGGAATCTCGGGCGCGGGGGGCATGGCGCTGGACCTCGGTAACGCGGTCATCGGGCTATTCGAGAGCGCCATCAACAGCGTCGTCGGGTTCATCAACGAGGCTATCCCCAACGACATCGGCTTCGACGTGCTGGGCAAGCACGTGGGCGTGGACATCCCGGACAACCCGGTCGGGACCGTGTCGATTCCGCGACTGGCGCGTGGCGGCGTGGTCATCGCCGGCGACAACCCGAGCGGCATCGAGGCCATCGTGCCGCTGGAGCGGGCCCGGGAGTTTGGCTTTGGCGGCGGCGACGTGCATATCCACGTGCACGCCTGGGACTCTGGCGACGTTGACCGCTGGCTGGCCAATGGCGGCGCCGACCGCATCGCCTACGCGCTCGAGCGGAGGGTCGCATGAGCCTGGTGACGTGGGCGGTGCACGCGGACTTCGACCGCGACGACATCTATGAAACCGACCTGAGCGCGTACGTCTCGCAGTTCGGTGGCCCGTGGCGGCTGCGGCGCGGCATCGGGCCGGACGGTGTCTACCGAGGCTCCACGTTCGCGTTCGTGCTCAACAACAACGACGGACGCTTCACGCCTGAGAACACCAGCTCGCCGCTGTACGGCCAGCTGGACGCCCCGGGCATTCCCGTGCGGCTGGTCGCAGACCTGGCCGGTGTGCAGACCCAGCAGTGGGCCGGGTACATCGACACGTGGGACCTCGATGACGGCGGCTGGGGGGCGATGCGTGTGCAGGTCGGATGTGTCGACCTGGCGCGATTACTGCAGGAAGCCGACCCCGTGTTCGTGGGGGCCACGTCGCGCACGTCCGGCGCGGCGATACGCGCTGTCGGGCAGGCGCTTCCGAACCCCCTGGAATCGGGAGACATGAACCTCGACGGCGGGCAGCAGACGTTCCCGCTGCACTGGACGTTTGCTCAGAACCCGTGGGAGGCGATCCGCGAGATCGCGCGCAGTGAGATGGGCGGAGTGCCGTTCATCGATGGACTGGGGAGGCTGGCGTACCACGACCGGGCGCACCGGCTGGGAACAACGCCATCGCAGACGTGGGGCGACGCAACGTCGATCGTCCCGTCGCGCGTCGGCTACCGCGTGACCCGCGATGACTACGTGACGCGCGTGGACGTGCGCCAGGCGGTGCTCCAGGACGGCGTGCAGGACGCCGAGGTCATGCGCTTCGCGCGCGGCGCCACAACCGGAGACAGCTACGCGCTGGCGGCCGGTGAAACCCTGCGCTGGCGCATGCAGACCCTGAGCGCGGTGAGCGCTGTTACGGCGCCGGTGGCAGGGACCGACTACCGGGCGAACAGTGCCATCGATGGCTCAGGGACCGATTACACCGCCGACGTGACGGTGACGGCCACGCTCATCGGCGCCGGCGAGCTGGCGCTGAGCATCGCGAACGGGGCCGGCGTCACGGTGTACATCACGTGGCTGCGGCTGCGTGGGATCCCGCAGAACTTCTCGTCGTCGTTCCCGACGGTGCGCGCCGAGAAACTGGTGCCCGGGCTCAAAGCCGGCCGCGAACTGACCGTCACCTGCCCGTTCACGGGCGACGACCAGGCGCTCGGTCTGGACTACGCCGTGCACCTGCTGCGGACGTTCCGGCACGTCTACCCGCGAGTGACGGTGGCGTTCGACCTGGACACCAGTGCCAACGCCGCGGCCATGCTCGCGCTTGAACTGGGCGACCTGGTGCAGTTCGTCGACGCCGACGCAGCAGCGCGCTCCACGTACGTCAACGACCTCTGGTACGTCGAGGCGATTGAGCAAAGCGGGCAGCCCGGGCACATGGAGAGCGTCGTTGTGACGCTGACGCCGTCGTACCTGAGCCGGAACCTCGATGCCATCGCCTATGACGACTTCGCCCGCGCGAACGCCAGCGGCGACCTGGGAACGGCGGTTCGCGGCGGCGCCTGGGCGAACGACAGCGGCTTCGACATCAATGGCGGCCAGGCCGTCCCGAACACCAACAGCCTGACGATCGCGACGCTCGACCTCGGGGTCAGCGACATGGTCGTCGAGGTGGACATCGCAGCGTAGGAGGCAGAGATGGGACGCATCTACACCGCACAGTTCAACGGCGTCAGCGTGACCGCCCAGCAGGACTTTTTCGAGGTCGTCGCTCCGGCGGACGCCGTCGTCATCATCCGCGAGATCGAGATTTCGCAGTCGAGCGACGTCGGCGATGCGGCTGAGGAGGGGCTGAGCATCCTGCTCAAGGCCGGCGCCACCGTCAGTGGATCTGGTGGATCTACGCCGACAGCCGTGCCAAACGAACTGGGCGACGCCGCATTTGGCGGGACGGTCGAGGCCAACAACACCACGAAGGCCAACACCGGGACGATCGTCACCAAGCGGGCCAGCGTGTGGAACAACCGAATCCCGTGGCTGTATCACCCGGAGGAACGCGACCGCATCGTCATTAGCCCTTCCGCGCGGTTCACCGTGGAGCTGGCGACGACCCCCGCCGACGCGCTGACCTGCAACGGCACGATCACGTTCGAGGAAATCGGCGGATGATGCCGCGGCCGACCTACCGGCCGCCGGTGGGCGCGCGCTCGGGCTACGCTCAGTGGCTCCGGCGCCAGTCTGCCGTGTCGTTCGTGTTCACGGCGCCGAAAGGCGCCGGTGGGCTCGTGTACCGCCACGTCGACGACAACAACTACTGGCACGCGTACGTGCACCGCCAGGACCACGAACTGCGCCTCGACAAGGTCGTCGCGGGCGTGCGCACGAACGTCGCGACCGTGGCGGTGAGCGTGCTGGTCGGCGAGCTGCGCGTCATCGTCCAGGGCAACCGGCACCGCGTCTGGTGGAACCGAGTGCGCTGGATCGACGAAACCGACAGCGCCCTGAACACGGCCACGAAATGGGGCGTCGTCAGCGAAAACGGCGCCAGTGGCGGGCTGGCGTTCGACGATCCGTACGCGGAGGGGCTGTAGATGAGCACAGTGAACCAGGACCTTGAAAACCTGCGGTTGATCCGGCAGCCGTCGCGCCGAATTGGGCGCATCCACATGTGGCGCCGACCGATGGACTCAGTGATCGACGGGCTACTGACGCCGGCGACGGCTGACGCCATCCGACTGGCATCGATGGACGTACGCGTTCCTATCGCAGTGGCTGGGATGCCGCAGGTCACTGCGTTCCGCGGTGAGTTTCTGCCCATTATCCAGGGTGCGGGTTTCTCCAGCCTCTCAGACCTGATAACCGAGGCAACGACCGGCGGCAAGCGCCAATCCCGCATGTTCTACAAGGTCGGGACAACCGGGGCCGTTGGGTTCGCGAACTCGCTCTATCGCGTGGGCAGCATCCCGGTGGATGGTGGCGCGGCTTCGGCGCTGGCTGGCGGTACGCACTACGACAACACGTCGGCTGGTGGGCTTCAACAGGCCGACCCGGCTGGCGGCGACACGCTGCACCTGACAACCGTCACGGTGTCGGCCACCGTGGCCGGGCAGTTGCTCTTGCTCTACGACCGCCTCTGGGCGGGGCTCATCGCACTCAGCTCCAGCGCGACCCAGACCTGCACGTTGACGGGCTACCCAAACAGCACTGGGCGCTACTCCGGCACCGGCGCGGCTGGGGCAAGCATTGGGAACATCGCGTGGATTGCCAACGACAACGGGGCAACCCTGTCCGCCGTCGCTCACAACTGGACGATGGTCTACACCGACCACGAAGGGAATACGGCGCAGACCGCGGCGGCGCTGGCCGGTATCTCGGGCGCGATCGTCAACCGCTTCGACCATGCCGGGTTCGCCATCCCGCTGCTCTCGGGTGATCTTGGCATCGCGGACATCGAATCGATCGCCTGTTCAGTGAACACGGTGGCGGCCGGTGCCCCAACCATTACCCTCGCGCACCCACTGGCGTTCGTTCCGGTACTGGCGGCGGCCGTGCCGTTCATCCTCGACGGCATCAACTCCGCATTCAACCTCGTGCAGGTGCTCACGGACGCCAACCTCGCGTTCGCGGAACTGCAAAAGTCGGCGACGACAGCCACGACCTACGCAGGCGAAGTCACGTTGGTGTCAGGCTAATGCAGGACGGAACGGCTTTCAGCAGAGCCCGATGGCAGTGGCAGCCGACGCTGACGAGTCATGCTGGCAACACCGCCGTGCTTACGTTGGAAGACGCGGCGGCGGCGCTGGCGATCCCCGTCGTGATGGCGCAGTACAGGCAGAGGTGGGCATAGATGCGCTACGTACGCTCAAACACGGCGACGCGCCTCACGGTTGGGCCGTTTTACGACAAAACCGACGGCGTAACGCCGGAAACGGCTCTAACCGTCACGTCCTGCAAGTTGACGCTCATGGTCGACGATGGAGGGGTGCCGACCCTCGTGCTGGACACGAACCCGACCGCGAGTGGCGGCAACAACGACATGGTGCACGTCACGGGGGACGACGCCGGTTTCTACGACCTCGAGCTGACGGCCTCAAACCTCAACTACCTCGGACGGGCAATGCTGGCAATCACCGATGCGGCCACCCACTGCCCGGTGTTCCACGAACTGATGATCCTCCCGGCAGTCGTTTACGACGCGCTGGTGCTTGGGACGGACAACCTGGATGTCAATGTCGCCCAGTGGCTCGGGACCGCTGCGGCGACGCCGACCGTGGCGGGCGTGCCAGAGGTGGACATTACCCACATCGCCGGGGCAGCCGTGAGCACCTCATCGGCGCAGTTGGGCGTGAACGTCGTCCAGATCGAGGGCAGCGATGCGACGAACCAGATCCGCGACTCGGTGGTCGATGATGCCACGCGAATCGACGCGAGCGCACTGAACACACTCAGTGGTCACGACCCGGGCGAGACCATCATGGGCGCGACTGACCTCGGAACGGGAGCGGGGCTTACGTCTCTCGCTTCGCAGGCGAGCGTTAATACGATCGACGACTTCCTGGATACGGAGATCGCGACACTCATCGGATATGGAGCACCGCCTAGCGCGGCGGCGATTGCGGACCAGGTCTGGGAAGAGGCCCTGAGCGACCATTCCGGGACGGCGGGGAGCACGGCGGAGCAACTGGCGGCGGCGGGCGCTGCTGGCGACCCGTGGGCGACGGCGCTCCCGGGCGCGTACGGTGCAGGGACGGCCGGGAAGATCGTCGGGGACAACCTCAACGCGACCGTGAGCAGCCGCGCTACACAGGCGAGCGTCGACACGATCGACAACCTGGTCGACGACCTGGAGACGCGCATCGGCACGCCGAGCGACCTGGGAGGCGGCGCCACAGTCGCAGCGAACCTGGCCGATATCGAGGCCCAGACTGACGACATCCCGGCTGTTAGCGGCCAGATCGACGCTGCGACCACGCTGATCACGTCCGTTTGGGAAGCCGTAGTTCTCACCGACTTCGGGAATGACCCGATTGGCGCCGTCGGTAACGACACGACGCACGTGCACCTGGTGGGACTGGGAGCGGAGTGGGCAAACGACACCATCAACGGATACATGCTCCTGCTCGTCGACGATTCAAGCGGGTGGACGTACGCCACCTGGGTCACAGACTGGGATGCATCCTCTGAACTGGCGACGGTAAGCCCGGCGCTACCAGTGACACCAGAAGGCGGTGTCGACCTCTGGCGTTTGCTGACACGCCGCCGGGACTCCGGGCTCACCTCTGCCGAAGCGCAGAGCGCCGCCGCTGCCGCCATCGTCGCCTACGACCCGCCGACGAAGGCGGAGCTGGACGCGGCTGTTGCCCCGCTGGCGCTCGAGGCCACGGCCCAGAGCATCCTCACGGACACGGGTACCGACATCCCGGCGACGCTGGCGACGATCGCGGGCTACCTCGACACGGAGATCGCGGCCATCCTGGCGGCGGTCGATACCGAGGTCGCGGCCATCCTCGCCGACACCAACGAGCTGCAGACAGACTGGGCCAACGGCGGCCGACTGGACCTGCTGCTCGACGCCATCAAGGCGAAGACCGACTCGCTCACGTTCTCGACAGCCGGCCAGGTGGACGCGCAGGTGATTTCCGCTGCGGCCAACTCACTGACAGCAGCCGCGGCAGCGGCCGACCTCGGGACGGAACTGGCGACTGCGGTGTGGGCGTCGGCGACGCGCACGCTGTCGTCGCTCGGGTTCACGCTCGGCGCGGCCGACCTCGCGGCGGACACCATCACGGCGGCGAAGGTCGCGGCGGACGTCGGGGCAGAGATCGCGGCTGCGGTGCTGACGACCGCGATGACGGAGTCCTACAACGCCGATGGCTCGCCGCCGACGCTCGCCCAGGCGCTGTTCGTGACGATGCAGCGGCTGACGGAGTTCGCCATCGCCGGGACGACCATCACGGTCAAGAAGCTCGATGGGACGACCACTGCCTACACGCTGACGCTCGACGACGACACGTCGCCGACCAGCTCCACGAGGGCCACGTAAATGGCGACGACGGGCAAGGTCCCAACGCTCGGCTTCGGCGCCCCGGCTATCGGAGCGGTGGTCCTGTTCGGTTTCGGCGAATGGGGAGTCGCGGCGGCAGCCACACGGTTTGTGGCGCTGGCGGCGCGCTGGTCGCCAACGATTGCGCTGGCTGCCGTGGTCGACGCGACGATCGCGCTGGCTGCGACGTGGGCCCCGCTGGTCGCGGCAACGGCCGAATGGGACCCGGTAATCGAGTCGAACGGGGAATGGTCGCCGACCATCGCCATGACGGGGAGGTGGGAGTAATGCCGCAAGAAGCTCACATCACGGCGAGTGAGGAGTGGTTCACCGGCGCCGACAAGGTTCTGCAGTACACGGTCGTTGACTCAGCCGGCGTCGCTGTGAACATCACTGGCTGGTCGCTGCGGTGGGTCATGGTACGAAAGCAGGCCGCGTCCGCCGCGGCCTCCGGGCACCTGGTCTCGAAGGAGACTGGCGGCTCCGGCATTGCGATTACGAACGGCGCCAGTGGCATCTGCCAGGTCACGATCACGGACGCCGACACGGACGGCATGGAGGGCGGCGAGACGCCACTCTACCAGTACGAGCTGCGCCGGACGGATCCAGGAAGCGAGGACGTGCTGGCCTACGGCAACGTGACGCTGCGGCAGGGGCTGGTGCGCTAGATGCCGACGCCGGGGAGCCTGCGTGGCGCAACGACGGCGCCTGGGTACGGGACACCGCAGGGGTTCTTAGTGTTCGACCCTGTGTCGAAAACAGCGATCCAGTACATCGAGGCGCTGGCCGGGCTGAGCGAGTTCGGCATCCGGTTCCCGTACAACAACAACAGCCAGACGGACCTCAACGTCACCGGCACCACGAACCTGACGGCGCGGGTGAACCGCTATCGCGACATCACCATCGGCGCCACGGGTGTACTCAACCTGCAGGTGAGCCCGTGCTTTCTGTTCGCGCGGTCGATCACGATCGTGGCGGGCGGGATCATCTCGATCGACGGCCAGGGAGCCCCGGGAGGCACCGGCGGCGCCGGCGAACCTACGTCTGGCGCAGGCGATGCCGGGAATGAGGGCGGCTCCGGCGACCTAGGCGCGACGGACCCCGCCGACCCGCCGCAGTACACGTTCGGCATCAGCACCGGCGGCAGTGGCGGCAAGGGCTCCCCGTCGTTCAGTGGGATTACCGGGGGGCGAGGAGGTCGGGCGTCAGGCTTGCAGCTGGGCCCAACGACGGCAACCACATCGGGATCACCGTGCCCCGACGGGCAGGACGGAGCCACGTACCTGGCGACCGACCTGCTCGGGTGGGCGCTGGAGGTCTACAAGAGCCATCGTGGCGGCGGCGGCGGCGGCGGCGGCCAGGGCGGCCAGTTCAACGTTACCGCCGGCGACGACGGTGGGGACGGTGGCACCGGCGGAGGGATGCTCTACATCTGCTGCGAGGAGTGGAACAACGAGGGCGAGGTCCGCGCGCGTGGCACCGCCGGGGTCGACGCGAACAGCCCGTACAACGGATCACCAGGCGCGGGCGGCGGCGGCGGCGGTGGCCTGATCTACGTGGGCACGGCCAGGTCGATTGCCGACGGCACGTTCGACGTGAGTGGCGGCCTCGGCGCCGCGTGCGGCGGTGGCTCCGGCGGCGACGGCGGCGATGGTGGCGATGGTATTGCCATCCTCAACAAGGTGGAGTGATGAAGCGGATCACTGACGTGCGCCACGCCCCCGGAGGTTTCGAGATCACGGTCGAGCACGTCGGCGTCTACACCGACGGGAGTTCCCGCTTCGAGCGCGTGTTCGTGGCCGGGCAGGACGTGCTCGGCGCCAGCCCGGAAGCCGCGATGGATGCCGTCCGCGACGCATGGAACAGCCGTCCCGCTGTCGTGGGGATGGAGCTTGACGGGGCGGTCGTGGCGACACGTGAGGTGTTCGACCGTCGCGCAGCCCGGGCGTTCGCGCGCTGGCAGCGCTGGCAGACGACGCGGGTCGAGGCACAGGCGAGGGGGATGGCCGCGGGCGTCATCAGTGACATCCTCGCCGAGGAAAACGCCGCCTGGACGGCCTACCTGGCGATCCTGAACGCGTGGAGGCAGGCGTGACCCATCACGAGGACAACCCGTTTCGGCGACCGGACTCGCCCGAGGAGCTGATGGCCGGGATGTGGGACGTGCTCCACGAGGTGCGCGCCCAGGTCATCGCGACCAACGGGCGAGTTACAGCGCTGGAGCGCTGGCGCATCGAAATCGACGCTGCAACCGCTATGAAGGCACGGGAGCAGGAGGCGTACGAACGCGGAGTTCGCGACACGCTCGCGGGCGGGCCGCTGATCACGAAGCGGCAGAAAGCTTTGTTCGCGACCGCAGCCGCAGCAATTTCACTGGTCGCCCCGACACTGTTCGGGTTGGCCTCAGGGAGGTGGTGAGGATGAACGTTGCGATGTGGGTCGTGTTCCCGCTGGTGGCCGTGTTCAGCGTGCTCGGCGGGATGTCGGCGGCGCCGAGCGCCGTGACGCCGGTCGACGAGATGGCCTGGCACGTAAACGAGAACCCGCCGAACCCGCCGGGCTACCTGATTAAGGGTTTCGCCCCAAATTATGAATCAGCCACGCGGGCACTAAGCGAACCCTTAATCGGCCCGGCGTCTGAAGACACACCGCCAGACCTTTTTGTTGGCGCCAACAAAATGGTCGCCGAACCAATCGCCACGCCATTGGCGGTCCTGCCGAAGCTGACGCCAGCGCTCGACGAAGCGGCCATGCGGGGACTGGTGACCGCCGCCGGGTTCGCGGATCCGGTGGCTGCGCTGGCAGTGGCGTACTGCGAGTCCCGATGGCAGCCGGGCGCTGTCGGAGGGGCCGGTGAGCTGGGCCTGTGGCAGATCCACCCGATCCACCACGAGTACATCCGGGCGACGTTCGGTCGCGACGTGGACATCACCGACCCGGCCGTGAACGCCTGGTACGCGGCACAACTGAGCGCAGGAGGCACCGATTGGAGCGCCTGGAGTTGTCAGCCATGAACGCGGCCATAGCCGTGTCCGACTCGAACGCGGCGGTAGCCGTGCCCGAGCGCGTCAGGACAAAGGTCGAGGTCATCCGCTGCGCCGAGCTGGTCGCGCGGGACGCCGCGAACTGCCGCGGTGTGGAGCCGGTAGGGACCGTGGCGATCAGTGTGCCGCTCATGCGCCAGCTGCAGATCGCGTTCGACGCCTACCACGAGGCCCGGCGATGATCCGGGGTTGGGAATGTCCACGCTGCGGAGCGGTCTACGCGCCGTACGTGAGCCGCTGCGGGAACTGCTCAGACCGCCTTGTCGCGTCGAACACGGCTAACCCAGACCCGACAAACGGTGTGGTATTCGGCAGGTGCTTATGCGGGCGATCGCTCACCGCGGCTCACTCGTGTGCGGTCGGCCCCGTAAACGAGGCCCGGCGATGAGCGCGACTATCTGCCGCTGCGGACACAAGCGGGTCATGCACCGGACGGTGCTGGGGTCGACGTCGAACGCGGGGAGCTGCGCGGTCGAGGACTGCGCGTGCGAGGTGTTTCGAGGATGACCTACCCGTACTGGCGCAACCTCTGGCCAGCGGTGCAGGAGCACCCGTGGAAGTACGACTCGCGCGCCCGGGTGCCGAACGCGATCCTCTGGCACGCGACGAGGGGCAACCAGGGCTACGACGGGGCGACGGAGATGAACGCGTTCGTGAACTGGGTGCTGTCGCCGAACAACCGCACCCCCAGCGGATACGCAGGAATCTCGAACGTCGGCATCGGACCGCAGGGGGTGGTGCTCTGCGTACCGCTCGACCGGATACCACGGTATTCGTCGTGGCCGAGTGACGACCACGCGATCTCGGTGGAGGTCGCACAGAGCAACCTCGGCCAGGCTATCGAGCCGGCGACCATCGAGCACTGCGTGCGCTTCGCCGAGTTCTGCCGCAAGACCTACGGCATCCCACGGGAGCGAGTGTTTCCCGCGAACGACTGGGAATGGCGTGGCGAGACGGGGCACGAGGACACAGTGCAGGGCCGAGCGCAGGGGAAAACCGACCCGGGCGCCGCGTTCTGGACGCCGTACTGGGCCGCGGCAGGCGGCCAAACTCAGGAGGATGACATGGGGATGACCACGGACCAAGTACGGCTGCTGGTGGCGCTCGGCGAGTTGGCCGTCGGGCCGCTCGACAGCCCAAACGTCGTGCGCGACCTGGCGGACCGCGTCGGCGCTGCCGCGGGAGACGCGTCGGTGCTCCAGCGCGACGCCAGCCTGAACAGCGCCCTGCGGGAAATCCGGGCGAACCTGCAGGCGCACATCGCGTCGCACCAGACAGCGGGCGATCACACGCACGCGGACATCGAGCGACTACTGGGCGCTGCAAACGCGTTCGCCGGTGCGCTCGACCAGGGATAGGAGGGGATCGTGGAGAAGCGCATCCTGGCAGACGGCCTGGCCAACCTTGCGGTCGGGCCGGCGCCGGAGGACAGCACCAACGTCACCAAGGACCTTGCAGACCGCATCGAAGCGGAGGTCCGAAAGGGCAACCCGCTGGTGAAGCGCATCCACGACCAGAGTGTCGCGCTGACCGCGCACGTCAACACCCCGCACGCTGGCGGCTACAGCGAAGAAGAAGTCGAGGGCATCGCGGTCAACGCCGTCCTCGACAAGCTGGGCTCCTAGGAGGAATTGAGACATGGAACAACCAACAGTCGGGCGCATCGTTCACTACGTTTTGAGCGACGGTCGATCGGCTGGCGAACACCGCCCCGGCATCATCGTGCGCGTTTGGGAGGACGGGCACGGTGTCCAGTTGCAGGTGTTCACCGACGGCTCGAACGATGGTCCGCAGTTCGCCAGCGGCCTGTACTGGGCAACATCGGTCGAATACGACGACGGCGGCCGCCCAGGAACCTGGCACTGGCCGGAGAGGCAGTGACCGACCGGCTACCGTCAGCGACGAACTAGGAGGGGATCGTGGAGAAGCGCATCCTGGCAATCGGCGCCGGTATCGGCGCGGCATCCTCGGCGGTGAGCGCGTCGGCGATCGTGCTGGCGCAGCAGTACGGCGGGATCGGGTGGCTGGTCCCGGTCGCGGTCGTGGCCGCGCTGGCCAACGCTGCGATCTCGGGGTTTATGTTCGCGTACCGGGCAAACGCGTGACCATCGTCGAACCGCCGGCGCGCACGGCGACATGCATCATCTGCGGGGCGCCAGCCCGCCCGGACGAGTTCCACGTCGCGGGGCTCAAAGACAAGCGTTTGCGGCTCTGCTCAGATCGGTGCGCCGTGGCGCTCCAGGAACAGTTGCCGGCCGATCCGGCTTACGCCCGCTCAGTGAGAGGAGATTCGTGATGTTCATCAAGTCTGTCGGCTCGACCGGAGCCATCGAAAGCGGTAGCGAACACGAGGAAGAAGGCGCGGGGCTTTTCTGTGTCCGGCTGAATCACCCGCCCAGCTTCTCGGCCCAGCGGTCAGCAGCAGCGTCGCGCTCGGCGTCACCGGCGTACCTGGCGGTCATCACCGGCGACTTGTGACCGACCAGGGGCATTACGCTCAGCGCGTCAAGCCCTTCGCGCCGCATCCTGGCGATCGCACCCGAGCGAAACGAGTGTGTCGAAATGTCGACGCCAGCGAGGCGCCGCAGCGTCCTGACGGTCTGGTCGATGGCGCGCGCGGTGATGGGGCTGCCGTCATCGAGGCGGAAAAACGTCCCCGGGTCGTCACCCACGAGATCGCGCCGAACCAGGTCGTACTCGAGCAATGCCGCCTTCGTCCCCTGCGAGAATGGCACGACGCGCCAGTCGCCCGTTTTGACGTCGGCGCCGCGCAGGCGCACACGGCGGTTGCGGAAATCGATGTCGTCGTATTGGAGCGCGATGACTTCGCCGCGGCGAAGCCCGGTGTCGTAGAGCAGCTGCAGCAACGCCGCGTTGCGTTCACGGTTCGCGCGTTTGCCGTTGCGGGCAGCGTGCTGTCCTCGGGCTACTTGCTCTATCACGGCTAGGTCTGCAGGGGTCATCCCCAGCAGCAGACGGAGGATGGGCGCCGGAAGCCGCTCTGCTCCCTGAGGCGCTAGCGGAATCCCAAACGCGACTCTAAGCAGCTCAGCAACCGGCCATGCGAGTGCGGCGGCTAAGGGTTCAACGTGCTCCACGGACGGACTACCTTGCCCGCGCTCCCAGTTGCTCAACGTCGACGCGGACACTCCGATCACGGTGGCCACGTCGCCCTGGGAGAGGTCCAATTCTCGGCGCCGCCGCTCTAGTCGATCGCCCCAGCCGTCTCGCATAACACCAGAGTAGCGCACTCCCGGGAAAATGCTGCAGGATTGGGCTTGCAGGATGTTGCAGTTTCCTGTACATTTCGCGCCATGGAGTTGCAAACCGGGAAACGAGAACGAAAGGTGGCGGCTGGCATCGCGTTACGGCCGAGCCTTTGGAACCGCATCGAGCACGTTGCCGGGTTGCGCGGAAAGCCGCGTAATCAGGTAATCGAGGAGGTGCTCGATCAGCACATTCCTGCGCCCGAAGCATCCAAAAATCTGGCACTAGACGTGGAGAATAGTGGCGAGGCGGCTCGATGACCGGGCTGATGGTGGTCGAACGGACACGGGAACACCCGCGGGACATTCCGTGGAAGCGGCTCTGGCCGGACCTGCAGGTGGACCTGCTGACGGTGCCGGAGCGTGAAGTCCTGGCGTGGGTGGTGCTCGGCCGGACCCGCGTCGAGATTGCGAAGACGATGGGGTGTCACCCCAACTCGGTATCGCAGCACCTGACGGCGGTTCGTGACCGGCTGGACCTGCCGAACTACCTGTCGTTTTCGGAGTGGCTGCTGGGACAGCTGACAAACCGCCTGCTCGACGCGTTCGACGTCGTGCGGGAGACGCCGCGATGAGCGGCACACATGAGGCGACAAGCGCGACCCCTGACCGGGCGCGCAGGTTGGCACCGGGCAGTAGAGCACGTCGCGGGGTGACCTCTTCCCTCGCCGTGCACGCCCGGAAACGACGCACAGGAGGCGCTGTTGAGCATCGAGTTGGACACGGATATGGGAACCATCGAGGTACACCCGAACGGGGGGGCCGAAACCGCGATCATCAGCCAGGACGCGATCCTGTACGCAAGGGTTGTGCTCAATGGCTCACTCGGGAAGTGGGGCGTTTACGCCTACCTACCCGCTGCAATGACGGTGGAAGTGGGACTGTTCGCCACCCGCGAGGAAGCCGAGACGGCAGCGCGATCGCTGTTCGTGGTCGTCTAGTTCGGGGCACATCGCGGCGTAGAGCAGTGGCAGCTCGCGAGGCCCATAACCTCGAGATCGCAGGTTCGAGTCCTGCCGCCGCTACCAATGGCGTTATCGCGGGATTCGGCCCCCGCGCGCGCATCGGTGGGGCCGGGGATCCTCTGCTCTCCCCGGCCCGCCTCTCTTTGGCGTTCACATCAGGTCAGCGGATTCCCGTTGCCGGTGTTCGCATCGGTTGGCCCGGGGCAAATCCCAACCTCGCCACGCCCCGGGCCAACTCCCCATTGGCGGTGGCGTCGTGACGCCGGAGATCGCGCGCCAGGGTGGCCTGGCTGCGCAGCGGAAGCACCGGCTGACGACGGCACGCGCTCGCGCAATGGGACGTGATGGTGGTCGGCGCCGGCTGCAGACACTGGACGAAATCCTGGGCTCCCCGGGCGGCCGTCGGCTGGCCCGTGAGAACGCTCGCCTCGTTGGCATTGACGTCGACGCGGTGATGGGGAGGCGAGCGCGCTGAGTAGCCCGGAAACGCCGGAGGCCCGGAGCGTTCGCGGCGCAACCCGGGCCACCACCACAACGACTAACCAACAGGAGTGTAGCAGACGTGGACAAACTCTCAATCAACGGTGTGGATTACGTTCGCCCGGATGATGCGCCACCGCCGCCACCAGTGCGGATCGTCATCCTGCAGCGTGGATGGGTGATGGTGGGCCGCTATTACCAGGATGGCACGGACGTCACGTTGACGAACGCACACGTCATTCGTCGCTGGGGGACCTCCAGCGGTCTGGGCGAGATCGCAGCGGGTGGCCCCACCAAAGACACTGTCCTCGACCCCGCCGGCGTGGTGAGGTTCCACGAGCTGGTGGTCATTGCCGCACTCGATTGTGACGCCGAGAGGTGGCCACAGTGCTGACAACCATTGAGGACACTCAGACGACGTACGGCTACGGCTACGGCTCCGGCTCCGGCTCCGGCTACGGCTACGGCTCCGGCGACGGCTCCGGCGACGGCTCCGGCTCCGGCGACGGCGACGGCTA
>OFQZ01000149.1_pt1 | contig 27771 bp, 27 predicted proteins | sample 1543011 | NCBI WGS metagenome assembly OFQZ01 (sample SAMN07774216, study PRJEB24372) | wastewater metagenome | isolation source: Exp Tend NO 0WW | collected 2016-02 | reverse complement strand
GCTGCTCTTTCCGCAGAAGTTACTAAAAATCCCACTGAAGTAAATTCAGATGGGATTTTTGATTGATCGATTTAAATCGCAGGATCACAAAGAATCACAGTGATCACAGACTGCGCCTAGCCACCGCTCACCGCCCCTTCGCTCTCCGAAGGCTCTGCGTGCGAAGCAGAGCACAATCGCAACCTCGTAAGTAAATAGACGACAACTAGCAGCGATTGTGCGAGCCTGAGGGGAGTGACGGGGTGGTGCGCGGTGGTATAGAGAGAACAAGCACGAGGCAATACTGCGCCTGACGGCGCGGGGTTGAGGGCAAAAGAAATGGGGTGAAAATTAGGCTTTCTTACTATTCTCAGCCCGCCATTTGGCGATTTCGGCGTGGTTGCCGCTGAGGAGGACATCGGGTACTTTCATGCCTCGGAATTCAGCTGGCCGGGTGTACTGAGGGAACTCAAGCGTCTCGCCATCGCTGAAACTCTCGATTTCGGCGCTCGTCTCACCGCCCAGTACGCCCGGCATGAGGCGCACGATACTATCGATGATCGTCATAGCGGGCAGCTCGCCGCCCGTCAGCACGTAATCGCCCACACTGATCTCTTGGTCGACCAGGCTAAGTATCCGCTCGTCATAGCCCTCATAGCGGCCGCAGATGAAGATATAATCGTCCTCACTCTGAGCGTACTCCTTTGCCATCGCCTGATGCCATCTTTTCCCTCGGGGCGTCATAAGCAAGACCTTTGGCTTCCCTGTATTCCCATCCGCCCCTTCGTCCGTATGCACAGGGTACGACCCTGTGCATTTTTCCTGTGCTGATTCTACAGCTGCAAACAGCGGCTCGGGCTTCAGCAGCATCCCGTCTCCCCCGCCAAATGGCGTGCCGTCCACCGTCCGCCTCGCTCCGATCCCAAACTCACGCAAATTCACCGTCGAAAGCTCGACGATTTCATCTTTCTGAGCCTTCCACATCATCGAGTTCTCAAACACACCCGAGAACATCTCGGGAAAGAGCGTGATCACTTGGAACTTTTTGATTTTCATATCTGTTACAGTGTCCCATATATTGACATTTTTGTCTATATTTGTTATAATATAAATTAGCTTTTTCGCAAACCCTTTGGGTGCGCAGAAAGCGCACCTCAACCAGAAAGGCATCGCAATGATGAACCATTCAAACCCGGCCGATTGGGTCTATGTGCTGGCTCTTGTGCAGTTGTTCGGTCTGAAGTATCTGATGGCCGCTACCGATGGATGGCATTACGTCTACATACAGCCAAAGAAGCGCTGGCTCGCCCTATGGTTGGGTCTCGCAATCATTTGGATCCCCTACGGCTTGGTTTGGGTCTTCGCCCGCCACAGCCCCGTCGACATGTGGAACGGCGCCACTAGCTGGTGGCAGTCTGGTATTCCCATCGGGTATCCAGTTGCCATCATGGGTTGGTGGCTCCTCCTTTCCCCTATCCACGCACTCATCGCGGCAGCCCTCACATGGCGCGTGACGCAGCGTGAAAAGGAGATGATGGCGCCACTGCGCTACAGCATGCCTTCCTGACCCACTGCCGCCGAAACGGTCGCCGAAGCTGAGCCAAACGCTCTTTCGCACCGCTTCGGCGGCCGTTTCATTTCCACCAAAAAACCCGGTGTCCATAGGAACCGGGTTTTTTGGCACAATATAAGGCTCTCAAACCTTGTAGGGTTTGCTCGCATAGAGCATTCTGGTATTCAGTGCCCAGGTGGACAACTGATATTCTCGCAGTTCAGTATTGTTGAACTATAAGGATTATATATCGAGATCATCGAGCTCGGCAAGCTCTTTTCGCGATCGTGACCTGAGGTCGGACTCTTTTTCCACAGGCTCCTCGGTGGAGTTTTGCACAGGCTGGTCATCCTCTGTGTCTGATGTTGCGGCTGCGTCGTCATTTGAGTCATCCATTGCCACGGAATCATCATCTTGTGGACGGTTCGATGAATTCTCAGACGGGAGATTGCGCTCGCCTTCTGGACGGTCAACGTCAACAATTTTCAGATTGTAACGTGCGTCGTTTTTCGTTCCTAATGCTCGCAATAGTGCACGCAAACTTTGTGCGGTCGAACCGCGTTTCCCTATCACCCGTCCGAGATCCTCAGGATCTACGGTGAGCTCCAAGAGTACACCTTTCTCGTCAATGGTGCGCTCGATAGATACGGCGTCAGGTTTTCCCACCAATGATTTGACTATGTATTCGATGAATTGCTGGTCGATACTCGACATAGCGGCCTCTCCCCTCGTTAGTCTTAACATCTACTATTGTACCATGAGCACAAAAGTAAATACCGGACATTTCGTCCGGTATTTGTTATTTGTCGGTTTTTTCTGCAGGTTCCGCAGCTGGCTCTTCTGTTGCTGGTTCGGCTGGAGTTTCTGCTACCGGCTCTTCTTTTGGCTGGTTTTTGCGGAGTTTTTCGGAGTGTCTGATCTTGGACGACTTTTTGCCGTCTCCGACTTTGACCCAAGTTGGGAGTTTGACCTTTTGCTCAACAAGTAGTTTGACGACACGTGGCGTTGGTTGCGCGCCATTTTTCAGATAGAGCTCTACCTTTTCAGCATCGATTTTGGTTTCTTTGGTGTGCGGGTTGTAGGCACCGACATAGGCGACCACACGGCCACTCGAGGGGTGGCGCTGTGATTCCTGAACGGCGACGCGATAGACGGGGTAGCCTTGGCGACCGATACGCTGCAAACGGATAGCGAGCATGTTTTCTATATTCCTTACTTGATCTCTTAAAAATAATTTTGAATCAGTAGTTGATTATACAGAAATAACAGGGATGAGTCAACCCGGCAGTAGATTCTTTTGAGTGACGTGCTATGGCATGTCTAGTATTGTTCCGAAGAGCAATACTCTCGGAAGTCTCGCTACCGGGTCAATCTGTTGACGCGAGTCAGTGCTTTTTACTAAAAGCTTTTCTCACAGAGCAACTCGGCTCAATTACCTCACTACTTTTGTCCGCAAAAGTAAGCAAAATATTGCATCAGGTAATCTTTCTGGGTAACGATCCGGCTCGTTCACCCCGGGTACCGAGGCAGCTATGTTTGCAACTTTCCAGAAAGTTGCGCAAAGCTTCCGCCAAGCTCCTGCGCGCGGAAGTCGCCGAACACAGGAGACTGGTTGCTGCGGAACGACCCACAAGGGGTCGGCCATTTACTTGATTGATTTTGCTTGTAAATGGCACGTCCTCGCAACTGATTCCAGTCTCCTGTGCCCGTCTCCGCCGGCTTAGTCGAATTGGCGGGGAGTCGCAGGGGCTGCAGAAGCTGCAAAAGACAAGGCTACCGAGAATCACAGCACGTCTGGCTTGCGCCAGCCGCCACTGTCCCCCTGCTCCTAAGTCCGCTTCGTGAGACCCAAGGTGTGAGACGAGATTTGACCTGACTCAGCGAGGACTGTCTGAGCCCGAGAGTAGCGCCTCTCGGCGCGAGTTCCGCAGCTGACAGTGTCGAGTCTCGGGGAGCGACCTGGCGACGAACGACCGTGGACGCAGGAGGAGGGGGACAGTGGCGGCAAGGGAATTATTTCTTCGATTTTTCTCGATGAGCGTATTCATCGAGGGCGGCTTTGGCAGCGATTTGTTGGGCGATTTGCTTGCTTGGACCGGAGCCTTGCCCCATGATCTTGTCGCCGACGAACACGCCGAGAGTGAATTCTTTTTCGTGGTCAGGCCCGGCCTCTTCGAGGACACGATACTGTGGCGTCTGGTTGTCGAGACGTTGTGACACCTCCTGGAGATGAGACTTGGGATCGCGCCAGCTGCCCTCGTCGAGGATCACGTCGAGCTTCGAAGTGATATGGGTAGAGATGAACTGCTCGGCGACTTGGTATCCCTTTTCGAGGTAGATAGCACCGATGAGCGCTTCGAACGCATTGGCCATGATCTGCTGCTTGGCACGGTCGCTGCCTCGTTTTTCACCTCGAGAAAGACGCAGCAGATGATCGTAACCGAGCAGCTCACCAGCCGCCCCGATACTCTCGGTACGCACCAGCGCGCTCCGCCAGCTCGTGAGGATACCCTCGGGCTCCTGATGATTGCGATACAACGCGTCAGTCACGGCCAGCTCGAGCACGGCGTCACCGAGGAACTCGAGGCGCTCATTGTGCTCACTGGTCGATTTTTTGTGCTCGTTGATATAGCTCCGGTGCGTAAACGCCGTCACCAGCAACCCGATGTTTTCAAATTCAAAGCCGAGCTTACGCTGCGCAAACTCCTGATACGGAGCGAGGTCGATGTTGTTGATGAGGTTCTGATTCATAAATTTCGTTCTCGTATCCTTTTCATGGCAAGCAACATCAGCTTGCCGATATCTTCGTATTCGATCACCTCGAGCGCATCGTGGAATTTAAACCATTTGATACCGTTCATCCACTCTTCTTTTTGGATCTTGTCGGTGTCACCCAGCGCACGGACGAGGTAGATCTGGGTCGTCATGAGCACGAGCGTCGTCACGCGACGATAGCGAAAATTGATCTTGCCGAGCCAACAGATCGCTTCGGCCTCAGTGATGCCGGCCTCTTCGCCGATCTCACGCAGCGCGGTTTCTTGGGCGGTTTCGCCCTCCTCGATATGTCCCTTCGGGATCGTCCAACGGTCTTTGGCGTCCTGAATCAGCAGGATCTCGATGTCACCTTTTTTGGTACGACGGAATACCACGCCACCAGCGGTCGGTTCGCGGACGACTTCCTGAATTGAGCCACTTTTTTTCGAAAAGTATTTCTTGAATTTATTAAATTGTTTATCAAACTTTGGTGTCTGCATTGTGGGTGCCTTCATTGTCAGCAGCTCCCTCACCTTCGATAGTACCCTCGGGCTTATCTTCGATAAGGGTGCGATAGGCTGTGCCGAGGACGCCGTTGACGAATTTGCTGGAGTTATCAGAACCAAAGGCTTTGGCGAGTTCAACCGCTTCGTTGATCGCCACTTTGGGCGGGACGACGTCTTGGTTTTCAGTCAGCTCATAGAGAGCCATGCGCAGAATCGTACGGTCGACGCGCGCAATCTGATCGATTGGCCACTCTGGGGCAATCGGCTGGATAAGCGCGTCCAGCGTCGCTCGCATAGCGTTGACGCCCTCGACGAGACGCTCAATAAACGCCGTATCGTCGACAGTATCAGCATACCGTTCGACGTTTCGTGCCAAAATCTCTTTGAGATCAGCCGTTTGGTCTTCACATTGCTCGCGAAACTCATATTCGTAGAGTGTTTGCAGTGCAATAATTCGACCGAGGTGACGATTTGATGCCATAAATTGGTTCCGAGTCTTATAAAATGTTAAAAATCTGACGGGTCAGATGGTGCTATTTCTTCGAGTCTGTCTCTTGCTTGACAGTTTTCTTCTTGCCGGTTTCTTTGACCGTGGTGTGTGCTTTGACGGGTGATTTGCCATTGACGACACGCGCAAGCTTCAGCGCAAGGTGAGAACGGCGCAGGCCGGTCTTGCGGGGGCTGGTTTGCTTTTTGGGTTTACCCATGAAAAAGGTGCTCCTACCTGGTTAATTTATTACAACTTGGGGGTAAGTATAGCAAATTTTCCTCGTAAACTCAAGAGGTAGCGCCTCTAGAACCTGTTCCAGATCTCACAATTCAGCCTAAAAATCAGATAATTTCGGCGATATTGGAGATATGGAGTGGGTTCTTAGACGACAATATTAACGAGACGACCGGGCACGTAGATGACGCGCTTGGGTTCTTTGCCTGCGAGGAATTCTTGGATGCGCTCATTGGCACGGGCGGCCGCCTCGATCGCGGCTTTGTCGGCATCACTCGCAACGTTGATTTCTGCCCTTACTTTACCGTTGATTTGTACGGCAAGGGTGATCGTGTCTTGCGCGAGTTGTGATTCGTCCCATTTTGGCCAGCTGTCTTTTTGTACCGTCGCGCCCGCGCTGAGTTGTTGCCACAACTCGTCGGCAATATGTGGTGCAAACGGCGCGATGCAGGCGACAAGCGACTCGAGAGCAAATTTCCATGTGTTATCAGCCGTAAGATTATCGACCTTGAGTTTGTAGAGCAAGTTTGTCTGCGCCATAGCGGTGGCGATGGCGGTATTGTAGCGGCTGGCTTCGAGGTCTTCGGTGATTTTCTTGATCATGGCATGTGTCGAGCGAGTTAATTCCTTCTCTGCCGCAGCATTCAGCGTGCCGTCTTGCGACGAGGCGAGATATTCCTGAGTCAAATTCCAGACACGACTCAGGAAACGATGGGTTGCTGGCACACCCTGTGGATCCCATTTAGCCCATAGTTCAAGGGGAGCAGCAAACATCAAGTACGTTCTAAGCGCATCTGCGCCGTAGCCGCTGTTAATAATTTCAAGCGGATCTATTCCATTGCCGAGTGATTTGGAGAACATCTTGCCGTCAGCACCGGTCACTTTCCCATTGAACAGCATCTGCTTGAACGGCTCAGGGTTTTCCATGAGGCCGATTTTGGTAAAGAAACGTGTCACAAATCGAGCGTAGAGCAGGTGAGCTGTCGCGTGATCGCCACCGTTATAGAAATCAACCGGCGCCCATCTATTGACGATATCAGAGCTAAATATTTCATCACTATTGCGTGGATCGAGGTAGCGGAACATATACCAGCTACTACAGATATAGGTATCGAGCGTATCGGTCTCGCGCTCAGCCGGACCACCACACGTCGGACAGGTCGTATGCAGCCAATCAGTCGCCCGCGCCAGGGCACTACGACCATCGCCGCTCGGCTGGAAATCGTCGAGCTCTGGTAGCACCACCGGTAAATCTTCGTCCGGTACGAGTACATTTCCGTCTTTTTCGCAGTACACGATCGGGATCGGCGCGCCCCAATAGCGCTGGCGGCTGACGCTCCAGTCACGCATCTTGTAGTTCACCTTTTCGGTAGCCTTACCCTCGCGCTCGAGATGCTGGACGATCAACTCGCGCGCCTCAGCAGTTGGCTCACCAGTAAAAGCTCCCGAATTGATTAGCGTGCCGTCACCGTGAAAACACTCAGGCTGATATGTTTCGCCTTTTTCGTACGCTTCGACTGCCGCCTTGGCTCGCTCAAGCGCATTCAGCCAGTGTTCTATTCCGCCCTTCGTTTGCTCGATATCTCGATAGGTTTCATCGAAATCGCGCCATAGCGGCTGAAAATTTTCGTGTGATTCCTGGTGCTGCTGCCCGGTTTGAGTACTGTCGACAATCGCCAGGTAATTGTAGCCAAGTGAACGACGGTTACTCTGTTTAATGTCATTGTAATAGTACGAGTACACGGGCGCGCCGAGCTGAATCCACTGTTTCACGTCGCTGATACCGGCTTCTTCGTGTAATTCTCGCTTGGCGGTAGTTTCAAAAGTCTCGTTCTCTTCACGACCGCCACCGACAAGCCAGCCGAGATCACCGTTTTTGAGGCTCAAATAGTTCTTAGTATTTGGGTCGTAGGCAATCACCACGACTCCCTCAACCTGTTTGGTATCATCGAGCTTTTCGCCAAAATCCTGCGCCACCACGTCAATCACTGGCAGATCAAATTTGGTCGCAAATTCATAATCACGCTCGTCATGCGCCGGCACCGCCATGATCGCGCCGGTTCCATAGCCAGTGAGCACATAATCAGCGACCCAGATTTGTATTTCTTCGCCACTGAGTGGGTTGATGGCATACGAGCCAGTAAATACGCCGGTCTTTTCCTTGGCTGTCTGGCGATCCACTTCACTGATACGCTTTGCTTTATCGACATACGCCGTCATCTCATCCGAATGCTCTGCGGTCGTCAATGTGCTGACTAATTCATGTTCTGGCGCAAGCACGAGGAATGTCGCACCGTACAGCGTATCTGGGCGAGTCGTGAAAACTTTTATTCTATTCGACGCCGCATGAGGTTGTTCGGCAGATGCAGCGCTAGGCATCGGTGAAGCCGAAAGCGAGTCGTATGCATCGATACTACTCGCGTCGCCTGCAGCCGATAACGACGCGCTGCGCTGCCCAACAACCTCAAACTCAATTTCTGCACCGACAGACTTACCGATCCAATTTTTCTGCGCCGTCTTGACGACATCCGACCAGTCTAACGCGTCAGTGGCTTCGAGCAGTTCATCGGCATAGTCAGTGATCTTGAAAAACCACTGCTTGACTTCTTTTTGCTTCACCAGTGGGTCGTCTGGCCCGTCATGACGCCAACATTTGCCGTCGATAATTTGCTCATTGGCGAGTACCGTATTATCTTTTTCGCACCACCATTGGAGGCGCGAGTCTTGGTACGCCAGGCCGTGTTTGTACATCTGCGAGAAAATCCACTGCGTCCATTTATAGTACTGCGGCTCGTGAGTGGCGATTTCCTTCGACCAGTCGTTGCTCCAGCCCATCGCCTTGTACTGTTTGTGGTAGCTCGGGATGATCGTTGCCATGCTCTCTTGCGGCGAGACGCCAGCCTTGATCGCGTAATTTTCAGCCGGCAGGCCAAACGCATCCCAGCCGACCGGATGGTAGCTCTCGTAGCCTTGTTGTCGCTTGAACCGAGCTTTGACATCGCTGATGGTGTAATTCATAGCATGACCGATATGGATCCCGGCGCCACTCGGATAATTAAACATGCTCATCGCGAGGTATTTTGGCTTGTCACTCGATAAGTCAGCCTGGTAGATTTTTGTATCATCCCAGACTTTTTGCCAGCGCGGTTCAATTTCGGAGGGGTTATAGCGTTTCATAACTCAAGTAGTATAACATTTCAGTATTCATAAATTTTGTCAAAGCGATGTCCTGCCGCCATAACCATTGATTTATCGATTATATCTTTTAAAAGATCGGTATTTCTGGGGTATTGCAACAACTCCGGCCACTGGTCATGGAGCAGCTGCCTTTCCTTTACGGCCTTTGCGGCAATATCTTGCCTAAGCAACAAGGTCGCGCGATAACCTTTGGCCATGACACTTCTTTGGTTGGCCAAGTATGTTCCGTATGAGGGTACAATTTCACTCAAGCTTCGCACGATGCCGTTATGCAAAACTGGAGGATCAACAGCGCGTGCCTTCAGTGGCGGCAGGTCTATCTGAAGTCCGTTATCTCCGGCTCGCATTGTTACTTCCGTGATATTATCGACCTCTTCTATTTCTAAATGGGGTGGATAGGGTCGGCTATATTTACGTGACTGCCAAGAGTACGGTGTGAGGGGTTCGGGAAATGCTGGAAAGTCCCAGCTCTCTCCATGCTCCAATTGCTCAATTCCTCCGAATACCTGGTTTAAATCCGCTCGGCGTGCTTGCTGGAATATCCGCCGCTGCCATAGAGCGATATCACGCATCGTATGATTCAAAAACAACGCTTCCCATGTCTGGAAGTAAGACTCGAAATCTACATCAATACCATACATTAAATCCCTAGGGTGGTGATGAGCAAGCTGTGCCTTATCGAGAAGTGCCCCACGAACAGCAGTTTGAAGCAACTCCAGTTGCAGCCGATGTACAGGATGTCCCCAATGTTCCGTCGGCAGCAAGCTAAATCCTGCAGCGAAATATTGAGCCATGACAACATCCCGAAACACCAATCTCATCTGCTCATCAATGATAAACATTTTTTGTGGATCCTGTAGCAGCTGTTTATGACGAAGGAGCGGAATAGTCGGTACGCCCCAACGCAATATTTCCCTCATTCCATAGTCAACCCGGTCAACACAAAGATAAGGTCTCGGGCTCTCTACCCAGTCTTCTAATTCCGGAAATATTGTCTCTTCAACCGAAAATTCATATTCACGCAGTAGATCCGCCGTACCGGTAGCTTCAAGCAATTCTTTCAGGTCATGATCGTGTAAATCCTCACCACCGTTCAAACCCTGGAACAACCAGTCCCCAAGGTGCGAGAAGGCCGTATGTCCAACATCAGACAAGAGTGTCCTGAGTTGCAGCACCATTTTCTGACGTTCGTTAAATCGTTCGTCGCCCTCGGTCATTTTACGCACAAAAGCCAAACTACCCCAAACATGTTGCCAGCGTGAAAAGTGGGTAGTATTAGGCATCGTTGCGTAATCTGGGCCAAGCGTCAATTGCTCGATAGACTGTAGCCGGCGAAACAATGGCGTACGTGCAAGCCTCAACAAAAGTTGGTCATAAGGCTGGCTTCCAATTTCGCAGTCTCCCCACACAACATCGTGAATACGCATCTCTTGTGAATCAAGTTCGTATACCGGTAATTCCAGCGCGTCTTCAATGAGGAAGTTACGCTCATACATTCCCAGCATAATTGTTGGCTGGATATTCGTAATGTAGTCAATTTCTTGATTACCAGCACTCGAGATATCACCTTCGACGTTATTTGACATATTACGAGCATAGACGCTTAATTATATCATCACAAGCATAATCATCTTGCCGCCGTTTGTATGCGCCAATTTTTCTAAGATTCGTGTTTGGCTTGTTGCAACTGATAGTTCTCGCTAGTGATTGGCGATATTGATAGCAGCAGACTCACCCTGGCCCAACTCAGGCGAAAATTGTTCGCGCTTCACTCCCAGCCAATATTCATTCTGACGCACCAGCGAGCCTTCTTCTTCGGTGGCATGGAGCAGTACTTTGAGAGCTTCCTCGGCAAACACGCCGTTTTGAGAGCCTTTGGCGAGTACGACAGCATGCTGTTTGAGTATGCTATGAACAAACCCGCCGGCTTGGTAGGGGCTCTGGAAGCTTTTTACCTGACAGCCCTTTTCAGCCGCAGCCGGAGCGAGATATTTTTCGGCCTCATCACCAATTGTCACTACCCACTCAAGCTTGGTTGGATCACAATAGTTACCCACCTCGTCGTGCGCCTGCTGCGACGAAGCGCCAAGCTCGTTCATAGATCCCAATATAGCAATTCTTTGTGGCGCCTCGATAGCGTACAGCGTATCGAGCGCCGCATAGACCGCCAGCGGACTTGCATTGTAGGTATCATCGATCAAGGTACTGTCTTCGAGTCCACGGAGTATCGCCATCCGTCCCTTGACCGGGCGGATCTTGCTCATCCCCACCGCGACCTGTTGGCTGGTGAGCCCAAGCTTTGCACCCACGACCGCCGCAGCCGTCGCCGCTTTGACCCCCTGGTTGCCGACCACCTGGAGATTAACTGGCAGTTTGCCCCATTCGGGCGCGATGAGCTGGCCAATCCGTCCATCGAGCGGACTTGAGGGCTCCAGAACAATCTGATACTCAGCTCCCTCACCCAGGCCGTAGGTATCGATCTCGTGCGTATCGGCATACTTCGCATAGTCTGGGTCGATATCGTCACGATTGATGATAGTCAGCTTGGAAAAGGCCGCGACGCCTAATTCTTCCTGCGCTACTGCATGGATATTTTCGAAAAACTCCATGTGTTCTGGGCTGACTGCCGTGACGACAGCGATGTCGGGCTTCAAATATTTGCCAAACCGAGCGATATCACCTGGGTGATCCGTCCCCAGCTCCTGCACGACCACTTCCACGTCATCGTCTTGACGCAACCGGATATGCGCCGCTCGCCAGACGGCGATCCAGGCCGAAACCGAGTGAACGTTGTCCGGATATTCGATACCGAGTATCGCCAGTGGCGCGCTCAAGTGCGTATTGTGATTACCCTTGTTGACACGCACCGCGTAGCGCTCACCGAGCACGGTTGCGATCGCCATCTTGGTACTCGTCTTGCCGACGCTGCCCGTCACGACGACGAGTTTGATATTTTTCTTACGGAAATAGCGTTTAACCAGTCTTTCCAGGCGTTTTTGTATAAATTTCTTAAACATTATCATTTAGTATAGCCATTCCAATACAAAATGACGAATCTATGGGTGATGGATGAACGAGATAAAAAGTAGGTTTTCCGAGTAAGACATATCCGTAGATACACCGCACGAGGAAACCTGCTTTTTAGCCGTTCAGGCGCGGCCAGAAAACGTCATTTTGTTTTGGGAGGGCTATATATAGGACTTTCGCACTTTTGCGTCTTGCCAGCGTTCGGTCTGGCAGGCGGCCACGTAAGAAGTGGGGCTGGAAAGACGACTATTCGTTGTCATTTGGTGGAGTGTAGCGGACTTGAACCGCTCGCCTCTTCCATGCCATGGAAGCGCTCTACCGGATGAGCTAACACCCCACAAATGACAATGAATACTCTATCTGTTGTTTTCTGCCGCTGCTGCGCTAGTCGAGAGCTAACACCCGAGCGATGTTCACTATAACAGAGGTCAGAAAATATCTCAATGGTGATGCGTATGATGTTCGTGTGCGAGCGCGTGCCCCTTGCCTCGTGCGATCAGGTATCGGTTGATCGGTACGGTGACGACAAAGGCTATGAGCAGGCTGAGCCCCAAGCTTACCCAGAACAACCAGCTCACCAGCGCGGCGTCCATCGCGCCTGGGATCACCACCATGACCAGATTGTCGATGATCTCCATACTCAGGATCGAGATAGTGTCGGCCGCCAACGCAATCGGGACAGCGTGACGAAATGTAAGCCCGGAGCGTAGCAGCGACCAAATCGACAGTAAATAGCCAAAGAAAAATGCTAATACAACCGACAAAGCGACCGTGGCGGCTCCATGCCAATCAAGCGCATTACCGATCACCATACCGAGTATTTCACCTATCGCACACCCTGTCAGGCAGTGAAGCGTGGCAAATACGGCAGTTTTCGTAAGGTTATCCATAAGTTTCATTATACGCTAGCAGTAGCGTTTTGACATATATAAAAACGCTACTGCTAGCGTTTTTATATGGAGTGATGCGCGCCCACCCGGTTCTTTTTGTGTTTGATCGTTTTTGTTTTCAAGCGCGCAAGAACCGTGGCGCACCATCCTTGCTTCATATCATGCCAAATCATGAGCGTTTTGGCAAGAATATTGAGTGATAATTTTAGTAAAATTAAAGGCTTTTCTCATAGAGTCACTCGGCTCGTTCAACTCACGTACCGAGTTACCTTCTTCATACTTTTTCAGAAAAGTGAGTAACCTCTCTGCCAGATAGCTTACTTGGCTTGCACAGCCAGCTCGGTTATCCCCGATTACCGAGGTGGTTACTTCCTACTTTTGTCCGCAAAAGTAGGCAAAACTCTCCGCCAAGCTCCTGCGCGCGATGGTCGTTTACCTGTTGTGGCTGGTTGCTGCGGAACGACCCCTTCGGGGCACGGTCTTTTACTTTATTTTCATTGTTTGTAAAAGACATGTCCTCGCAAATGATTCCAGCCAAAACAGGTGCACTCCCTCGGCTTAGTCGAATTGGCGGCAGGGGGCGCAGGAGCTGCAGAAGCTGCAAAAGACAAGGCTACCGAGAATCACAGTGGTCGCAGGTGGCGCCAGCCGCCCGAGTCACCATCTCTCTCAGTGCCGTTAACGGAAGCGCAGCCGGGTCGGTTGGTCTGCGGGAATGCGATACTTTAGTATGGCAGTCCAGGCAGACAACCGTCCGCGCGGGAGCGGGCGCTGGGGGGGATGGTGGGGAGAGGCGGGGCTGGGCTGGGAGTGGAACCCGACTTTTGCCTATGGCAAAAGGTCGAAGCGACCGTGGGGAAAACACAATCACAAGCTCGTACAACTAAAGCAATCGTGCGAGCTTGAGGAGGGTGACGGGGTGGTCAGTGGTGGTGAACGAACCCTAGTACGAAGGGCTGGGAAAAGATTGTAAACGCTCATGCTAGCGTATTGCGAATAAATGTGCTTAAATGTCTTTGTTATCAGGAAGCTTAGATTTAGAAGATGAATATACTATCACATCCAGAGCTGGTCGAACTGAGAAATGATCATGCAAAGGATATGCAATGAAAAAATTATTTGTAGGCAGCCTTGCTTGGGCTACTAACGACGATGGGCTTGCAGCTCATTTCGCTAGTGCAGGTACCGTAGCAAGCGCCAAAGTTGTTACCGATCGCGAAACCGGCCGCTCACGTGGTTTTGGTTTTGTCGAATTCGAGAACGACGCCGAAGCAGACGCAGCTGTTGAGAAACTGAACAACTCAGAACTCGACGGCCGCACCATCACTGTCAACGAAGCTCGTCCACGTGAAGACAAGCCACGCGGCGACTACGGTGGCAACGGTGGCGGCAACCGCAGCTGGTAATATACCAGTCTACCCAAAAGAAGCACGCTGAGCGTGCTTCTTTTGTATTGGGGGATTCCATAACAAGCTCGACGCAACCCCCTATGAAGGGTATACTTACCTACAATATGAAATTTGATGCTCCCTACGTGCCACCCACACTGACGGTAGATGCTGTGATTTTTCAGCTGGGCAAACTCGGACTCGAGGTACTGCTCGTCAAACGGAGCCAGGAACCCTTCGTGGATCGCTGGGCGTTACCAGGGGGATACAACGCCGCCGGTCAGACGACTACGCAAGCCCTTTCCGCAGTTGCCAAACGTAAAGCGGGCATCGATATCGACAAAAGTCTTGCCTACATCGAACAGCTCTATACCTTCGACACCGTTGCCCGCGACCCACGTGGACACGCTGTCTCTGTCACCTACATGGGCTGCGGCCGCGACATCGTGTTTTCTGGCGGCAGCGAACACACTGAACTTGTGAGCATCGACGACCTCCCGCCGCTTGCGTATGATCACGCAGATATTATCAAATACGCCCGTGAGCGCCTTGCTGCAAAAATCACCTACACCAATGCTATCTACGCGCTGTTATCACCCCAGTTCACCCTCACGCAACTCCAGTCGGCGTACGAAGCAGTCTTCGGTCGCACCCTCGACAAGCGTAACTTTCGCAAAAAGTTCCTCTCGCTCGACCTGATCCACGAAACCGACAAAACCTGGCGCGCAGGCGCTCACCGTCCCGCAAAACTGTATGAGTTTAATAGCAAACAGCTCGAGACATTGTCGCGTAGCTTTGATTGATGAATTCTACTTGGTAGCGGCTGCAAATTGATCTGCGTACAAGCTATAGTGCGCAACTTCTATAGGCGTTTCATCCCAGCTTGACTGGGTATCAATACCAGTTAGTTGAAACTCACACCCCTCTGCAACTGCACGTGACGCTTTATTGCTGACGCGTGTACATATTGTCAACTCTTCTAGACCAACTTCACGAAAGGCAAGTCCTGCCAGCTGACGAACCGCTTCCTTCACGTGCCCTCGTCCGGCATACTCCTCACCGATCCAGTAGCCTACCTCGGCTCGACGCTTCTCCCAATCAACACTATGTAGACCAGCAACACCAATTAACAGTTCTTCAGCAAAAATACCTCGTGTTGGAATATGGTCGGTTGCCTCCATTGAATTCACCTGTCTGATATAAGTAAGACTATCATCGGGTGATCTGGTTTTGTCTTCCCACCAGAATTTACGTAAGGCTTCGCGATTAGTATCAACGAGCGAAAACAAGCGAGACGCGTGCTGCTCTGTTAGTTGTTGGATGCTAGTCGTATTCATTAACTATATTATACATTTTTTATATAATAAAGTCAATAGTCTGGATTGAATTCTGGGAAATTGAAAAAGGCCGGGACTCTGAGAGGATTATCTCTCTGAGTCCCGGCCATGAGGGCGCTTACAAAGCTGACTCACTAGTCAACTCGGTATATAACCCTATCGTTACGCGTGCGTGGCTTAGCCGCCGAAGCCACCCATCGCCGTCTGGCTGAAGGTAGCTGTCTGCGAGGCACGAATTGCCGACTGGCTGATGACCCGGAAGACTTTCCGAATCTCGCTGGGCGAATTGCCAGGCGTCAGCACCCATTCCGGCATGATCCCCATGCTGTTGAACACGGCATGAAAATCGGTGTAGCCGTCAGTGACGCCCACACCAGCCACAATGTGCTGTTCGGTCCGGAGCAAGCCCTCCACCATCGCACGCAGCGTAACTGGTGCTACCGGTCCGGAGTTGTCGCCACCATCCGTCAGGATGGCAGTGATCGCTCGAGCCGCCACACCGCCCTGTTCGAATTCGGCCATCTTGGCCGCCACCGTCGTCAGGACGATTTCGGCCTGACGGTACAGCGGCGTGCCACCACCAGGACGGAAGTTGCGCCCGTCCATCTGGACAGCCTGATCCAACATGACGTATGGGTACAACAGCGTGCCGTTGATGTAGCCGCAGCTGATCAGCACGGCAGCCGAGGACTTCGCGCCTTTGAGCGCATCGATGAGCTGGTTGTGACCATCACGAATCGCCTGGGCGTTGCCGCCGTAATCGATCGAGATACTGTCATCAACCAACAAGCTGACGAGCAAGACTTCGCTGGTCGTGATGTCGTCGATTGTCACGTCACCAAGCCCTGCCTGGATAGCGGCGCCGACATCTTCGACCGTCAGCTGCATAGCTGCAGTGGCGCTCGGGTCGAGCCCGCCATCACCGATGAGTGCGGAGAGAGACTGATTGGTACCCATGGTACCCACTTCCTTTCTGTGTTGAGGAAAAATCTGAAGGTGGGAGCAGACAGAATTGCCAGCTCCCACCGAACCGATCGCTCGGTTAGATCTGTAGATCCGGCCAGGTATCGAGGGGATCCGTGGACTTCACCACGTGCATCCCTGCCTGGCGGAACTTGTCGAACGCCGCGTCGGCATCAGGACCGTAGTCGTAGATGACGTTGCCCTTGGCGTCCTTGACGACGATCGCCGTGGTGCAGTCCTCGAGCAAGTAGATCTTGCGCGCGAGCGCCGGATCCACAGTCAGGATCTCCTTTAGCAGATCGTCGATCGTCCACGCCACGCAGTGGCTCTTGGCCTGTCCGGCGATCACCAGCGCATCGTAGCGCAGCAACTGCTCGACGAAGCGCGTGTTGCGCTCGACGGGAGTGCCGTCGAAGAGCTGACGAACCTCGGGGCCGAGCACCGAGTAGTTCTCGACCAAAGGGTTCGTACCCTTCACTTCGATCCCCGGCTGCACGCCTCGCACCAGTCCATGGAAATTGGCCGCTTCAGCCAGTCCCGAGGCCAGTGTGTGGCCACGATCACCGAGCACGCCATGGTACGGCCAGATAGTCAAGGCGTAGCGCCCTGCCTGTTCCAGCTCGTGCGTGTAGTGTTCGAGATGCCGTTCGAGCGCCATCAGGTTGATGCCCAGCGCCGAGGCCGCAAAGACGCTCGGCTTCCAGACACCGGCGCGCACTTCGGCGTTGGTGACTTGCGTGAACGGTGCCGGGTGATTACCCCGCTCGTCCACCAGGAAGGCCGGATGGAAGACCGCGAACATCCGGTGCGTATCCAGTGTGCAGGACAGGCCTGTGATCACATCGAGATTTCGGTAGATGAACTCCACCAGACGCACCGTATCGTCCACGGCACCCGAGCCGGTCATCCCGGCCACGTAGAGCTCGCCCTGTGGGTGAACAAAGGTATTCTGCACGTCGATCGCCAGCACGCCCAGGCGGAACCTGTCGGTGTTGGCGGCCTTGATGCGATGGCGGTTACGCCAGTCGACTGCCGCGGCCTGGAGGCCGGCGTAGTCGATCCAGCGATCAGCTACGACATTCTTCGGGGAGTAAAACTTCGGGAATGGGAGCTTTGCAGTCATGATGACTACATCCTTTCTGGTTTCCTAGTGAATCGTGAGTAGTGTGATGTCGTTGGTCGACACCACGTAGATGCCGCCCGAGCCCGGCATGAGCCGAACGTTGGCATGAACAAATGGTTCGGTGTCAGGGAACTCTCGTTCTACTTCCACTCTCGACTGGTGACACGTTACGCGGACAAGACCATCGTCAGTCGCCGCAAACAGCGAATGACCGACCGCCATATGGCCACGAATACCGCCACCCAGCCAAGTATCTTCACCTGCTGTTGCCGATTGCTCAGCCACGACAGAACCATCAGCCTTGATGACACGCACACGATGCATGAGCGTGCCATCTTCCTGCGTGGTAGTGAAAAACCACGCATAATCTTCCGACAACGAGCAGGTCGCATCGACGAGTTGACCCCGGATAGCACCGAGTTTTACTTGGTCATTGAGACCGCGTCGTCCCGGGTGAAATACAAACCCGCGCACGAGCTGACCAGCTCGGTACAGCCCAAACCCCAGCTGCTCGCCCACCCAAAACAGAGTCTGTCCGGAGAGCACATCACCCAGGTACAGAGACCCGAGTCGAGCCGACTGCCGCAATTGACCATCTTGTAGCCAAAAGAAGTCGTCGGCATTGGTGTCGAACATCGGCAAACGTCCCAGGTAGCAGTCGGCCACATGGCGCGAAACCGTGCCGTCACTGGCTACTATCAGCAGCACGTTACCGTGCGCGATCAACGTGTCTGTCCCGCGCAGCCGAAAACGTAGTTCAGGACTGAGCGTTGCGTCCATGAGACGATTGCTGCCTTCACGGTAGAGGACACACCGCTCTTCGTAGAGATATAGCAGTTGGCCATGTTGCACGGCCGCTTGCACGATCTTGCCCGAAGTCCGAAATACCCGCCGTGCCGTCACTTGGCCACGGATCGTCACGGTCTGATGCACTCTGCCGGGAGCCTGACATTGCGGACAGGTCGGCCGAGCATGCAAATTGCCGCACAACAAGCAGGTCGTAAACCGCAGATTATCGAGCAATTTCAATGGGAAAGCCTCCCGTCGGTCATGCTCGGTCACCGCTTGGAAATACGCCTGTAGCTCGTCCGGCAGGATCGCAAACGCTCGTGCCGGCTTGGGGTAAAGCACATCCGGATGCAGTAGCGTGATCCGCTGCAGCACCCGGTCGTCATGCTGAAACCGTGTGCCGGCCGTAGGACGATGAACACCACCGTACAGCCCTACATGGAGCAGCGACTGGATAAGCATCACAAAGTATGCGTACCAATCACTGTTCTGGTTGTGCGGCCGGACGGGGACCAGTTGCGTGACGCCTGCCAGCAACGGGTCGAGGAATCGACCCGTAAACGTCCGGCAGATAAATCCACCGAACTGCATGCTGTCAGCATCGACGAGTCGAAGTGTCCGTCCGTCAGTCAGTACGTTGAGATCATTGAAGTCTCCCACCACAACACCCAACCGGTGAAGGTGACGCACTACTGTGTGCAGCTCCCGGAAGATCGAGATTGTCTGGTTAGTGTCGATACCATTGGCCTCACACCACGTGCGAAGACCGTACTGCATCAACACTTCCATCCCGCTAATGTATGGCATCGTGAACCCGATGATGTCACCCCCGACGCGAACAAGCTCGCTCGGCGCCACTACTTCTGGCGGCAGACCGGTCGGAAATGCCGGCAACTTACGCTGCTGATCACCCAGGCGCGCTGCAGCTGCCTGCTGGAGCGCCGGATTCATTGCATAATCCGGGTCGGTCGGTGTCTTGTACAACTTCAGGACAGTGCCGGGATCAATCTGATAGATTGTCGCCTCACCACCTTGGCCGATTATTTGGTCAGCCTTCAAGCGAACCGAACGACCAGCGATCTGAACCATAGTCATGCAACTCCACCTCCCTAGAAGTGTCCAGCTCGTCGTCCAACGATGAGCGTCGTGTCGTCACCGAGCAGTCCCGGTTCTGGATTTGTATGTGGCCAGTCACGGCCGATCAGTTTCAGCTCCCGGTTCACCAGCTCGGGATTTCCCCGAAAATAGCGATCCTGCTGCCAAAACTGCGTCAGCGAACCAACCGATACATCGAGCCCGGGACGCATCGCGTATTGTTGCGCGATCAGATCGTCCAGCCCGTCAGTGCCGATCAACCAGTGATCGATACCGCCTGCGGAGCCGTCCCAGACAGGAACAAGCCGCGTCAAAGCAGGGTCTATGCTGGACTGGTCTCCTAGTAACTGATACGCAAGATAGGGCGGCTGATTGCCAGGGAAAGGTCCGAGCCGAAGCTCTTCATCATCCACGATCACCACACCATCCCCACAGGCAAAAAATGTCGCCTGTTCCGACGTCATTACTACGCCGACCAGCGTACAAAGAAAATACTTCTCTACTGCGGCCGCGTACGGCATACCTAGATTCCGGACAAGCGCATCGATCTGGCTGAGAACTTCGAGTTCTACCCGCCGCCAGTCAATCACCTCTCCGTTCACCACTACGTCATGTACAATCCGCGCGAGTAACTGCACCATGAGCTGGGATCCAACTTCAGAGCACTCACCCCCAGAGCAGCCATCGGCTACCACGGCGACAATCGAACGCTCAGATCGCAGCACATGCCACGCATCCTGATTGTTTCGTCCGATCAGTCGGTGCGATCTACCGACCGTACTGCCCGCGGCAAGTTGCCATTGATCCATCACTCTCACCTCTTTTCTTGTAACGATAGGATTGTTAAATTCCGAGGAGCGTTTCGTGCTCGCTATGTGTCGCCGAGCCTCGATCCTGCATGTAGCGAGGAGAGGCGTCAACCATCTGGATTGGTGATTGATAGTGTCAATATAACACGAAGTATGATATACATAATAGTGTGATATTAACAATATATAAGGAATCCCTATGACAGAGCATATTACCCGAGGACTCGACTACTATAAAGCCACGATGGCTGGGCTTGAATTTGCAAAGCATCCCGATGCCGAGGTTTCCTTTGAGCTCAAAAACCGATCGTCGGCAAAATTATCTGAATTCGTGACACCCTGGAATTTAGCAGAGCGCCTTGATCAACAGCGACACGGCTGGCAACCCGAAGAAGTTGCCTATCTCGCCGGATTACAAAACCAAGATGGCATGGCACAGTTTTCCGAAGAGTACCTAGACTTTCTCGCTGACAATCCCCTTCCCCCGCTCCATATTGGCTACGATGAGCGTGGTGATATCGCGGTGCACACCGCAGGTGCCTGGCCACTCGTGACATTTTGGGAGACTATCGTGATGAGCGAGCTCAACGAGTTATACTTTGCTAACAAACTTGCTCGCGATGGTAGCTCACTTGCTGACCTTTACGCCGAGGGCGACCGGCGACTCGATAACAAAATTGCTCGTCTGCGGGATCGCCCCGACATCAAATTCTCTGACTTCGGTACCCGCCGACGTTTCAGCTGGGAATGGCAGCGTCACGTTGTGACACGAGTAGCTCATGAGTTACCTGAAAATTTTGTCGGCACCTCCAATATCTACCTCGCCCAAGAACTTGGCCTTCCGCCCATCGGCACGTTTGCGCATGAACTCCCTATGGTATACGCCGCTCTCGAAGATAGCGCTGGCGACAATCCACTCGATGGACACAACCGAGTCCTACGTGACTGGCAAGAGCTCTACCGCGGTGACTTATCAACGGCACTCACCGACACATTCACGAGCGAGTTCTTCTTTGCTGATTTTACCCCCGAGCAAGCCGCCAGCTGGAAAGCGCTCCGCCATGATTCGGGCGATCCCATCGAATTCGGCGAAAAAGTCATCGAGTTTTATGATCGACTACAGATTGACCCTATGAGCAAAACAGTGGTATTCAGTGATGGACTTGATATTGATACAATTTTTCGACTTGCCGATCATTTCCGCAGCAAGACCCAAGTACTATTTGGCTGGGGAACGACGCTCACCAACGACCTGGACGTGCAAGCCAACAACTTTGTCATGAAAGCCACACGGGTTAATGGAACTCCGACTGTCAAGCTCAGCGACAATGTGGGCAAACACACTGGCGATAGCGAGACCATCACCCGATACGAAGCGTTCGTTAGTCAGCGTATCGCCCGCAGGGCATTACAAGAGTCAGTGAGTGTCTAATTTTGATTGTGAAAAGAGGTTCTTAGAAAATCCCGTACCGCGCCGATCGGCTTGATCACCTGGTAGAGCTCATCGTATGTAGCATCGTCCAGCTCAGATCGGATCGCCCCGCCATAGCCATCGGGGATGAAGACGGTGTCCCACCCAAAGCCATTGATCTGCTTGCCTGGATGCTGAGAGATTTCACCCCCGATACTATTTTGGAAAAATTCCAGCCGTTCACCGTCATAGTAGCCAAATGTGACCGTCGCTGTCGCTCGCCGACTCCCGAGCCCGTCACACATGCGGCACAATTTCTCTCCGCCGTCAGTCTGTTCGATAAAAAACTTGATAAATGTCCCCGGCAAACCGCCGAGCACATCGAACCCCATGCACGTATCTTCGACGAGCACTGGGCGCTTCACGATGTCGTAGGCTTGCCTAACTTTGTGCTCGATCACCACTCGCGGATCGGCCGATTGGATCTCATCGAGATCGATCTTTTGGTGGTCAATGTCTATGCCAAGTAATTTCGCCAGATAATCTGCCTTGTGCTGATTGCCGGTGATAAATACCGGCAAATTACTCATTCGTCGTTCCTTTAATCTCTGGATATTTTTCTGGCGATCGACGTGCATATTGTGCCCACTCGTCGTCTTCATTTGGGATCGTAAAAGTATCGATATACTCACCGTTCAAAAAGCCACCTTTGCGATCAGTCTTTTTACGAACCGCTAACTCAAGGCTATCCTTGGAAATCCCATTAACGCTGCACAAATCATTAATAATTTGTTGTACATCCCCAATTTCTTCAATCAGTTCCTCTGGAGTCAGCGCGGCACTTACCTCATCGGCCTCTTCATGCAATTTTTCACACAATGCACTCTGCAGCTCGGCGCCAGACAACTGACGACCAGCTACTGTGTGTCCGTTCTTGCGGTGCCATCCTGGGATATTGTCTCTTACAAGCTTTGCAGAACGAAATGTTGGCATATTATAGCATCTCCAAAAATTGTTGCTCGTTCATAATCTTCGTCCCGTAGCTTTCGGCCTTTTTCAGCTTGCTCACTCCGACTTTGCCACCGGCGACGAGGTAGGTCGTGTCTTTAGCAACGGCCGTTTGGAACGTGCCACCGAGGGCACGGATACGGTCGGCTGCTTCGTCACGACTCATAGCCTCGAGACTACCGGTGATGACAAAATTCTGGCCAACGAGCTTGCCTGATTTTTTCTCAAATTGTGGTTCAACACCAAGACCATTGAATTTCTCGAGCAACTCAAGATTATCTTCGTCTGCGAACCACGCGGCGAGTGATTCCGCGACCACTTCACCTACCCCATCGACGGCCTTGAGCTCGTCGATCGTCGCGCGAGCTAGCCGCTCGAGTGTTTCGAACTGACCAACCAGATCAATTGCCGTCTGCGTACCAACATGACGAATACCCAGCCCGTAGACAAATCGCTCGAGTGGCGGTTGCTTTTTGGCTTGGATTGCATCGACTAGCTTCTGCGCGGAAATCTCGGCAAATCGATCCAGCTTGAGTAACTTTTCTTTGGTTAACTGATAAATATCAGCCAGATCTTTGACATAGCCAGCGTCCACGAGTGCCACGACATTCTTCTCACCCAATGTATCGATATCGAGGGCGCCTTTGCTAGCAAAATGCTGCAACGCGCGCTTCAGTATCAAGTCCCCTGTCAGACCTTTGACACGATACACGACTTCATTCTCTGGTCGCTCAAATTCAAGTTCTGGATATTGCCGCGATAGCTCGGCTTCGTAATCAATAGGTGTTGAGTTCTTGGGGCGCAGTTCTGTGAGGACGCTTTGCACTTGGGGGATGATGTCGCCAGCTTTGAATATCACGACCGTATCTCCACGACGCACATCAAGCCGGGCGATCTCATCGGCATTGTGCAAACTTGCATGCTGCACCGTCGTCCCAGCGACTTGTACTGGGTCAAACACCGCCACTGGTGTTGCTGCTCCCGTGCGGCCGATACTGATGACGATATCCTGCACAATAGTCGTCGCTTCTTCGGCAGCAAACTTATACGCGACAGCAGCGCGCGGAGTCTTGCCTACCACACCAAGCGCTGCGAACTGGGCACGGTCGTTGAGCTTCACGACTGCACCGTCGGTGTTGAATTTTAGCCCCTGACGTATTTCACCGAGGTGCGACACATAATGCATGACCTCGCCCACCCCTCGCACCACTTGTGTCAACTTGCTCGTCTCGATACCCAGCTCGCTCAGCACATGATAACCGAGGGCAATTGTCGGAGTATCTTCTGGGTTATCGCGTATGAGGTCGTACCCAACAAAATGTAGCGGTCGCTCAGCAACGAGTTTCGGGTCGAGCTGGCGAATTGTGCCAGCGGCAAGATTGCGCGGGTTTTTGAAGAGTGGTTGTCCTGCACTAGCACGCGCCGCATTGAGACGAGCAAACTCATTCTTGTACATGACAATCTCGCCACGAATCTCGGTACGACCACGCAGAAAATGAGCAAACATCTGGTTTTCGCGCAGTCGCAAGGGGACGTTCTCGATCGTACGGACATTTTTCGTGACATCTTCACCGATACGGCTATCGCCCCGAGTCACGGCTTGCAGCAGTACACCGTCTTGATACGTCAGAGCACACGCCAAGCCGTCCATCTTGATATCACAGAGATATTCGTCCGATACATCAGGTTTTGCCCGACGCATGCGTTGGACCCAAGCCGTCACCTCGTCTTCATTGAAAACGTCACTCAAACTGATCATCGGCACGCGGTGCGTAATCTTGACAAACTTATCGAGCGCTTGTCCCGCGACGCGTTGAGTGGGGCTATCCGACGTGATGAGATCGGGGTACTGCTCCTCAAGTTGTGAGAGTTCGTGTTTCAAACTATCCGCCGCCGCTTCGCTCATCGTCGACTCATCGAGCACATGATAGTGGTAGCGATAGTCGTTGATCAGCCCACGCAATTTTTCGATGCGCTCGGCTGCCTGGCTTTTACTTAGCTGGGTCATCGATCATCTTCCGATAGAGCAAGAAAATGTAGGTAACACCGAATATAAATGAGAGTCCGCTCGCTACTTGTACCGCGACCCCGACAAGCGGTAGCCATGATATTTGCATCCAATTATCAAACAGGAGTACCGGTAGCAGCACCACAGCCCAGACAAGCAACAACAAGACCACGAGCCACAACAAACGAAACAAGAGCGCCGTCCTACGACCAAGTGCGATATCGCTCGCTCCACGCACCGCTTGCATCGGATATGTTCCCGGAAGCGTTACTATGACAAGTGCAAAAAACGAACTTGTCAGCCAATAAAATGAAAGAACAACAAGCACAAGTGCCGCCACACCAAACATCATCCCTACAACACCCGCCAGCACACCCATCGTGGTTGCGGTCGCAAAGATCATCGCGCCGAGCGCAGCTGGAGTCGCCTGGAGCAGCATCAGCATAACTATGAGGATGGTTGAAATAAATGGCGCACCTGCATTGTACAGACCATCACGAACCCTCACTGAGTTACCCGCCAACAACTGGCGCAAGAGCCACACCATCACAAGCCACATCAGGGCATAAAACACCGCGAGGTAGAACTGCTGAATCTCTGTTAAATTACCATTGAGCGCTCCGAGAACCGTCGCACCGAACAGCTCACCTATACGAGTCAGCGCGTCGAGGCCTGATTCGTCGCCTACCTGTCCCACGACATCAGCAATGTCGCGGTACTCGCTTTGTTGACTCACGCCCGTCAAGATCAACGTTGCCAGTACGTATACTATGAGCAAGACCGCAAACTGCTGGCGGAATCTCCACACCGTCTTGCATACCGCTCGGGTAAACGCAATATAGCCCGGCAGCTCCGGACGCTTTGGGATATCCCGTCGACGAGTCAGCGCAAAGCTCTTGTGCGTGCGACGAGCGCGAAGGATCTGCAATCGTTTCACAGGTCTGAGTAATTGTTTTTTTAGCTGGAATCGTCTTGTTTTTGTCTGAGGTTTTTTCGGCATAATTTTAATTCAACACGCAGCAAAGCTACATCGTGTGCCCCATCTGTTGCAAGCGAGCGATGCGCTCTTCGATCGGTGGATGGGTGCTAAAAAGATTAGCAATACCCTTACCTTTCAACGGGTTTGCGAAGAAAAGATGGGCAGTTGAACTATTTTGTCGTTTTAGTGCCGTCGGGTATTGGCTAAGTTTACCAAGCGCACTTGCGAGCCCATCCGGATAGCGAGTCGTGTTGACGCCTGTGGCATCGGCGAGGTATTCCCGTTGTCTTGAGACAGCCATCTGCACTATCAGGGCAACAAATGGCGCGACGAGGGCGGCTACGATAGCGACCACCAAAAATACCGGGTTAGACGGACGATTGTCGCTATTGCCAAACCACATCATGCGCACAAACATATCGGCGATCAGCCCGATAGCGCTGACGAGGCCAAAGACGATCATCATCACGCGGATATCATAGTTTTGGATGTGTCCCAGTTCATGCGCTAGCACGCCCTCAAGTTCATTGTCATCCATGATCTCCAGCAATCCAGTCGTCGCAGCCACATAGGCATGCTGCGGATCACGACCGGTCGCAAACGCGTTTGGCGCCGGATCATCCATGATGTACACCCGAGGCATCGGCAGCCCAGTCGCAATCGTCAAATTTTCGACCATCCGGTAGAGGCGCGGGTTATCCGCCTTGGTAATTTCTTTAGCGCCGTTGACCGCTAGTGCGAGCTTCGCTGCGGCAAAATACTGGATCAACGTATAAATACCAGCCCCGACGAGCGTGCCCCAAAAGATCCCAGTATCGCCATATACCTGCGAAAACAGGTAGCCGAGTCCAGCGATGATCAACAAAAACACGACCATGATGATCACGGTGTTTCGTTTGTTGGCGGCGATAGCGGAGTACATGTAGTTCTTGGTTCTCAGTTCTTCGTTCTTAGCTAATAGTCCTTAGTGGTGAAAGTTTCTGCGTGAGTGCAGTTTGGATGAAACGGTGAGAACCGCAAGCGAGTCGTAGTGACGATACGATGAGTGCGGATCGCAACCGTTTCGCCAAAATGTGCCACGTCAGGGACTTTCTCTCTAGAATTTGACTTCAACTGGTTTTTCGATAGTGGCCATATCTTCAACTTCGAAGAATTCTTTGTTCTTGAACCCAAGCATGCCAGCGAAGAGATTGTTCGGAAAAACCTGGATCTTGGTGTTGAGATCGCGAACACCGCCGTTGTAGAAGCGGCGTGAGGCCTGGATCTTGTCTTCGGTGTCGACTAGTTCTGCCTGAAGTTGCTGGAAGTTTTCGCTGGCACGGAGTTGCGGGTAAGCTTCTGAGACGGCAAACAAGCTCTTGAGCGCACCCTCGAACTGGTTCTCGGCTTTGGCGGTTGCAGCTGGACCCTGGGACGTCGCGTTGACGACATTGGCACGAGCTTCGGTGACGTCCTGGAATACTTGCTTTTCATGAGCTGCGTAACCTTTGACTGCTTCGACGAGATTTGGGATCAGATCAGCACGTCGCTTCAGCTGGACAGTGATATCGCTCCAGGCTTCCTCGACCCGAACATTCAGTGTGACGAGACCGTTGTAGGTCGCCCACAGGAATATGCCGATGATAGCGATAATGCCGAGAATGATAATAAGAGTGATCATGTATGCTCCTTACTGTTATCTATAAAACATTATACCCCGAAACAAGTTTCTATAAAAATATTCCTGAAATATTCAAACTGTACTTGCAAAGTTTATAAAAATAATGTTTAGTTGAACAATCGGATTATACCTACCGCGAAAGGGGTGTACCATGTCCGAAGGAATCTGGGAGATTCTGTACCTATTAGCTGGCCTCGTACTCATCATCGGTGGCCTCAAGTTGTTCGAGAAGGAATCGTCACGTGACGGCGGAGCCTGGAGGAAAATTCTGGGTATTATCCTGTTCCTGTTTGGGATCGGAACTTTCGGTGGTTCGCTTGCCCGCATCTCCAACAACACGAGTTTCCTCGACATCCACACGGTCATCCGCGCCATCTGGGATGGGGCAGCCGTCCCATTCTGGAACTGGATGATGAGCTGGGGCGACAACTAGCCCAAGTGGTGTGGTGTTAGTCTTGCATACGCAAGACTAACACCACACCCATGCACATTTTTATGAACTTAACCCCGGCATATGTCGGTATTTTTATAAAAACAAGACTGCTCACGAAGAACAGTCTTATATTTGGTG
>OFQZ01000148.1_pt1 | contig 28135 bp, 34 predicted proteins | sample 1543011 | NCBI WGS metagenome assembly OFQZ01 (sample SAMN07774216, study PRJEB24372) | wastewater metagenome | isolation source: Exp Tend NO 0WW | collected 2016-02 | reverse complement strand
CGCCCCTAAATGTCGAACTGCCATTAACGTCTAACTTTGTAGCTGGTGAAGTAGTACCTATGCCTACGTTGCCGTTTCCAAGTATTCTCATCTTTTCACTCGTGCCACTGTTTGAGGTTGTAAAAGCTAAATCCGTTGTTCCAGCATCGGAGGTAACATACACAGCCTGTATTAATGCCTTAAAATCTCCTTCGGACCTGCCGAAACCTATTGTGTTGTAGTTATTAGCACTTGATGTAGAATTAATTAAATTAATTCCATAGTCGTTTAGAAGATTTGTTGATGTAGATGAAACAGAAATAAGTAAAGCATTACTTGCTGTTATTAAACTACCATGCGGTATAGATACTTTCCCGTTATTCAATATCCTCATAGCTTCTGTTGCTCCGTTATTACCAACTTTAAATATGTGGTCTGCGCCTGTTGTTCCTACTCCTGTTGTTGTTTTGTAGGTGAGAGGAGAAGTTGTTGTAGTACCACCTATAAGCAAAGGAACAAAGGCAGAAGTACCAACGTATAGATTTTTCCATGCTTGCCCACTTACACCTAACTCTTGTGTATTGTTTCCGTTAGGATAAGTGTCGCCAATAACATTTACGATAGTTCTTGGCGTGTTCTGTGTTCCAAGTATTACATTATTTCCGTTAAAGCCTATGTAAGCCTGTGTGCCACCGTTATTAAATTGACCTGTTGAAGTAGTTGTATATAATGGAGAAACTAATGACGTGCCGAAATAACCTGTCCGAGGTCTTGTTGCACCACTTGCGCCAATGTCTTTTGTATTATCGGCTGAGAACAAAAGATTTTCTGTCATAGTAACATTAGTGCCGTCTGCTGTTGTTCCGCTATTCCCAACGGCTGTACTACTTGTCCACTTAGTCATTGTGTTGGCTGTACCTGTACCTGTTACTGTGCCTGACGTTGCTGGAGCTTGAAAACTTCCATTACCACTAGTGTCTGTTGCTGTCCATATATGCCCTAAAGTTGAAGAGGAATTCAATCTTGGGGTGGTAAATATTGGAGAGGTAGTGAGGGCTACATTTCCTGTTCCTGATGTAGAATAAGAGGTGCTCCATGCAGAGCCAGTAGATAGCGGTACTCCCACTCCTGGGTAGACCTGTGGTGTCACTGTTCCCCATGATGTATTAGTGCCATCTGTAGTGAGGAATTTTCCTGTATTAGCTCCTTGTGGTGGGAGAAAGGCATTTAAGGCTGTATTAGCTGTTGTTTGTCCTGTTCCTCCATAAAGAATAGGGATGACAGAAGCATTCCATGTTCCTGTCGTTATTGTTCCTAATGTTGTCAGAGAAGTTTGTCCTACATATGTAGAGGCTATATCTATTATAGGATTGGGAGTGGGAGAAGAAACAACTATTCTATTAGCTGTTCCTAATACAGCTGTCACTGTTCCCCCTGTATCTTCTACAGGAAAATCATATGTAATTGTCAGTTCATCATTATAAGCCATTCCAGCTGTATTAGCTGATATGGTAATGATGTTAGTGCCGTCTGATGTAATTGTTGTAGGGGAAGAATATGTATAAAGAACAACATTTCTTGTAACATTATAAATATATTGTATTCTAGCTACATCAACAACAGCTATTTCCTTAAGAACTAGCTTCTTTGTTGCTGGAGTGAACGTAAAATTTATTAATTTTGCAATCATCTAGGCTCATTTAATATATCGTAACATTTCTGTGCTTCCTCTATGGAACATGGTCCTAATATCTTATGTCCCATGTCAGCTTCCCATTCTCTTATTTTCTGAAAAGCCTCTGGAGAGTCGCCTGTTGAGGAAGTTTTATACACCCCATCATCCCCGTTCCACATATATATGAATGTAGGAATCCCGTCTCTGTCTTCTAATAATAATTTATCTTTTCTTAATGCGTCAATCCACCTGAGATGATACGATGCAGTAAGGCTATGCATTCCCTCCTTTAATAAAAATTTTGCATTACAAAAAATACTTGGCTCCATCGTGTTATGTAATAATTTTATGGGGTCTCCCACATATTTGAACCAACTGTGATAGGGTTTATATCCTAACATATCGTAGGAATAAGCTTTTTGTATACCTTTTACGCCCTCTGAAACATGGTTTGGTAAATAATAATCATCGCTATCCCAAAATGAAATTATATCACATTCTGGTACAAAAGTGAGGCTATCTCTGAAAATGTCACCAGTGTTAACATATGCTTCACCTGTCTGCAAATCCTTGTTATTATTAATAAGGATTATTTGTCGGTTCTCTGGGAATTCTATATTTTCTAAAACATATTGAGTAGGGCCGTTATTATACAGCAATAATGTTAAATGACCAGAATAATCTTGATTTAGAAAAAATCGGATAATACGCTGTGTACAAGTTTTTCTATTATAAAAACCGCAAATTCCTACGACTTTTGGAAGCATATATAGTTTTATTTGTTTTCTTTTAAATAATTTAGTCCCCTTTCAACTAATTCTTCATCATCATTAAAGAAACCTAGTCCAGAATTACATTTATGACATAGAATACCTCGTATTTTTCCTGTTTCATGACAATGGTCCACCGATAATCCTCTGGAGACATCTTCAGCCCTAACCCCACAAATTTTACATTTACCATCCTGATTTTTAATCATTCCGTTATACTCATCTATAGATAAACCATAAGTATTTTTTAATGCAAATCTTCTATTATATGTTTTGACGGTTTCCTTAATTCCATCTCTATTTATAAAATTGTCTCTCTTACATAACTTACAAACTCTTCTTATATTTCCTTTTTTATCAACCCATTCACTTATATTTTCAGGTATCCACAAATGATGACCAAATCTACAATGTGTTTTATTAGTATTTATACCTATCATTGATTTCTTTCTACATTCTGGTGAGCAATACTTCTTTATATCCCACCTAGATTTAGCCTCTTTTCCTTTAAAGAATTCTTTTCCGCAGCACTTACATTCTTTACTTAATGTTGTATTTTCAAACCCAGTTGGATTACTTCTACTATGCTGTGTTTTACAATCAATAGAACAAAATTTCTTATTTTCCCAATTTTTCTTACAATCTGTTCTAAGTTTATTGATTAACTTATCACAATTTAAACAATTTTTACTTAATTGTAAATCACAATAATATTCCATATGTAGTTATTTTATGATTTGATATAGTCTTGAAATATTTATCCCTACCCCAACAGCTATGCCAATACGTGTAGCATCTATTTCAGCTTTTTGTTTTCCGAAGCTATATGTAATAGGCACCCACCCCACATTAGCTGATAAAGATAATAAGTGTTGTTTAGTTTTTGTAGAATATAATTTAGGGTCTATGATGGCCCCGTCTAATTTTACAGTTTCAAATCCTGGATAGTTGGAAGTAATAAATGCTTCTGCTTGTCCCTCTTTATTCTTTTTGACACCTGCTGTAAAGGCTATTTCTAAATTGTCTTTTGAAAGAACAGCCCCACTCTCTTTGGTTCTTAAAGAATAATTAGTAAAACCAGCTATGCTTCTAGAATTACCTTTAGAATATGTAGTGTCGAAATTAAAATTTGTTGTAATATTACTATCCACAACAGAAGTGGAAGCATTTAAATATGTAGTGTCGTGTACAATTTTTGTCTTTGTGTCAATAATTGTTGTCACTGTCCCCTTTATATTCTTCACTTTATTGAATAGCTCCACATTAAGAGCTTTTAAGGCCTTCATATCATCTATGAGAAAAGCAAACTTATTAGCCTCATCTTCCCCAGCTCTATTCTTTGTTATTTTAATTGTATCATTAAGGGCTACAATATTTTGTTCTGCCACCTCAAGTCTCTTCTTTGCTTCGTTTTCTGCTTTGCATTTGTTATAAGCAAATATAACAGCTATTAAAAGGCCTAATATTAACAAAAGCTTAAGCCAATTATTCTTTATAAATTCTTTCATGGTTTTAAATATTCAGCTATTTTTATAAACTCTGTTCTCATTAGAGTCTCCATATTAGAGAGTCTTTTAAGGTAGAGGGAATCTCGGTCTCTTAATAAATTCCTCAATTTTGTAGTTTGAGAAGCACTCCATAATACATACAAAATAATACCAATAGCCATTATTAACATTGCTGCCATTCCAAAATACATAGGGGTATAGTCCATTTTTATTTATTATATGTAATTATTCCTAATATTATTGAAGCTATTCCTAACAAGAGAGCTATGCCACTTACAAGCCTCCACATTCCTCTAAATTCGGATTGCCAACGTTCTATTGTAATTATACGTGCCTCATGGTCAGCAAGTCTCACTTCTTCTAGCTTCTCAAAAGCAACAAGAACACGTTCTAAACTATCTACTACATAGGAAATCTTTTCATCTATAACGTCTATCTTACCATCAAGTTTTATAATTTCCTCTCTATCCGTTTTTGATTCTATCCCCATTATTTAATAAATTTACGTTTAAATTTGTCTAAAAGAGCTTGATTGTTTGCTATTACAAGTGTTGTAACTACTGCGGTTACTACCATTGTTATTAAAATTGCTATTAACATATTGTTTTGTCTTTATTGTTTTTTATTAGGTACATTACTGTATAACGTGGTAAGAGAATTTCAATGTTGTTAACGCTAAAGGGTCGTTACCTGATGAAAAGCTTTTAAATGCAAATCCAGTTGTTGTTGGAACAACGTACCAGTTGTTATTCGTGCTACTTGCATCATCATTAGTTGCAGAAAACGTAACAAATGGCGCTGTTGAATAAGCGGTAGAAAATGTAACTGTTGCTATCGTTGCTCCCGCCGCTGTGACAGCATCAGTATTAATAACCATTTCCCCTGCAAGGTCTGTTGAGTTAGTTGATAGCGATACGCTCGCTGCTCCAGTTCCTACTGCTATTGATGGAGTGGATGAGTTACCTTTAAGTTTTGGTACTGCAACTCTGTCTGAAAATTCAAATGAACTACCACTACCAACCGCATTAAATGTAGCAATGCCTGTACTACCCACCGTTGTACTGTAATAGTTACTCGCATCGTAACCAAGTCTTAGTTGTTCTGTTGTTGATATTGTGTGGAGGCGGGCGGAAACGGTTGCGCCTGTGCCGATGCCTAAATTTTGAGAGGTTGATATAGTCATAGCCTCTGTATCGTTTGTTTTAAAAGCCATTCTGTGATTTGATACGCCCCTGATAGTCGTAAGGCCGCCTGTTCCTCCTGATGCCTGTAACCATAATTCTGGATAACCAGCTGCATAACCAGTACCAGTCCTAATTCTATTTATGGCAAATGATGTTGAGGTAGTATTAGTGTTTTCAAGTAGAATTTGTGGAATATCAGCATCGGCAGTACTGGCAGTTCCTCTTGATATTTGCAATAATGTTAGTGGCGCAGCAATACCAATACCTACATTACCGTTATTCAATATCCTCATTGCCTCTGTTGCTCCGTTATTACCAACTTGAAATATATGGTCTGCTCCTGTTGTACCTACTCCTGTTGTTGTTTTGTAAGTGAGAGATGAAGTTGTAGTAGTACCTCCTATAAGTAAAGGAGATGTAACTGATGTACCGAAATAGCCCGAACGAATAAGATTAGAAGTACCTCCTAAGTCAACGGTGTTTGTAGTTGCTGTCGGCAACAAACTTTTTAGTGAGTTTATTCTCCAAGCTGCCGCATCAGAAATTGTAAAGTCTATATTGGAAGTTGAGTTTAAATCAGTTGTCGCACCTGTTGAAATTAACGCATAGTTTGAAGTTGAAGGCGTTACATTGTTACTCCAAAACCCACCGTACGTTGCATTGTATGCACCCATTTTTAGTCCCCCTGCTGATGTACCAGTACCACCAATTACAGTAAAAGGAGTTGATACGCCTGATGCTGATGTACCAATTAAACTAACATTAGTTCCATCATCCGTCATTAAAGCATTACCCACTGCTGTTGAACTTGTCCACTTAGTCATTGTATTGGCTGTACCTGTACCTGTTACTGTGCCAACCGATAAATTACCACTGCCTAAAATAGATGAGCTATTAACTGTTTTTATATTCGTTCCTGATACAAGCGCATCCTGTTTTGCATTAAACAAACTCCAGTCAGTCGATGATAAATACCCGCTTGCAATAGCGCTTGCCTGTGCCATAGATATAACTGTACCCGATACAGATATCGGCGTAGTGCCTGTATATATCAATCCTGAAGCACTCCAATATGTGCCGTTACCTATATAAAGCGCAGTACCGATCCTGGCAATACCAGTTTTGTTTGTAGCGGTATCAGAAGGGGGTCGTAGCCAGCTTGTAGAACGTACCCCTACAAAAAGGTGCCCCCCTGGTTCGGGGTGGTTTTGCTCTAACTGCGCCTTGCTTATAAAAGGCAGTAACAGTAGTATAAAAAGTATCTTTTTCATGTTATTCTGTTGGTACATCGCAACCGTCAAAGTCGCTTTGCGTTGTTATATTAAATGTTGTTTCACAGCCTGATAAATAGTCCTCCATCTTGCCGTCTGATATTGTATTGACATCTACCTCATCATCAATAAAGTAATCCCGTTTAACGCCATGCAACAACTCAAAAATATCATTCGCTATTTGCACCTGATCGCTGATAACATCTCTTTCAAACTCTCTTTCTTTACCCGATTTATCTAAGAACCAAAACTGAAACGGGTATACTACCTGTCTGCCCTTGCTGAATTTTACAGGGTTGTAGCAGTAAAATAAGCATACAGGAAAGACTACATCATTGCCCCCTTCGTATATCCACTCGTTTGGCGGCACGTTCTTTACCGTCTTTATCATTGCGTGGCTTTCCAGTAGGCTTTGCAGCTCTGAAATCAACTGATTGTAAGTCATGTTCTAAAACTTTGTCGATTAATTTTTGCTTATATTTTACTGCCATATATTAACGATACATAAATATAAATAATTCACCTGATCCTGTAACATCGCCTGTCGGTAATGTGCAAGTGCTGCCATTTATCTGTAAATACAGAGTATTAGCTGTCGCTGCGTTTGTGATGCCCTTTGGCACACCACTCCTGATAGCAAGTATTATTGTAGCATTACCAGGCAATCCGGTAATAGTAAACGATGCAACTCCCGTTGCAGGGCTGATCTCTATTGATACCGGTGTTCCTGATGAGCTGTCATTTATAAATGCCCTGCCTGCCTCTTCTACCGGCGCAACTCCTAAAAATATAGGACAAGTGTATGCTTTGGCTTCGGGGAATATAACATCTCTGCCACCGCCTGTATTTATGTATTCGGCAAACAGCGAATAGTTTTGGCGCAGGTAGTTAATTAAACGCTGCTTATAAAACTCTGCTGTTTGTTTGTATTGGCTGCTTATAACTTCAAGGTCTGATCGTGACGGTGTATTGCTTTCATCTGACGTCTTTTGCAATACACCCTTACTAAAAAACTGAAATCCTAAAGCAATCGGTAACAGGCTCATGGTGTACCAAACCAAACAGTCTGTAACGTAATTATTAAGTAGCGTTGTTTCATTCGTATTAAGGTTACCGGCCTCAACTCCAGACTGCAGGCGCAGATATAAAGTGCTGCCCAATGCCGGTTGCAGGTACATATCCTGAGCCAGTTTTATCTGCGGCTTTAACTGCTTATCATCAATAGCATCGCTTACTCCAGTACGGTCTTTAAGCAACTGCCCTTTTATAAATATTGTATTGGCGCTCATTGTTTTTTTCTTATTACGGTTAATGCAAACCATTCGTGACGGCACTGCGGCGGCGTAGGGTTCCTGCTATCTGTCCACCACCCGCCAACCCTGTCCCAAACAGAATAACCTAACCTGGCACTAATTGTTTCAATATCCTGCCTGCTATACAACCTGTTCAATTGCATCATTTTTACGCAAAAAGGCCGGGACGGGTGATCTGTAGTATTACGCTCAGTAACGGGTACAATATCCCGCCAGTTATAGCTGTACCTTAAAAGTACATCAACCGTTGAAGGTTTATCACCTCCCACTCTTTGGTCTGTTGCTGCTCTTTCAGTGCCAGCATCTGTTACGGTTTCAGAAAGGATATTAGCCTCAACAAGCCCTGATATTATTTTGCTTACAACCGCAACATCCTGTTTTAAAACGGTTGCCAACACATCGGCTGTAACCTTACTGTCTTTTTTTATAAGGTTAAGCACATTAGCTTCAAGCTCATTCAACTGCTTGACATCTGCGAAGTATTCAGTTTCTTTAGCCGGTTTGCTGCTGACTATATCGTAAAGGTCAGCATTTTCTCCTACGGCGGAGAACTGCTCTACCAAAGCAAAGTCCTGCTCCTCCTGCGATGCGAATTGCTGATCATTACTATCAGCATCTAAAAACAGCCCGACCTCTTCATCACTTATGCCAAAAGAATTTTTTAGCATCATTGCCGCAGCCTCTCTTGTTATCTTACCTGACTTAAATTTCCTGACAACCCTCTCAAGTTGTTGAAACTGCCGGCCTGACATCTTGGATAGGTTTTCATTAACTGCCGCAATAGGCAACCCATCTGCACCGGTAGCAGGTACACCCGCTGCTGACTGTGTTCTTGCAGGAGGTAAAGCATAGTATTTTTGATCTGCCCCTAACTTATCTAAAAAGTATTCCCTCGGCATTACGTCCAATAACATATCGTCTTTAAGCGTAAAGCCCAAAGGCTCTACCGGCGTTATCTTAAAATCGCCTGTGATACCAGCCATCTTAAACAGGGCGTTAAAGGTTTCTTCGTGGGCCTGCTGCCTTTCGTTTATATAGGTGTTGTTGAATATCTCATAGGCATCCGTAAGTTCAGTACGGCCTCCCAATTGACCCTCAGTCTTAATGCCGAAAAGCATAGGTGAAGTAACCTGGTGACTGCTGAATATCTCCTGTTGTATGAGTAAGTTGATAGGATTAAAGTCCTCTTTCGTTAGCATGGTATTACCCAGGTCATTAATCGCTACCGGAGTTTCCCCTGGCTTACTAAATATCAGTACTATCCTGTCACCCTCGCTGCCGGAGAACTTCTTTTTAAGAGATTTTTCTACCTGCCCTTTTTGTTCCTCAACAGGATCTCCGTTAAAAAACTGGATGGACTTACCAGCAGCAAACCCGTCTTTAGCGTTACCCAAAATCCACCGGCTTACCTGGACATCACTTTCTATATAGTTAAGCCCCTGGTAGTAATTCGGCACAGGGTATGTATCCGCTTTTGGATTGTATTGTTTAACGAATAGTATGCAGGTAGGTTTGGTAGAGTCATAAACACCCGTAAACGCAGGGTATTCTCTCATCTTTTCTGCGTTATCTTTCCAGTCTGTTTTTACAAAGAATTTATTTTGCGCTTTGTTAGACCGTACTTTATAAAACTCAATGTGGTAAACGTCTGTTATTGCACCAGCCAGGTTAAAGATGATCTGCAAATAGTAACCACCGTAAAGCTCGTCATCTAAAATACAACGCTTTGCTATTTGGTTCCAACTCTCTTTTTTGTTAGCTGGTTTAGGTATATTGTCAAACCCTTTACCGAAAATATAGTTTACCTTGCCTTTAACAATTGCGCCATGCTTTGCACTCTCGGAGTAAAGTCCTAAAAGATATTCAGGGTAGTCATTGTCTTTTCCAAATTCAACATACCCCTTCGCTTTGTTTTCCTGGTATTTCGGCTGCTGCGCCTGGGCAAATTTAACCGTAACAATGTTAGCGTAAGAGCTGCCTGTATTTTCTTTATTATTGTCCATCGTAAACTGTGAATGCGTTAGATTGTCCTGAGTATTCTGTTGGCTCAAAATCCGTTGCCGCCCTTAAAAACATAAACCCCGTTTCTACCACCGTTCCCGTTAATGTCATATCGCTATTCGATGCCTTCTCTCTTACTGCGTACTCCCAAAAGCCGGTATCATAATTCGCAAAGTAAATATTCACAGCCAGCGAAAATTTATCGTACCTGCCAGTTGTGCTTACATTGGTTGCCATGATACTAACAACGTCAGCGGTGGTTCTATTCGTAAAGGTAAATAAAAAATACGGTGCTGTCAAGGTAGCGTTTTCAGTACCCGTAAAATAAACCGTTTCTGTATTTCCTTTCCTAAAGTTTAGCATATTAAAAAACCCCGTCTTGCAACGGACGGGGCTATCATTTATTTATTAACTACTCAATTATCCAGGTGTTTCAAGTGCCAGGCCAACGGCTGAGGCAACCACAAAGAAGTCCTCTGTTTCCGATCCGGTGAACTTCAGCACATACCCATTGGCATCTCCTGCCGCTGCGCCTGTCATGCCGGTAGATACGTCCATAAATAAGCCATACGCCTTACCGTACATCCTGTAAACGCCGTCCTTATCTTTGGTTACTACTATCAGCTTGTTCTTAGCCAGGGTGGTAATGATGTTCCTTGTTGTAGCATCCCTTTTATTAACAGGCATATCCACAGACTGCTCAAAGAATAAAGTGCCGTTCTCTGTTGAGGGCGTAGGATTAGATGAGGCTGTTGCAGTGGATTTTGTAGGGATATCGAATTTCCAAAAACGCTTACCTGTTGCTTTGGTTATCGCTGTGATAGTTCCACTGGCATCGGTTAGTGTCATGTTGGCGAACTCCCCGAAATACACGGCATCAATACCGCCTATACCGTCCCTGCAATCTATTGAGTATCCCGCTGATAATGCACAAGCCATTTTATTTTGTATTAAAAAGGGCGGCGTTTATTGCACCGCCCTTTATGAGTAATATTGTTTTTATTAGATCGAAGCTAACAGGCTAACAACCTCTGTTGTAAACGCTACGTTTACACCATACTTCCACTCAGCCCTGAACCTCACATCATTGTTATCCTCGCTGTACCATAAGCGGTAATTCTGCTCCTCACCTTCAAGGTCTAACGCCTCGGCGATGTTTGACAGTCTTGTACCGTACATATCACCGGTGCCGTCCAAACCATGTACCGCTTCCAAACGGATGCCAGTACCCGGTATCTTTAAACCGCCGTAGTTGCTGTCATCTTTGAAATCGTAATGGAATAGGTTAGCTGTAACACCTGCATCAACATACATATCATACACATCATATCCGCAGAATATGATAAGGTCAGTCATGCCCTTCAGAGCGGCTGGTATGGCATTTTTCATACCCTTAACAGCGGCTATAACATTTGATGGCGTAATGGTAGTGATAGGTGCGATACCTGTATAACCCGATACGTTTGCATTAACCGGTGACCCGGCTGCGATCAGTTTTTGCAACCCGTCAAACTTATTAAGGTTTGGCGCATAGCTGGATGTGTCACCCTGCCAGATAGCTGTTTCAAGGTTAGCGGCAATTTTAAGGTTCTTACGTTCCAGGTATGCTTTTTGGAAATCGGAGTTGCTGAAATCTTCGTAGGTGCTTCCGGCCTTTAACGCCTCCTGTAAGAAGTAGGCTTCCATGTCTTTCATACAAAGTTTTTCTTCAACTTTGATCTTACCAACGGTTATTGACCGCTGAGTGAAAGCTGTTGTACCGGACGGATCGAAGGTACACGACTGCGTACCAAAAACGGCATCCGTATCGAATATCGGTATTGCTACCACACTCTTAACATTAGGTAGTGTGATACCACCCTTTTTAATCATTTGCTGCGTTTTAGCAGAAAATACAGCGGCCTCCAATAGCGGCTTAACAAGCTGCTTTGTATATGCTGATAACGTACCTAATGAAAATGCCATCTTTTTGTGGTTTTAATATTTTAAAATAATCCGGGTGTAAAATCTGTTTCTTTCATTTCTTCTTTAAATTGACCCCTTACTGCCGGGTCTGGTAATGCTGCAGGCTTCTCTACCATTAACTTACCGAATTGCAGTAACTGCTCAATCATTGTTTTGTACTTGGCTAACTCTGTTTTGTATGCTTCAAATTGCAACTCATTAGCTGCAAACCTTTGTTCATAGGCTGTAAACTTAGCCTCGTATGATGTGAACTTTTCAGTAGCCGATGTTTCAAAACTGGCAAACTTAGTAGCCATATCCATTTCATGGGCGGCAGGCGGTGCGGCTGCACCTGGTGTAACTGCTGAGATAACGCCGTTATCTGCAACGGTTAACTTTGTACCGTCTGCTAATTCAAGATCACCGGGCAGTGACGGGTTTCCGTCAATCATAACAATACCACCAACTTCCAACTTATCAATAGATACTTTACCGCCGTCTTTAAGATCGTATTCTGTAACAACTGGTGCTGCTAACGGGGCTGCAACTGGTGTGGCTGGTGGCGTAGTTAGTTCTGTAAACAGAATCTTAACCTTTTCGATGATTTCTTTTGCGGTCATACTATACTATATAAAATTTTTAGAAATTATTATTTTACGCCGAAAATTCTTTTCAATTCAGCTAAAACCTGATCGTCTTCGCTTTGCGGCTCAACATAGTTAAACAGGCCCTCAACGCTAAATCCCTTTACCTTGCCGTCTTTTATTGCTGCCCAAACATTCTCATTTTCCACATAAAAAGAACCAAACCAACTGCCATCCGGCAAGTCTGTAAAAGCAGCCATAGGCTTAACTCCTCTCTGTGTGTTGGATATAAAACTTTCAAACATGGTAAGCCCGTCAACCTGCATTGCCTCATCGTGCATCAGGTTAACGTTTTTTTGGTAGCCCTGTTTTGAAAACTTGATAGCTATTGCCCTTATTGTATCGGCAGAAAATTTTACATAATGCTCACCAAATTTGCCGCTATTGCGATAAATAAGTTGATCAGGCACCATTAGCGGCCCTGTGATAATGTGCTGATCTTCGCTAACAACCTCGAATTTTACGGCATCTTTGAACGCTATAAAATCCCGTTTAATAGCAGGTGTATCTACTAAGGCGATAAAAGAAACTTCAGCATCATCCTTTATCTCTGCGTTGATCTGTAATTCGTAAATAGGGAAATCCATACTATACTATATAATTTTTACAGAAATTATTAATTGATACGGGCGGCACGGTTTAAACGGGTTATCCTTTCCTGGTTATTGGTAACGTCATGTTCAAGTACATAAGCCCTGTTAGCAGCGTTTCCTATGGCATTTAGTGACCCCGCATTTAGCTGAGTAGTTTGAGCCCTCGGCACAACGGGAGCCTGAAACGGCGGAACGGTAGGCCCACCACCTCCGCCCTGCCCCGGTATCTGCACAGCCTTCATTTTCGCTATTGATGCTGCGCCTGATGCTACAACCCCTGCTGCGGCTACTATACCCAAGGCAATCCCCCAGGGGCCAGGTATAGCTGTTATCATACCCATATACGCACTGATACCGCCTTGTATTGTTTTGATAACAGATCCAGCTATTGCCAGTGCCCGGCCCGCTGCTGTTTCCCTGCCAACTAAATCGGCAAAGCCATCCAATGCCCCTGCGATAGCATTCAATCCCGTTTGTACCTGCTGGTATTCTATCTCCTGTATTTTTTTCTTAGCTGCCGCCTCCTGCTCCTTTATTGATATAATTTCGTTTGACCAACGCTTCATTATAACAGCCCTTTCGCTTTCCCTGAGATCAAGGTTAGACAACTCAATTTCATAATCCGCATTGATCTTTGCTATCTTATTATCAATACTGTCAGGGTCATTTAAAAGATTGAGCTCAGCTATCTCTTGTTTTGTTTGGAGCATTAAGTCATTGGCTTCTATCATTGCCAATCTTTCCTTTTCTGCACTATCCAATTCCTGAGCTGCTAAGTCCTCCTGTAATTGGTTGTTGTCTGCCAGTTCATTTGCAGCAGCTTCATTTCTTAGTTTTTCAAGTTCTACCTCTTCCTGTTTTTTCTTTTCTACTTTAGGAGAAACTGAAGTCTTAGTACCGCCGCCATTAGGATCGCCGCCCAAACCTTCAAGTTCTTTGTTAGCGGCTAATATAGTATCAATTAAAAACTGGTTTTTCTCTCTGTACTCAGCAGCCTGATTAACCAACCCCTCTTTTAGTTTATCAATAACGCCCTGTGATAAATTATTTGCCACTTTGCCACTAAGCAAGTCCTGTAAAGCCTGTTCCGATTTTAACGCCTTTGCCTCGTTCTCTGTCATCAAAGAAGTAGCAGCCTGCACTTTAGCTTTAACCGCCAATGCCTGCGATAGTTTAAGGTAAGCTGCCGACAACCCGTCCGCAAATTCCTTTTCAGTTTTTAGGTTGCCAAAATAAGCGGGGTAGTCTTTTTGCAGCTTATCCTGTATCTCTTTTTTCTTGCCTACGCTTGTGCCGAGTGCCTGGTATTCTGTAACGAGTAGCTTAACTTTTATCTGCTCCTCTACTGCGTTGTCAATCGCCTTATCGTTAATGCTGTTGAGTTGCTTTTGTTCTGAACTAACCCCGCTAATCGCCTCCTCTATTTCTTTGAAATTGGCTACAACATATCCAAGCGCAATAGCCAACGCACCTATACCACTGGCTATGATGGCACCTTTTAAAGATGAGAACGCCTTAACAACGGCCCCGCCTATTTCAGCACTGAGTAATTTAAAACTATCCAAAGCACCTTTAATCCCTGAGATACCTTGCTGCAGGGCCATTGCTGACTGAACTTTTAACAATGTTTTTTGTACCTCGTCACTCTCCCCGCCGAATAAACCCATTGCGCCTGTTAAAGCGGAAAATCCGGCAGTAGCACCTTGCAATGCTCCTGACAACGCAACAAACTTTTTATCGGGATTGAACGTATCTGCCAGGGCTTTGGCATCGCCTATACGATCTTTGAGTTGTGCTACTTTCATAGCGGCATCCGCAGCTTGTTTAGATGTAACTCCAAACTTATCCGCCATATTGATAACGTCTTGCTGCGCCTCTTTCAACTGCTTTCGGAAACTACCTACGCTTTGCCCGGCCTGATCTAAGCCGTCAACTTTAACCTCTGCCGCTATTACTGTTTTCATTATAAAAAAGTTATAAATATGTTTGATAAATTACTCTCAATAATTCACACTTGGTTGTTTCATTGCTGTTAGGCGTGTAGTCCAAAACTTTGTTTAACCGGTACAACCCACCGTCAATGTATTTGTACTTAGCAAATGATAGGTTATGAATATCAGCATCATTTAGTTTAACAAAGCACTTCAACATTCGGCTATCTTTATCAGTGATCTCTGCCATGTACGCAGAGTAGTAAACATTAAACTGATTAACCGTAATGTCACCGCTGACAAGTACAAAAAACAGTTCCCTCGGCACTCCGAAATTAAGATCGTTACTCGGCGCATCAGGGTCGTTAAGGTGCCCGGCGTAACCATAGGTTGTGTAAGACCCAAGCGTTGTTGTGTCTGTTACATTTCGGATATTCCAACTTGTAAGCCCGGTCATTTTCTTAGCCAGTAAAATACGGATAACGCTATCCACATTCTCCTCTGTTGTTGTCGGCGGGTTACCGGTCTGTTTGAATATTGTTGAGTAAACCTTCTCCTCCCCACCGTAACCAACAATCGGGGTGCCTGCAAATATCAATTCCATCGTCTGCGTTTCTTTTGCGAAATCGTACACCGTATCATGCGTACGGCATCCGTACCCCTCATTATATCTTTTTCTGTACAGCTCATTGTAGTAGTCATTATCTTGCCTCCAATTAAATTCGTAATACCTGGCATTCAATTCGCTCATGGGTTCCAACTCCATCGGACGGCCTCTGTCTATCTTATCGCTCCAGTCCTCTACCTCGCCAGTATAGTAATCAGGGAACGGCTTTATAACTAAATGCTTTTCGTCAAAGTTATCCTCATCAACAAAAAGGTTAAACAGTTTCATTATAGAAACAAAGAAATCCTTTTGCAGTATGTTTAACGGTATGCAGGTATTAAGCGTTACAGGGTCACCTTCTGATATGGGTATGGTTATCGGAGGGACAGATGTAATATGGACTAATCCATATGAAGTAGCTACAAAAGATAGGTATGTAGGATAGTTAAGCAACTCAAAGTAATCACCGTTAACTAAACTTAATGTAACCACCCCCGATATATTATACACTCCCTGATACGCATGGTTTCCTGACGTAGTAGTGCCGTTCTTCAACACTTGAAAAATACCATGTCCTTCCTCAAGGGAGTTGTGTATTATCGCTACTGCACAATTACCTATAAGATTATAATCTATTTCTATTGTTATCGGCTGCGTACCTGTATAAGTAAACCGACTTTTAGTATTGCTGTCTGTTAAGCCAGTACCGGTCAATACGTCAAAATGAAGTATCCTTGCACTTGCCGGAGACGCGAAGTTGTTTTTAAGTGTATTAATTTCCATCGTCAAAAGATTAGGAACGTATGCCGTCATAACTTTTTGGTTATGCGGAATGACTAACCTTTTAAACCTATCAGTAGAAAACAAGTCACACTCATAGGTATAACCTGCACTTTCAAATATCTTGTCAATATATTCTTTAGCAAAAAGGGCCGGTCTGAAAGTATTTATCTTCCAGTCATGTTTAGAGTTTAACCCGTAGTTTCCGTAATCCATTAGAGGATAGTAATACCCGTACCCATCTCCTGCGTGATCCCATGACGCTGAAATATTGGCGGCATTGTATGTATGATCGTAAGCGCTAAAATCTAAGTCCTCGATCTTATTAGCAGCCAGTTTCATAGCAAACCCACCCAGTTCACCAACAACACTACACTCGTACTCAATATCTGCACCGTCACGGATAATTTTCAGCAACCTGAACACGCCCTTAATTACCCTCATACCGTCAGCATCAACTCTGCACTTTGCAGCTTTTGCAGCATTAAAGTTGTACTCAACATTAGGGTTAAGGTCATTTGTAAAATTGCTGTTATTCAGATCAAAGATGTTACCCAAAAGATTATTATTATTAGCCGTTCCAGGTAATACAATTGTCTTAGTGAACGCTGTTGACTTGCTATCAAGATTGCGTATATCGTCAATGGCATACGTTATCTTTTGTGATAAGTCTTTTGAAATATCCAACTCCTTATTTTCAATAAACATTCTTATCATCGTAGATGCGTCATTCGTGATGAGTTAAATTCAAATTCTAACTCCAAACTCTTTAACCTGTCATTGACATACTTACGGTAATCGTAGTTTGTATTTTTAATTGATACAGGATAGTTATAGCCGTCATACTCTAAAAGTATCTGTGGAGATGCAACTAACTCAGCAAGCCATTCATACTCTGCATCTGTTAAAGCATCGCTGGTTAATTTGATATTCCAATCCTGTTGTATTGAGTGGTTTATTTTCCCCTCATAGTATCTTTGCGCCCCGCTGGTTGATTTTATATAATCAACTGAGTTCCCATTGAAAGTATAATCCCTTTTCTCAAATCCTTTCCGCTTAACATCTAAATTTAATTTGCTTACCAAGTCAAACCTATGAGTGTCCCACATTCCCCACCTGTTTAAAAAGTGAACTGGGTAAGATGTGTATTTAGGGTTGCACTTGACATAGATCCGCATCTTCTGCCCTGTAAGTGAATTAAACCACACATCGTAATACTTTACATCGTCATCAATCGTTAAGCCTAATTCCTCAAATATGGATGCGACAGATAAGTTCATTTGAGCAAATCCCCAGGGGCCGGTACTAACTATTGACCCGTCCGTCTGCCCTAAAGTTTGGTTTGAATGATTGAACGGCTCAACATGAATAACCGTGTCTTTATTAGAATTAAAAAAGAACCCTGCAAATAGATTTTCTGTCAAACTAATGCCGGCTATCAATGGTCTATTTGTTACCCATTTATCTGCACGGGAACTGAGGTCTAATACCCTCCGTCTGAATAATGGCGGCGCAAAGTTCCACCCGCTAACCTCACCGCTTGCCATAGCGGTTGTGGTAATCCCGCTTACCTCTTCCCCTATATTTAATAAGTACGCTATTCCAATCTCCCCATTAAGATCGGGAAGCGCCGCATACATTGTGCTATTAACTGGCTCAAACCAATCATACACCATTGAGTTCCTTACAATAGGCCCGGCGTTAAAATAACCCTTGCCGGTTGTAGGGTCAGGGAATTGCTTAACCCGTATCTTCTGTACACCGCCCACCCATACATCAAACACGAACTTAAAATCCACTGTGCCGCTGTTGTCAGATGATACCGTATGCCACATGGCATCCTGAACGGATGACCAGTTATCCGGCGCAGCATTAATTGTTATTGCCATTCCTGTTTAGTTTCTCAAGTGAAAAAATTATATCCCTGCCTAAAGCCTCACTCATATCTACCTGGAAGTCTTTAAATGTTTCTGCCAATGCCAGGTTAAAGTAGTTGGTTGTCTTTATGCCGTATGCTTTTATCAGGTATATCAATGTGTTTGTTTCAATGTCAATTAACTCAAGATGTTTTTTTTCTCTGCCTATTCCCAAAGCCTTATCTTTTGTTTTGCGTACCGTTGCGATCTTTGCGTGACCACGCTGTATGTACTCTTTTATGTTACGCCTACCATCAGCACTCATGCCGAATGTTTTAAACTGGTATGGACTTGCAGGCGCATTTTTACTACTGCGTACACCTTTAACACCTTCATTCGGATAATCGAAATAATCAGGCATAATTAACTGCAACTTATTGCCATCAACTATTCTGAATGTAGCCTCACTTAGCAGCTTACCTGTATCAACAACATTCTTTGCATTGGCATACTTGCCGAGGTTCAGCATAAATTTTTTACCGTACTCGGCAAACATAGCTTCAGTTTCAGATAACTCTACCTCATCTCCTTTATCTTCGCCAAACTTGCCGAGGCCGCTTAAATTTTTCTTTTGTGCTTGTGCTATACTTATCGGCATCAGTTTAAACTAAATGGTGAGATACAAAAATAAACGTGCTTAACAATACCGGACGGCACAGTCATAATATCAATTACTTTAACAGGCAGTACCGTAATCATAGCCTCGTCTTTAGTTATCATCTTAACGGTACTTTGCTGCTTGTTGTCTGTATTGTTCCGCATCGTGGGCATCTTTAAATTTTATGTACAATAGATCATTTAAGAATTGGATAACGCCTAACTTCCAAACCTGTTCAACAGGTATGGCTTCAAACTCTGCGACCATTTTGGCGTTGTAAAGCCATCCAAAAGAAGTGACAAACTTTTCAATTGCTCCTCCGCTTCCTCTATCCTCACCCCCTTCCTCACTAACTCCTTCACCAAATAGGGCCGGATAGCGTTCATGGATACCCCGTAAAGAGTGTAAAAAAAAACCGCTGCATGATACGCAGCCTCGAAGTTTAGCGATTCCATGTCGGTTGCTATATCCTCATGCAACCGTTCATAAGGTACAAAGCCACGCATGGTTAACCGTACCGGCTCGGCTATTGATGCCATGATCTTATGCAGGTTGGGTATTACATCAGCGCCAAAGGCTGCTACCTCTACAAACCTGCCTGCGTTCACCGGCTGCCTGTCAACCCTGTAGTGTAGTTTATACCATCGCCCTTTAATAAACACGATGCTTTTTGGTTTGCCCTTCATATAATCTTTGTGCAGTAGTTCAAACTGTTTATTGATCTTAGCACATAGTTTATTGAACTTCGGCATAGGCATAAGTTCTACCTGCTCAGGGGTTAGCCCGGTAACGGCCCCGGCCATCTTGATAGACTTATCGAGGTCGTGATCTTTGGACTGAGTAATGAAGTAAAGTTGCTGAAATTGTAGTATAGTCATACTATACTATATAAAAAAAAGAGAAGTTATGACGGGGCTACACAATATTGTAAACGCCGAGCCCTTTGTGTTCAATACGGCATTTATTGCAAAGTGCCAGGGCGTTGACGCAATCGTCATGGAAACCGGTAGGAGCTGAGTATTTAACACCATTAGGGGTGAACACATATTCAAATATATCCAGTTCATCCTTTACCGGCCCCTGGGGGTAGCCTATTTCGCCTTTGTGGATTGCGGCAGCCAGCCCCTCCATTAGTTTTTGCTTACTCTGTGAGGTATATTTTACGCCATACATTGAATAAAAGTGACGCTGCAAATCCTCAACAATAGGATCGCCAACGCCGGTACTGTCAATTTCAATCGGTTTATCTTTTTGAATGATGCCAATAATCGCCTCCCTTGTTTGCATCCAGTCTTTTTGAAATCTATGTACTTCTGTAACATCACCCTGTTTATCCATGCCGATAATGACAGTCCAATCCACAGACTTAGCAAGGTCAACACCGTAAAATTCAGTAGGCTCTTTTGACATCGGCTTAACGCATTTATTTATATGGTCACTGCCAAAAGGGTTAGCAGCATTCTCCATCGGATTAGCCATATACTCCTGCTCAAATACAGCAGTGGGTAGCTGCGCTTTTGCTGAGTCTATTTCGTTACGGTCAATGTACGGGTTATCGTATGTGGTGAATTTAAAAGACTCCCAATCTGGCTCATTATTTTTAATGAATAAAGAGTAAAAGAAGTTTTTGCCTTTCGGCGTTGAGAGGAATATCGCCTTGCCTTTATAGTCGGTTAGTGTGGGCCGGATAGAGTTTTGCCAACCATCCTGCAGGTTTGCGATGTAGGATGCTTCGTCAATGATAACAAGGTGAAATTTTAACCCACGCATTGCGTCAAGGTTCTCACCTGTAAAAAACCTGATAGTGCCTCCTGTTATAAATTTTATAACCAGGTCAGCTTCATTCTTACTGTAAATTTCCTGCGGTAGTATCTTAATGATTTCCTGAAAAAATATCTTACCTAACTGAAATGTGGGGGTAATGTAGGCAACTTGCTTTTTAGAAATGCCGTGTTCTATGCTTATATCCTGGCTGATAAGGGACTTACCAAAACGCCGGCCACACATCATAACCCTAAACCGGGCGGGGCTGTTTAATACTTTCTGCTGTGCCGGGTGTGGCTTATTAAGTTTAACCTCAACTCTCATGCTTAATTACGATCTCTGAAACCTCATGCTTATTCTCCGTCTTCTCTACCAGTGCATTTAACCTCGCTACAATACCACTATGATAAATCATTGCAGCGCCGCCCTCAATCTGATCCTGCCTGATAACCTTTTTTATACGGGAACATACTGATATGAAATCCTTATATGCGCCACCATTGTTTGAGAAGTAATCTCCCAAATCTTGTATAACCTTAATATCAGCGCAATAATTCTCAAACCCCTCTATTGTTAGTGGTATCTCTTTTAACCTGGTCACTTCTTTACCTGCACCGCCTACCCAATCCTTTACCTGTTTAGGATTAGCTTTAGCATACTCCTTGTATTTAAGGAATAGGTCCCACATCTTATCGGGGGTCAGATACTTATTATTGCCTTTACTACTACCCATGATGTTGTGTATCTATTAAATCGGGCCTTATTGGTTTAGGCGCACCGGGGCCATGTTGTACCGGTGATTCTTTTGTGCAGCTTACCATTGCGAAAACGATAAGTAATGCTATGATTATTTTTTTCATACTATGTTATAAACCCAATTCATTTCGGTATGTCCGTTGCCGTGAAAGAATACAGGTTGGGTATGTGTTGCCGCATTGGTAAATCGCTTGCCTGTTTCGCCAAGTATTATTTTACCGTTGCTTGGGTTCCTGCCTACTTCACCTATCATGTTACTTACATACCACTCATCCAAATTACTGAACGCAATACTCTGAAATACCTCGCAGTTGCTGTCCAGTTTTATATCCTGCTGATTTCTAAGGTACGCTTCCATGAGCCATACCTGATCGTGTGAGTGCTGCGACAACCCCTCCTTTTCACAAAGGTATTTAAAATATTCAATCTCGCAAATCCAGCCACCTCCATTAACAAAGCGCCATGCAGATTCGCAGTACGGGTAATCGGCAGCACGTTCAGGGTGAGGGTAGCAGTTCTTTTCGGCACTAATCAACATCTTGCAATCAAACCCCGTAAACTTATTTACAACCTCGTTAAGCCCGCCCAGCGCAACCGTATCAAACGCATCTGTGTATAAGATATGTGTTGCATCGCCCGTATATTCATTAGCCCATTTACGGACAACTCCTAACTGTGTACCGAATGTAAACGGGTGTACTATACATTCGTAGTCATAGCCAAACTTCTGCAGGCTGGCTTCAAGTTTATGCCACCCCTGGTTATCTTTATTATCGCAGGTTGTTATTACGAGGAGTTTCATATTGTGCAGTATATTGATCCGTTATATTCGATAAGTTGAACAAGATAGCCCGCTTCTGTAAACCTTGCAGCCATATCCCGCTGCGCCTCGGAGGTGCGTGGGTGTAGTTCAACAAAGAACGCTTTAATTATACCGGCAACTTCTTTTATACGTTCAACAGTAATCGCCTGCCATTCGCTGCCCTCAATGTCTACCTTACAGAAATCAACTTCGGTTAAGTTGTATTTGTTACACAAGTCAAGCAAGGTTATACAATCAACCTCAATACCTCCGTCTTGTCTTATGGTATTCATGGTTGTATTAACCGGCTCAAGATGAAATTTAGTTTTGCCGGTGTAGGAGTTAAGGGCCGCTAAGCAATGGTCTACCTTTGATGTGTTAAGCAGTTCAATCTGTATCTGCATATGTGCGGGTGTAGGCTCCACGCAAACCATATATTTTGCGTACGGTAAAACGTGCAGCGCAAACAGGCCCACATTAGCGCCAATATCTAAAATAGTAGAGCCTGGTTTAATGTACTTACTATACGGTAAATCTTCCCACTCTGCAATAATAAATTTAGTGTAGTTGGTATCTTCTGCGAAGTGAGCTTTAGCGGCATCGCTTACAATATTCAACTCTATATCCTGCCCGTTTATTAGTTTCATAATAGCTGTTTATAAAGTTGCTTAATATGCTCCTCTCCGCTTAATGTGTCTGTACCATACGGCATACCGTTGTTTAATGCGATCATATCAATTCTGTCCTTCCATTCGATAATCAACTCCTCTGCCTGCATTGCGCAATCAAAACACGGATCCTCAATATAATTGATCTTTGGCAAAGCTACAATCTTTCCCTCTCTTATGTCGAATATCCAGCGGTGGTGAATGTAGCCCCTGAAACTTCCTGAGAACCTGGACAATTCCCGGTACTTAGACGGCTCAACAATTATACCGGCATTGGCGATCTGCTCAATCATGCGGGCGGCGTACACCGGGTTATTAATATCCTCCAGTGTGTGCGTACAAATTGCGTAATCCCATTTACCATACTTTGCAACATGACGCTTTATTCTGTCCCATATTTCGGGCTCATCAATATTACCAATAAACTTGTATGTTGCATCAGCTTGTGGTTCCCGTATATCCACAACAGCGTCAAGGAACCCATGAGCGAATGAGTTAGCCCCGCCAATATCTATAACTTTGCCGAGTGTTGCCGGATCGGGCCGCCATCCATCGGAGGTGTAACGGTATGTTATCATCGTTTTAAATTTAAGTATGTGGGCCTGCGCTGATCAATTATTTTGTGCAGGTCAAAACTATCGTCTGAAAGATACACAATATTCGGCAACTGTTTTATTATCACATCGTCTGTAGCATCATGCGAAAACCCATCATGCTCATAATCTTTACCCCTACCACTACCTACCATTATAACCGGTATTGATTCATGGCTTATGTAATTGCGTATCGTTTCAAACGGCCTGAATAAAAGAAACGGTGTGATGCTGTAAACAATCGCCGTCTTCCCTTGTAGTGTTAATCCTACAGCTATGCCCATCATTGTTTGCTCTGCTGCGCCTGGGTTAATAAACCTGGCGGGGAAGTCATGCCGTATCTCATCAAATATACCATAGCCAAGATCACCAGTAATAAGATAGATATTATCATTGAGGCTCATCTCTGCGTGTAGTTGTATGGCAAATTCTTTTCTCATGTATAAGATGTTTTTACACCATACGCAAGCTCTGCTTTAACGTAGTGTGCGGATTGCCCGCATAGCCCGTAATCATCAACAGACGTTTGAACGATATTTATAAACGGCATTATTGAACGTATGCGATTAATAAAATCGGGGTAAATAAAATCGTATGCTCCCCAGGAATTATAATTGAGATATATTTTTAAGTTGGTAACGCTGTATTTGTGCATTGTGTTGGCAACCTCCCACAGCGTTCCTTCGTGCGCTTCGCCATCACTTATCAGACAATACACATTCTTTGACCTATCTGCCATCGCCATTCCTAAGGCTATCGGCAACCCTTGCCCCAATGAACCGGTAGAACAATGTATCATGTGGCGATCTGAACGGTTTGGGTGCGTGCCATGCTCAAGGTATAGTTTATCCGCATCATAACGGTAATACTTTTCAAGTACGCAGTATAAAGCAAGTCCGGCGTGACCGCAGGAAAGTATAAAGGGCTCGGTTATTTTTTTCGTTTCATAAATCTTATCAATAATATCAACAGCGGTAAGGCAGCTACCCAAATGAGATAGCCCATACTTCTTACTGATCTGTATGATTCTATTGTGTAATGCGGTCATGCGTTAATTTTAATCCTTCATAAAGCGGCCTGCACTTAACAGGTACGGCGCAACGCCAGTCGTATGTATCATAAGATCGTAACCCTGGCTTTGGTTTGTAACTAAGTATTTTACCTGATATTCTCTCCAGTAATCTTACTACCTGTAAATTCGTGGTCTGTACACCACTACCAATATCTGTTGCCCCATTAAACATAGCATTGATAAAATCATCAACATATATCCAATCGTGAACCGCATCGCACAGATTCATTACTTCGCCTGATTGCAAACAACGGATAACGGTAGGTATAAACCTGTGACTTGCTTCGCCTTCGCCATAAACAGAATACGGCCTTACGTTAACCATACGTTTATCATTACACGCATTAACCAACGCCTCGCCAATAAGTTTAGATGCGGAGTAAACAGTTTGCTTTGGAAGTGTAACGGATGATGTTGATATATTGTACAGTTTAGTAAAGTCGCACCGCTTAACAAACTCCAACATCTCCTGCAAGCAAAGTATATTAGCTTCAAGTGTTTTAGCTATATCAGTCTGATCGTAATGGTTGCCGTAAGCTGCCAGGTTAATGATAATATCAGCATGGCGTAATTGGTAAGCATCCATTTCTCTGCCCGCCTTAAATACAACATTGCCTGGCGCTGCTAAATGCCTGCACATTGCAGTACCTATAAAACCTGATGCACCGGTGATGTAGTAGTTCATTCGCTAAACGGATTATAGTAGTAAGATAATTCTCCACTCTTATATCTCTGCACATCGTCATTATACTTTTGCATATCAACCCCCGCTGATTGCTCTTTCCATTTTTGGTAATCAGTTCCGCCGGGGTCTATATGGTCTATTTCGATATGTGGCAGAAACACATTACGGAAGCCGGCAAGCTGGCTTCGAAGGCTCATAAAGCAATCATCAAAACCATACAGCCCCGGTTGTTTTAAGTAGCCTACTTTATCGAGTAAAGCGGATGAATGAAGTACACAGGTACCCATGATATGGTTAGCCTGCTCCACTATTACCCAGCGCTGCCCCACCTGGTGTGGTAGCATAACCAACTCTGAATGATACCAGTCGTTACTATCTCTGAAAGGAGATTCAATACAATCCTTTCTTTTTAACCCTACCTGGCCTATGGATGGATCTCTTTGTATAACCTCCTCAAGCTGATCTGCCCAGCCTTCCGAATAAATAACCACATCATTATCTATCTTGATACAATGCTCACCAGGCATCCGATGCTCCCACGCTAAATTAAGCGCCTCTGCTGTGCCTATATTCTTTGGTAGCGTTATAACCTTGCCACACTTTTCAATACCTTTCTTTGTGGCATCGCAAGAGTTGTTATCAACTATAATCAGTCGGTGTTTTGTGAAGTCAACAGTAGCGTAAAGCGATTCAATAGTACGCTTTGTAAAAGCGGTTCTGCCGTTCTCTACTGTATCATGTACAGCCATGCTAATTAGCGCCATTGGTTTTTGTTTTTAAGTATTCGTCATGTACCCTGTAAATGCGTGTTAAGAACTCAGCCACGCACGCAGGGCAACTACTGTTATAACTGTAATACGGGTCGTGTAGTTCTCTGTAAGCTGATAACAATTCACTCTGCACAGTGCCATGAAAATCTACCATCTCAGCATTGCGATTAAAGAAATCAAGGTAATGCCGGTGTTTCGCAAAGGTTTGGATGTGTTGCTGTATTGCCGACAAGGTTTCTAAATGCTGCTGCTCTTTGTTTGTTGATTTCAATGAGATCGTACTTTGATTTTGCCCACTCATAAAGTTTATTGCCGTAGTCTTCCCTGGATTGTGGGTTTAAAATTAAATAATTCAAATGAGAAAACCAATCTTTTTGTGAGTTAACCCAAAACACAGGGGCATCTTTATCTAAGTTATACGGCGCAACATTGGAAACAATGCAGGGTATTCGCTTTGTAGCAGCCTCTAATATTTTAAGGTTTGATTTACAGGCGTGCCACTCACTATCCTCTAAAGGTATAACCATAATATCCGCATTCTCATACATCTGCATATAGTCGGTTGGCCCGGTTGCGTGTAACTTAGCATACGGTAATGTACCTCCGGCTGTGTATGACATAAACATCCTATCCCATATCTGCTGCGTATGGCAAGCTGCATAGTATTGATTAGCGCAAATCTCTTTTTTATCGTATTGCTCTTTAGCTTCTTCAGCAGAGAAGTACCCTCCAATAACCATCTGTATCTTATCTGCGTGTACTGCTAATCGTTTTATAGGGTTGCTGAGTATCTTTATATCGTGCTCATGTGTAACAGTACCAGCCCAAAATATTCTAACTCTTTCAGACGGTCTGCGATCATCTGTGAACTGGTTACGCCCAAATGGTATAGCGTTTGGGAATGCATGGACGTTACTATTCAGTGGCCTTACTTTATCTGCCAGTATCTCATTGGTTACGGTGACCATATCAGCCTCCCTGATATTCCTTTCGATCTGCACGGCTATCTTTTCGTATTGAAAATGGTTAATATGGTTAGCCGGCAACTTCCAATAATCATCAATATCCATTACAACTTTAGCGTTCATTATATCCTTAAACTGAATGTTATCTGCATCGTACGGGTGAACACGATTAAATAAAATAATATCCCACCCCTCCATCTTTTCTTTTGTCAGCATATTTGTAACGTAACCCTTAATGCCATCCATAAAACCCATAGGTAGTATCACCCGGTGGTATTCACAACCACTATCAAGTCTTTTGCGTATGCCAAGTATATTCATTTACTGAGTTTAGTTCCAAGTAAACCTGCGCCGAATACTATTGCAAAGAAGTTTGAGTATTCGTATGGTAGAAAGTAAAACACTACAGCTAACCATACCGATAAGCATTGCGTACAATCAAATGGTTTAACCCTTGTAGCAGGCAATATCTTTAACCACATCTTTAGCTGCGGCATAACATTCTTTACAAAAAATAAAGCTGTAAAGTACGCCGCTAAAACTATTACAATTGCTGATATCATTACGAATGATTGATTATTAAGGATGGTAGGTAACTACGAATGAGTGATCATTGTTTCAATATTTGTTTAAGCTCGGCCTGCACCTTCAATACCACGTTCCTGGTATGGTTATAAGGGATCCCGAAATACTTAGCAACAGATAAGCAACTGCCGAGTTCAATGTACTTGTTAAAGATTCGGGCTTCGTGATCTTCGTGCTTTGTCGCATTCTTACCATTAAGGGCGTTTTGCGCCATATATGCGAAGGATAGTGGGATGCAGGACCCGGATGTTTGCAACCTCAAATACTCAACAGCCTGTACAATATCTGACTTCCTGAACTTTTTATAGAACCCTGAATTTTTAGAGGTAGCCATAATCCAACACACTCTCATCGAGTACCTCAGCAGATTATCTTTTGCGAATAGAGCCGCTATTTTGTCACATGGCTGCTCCAGTAGGCTAAGGGCTATTTCCTGCTTCAGATCGTCCTGAATTGATTGAGGTTTAATTTTAGCGATAAGGGAGGATATAGCAGGGTGTGTGTAAATTTCAGCAACCATATCTTTGCAATCTGCCATACCCCAAAACTACAACATTTTTTGATACTGCCAAATGGGGGAGTAGAACACTTACCAGGCATTTACACCGTTTGCAAACCGTTTACACCGACTCAAACTCAATACCAGTAAGGATATACACCATTTACACCGTAAACTGCGGGTAACTCTTACCCCTTTCTTCTTTTTTTATAGAGAGATATTAAATATATATCTATAGAAATGCACTGTAAACGGTGTAAAT
>OFQZ01000146.1_pt1 | contig 28239 bp, 40 predicted proteins | sample 1543011 | NCBI WGS metagenome assembly OFQZ01 (sample SAMN07774216, study PRJEB24372) | wastewater metagenome | isolation source: Exp Tend NO 0WW | collected 2016-02 | reverse complement strand
TGTAAGGGCGTCATTGCCGACAAGGGCCGCTACGTGGCGATCCTGGAACCCGTCAAGCAGGACGGCACGCTCGCCGATCCGGAGTCTGACCCGGCGTACTACATCGACGAGCTGGCGCTGATCGAAGGTGCGCAGGTCAAGGCGGAACTGGAGGCGGGCAAGTGAGCGACATCGAATGGACCGACGCGACGTGGAACCCTGTGGTCGGGTGCTCGCCGGTCTCGCCGGGGTGCCTCAACTGCTACGCGGCGACCATGGCGCGGCGGCTCGAAGCGATGGGGAGGCCGGAGTACCAGACGCGGCTTCTCGATGAGCGTGGGAACGAGCACCGCGGCGCTGTGCCAGACGAGATCAAAGCGAAGTGCCGAAACGTCCGCATCGCCGAGGTCCGTGGAGGCCGGGCGGTGTTCACTGGCGACGTGCGCACTGTGGAGAGTCGGCTCACCGATCCGCTCCACTGGCGGAAGCCTCGGCGGGTGTTCGTGAACTCGATGAGCGATCTCTTTCACGAGGCGGTGCCGTTCGAGTTCATCGATCGCGTCTTTGCGGTGATGGCACTCTGCCCGCAGCACACGTTTCAGATTTTGACGAAGCGGCCGGAGCGGATGGCGGAGTACACCAGAGACTACAAGGTCGCGGCTCGCCTTTGGGACGTGTTGATTGACCACAACGAAGATTGGGGCCGAGCACTGGGTCGCACCGCAGACACGAGGAATATTGACCATCAATCGGTCGTGTGGCCACTTCCCAACGTCTGGCTCGGCACGAGTGTTGAGAATCAACCGCGTGCAAAGCGGGTGTGGGATCTCTTCAAATGCCCGGCGGCGATTCGGTTCGTGAGTGTCGAGCCAATGGTTGGTCCGGTTGACCTGGACGCCGTAGAAGCGTTGTACAAGTTCTGGCGACGCGGTGCATCCATAGGGGTCTACCTCGACTGGGTGATTGTCGGCGGTGAGAGCGGCCCGAAGTCGCGGCCGTGCGATGTCAAGTGGATTCGTTCGATCGTGCGGCAGTGCAAGGAGGCTGGCGTGCCGTGCTTCGTGAAGCAGCTTGGGAAGCGACCAAGTGGATGGTGCGATCAGTGCGGAAAGCACCTCATCTCCAACGCATGCGGCCCTACGCATGCGGTGATGCTCGCTGAATTGGCGCGTGTGCGAGACGCAAAGGGCGGCGACCCGTCGGAGTGGCCCGAGGACCTGCGGGTGCGGGAGACGCCATGAAGCTGATGGACCACCAAGTACGCTTTGTCCAGATCGTGCGGGCGCTGCCGCGGTTCCTGTGGGCGGCGGAGCCCGGCTGCGGCAAGACGATCGGCGCGCTCGCGGCCTGCGCCGACAACCCCATGAAGACCGTGGTGCTTGCGCCCAAGTCGATCCTCGAATCGGCATGGGGGCGCGACGCGCAGCACTTCCGGGGCATGAAGGTGACGATCCTGAGCGCCAGCGATTCGCCCGCGCAGCGGCTCCGCACGATTCAATCCGAGTGGGACATCCTCATAACCAACTACGACCAGTTCAAACGGTACGCGAAAGACTTGCTCGTGGTCGGCACGCGCCGCCTGATCGTGGATGAGAGCAGCAAGATCCGCAACTCAGAAGCCAAGATCACGCAGGCGTGCATCGCGTTCGCCGACCGCATGGAGAGCGTGATCCTGCTGAGCGGAAGCCCGGCCCCCAACAATTTCACCGAGTACATGCCGCAAGACCGCGCCATCAACGGCCCGCGTGTGAAGCCCTATTACCAGTGGGCGTACAGCTACGGGAACCCGAAGAAGGAATGGGTGAACGTCCGCGGCGGTCGCCGCAAGGAAGTCATCAAGGGCTGGTCGCAGACCCCCGAACAACACAAGCGGTTCATCGAAGACCTGCGCAAGTGGAGCTGGGCGCTCTCAAAAGAGGAGTGTCTTGACCTGCCGCCCCAGGTGGACCGCGTGATTGACGTGAGGCTCAACGCTGAAGAGTTGCACGCATACGGGCGAGTGTGCGACGCGATGCGGATTGAACTCAAGAGCGGCAAGGTATCCCGCATCCGCGCCGAGGCGGTGCTGGGCAAGCTGCGCCAGATCGTTGGCGGGGCGGTGTACGTGGACGGCGACGCCGCGACGATCGGCGGAACGCCGAGCAAGATGGAAGCGCTCGGCGATATCGCCGACGAACTTGCCGGCGAACCGTTCATCGTGTGGTTCCAGTACCGGCACGAGCGGGACCGGCTGGTGCGGTTCTTCCACGAACGGGGCCAGACGACCGTGGGCGTGATCGACGGATCAACGAGCGACCGGGCGGGCGAGATCGCGGCGGCTTTCCAGCGTGGCGATATCCCGGTGTTGCTCGCGCACCCGGCGGCGGCGGCGCACGGGATCACGTTGACCCGTGCGAGTCACGCGGTGTACTACTCGCTGGACTTCAGCTTTGAGAACTGGGAACAGAGCCGTGGCCGTATTCACCGTGCCGGGATGGGTGACAAGCCCGCGACGTACACGGTGCTGCTGGGCCGGTTGCCGGGCGAGCGGCCGGAGCATTTCAGAACGGTCGATCATGCGATGCACGCGGCGGTGCTGCGGAAGGGCAACCAGAGCGACGCGGTGCTCGACGCGCTGCGGTTGGCGGTGGGTGAGGAAGCGGAGGTGATCACATGACCAACCCCGGCGGCTACATCGGCGAAGCGATCGACGCGGCGAAAGAACGAAGGAGAACGAAGTTGAAATCCAACCGTTCCGTCAACAAGGGCAAGCAGGCCGAGCGCCGCGGCGCGAACTGGCTCACGCTCAACGGGTTCCCATCAGAGCGCAACGCGCGGAACGGGCTCAGCGAGCCCGACCTGATTTGCCCGTCGCTCGGCCATCTCAATATCGAAGTGAAGCACGTTCGCGCGATTCGGCTCGGAACCAAGGCGTTGTACGTCGCGCTCGAACAGGCGGAAAAGAAGGCCGGCGAGATGGGGCCGAACATCCAGGGCGTGGTGTTGTGGTTCGAGCACGCGAAGGGCTGGCGGTTGACGTGGCGGGGGTACGACGGGATCGTGTACACGGTCGCGCGGGGGGGTGACGTCCTCATGGTTTTGCGGAGGCTGAATAATGTCTGAACCGACGATCAGCAGCCCACAACCGCCTCCGATCGGAAAGGACAAGCAGCCATGACCAGACCGGCCGTCCACTTCAATTTCCAGCACAGTGACCCTCTCATCGTGAAGCTCTGGACGCAAGGGCCGGATGCGATCGTCGCGGACCTGGAAGCCACGCGGCAACTCGGCTACGGCCTCGGGCTGTGGCGGTTCCCCGACGCAACAAAGCGCGGCGAGCAGGCCACGTACGAGAATCGAGACGATTTCACGTTTGGGGGTCGCCTCCAAGGCATGAGAATCAGCCTGCGCAAGTGGTCATTTATTCATGGCGGGGACTTCGAGATGGTCGCCTACCTGCAACCGGACCCGAAGCCAGCCGATGCATCCTACATCCTTGGCTTGTCCGAACACGGATTCACCATCGCGTGGGACCGCATCACGGCGCAGGACAAGCCGTCGGCCCTGTTCCAGCGATCGTTCAACTTCGGCAACGACCTTGTGGAGCCGTGGTGGGAAGTCGAGTCCATTCACGGCGCGTTCTGGGGGAAGCGGTGCGTGGTCACCTACAGCGAGTACCAGAACCGCCTTGCGCCGGGCAAGCGTCCCGACGAAGGTCCAATGCCCGACGTGTACGTGCAGCCCGATGAAGCGTGGGCGAAGCTTGCCCGCGACCCCGCGTACAACTGGGATGAACGCGAATCCCTTGTCCAGTTCTGCGAGAAGCTGAAGAGGCACGACCGGCCCGACGCGCGCCGGATCCCGATGCTCCCGCTGGACGTGGTGGTGCGGTTGAAGTTCGACGCGCGGCCGCACATGAACGGGGGTGGTGAGTGATCTGTTCCAACTGCTCCCGCGACATTCCCGCCGATCAGGGCGCGACGGTCTGCGATCGCTGCGAACGCCTGTACTGTGATCGCTGCTGGCCCGCACACGTGTCGGTGCGGGAGACGGGAACCGACGACGATTGCGAAATGGAGGATGACGATGGCTGCTGAATCAATCTGCGACGGTTGCGGCAAGCGTGCAAAGATGTACGCCGGAAAAGACCACCACTGGCACAAGCCTTCGGCGTGGTTCGAGCGTTCGGACGATGACGGGATTCAAACGGCGTGTAGCCGCGAGTGCATCGAGAAGATTGCTGCAAAGTCAGGCAAAACGGCGTGCGTTCTGCCGGTGTGAAAGGAACCCCATGACCACCTACCCCACCATTACCGGCCTCGTTGTGCTCGCGGGCTCCGTCGTGCTCCGCCAGCCGTTCGATTCACCGCTGCCCGTCTCCGGCCCCGTCGAGCCGTCCCCGTTCGTGCTCGGCGGCGCACAATGGCTGTCTCTGGCGCGCAACCCGCTGGAGCACACGGCCGGCTACTCGGCCACGGATGGCCGGGTAGTCGTGCCGCCATCCGCCTTCCGCGAGGGCCGATCCGTCCAGGTCTGGGCTAACGGCGTGCTGGTGGCAACGATCACGAATTGGAACTTCATCGACACGAATCTGGACGGCTTCGTGGACGCGGCGGACCTTGACGAGTTCACGCGGCTTTGGCTTGTTGCGGACGTGCAGAGTGACGCGAACAATGACGGGTTCAGCGACGCCCTAGACTACGACCTGTGGATGTCGGCGTGGCTGGGAGGCGGACGATGATCGACCCCAGGGACCATATCGGCCTGATGATGAATCACATCAAGAAGTACGCCGACTACTGCACGGCGATGGGAGATCACACCATCACGGATGACCTGATTGGCATCGGCTATGAAGTGCTCGCCGATGCGTGCAGGACTTTCGACGAGAAGAAGGGATACAAGCCGAGCACGCACATCATGACGGCGCTCCGCTGGCAGGTTCACCGCAGGCACCGCATCATGCGCGGGCACGTCGAAATGTCTGTACCCAACGGCAAAACGTGTCCCTGCGGCAAACCGTCTCGAAATCGCGTGTTCGCCAACCGACCGACGAACATCGAAGCCGCCAACACGAAGTACTATCACGCGGAGTTTGACCGGGTAGACCGCAACAACGACGCGAAGGAAATCTATTCGACTTTGGCCAACAGTCTGAGCAATCGCGAGAAAATGATCGTCAGCATGGTCGCTGCCGGAAAGAATAACAGAGAGATTGCCGACGAGTTCGGCATTGACCGCGAACGGGTACGTCAGATCAGGAAGCGCATCACCGCCAAGTGCAGCGAAGCCGCGGTTCGGAACCACATCGACCACCCGTTGGTTCATGTCGCGTAGGGGGCGAGTGTGAAAGACCGAGTGACAACGTGGGCCATGTGCGCGTGCCGCGAACACTGGGGAGAACGATGGTTGTTGGCGAGAAAAATAAGCGACCGCATCGGGAACACGCCGACGGGCACCACATTGGATCGGGCCTGGTCGTTCGAGTGCAGGGCGCACGTCCGGGACGCAGCGAACCGCGAACGGATTGTGAAGTCCGTGGCGCATCGGCTGGCCCGGAAGTACTCGAACCGCGTGGCGGTCTGCTTTGACAAGCCCGCCAAGATAACCGACAATCAGTGGGAGGCGGTCACGCTTCGGGCTCGCGGGATGACCTTGAAACAGATCGGTTTGAGCCTCGGTGTTTCTGGCGCGGCCATTTCTTCGAGGGTGAAAAACGTGAACAAGACGGCCAAGCGTAACGAAATGGAGTAGTCTTTCTCTCCCGCGCCGCCGAACATGGCGGCGCGTGGGTTTGCCCCCCACGAGTCCGGTACTCTTTTGAATGCCGGAGCGGGTCGGTCGGAATAATCTCCCTGACCGATCCGATTTCTTCCTCTCCTCCTCTCCCGCGCCGTTCACACGACGGCGCGGGGGTTTGACAAGCGGTAGTTGCACGCGGCACGCACAGGTGATAGGATTCTCACGCATGAGAAAGCCCATCGCTGCGGCGTTGATCCTGTGCGCATCACTCAGCGGCGGCTGCGCAGTCGGCGATTGGCTCTACGGTCAACCGACCGACGCCGCCGGCCAACCGACCGGCGAACCGTCGAACGCGACCAAGGTGGCGACGGGGGCCGCCGTGGTCAACCCGCAAATCGGCCTCATCGCCGCGACGCTGCTCGGCGTCGGCGCTCTCTTCTGGAAGCCCAAATCCGAAAGGAAGTCCAGTGTCTGACGCCCCCAAGTCGGTCGGTCTGTCCACGTCCGAGGGCAAGCTCACGGCGATCTCCGCGGCGCTCATCGCGCTGGTGCCGCTGTTCTGGTCGAAGGCCGCCGAGACGGTCACGCCGGAAGTGCAGGCCCAGCTCATCGCGGCCATCGTCGGCATCTACACCGTGGGCCGGTCGGTGGTCAAGGCGTTCCAGAAGCCCGCGGCCTGACGCCCGCTTCCGGAGCCAACATGACCCCCTCCACCGGCCCCCATCAAGACGACATGCGTGAGATCCGCGACACGCTCCAGGAGTTGAGCGGCCTCGTCAACGACGTGAGCCGGACCACCGCGAGCAACACCCTCACGCTCACCCAGGTCGGCAAAGACGTGGCGCTCATGCGCGGGGACGTAACCGAAGTATGGACCGTCATCAGCGGTCCGCGGGCCAAGCCGTCTGACGGTCTGGTGGCGCGGGTCGAAGTGCTGGAGGCCGACAAGGACGTGCGCGACGGGCATTTGGCGTGGGCCAAGCGGAGCGTCATCGCGGGCGTCGTTGCGGTGGGTGCGGCGGCGGTCAGTGCGATCAAGGCTGCCGCGGTGTGGCTTTTCAGCGGGCATCAGCAATCACCGTAGCGTCATCGTGGCGTGGAGGTGGGGTTGGCCGATCCGAACTTCACAACACGACGCCCCTCGACAAACGTTGTTGATGTCATATGCGACAGCGATTCGATGCAGACTCAGTTCTGGTTCCTGCTGCGATCCGACGCCCACCACGACAACCCCGACTGCGACCAGGACATGGAGCTGCGCCATCTCAAGATGGCGAAAGACCGCGGTGCCGGGATCATCGACATCGGCGACCTGTTCTGCGCCATGCAGGGGAAGTACGACCCGCGTGCATCAAAGCGGAAGCTCCGGCCCGAGCACCAGCGAGACGACTACCTGGACGCGCTCGTTGAGACAGCCGCCGACTTCTACGAACCGTTCGCGCGCAACATCATTTTACTCGGTCGCGGCAATCACGAAACGTCAATCTCCAAGCGGCACGAGACGGATTTGACAGAACGCCTCATCGCGGTGCTGAACGCCAGGACCGGCGCGCGAATCATGTCGAACGGGTACACGGGATGGGTGCGGTTCTGCTTCCGGCGACAGCATCAAAGAAGCTCCCGCGTCATGTGGTACACGCACGGGTACGGCGGCGGCGGCCCCGTCACGTTGGACACGATCCAGCGGCAACGGCAGCAGGCGTACATCGAGAACGCCGACATCATGTTGAGCGGCCACACGCACGATGCATGGCACATCGATGCAGTCAAACACCGCCTGAGCAAATCGGGGATCGTCGAGCGGCGGCAAGTCCACCAACTCAAGATTCCGACCTACAAGGACGAGTATCGTTCCGGCGAAGGCGGCTGGCACGTCGAGACGGGGAAGCCGCCTAAGCCTCTGGGGGCGTGGTGGCTACGATTCTTTTACGAGTCGATCCGACAGAACGTTGTAAGCGTCAAAATGGAGATCACGCGAGCAGACTAGGGAGGCCATGATATGCTTGGTGAGCACTATTGGCACGACGACGACGAAGACGATGAACTCGACGATGACGAAATAGAACCGCCGCCTTGATACCAGGAATCGACGCACATGGCAAGTCTTTATGTTTACCCATGCGTTACCGGCGCGACTTTGGAGATGATCGGTGGCTGACTACTACATCGACGGCGACAACGGCGACGACGGAACAGCCGTAGACGGAGATCCGCAGCTCCCGGTGCGGTCGCTCAGTGAAGCGATGCTGCGGCTCTACGGGGCGAACGACGACGACACGCTTCACCTCGCGGGCACGTTTCGGAGTTCCGACCTCGGAACCGGGACCGACAACATCCTCAAGATCAACACGCCAGGCCAACGGGTTACGATCAAGCAGTGGGTCGGCAAATCGCAGGCCATCATCCGCAATGACGTTGTGATCCCGAACGGCTCATGGACCTACGGCGGGGCGGCTGGTGTCTTCACCTACACCTTCGCGGCTGGATACTTCGACTTTGTGAACAACCGCACGCTCCCAGAAGCCATCGCGTCGGTGGTCGTCAACTGGGACACGATCGTTGACGGTGACGGGTTCAACAGCGGGCACCTCGTCCGCGCCCAGTCGGCCGCCGATTGCGCGACCCGTGTCAACTCGTGGTGGTTCGAGCCGACCGGGATCGCCGGTACGAACCAGAACGGCGCGGGCGTCCTGAAGATCAACGTCGGAACGACCGCGGGCGGGGTTGACGCCGCACTTGTCAACACCGGCGCACTCACCAGCGCCGGCCTGACCATCGCCTACTGCCGCGCCAACCGGAACGGGATCGAAGTCGGCACGCCGACCTACCAGGACGACGTGTTTACGCTCGCCGATATGCCGACCATCAACCCCAACGGCACGCGATACCTGACCATCGACGGCATTCACGTTTACTTGTTCTGCGACGGCGGGTACCGATCCCAACTCAACGGCGGCGGCACTGGCATCGACGTGGGTGGTTCAACGGTCGGCACACGCTCGATCGGGTACGGCATCCGCGTTTCCGACGGTATCAACTGCGTCGTCAAGAACTGTTTTGTCAAGGATTCTGGCTATCACGCCATCATGTGCGTTGGGGCTTTCTGCCTCAATAACATCATCCTCGACTGCACCGCGCAGGGCGGCGGTTGCAACCCGAACGCCGGGAACTCGATCGGCGGTGCGTTCTACACCGGGGCAGAGGGGACCGGCGACAAGAATGTTCGCGGTTGTGTCTGCACCAACTTCACCCTGTACAAATACACGCTGCTCGGCCGCACGCTCGAAAACGTATCCAGCACTAACTATGCCATCCCGATCCAGTTCCCATTCACCGCCGCCGGTGCATCGACCTACACCACATGCACCACAAATGGGTTCATTTCGCACACGAATAACGTTCCAGGAAACAAAGTCCTCGACGTTGAATACCACAACTGCACCGTTACCGAGCGCGGCAAGAAGTCCGACAATACCATGTGCCTCGGCTCGGCGTTCGGCACGGACGGGTACGACTCAGGCGCAGCGCCCGCCGATCAGATGAACGCGGCCGGGTACTCAGTCCGGTACTACGACTGCACGTTGAACAACGGATCGCAGAACCTCGCCAGCGGAGATTGCAACGTCGCGTTTGTGCGATGCTCGTTCAACCTGCCCCGCGCTGGCGCGAACATCGGATCATCGACCGGCGTGCTCGCGTCCTCGTCCGGCACCCAGTACATCCACTACGACGCCTGCTCGTTCATCGTCAACCTCGACCATGCAAGCGGGGATCGTGTCGGGTTCCAGCTTTCGCAGACAAACAACGTCAACTGGAAAAACTGTTCCGTTTACGTCAACGGCACTGGCACGAACGCGCAGTATATTTGGAACTTCATCAACGGCACCGGCGGTTCACGCGGCAAGGCGCGCGGTTGCATCTTCGGGTTCCGCTCCGTAGTCAGCGGCCATAACCTGATGACGATGGGCACCACGCCTACAAACGCCAATCTCAACGAGACGTTCCTGGACGTGAACGACTGCCTCTACTTCAACATCGTTGTGCCAAACGGATTCCCTGGCCCCAACACGTTCGCCAAGTGGACCGGCGCGGCGTCATGGGACCTGGCCGTTACGCCAATCGACCAGCAGGCCATCGACAACAGCACCACCAACCCATTCGCCGGCGGGGCGGGATCGACCAGCCTTGACCTGTCCACTGCTGCAAAGGCGATCCGCAAACAGCTACCGATTCGCACCGATACCGGCGTGAACGGACTCCCGTACAGTTGGCACTATGGCGCCTGGCAGTACGGTGCCACGGGGATCATGCTCGGAATCAATCTCAAGCGCCGAACACGCCGGCGTTCGGGGTTCATGTCGTGATCTACGATCCGAACGCATCCAAGTCGTCCGAGCTTGCCCCGATTGCGTCGGGAGGGGGATTTCTCGGCCTTGACCTGACAAACCCGAAGGATATGGCCACGTTGCGCGAAGCGCTCGACCGCTGGCCGCGGCGCTTCGGCGACATCGACTCGTCCATCAAGGCCCGCATGGTCAAGGTGTTGTATCAGGCGTTGGACTTCGCGGACAACATCGAAGACCCGGAAGCGGCGCTGAAGGTCCAAACGGAAGCGATCAAGACTCTCAACAAGATGGAAGAGATGAACCAGAAAGACGAGCACCGGCTGATGGATGCGATCATGAGGCGGTCGCAGGCCGCGGCAGCCGCGGTGCAGGTCAACGTCCAGAACAATAACACGTTCACGATCGACGTGGACAAGGGCGGATGAACGGTACCGCCGCCAACCCCGTTCGCATCTCGGTCAAGCTGTTCCCGCTCAAGCCGTATCAGACCGCCATCTTTCACAACCCCGCCCGCTTGTCCGTGTGCGAAGCATCGACCAAGGCTGGAAAGTCGCTCGGTGCCCTGCACTTTCTCTTGTCGGCGTCGCTCGAAGACAAAGCGCCGGCGTCGCGGCTTTACCTGTCGTACGTCTACCCGCAGGCCAAAAAGATGTTCAAGCGGTTAGGCCGGATGCTCATCCGCGCCGATCCCGGCCGAACGTGGTGGGACTACAACAAGACCGACCTATACTTTCGCATCAAGCACGGCAGCTTTGACAGCTTGATTTACTTCATGGGCTCGGACAACTTCGACGCGATCTACGGTTCAGACTACGCGGGCGTGATCGTGGACGAAGCGAGCCGCATGAGAGAAGACGTTTGGCCCGCGGTGCGATCGACGGTCACTGCCACGGGCGGGTGTATCCGCGTCATCGGAAACGTGAAGGGCCGAAAGAATTGGGCGTACAAACTGGCCCGCAAAGCCGAGGTCGGCGCGGAAGGTATGGCGTACAGCAAGATCACGGCGGCGGACGCCGTGAGAGAGGGCGTGTTCACCCAGGCGGATCTTGACGCCGCGCGTTCCGACCTGCCCGAGGCCGTGTTCCGCGAACTGTACTACGCCGAACCGAGCGAAGACGGCTCCAACCCGTTCGGCTTCGAGCACATTGAAAAGTGCGTGAAGCCCATGAGCACGGAGGAACCCGCGTTCTGGGGCGTGGACCTTGCGCGCAAACGTGACTGGACGGTGCTGGTCGGGCTCGACGCATACGGGTGCGTGTGCCGATTCGAGCGGTGGCAGAACGAATCGTGGGGGCGCACGGAACAGCGCATCATCGCCGCCGTTGGTGAGGGGTCGGGCTACGTCGATTCGACCGGCGTGGGCGATGTTGTGTTCGAGCGGGTGTCGGCGTCATGCCCCGGCCTTCAGGGGTACCTGTTCACGTCGAGAAGTAAGCAGCAACTTATGGAGGGGTTGGCCGTGGCCGTTCAGAACGGGTCGGTCGGGTTCCCCGAAGGCCCGATCAAGAACGAGATGGACTCATTCGAGTTCGTCCACACACGTACCGGCGCTCAATATTCAGCGCCAGATGGGATGCACGACGATTGCGTTGTAGCGTTGGCGCTGGCTCAAGCCGCGTCGGGCGTCGGGCGTGGCGTGAACCGCGTCCAGGTTGGTTGGCTGGGGCGTGAACGCGCGGAGGGAGCCGACGCGGTAGAATCATTGACAGACAGGTACAGGCAGTTCCGGGTCGATCCCGACTGGGGGTTCTAATTGGCAAAGCGCAAGAAGATAACTAAGCCGCGCGCCGCCGATCCGGTTGAGGACACCAAGGCGGCGGCACAGTGGATCGCGTCAACGGTGACGGCGACGGATTCGGCGATGGGCGGGACGCGGCTCAGCAATTCGCCGTTGATCCAGTTTGTGCAACGCGCGACGCAAACGGTACTTATCTGCGCGACGCTGAACGCCAGGGCGTGCGCCGCCCAGCGGTTGCGGTTGTACCGGCCCGCGGGCGGCGGCGGCAAGCGGCTTGACCCCAAGCGTGTCCGAGACCGCAAGCGGCTGGAATCGATGTTGGATCATTCGCGGGTTGGGCGGAAGGTCGCGGAATACACCGATGGTGCGGAAGAAGTCGAAGAGGTTATCAGGCACGACGTACTAGACCTGTTGAACCGACCGAACCCGTGGCAAGGTGGCGTAGCATTCGCGGAACTTGCATACCTGTCGATGGAGATCACGGGAAACGCCTTCTGGTACTTCTACGTCGATTCGTCGCCCGAGATGTACACGATGCTCCCGCAGTACACGCGGGTTCTGCCGAGCGAAACAACTTTCATCGATGGGTACGAATACTCGCGCGACCGCACAACGGCGATGGTCGCGCCGCCCGATGCGGTGATTCACTTCAAGCTCACCGACTCTCTGTTCGACCCGTACTACGGGCTGAGCCCGATGCAGGCGGTGATGCTTGAGTCGGATCTTGCGGCGTCGGCGACGACGGCTGAGATTTACCGTTGGCAGAACGGCGGGCGGCCCGACTTTGTTGTGCAGACCAAAGCGCCGCTCACGCCGAACCAGCGCAAAGAGATGGCCGCCGAACTGCGGCGCGAGGTGCGCGGCGTCAAGAAAACGGGCGAGTTCTTGTTGCTGTCAAACGCTGAAGTCAAGACGCTCGGGTTCGCGCCGAAGGAGATGGAGTACATCGCTGGCCTTGCGCGGTCGGATGAAATGGTGTGGCAGGCGTACGGCGTGCCGCAATCGGTGATGCGGATGAACGACGCGAATCTTGCGTCGAGCGTGACCGGCAACCGTCAGTACCTGAGCCAGACCATCCGTCCGCGGTGCAATCGGTTCGCGGACCAGCTTACAAGCACGCTTCTGCCGAAGTTCGGGATCGAGCCCGGCGAGATGTGGTTCTGTTATGACGAGGTGGTTCCGCAGGACGAAGCGGCGGAAACCGACCGGCGTATCAGGCTTGTGGGCTCCGGATTGATGACGTTGAATGAAGCTCGCGCGGCCGATGGGCTGGATCCATACGACGATGACATTGGCGACGTGCCGAGGATCAACGGGCAGCCGATCACGGCGGCGCGGGAGCAACCGGACCCGCTGACCGATGCGGTGAATGTGGCGGCGGACGCGACACGGGACGACAACGAGCTCCCCGACAACGAGCCCAACGATGCCGACGAGCCCAACGATGCCGCCGCGGATGCAAACGAATCTGACGTGTCCGAGGCCAAGGCGTATCGCCCGGAGTTCGGCGAACCGGCGTTCTACCCGTTGCACGCCGGCGGGCACGAGCACAAGTCGGAGAACCTCGTGGGCGCGCCGCGCGGGTACGACGCGATCGTTGCCGATTTCTCCGACCGGCTCAAGCTGTGGTACGAACAGGCGATCAAGCAGGGCACGGGGCAGGCCGCGGGCGGCGGAAAGGTCTCCATCGCGGGGCACTTGGAGAAGCAGCTTCAAATCCTGCTCGAATCGTACATCACTGAGATTTACCGGGCGGCGGGCGTGGCTGGCCTAGCGCAGATCGGCGTCGCGGGCACCGAGACGTTCGTTGTGCCGACGAGCGTGCTCAACTTCCTTGACACGTACAAGGTGCGGTTGGCGCGGTCGATCACCGACGACCTGCAAACAGCGCTAACAAGCGCGATCCGGTCCGGCGTCGAACAGGGCATGACGACCGCGCAGGTGGCCGCTGCGATCGAGGCCGAATCCCCGTCGCTCGCGGGGTATCGGGCCGAGCGCATCGCCCGCACCGAGACGAGCAACGCATACGGGCAGGGGCGGCTCGCGGCGTGGAAAGATGCGGGCGTCGAACAGAAAGAGCTGCTGCTGAGCGGAAACGCCTGCCCGACGTGCGTGCAGGTCAAGGCGAACTATCCGGGTCCGATCCCGATCGACCAGCCTTTCATTGCGATGGGCGAGACGGTCGGCGACTACACCGAGACGTGGCAGGAACGGCAAATGCCACCTCTTCATCCATCCTGCACATGTGCGGCGAACGCGATACTTGCGCCAATGGAGGGCGAACCATGATCGTCGAAAATGCAAACACGATGCGAGAGCGTCTTGAGCGGTTGTCGGACAAGGCGCACGAGTGGTACGGGAGCAGGCCAGCCGTGTGCGGCATCGTGACCGGCAAGACGCTGGCATCGTTCGTCGTCAAGGGCCGCGACCGGCTCGTGTCCGGCATCGTCAACACGTCGGATCGAGACCTGGACAGGGAAGTGGTGCTGCCTTCCGGCTGCGATTCCGACGACTACATGAAGCGGAACAAGTCGGTGTTTGTTGACCACGACTACGAAATCACGAAATGCGTGGGCAAGTGCCGCACGTTGACGCTCGACACGAAGGGCAAGCCGAACACGATCAAGGCACAGACGGCGCTGATGAGCGACGAGAACCCGTACGCCAAGACCGTGCGGCTGTTACTCGAACAAGGCGGCGTCGGGCTGTCGATCGGCTTCGAGGCCATCGAACGCGGGCGACCGACCGCCGAAGAGAAGGAAATCTACAAGGGCGCGGAGTCGATCGTGCGCCGGTGGAAGATGATCGAATACAGCTTCACGGCGATGCCTTGCAACGTGGCATGCCAGGCCGAATCGTGGACCACGGATGAATCGAAGGCCGAAGACGCGACGGCAATCATCACAAAGGCGTTTGCCGATTCGACGCCGATCCTCAAGGCGTTCGGGCTTGTCAACGTCAGGCCGCGGCGGTCTGTCCTGTTCGTTTGATGATGGGTATACTTGGGTTGTGACTGACGGCCAATCCCTTCGGCGCTCGCTTCACGCCTGCCGCTGATCGCCGTTCCCCTCAGTGTGTGTAACCGCACCAGCTAGGGGAATAGCATGAAGTTTGCCAAGATTCTGGCAATGGCCAAGGCCAAGGGGTACGCGGGCGAAGAGACGCCCGACGCTCTCGCGGCGTGGCTCGCCGAACAGAACATCGACGTTCACGACGACGAAACCGGGGCCGCTATCGACGTGAAGTCGCTGCCCAAGGACGAGCCCAAGGCCAAGACGGTCCTGACGCTCGCTAAGGACGAGCCCGACAAGAAGGATGCACGCCAGCACTTCCAGACCGGCAAAGGCTGGGTGGACGGGCCAGGGCGTGTCGATGGCCGCGGCACGGCGGAGATTCAGAACCGCCGCAATGCGAAGTCTGTCTACACACGCAAGATCGCGGCCACCAAGAGCGTGCGTCATCCGAACGCCGCGGTGTGGCCCGACGCCGACCTTTGCGAAGAGGCGGGCGCGTGGTTCCGTTCCTACGCGATGAAGCGGCTCGGAATGGACGATTATAAGCAGAAGGCCGAAGACACCGACATCATCACCAAGGCGGGTTCAACGGTCGGGCTCAACCTCGGCGCGGCGCTTGTGCCGGAAGAGTACGTTGCAAACCTGATCTGGTTGACCGAGAACTACGGCGTGGCGCGTCGCGTTGCGAACGTGATGACCATGAACCGCGATAACCTGACGCTGCCGCGTCAGACCGGCCTGATTTCTATGGCTTTTGCTTCCGAGGGCAGCACGGCGACGGCGGCCGATCAGAACACGGACAACGTGACCCTGACCGCAAAGAAGGTGGTCGGACTCTCGCAGATGTCGAACGAATTGCTGAGCGATTCGGCCATTGACATCGGCAACTGGTGGGCACGCTCGTTCGCCGAGGCACAAGCCAAGGTCGAAGACCAGTGCTATTTCATCGGCGACGGCACCAGCACCTACGGCGGCAACGTCGGGCTGGCGCAGGCGCTTCCGGCCGGAGCGTACATCAGCGCGACCGGCTCGGGCTGGTCGTCCTACGTGCTCGCCGACTTCAACGGCGCAATCGGCTCGGTCGAGAACGTCAACAGCGCGAACCTTGCGTTCTGCTGTTCTCGTCAGTTCTACCTGCAGGTCATGAGCAAGCTGGCGTTTGCAGCAGGCGGCGTGACCGCGGGTGAAATCTTCGGCGGGTCCGACCTTTCCACGGGCGCTGATGCAATGTTCATGGGCTTCCCCGTGTACTTCGTTCAGGTCATGCCAACGGCCACGTCCGGCAGCGAATCACGCCCGGTCTACTTCGGCGACTTCAAGAGCGGTTCGATGCTCGGCGTCCGCAAGGACCTGGAAGTGGCCGTCAGCGATCAGCGGTACTTCGAGACGGATTCGTTCGCAATCCGCGGCGTGTCGCGGTTCGCGGTCAACGTCCACGGCGACGGGCGCGGTTCGACGTTCGGGCCGATCGTGTCTCTCACCAGCACCTGATTCAGCGGGACAACACCCGCAGGAGTTTTCGTCATGATTGACGCAGATATGGCAAAGTGGGCAGTGTGCGTTGCCCCGATCTCGATCAACGGGACGGCGGCGACCGACACGGAAGTTGACACCAAGGGGTGGAACTTCATCGAGTTCATTTTCATCACCGGCCTGATCGGTGCGGCAAACTTTGATTCGATCAAGTTGCAGCACTCGGACACGTCTGGATCGGGTGAGGCCGACATCACCGGCGCGACACTTACGACGGTCGGCGATTCATCTGACGGCCTGATCTTCCGCATTTCGATGCCGCTCGGCGGCACGGTCAAGCGGTACATCTCGGCCGTCATCGACCCCGGCGCGGTGGCGTGCCTGGTCTGTGCAGTCTACCGGCTGAGCCGCGGCAACGAGGCACCGTCTTCGGCGACCGAGCGCGGTCTGTCGCAGGACGTTCGCATCGCCGTGTAAGTCTTTCTTTCTCCGTTCCCCCGCGCCGACAGAAATGACGGCGTGGGGTTTATGGTCAAGCGCGACCGCATCGAGAACAAGAGGGCTGGCCGGAAGCAAAGGCCGAAGCTCAAGCCCGCGAAGGGAAAGAAAGAGAGGTAGACCGTGGCGATTCTGACGGCTGCCGAATATCGCTCATGGGCGGGGATCGGCGACAACGCGGACGACAGCGCCATCACCACTCAGATCGGGTACGTCCAGAAGTGGGCGGAACGGTGGTGCGGGCGTGTGTTCGATCAGGCGACCATCACCGAGAAGATCAACGGGCGCGGCTCCGAGGCCATCGTGCTGTCGAGTACGCCGGTCACGAGCATCACGTCGGTCACGGTGACGGACGGGGCGGGCAACGCTGTGCGAGCACTGGCGGCGACCGACTACAAGATTGACCTGGCGACGGGCGAGCTGCGGTTGACGCCGGTGAGCTATTCGCGGCGCACGGCCTCAAACTTCGATCTTGAGGACGATGTTTCGTCGGACCAGTTCGGGCCGTCGCAGGCGTTCCCCGACGACTTCCTGTCGGTCACGGTGGTTTACCTTGGCGGCTATTCGACGATCGCGGACGACGTGAAGATGGCCGCCGCGCGGTCGGTCGATGCGGTCCTGAACAATCGTCGGGTGCAGGCGTCCAGCAAGGGCGACTTCGACCCGGCCGGCCTTGAGAACACGCTGCGGACCATATGGACGCCCTACCGAAAGGGTGAGACGTGGCTGTAACCGTTGACCTGAAGGGCGTGCCGGAGTTCCAGGCTCGGCTGCGTAAGGCGGTCGATCAGGGGTTGGCGCGGGCGGCGCTGATTTACGAAAACGCCAATCGTTCAATCATGCAGACGACGCCCCCGTTGCCCGGCGTGGCGCAGGGCGTGGCTGGTCGCAACGTGCCATCAAGACCCGGCGAGCCGCCCGCGGTACAGACCGGACAACTTCGCGTGAGCCAGACGAGCGAGAAGGCGGCGGAACCGTTGACGTGGCACGTCGGCACGTCGTCGCGGGTCGGGCACTGGATGGAGTTCGGGACGACCCGCATCGCTCCGCGTCCGTGGTTGTCGGTCAACCTGTACAGCGTGGCGAACCGCCGCAACGCGCTCACCGCGTTCTCGAAGACCGTTGAGCTGGCGGTCAAGGCCGGACTTGCCGGGAGGAGCGGGTGAACGTCGATGCTGTCAGAACTGCCATCATCGCCCGCGTGCAGGACGACACGGGATCGGGCGGCCTGTGGGCGTCGGGCGCAAAGCTCATCAACGCGGTTCAGTATTCGATACCGGGCCGGAACAACGCGGGCCTGGAAGTCGCGCTGCCCTACGTCACGTTCGACTTCGTTGCGCGCGAGCAGAACGACGGGTTCAATTACGACCTGGTTGAGCACGTTTTTCGGTTCCACGTCTGGGACAGCATGGCGGCGCGGCCTACGCCGTCGCGGTGCGAGTCGATCATGTCGCGGCTCTTGGGCAACGCCATCGCCAACAGCGACCGCGTACCGACGTACGGATTCCACCGGCACCACCTCTCCCTCACGTCTACGGGTCTGCCCGGAGCGCCGTGGGATCCGTCCCTTTGCTACCGAATCGGCGGCAACGAGGCGCACGAGGACGGCGTTTGGCACTTCATCGAAACGTATCGCGTGAACCTGACCAGAGTATTCGTACCGCTCCCGTAGGAGTTGAACCGTGGCACCGATTCTCGGATATCAAGGCACCGTGACAAGCTGGGCCGGGACCGCAAACACGGCGCTCATCGCGGCGCTGGGCGAGCACACGGCGACGATCAACATCAACGGCGGGACCGCCGATCGGACGCAGTTCGGCGCATCGCTCGTCGGGACTTCGGCGGGCGCGGGCCTGCGAACGTGGGACATCAACCTGACCGCCAGGCTTCTGACAAGCGGATCGGCGCAGGTTGGGTATCTCGGCGCGGTCGCCGTCTCGGGGTCGGACATGTACACGCTGCACGGGCGGCGATGGTCGATGAACTTCGACGTTGTGGCGCAAGAGGAACCGGAACTCGGATCGTCGGCGGTGGTCGCGGGGTGGTCTCAGTTCCTTCGCGGGATGATGACGGTGACGGGTGAGTACGAGGTGCTCGTGGACGATACGACCGTGCTCAAGCTCCCGTTCACGCCGACCACATCGTTGCCGACCGGAACGTTCACACTCAACACGGGCAACACGCTGGCGGGCGAGATCATTCCGACGGCGCTGAATATTGAGGAACCCGTGAACGGGATCGTCAAGGCGCGGTACGGGTACCGGCTCAACGGGGCGTTGACGGCGGCGGGCACGGGCAACCTGTTTGCCGCGGGCTCGGTGGCGTTGCCGGACTTCGACTATGGGACGCCGGCAAACAACAATATTGTGTTCACCGCGGCGAGCGGACGGACGTTCACCGGCGCGGCGTTCTGGCGGTCGATCGGGATCGCGGTCGAGCCTTCGCAATATATCGAAGTGTCGGTAGTGGCGCAGGGGTACGGTGCGTTGACGGTGGCATAAATGGCGAACCTCGGCGGCTCAAGTTCGGAGCGGATAGGCGGCGTTCACATAGACGTGAGCGCGAAGGGTGCTGCGCAGGCTGCTACCGATGTGAAGAAGGTTGGTGATGCGGCAAAAGAAACGGGAAAGTCTTTTCTTGGCGCTGAGCGCGCCGCGCAAGGTCTGCGGTCGGTCCTTACGAAGTTCGTAGGTCCGATCGCGGTATTCACGACGTTTCTTCGACTGGGCAAAGAGGTCGGCGAGGCACTCGAATCGGCGGACTCGAAGGCCAAGCGGTTCCTCAACACGCTCGGGAACGACGCGCAGACCAACGTCAAGGCGCTCGACGATCAGATTGCAAAGCTGAACAACGAACTCAACAAGGTTATGGGCGGAGAGGGCGTGCTCGGCATCCCGTTCTTTTCGGAGACGCCGGAGAAGATCAAGGCACAGATCGAGCAGCTTGAGCGGTCGCGGCTGGCCGCAAGCCGACAGACACGCGCCGCCGAGAACTCGGAAAAGGAGAGGCAGGCCAAGATTGACGGGGAGATGGCCGCCGAAGAATGGGACAAAGCCGAGCGCGAGGCAGCGCGGGCGCGGCGAGAAGAGAACCGCAAGGAACTGGACAAAGAACTGGAAATGCGTGAGGCGGCTAATAAGAGAATGATCGACGCTCGGCGAGAACAAATGGAGGATGAGCAAAGATTCTTCTATGAACAACAACGGTTCTGGGAAGACTTCGAGCGTAAACAGAACAATCTGTTCGGCGGAAGCGGCCTCTCTTCGTCGATTCAGGAAATAGTCACGCGGATGAACGCCATCGACGCGAAGCTCGGGAGGATTCGCTGATGGCAGTGATCGAACTCAACAACGATGCACGCCCCACGGGGATCGACTACCGCAACAAGAAGACCGCCTTCCGCACGTTCGTTGCAATCGGCGTGAAAGACCCCGACGCGGCAAAGGCGGCGGTCGCGCAGGAGCATGGCGGAATCAACGCGCCATATCCTGGCATCGGCGCGACCAACCTCATCGTCGATTCGGTGGAAACATCGGCATACTCGGATGGTGTGTCTACAAAGGTCACGTACAACTATTCGAGCGATCGTCGGTTCGGGTCGCCCGCGAAGATCAACAAGGACGCGATCGGCTACTACGGGTTCCGCGGGTACGCGACGAGCGAGGTAGTGACGGTCCCGTACGCCGTGCGGGAGAAGATCAGCCTTGCAACCGGCGCGGGGTTCGAGGTTGACCAGGACGTTTGGACACTCAAGGACGACAAGAAGATCACCGAGCCGCGGGCGAGGTTCGTTATAAACTCAATGGTATACGGCTGGGACGTGGGAAAGTCGTTTGCGGTGCTATCGCAAATGAAGAAGGTTCACAAGATCGGACAGATGAAGCTGCTGTTTGAGAGCGGCAACTGGGACCGGCGAACCGACGTAAGCGAGGGCGACCAGTACGATGTGACTTATGAATGGCTCTACGACCCCGGCACTCAGCCCGTGGACGAGAGCACGTACGACACGGCGAGGCTTGTGTTCCCGCGCGTCGATCGTCAACCGTTCTGGGAATACGTCGCGTATCTCGACCCGTTCAACAAGCCGACGACGCCTCAGGGCAAGCCGATCATCACAAGCATACCGATTTTCAAAGAAGACCTGCTAGGGTGGAAGAATCTTCCGGGGATGCCGAACCTGTGAACCTGAACGTTCAAATCTCGACCGGCATCATCACCGACAACGGCGGCGACACCCCGCGCCCGCAGAATCAGATTGTCTACAGCGTGAGCGTGAACATGCCCGGCGGGGTCACGGTGGACTTTGCGGGCATCCGTCCCAAGGGAAAGCGGTGGCCCGCCGACGTTGACGTGGAACCTGCGAGCAAGGGCACGCCGTTTTTTGTGTCCATATCGGCAAACCGAACCGTGGTGTGTCACTTCGACGAATGGATTGCCTACGCCGAATGCCCCGCGCCCGCTGGCGGCAACTCGTTTGTCCCGCCGGGCGGCGGTGGCGGTCAGGACGGGACGACGCCGGGCGGCGGCGGCCCCGGTGGACCAATAGGGGGCATCGGCGGCGGGACTCCGCCAGGGGGTGTGTTCTAATGGCGTTGCTACCGACTACTGAAATAAACCTCAACACGGTGGGCGTGAACGCCGTGTTCCCGGTCGGATCGGCGACCATCGCATCTGTGGTGGTCAACCCCAGAAGCAGCGCATGGGGCACCGCGGTTGTGCGGGCCGCGTGGAGCAACACGCCTATCGGCCCGTGGTTCACGTTCGCGGCGGGCGAAGTATCCGCGGTGACCGCCGGCCCCGGCGCGTGCGCCATAAACTGGATAAACGTCGAGGGCAAAGCGTATTTTGGTGTCGAGGTGACAACGGCGGAGGGCGCTTCGGAGAAGGCGGACGTGTTCGCCTGCACAAATGCCTAAGACCAACAGCCGCAACATCCCGACGAATGCAGACGCGCTGATGGTGCCCTATGCGCTGTCATCTCCGCGTGTTCTCATGCCGCTCATCCAGGCGTCGGGCACGCTGGCGAACGTCAGCGACCGCGCCTATTGGCTGTACTGCGGCCAGACCGCGGTGGCATTCAGTCCACAGTATTGTGTCGTCCACGTCACCGGAGCGGGGGCGGGTGCGCAGACCGCACAAATCGGTATTGCAACAAGCACCGGGCCGCCGAACAAGGCGGCCAAGACGTTGACGGTGGTTACTGTGACCGGCACGCTCGGCGCGTTGACCGGGACAGGCTATATCCGCAACTCGGCGGCGTTCACGACCAGCATCGCGGCTGGCGCGTACGTCTGGGCGTTCTTTCGTACCGCGATGGCGACGACCCAGCCGACGTGCCGCGCGGTCGGGTCGGACTTTGGTGAGGGTTTCGCGCTCGTCACGTCAACGGCTGGCACGCTTGTACTTGGATCGTCGTATACGGGCGCGATCGCCGCAGCAGCGGTGCAGATCGCACCCGAAGTCAGAATAGAATTGGACTAGAGGCCCGCGGGCCAAGGAGTTGGTGTCATGGCGATTGCATATCTGAACGAGGGCGCGACATCGCTCGCCGCCGCAAACTGGTCGGACGCGATTGGGTTTGCGAACGCGGCGCAGCTCGTCATCAACAAGCCGGGAGCGCAGTCAATCCAAACTTCGCTGGACCAGTCCGCGCTGGGCACGGGCATTGAGTACCTCGACATCTTCGCGCCGTTCTCCGGAACGATCGGCGGCACTGGCGGGAGCTTGCGGTGCGATGCGGACGGTACGGCGTATAGCGCCGCAAACCAACTCAGCCGCGTGCGTGTCGAAAGCGGTACGCTGTACTATTCGGCGACCGGCGGCAGCACTTTGGCGCACATCGTTCAGGTTGGCGGGTCGGGTAACCTGTATGTCACTGGCGGGATCGTAAACAACTTCCAAGCCTACGGCGGGCGGTACAACATCAGCGACCAGGTGACGTTCGGCGCGAGCGGTGAGGTGAACCTTGACGGCGGAACCGGCATCATCGAAACGCATGCGTCGGACCTGATCGACGCTGTAGTAGTGACCGCCGGGAGCCACACGCTGAAGCGCGGGACGATCGCATCAACGGGCGTGGTTCGTGTCAAGGGCGGCGTCCTCAATCTTGATATTGGAACGGCGGCAAGCCCGATCATCTACGTGGAGGGTGGCCGCCTCAACTGGATCAGCGCCGCCGCGCCCGGTACGGGCAACCTGTTCCTTCTGTCAGGCATTCTCGACGTGAGCAAGTGCAACGCGCCGGTGTCGATCAGCGGTTACACGGACGGCCCCGCCTGCCAGGTGATCGGATACCCGAACCAGAAGTTCACTCTCGGCGGCACGCGAGTTCCCAAGGGCGGCGGAGCCCAGTACATTTCCGGATAATGACAAAGCGCCTCTTGATCGTCAACCGCCGTCTCGCGCTCGCGCCCGGATCGCGGCGTGTGGTGCTGTTCGACCCCGCGACGGGCGCGGGCGGCGAGTGCTGCTGCGGGGCCGGCGGCGGGCCGTGCTCGGGGTTGTGCGGGTCAGCCGTAAACGCCATCGGTCGATGCGACGGCGGGACGGTGTGCCGCCTAGACACCACGACGGGCACGCCGATCGAAGCGACGCGCTGGCGGTTCGACTTCACGGGGTCGGGGTCCACGATTGGGTTTTCAAACCCGATTTTGTGGTCGGCATCGGGGAGCGTTGAAGTCGGGTGGATGGTCGAAGGCGCAAACTGTGTATTCCAAATCATCGCGGCGTCTGGTTCCGCGTCGTATACGTCGGAGGGAAATCCGCCGATTGTGACCCCTCTGAACGCGGCGTTCTGGGCGTCCGGGCTTCTCAATCCGGTTCTGTACCTCAATCAGTTCCGCTTACGGGATTTCGCTTCGGCAGTCACGGCGTTCAACCTCACGGCGTTCGGCGCGTTCGTAAACGGGCCAGTATCGCCGTGCAATCTGACCTACACCGAGGGGACGGCACCCGATCAGATCCGCTGGACCCGCACGTACTCGTCTACGTGCTCGGGCGGCACGATGGCGGCGAACTTCACGACGATTCCGGTTGCGAGTTTTCGCGGGTCGATGACGTTCTCGTGCGGGATCACGATCATCGAATCGTGCGCGCCGCCGCCGCTCACCTGCAACGAATGGCAATCCCTGTGGCTCGCCGGCGACCCGCGCGCCGACCTGAACGGCGACGGGTTCGTTGACGCGATCGACCTCGACGAGATTATCCGGCGGTACTGCGTATGACCTGCGGGTGCTCCGCCGCGGGCAAGCCGCAGGTAAGCCGCAACGCCGCAGGTAAGCCGCAGACCGCTGGCGAGTTCGATCGCATCGCACTGTGGCTGATCCGCCGTGCGCGGCCCGCGCCTGACGGCGTGTATATATGGCTTGGCCTGCGATGGCTCGGGATGCCTTGGCCGCTGCGGGTGCTGGCGGCGGAGCTATCGGACCGGTTCGATGGGCAACGCTGGCCGGGGTGCGGGTGTCTGGTGACGGCCAAGCGGATTGTGGAAAATATTTTCGCTTGTTTTTGCCGGTAAATCGTGCAATTTCGTGGAATCGGCCAAGAAAATACCGATATACCACTTGCACCCATGTAGCCTATCGGCTACGTTCTGACATCGGCCCACCGGATTGCGGGTGGGAATGAAAGGGGAACGGATATGAACGCGAACGAACGCCGGAAGCACTTGCAAGCGATGATCGCAAGCCTGACTGACCACCTGCTTGATCAGGTCGGCGAGTCGGTCGAAAAGTGGAACGCGGCCGGGCCGGACAATTGGCGCGGGACCTGCGACCTGGAGCACGTGGCTGGAAACATCGCCGAACTGTGCGCCAAGATGTCGGGCGGCGGCCTCACACGCGACGATGTGATGGAAGCCGCCAGCGAGAACGTAAAGGCCTGACCCTCCCCGCCCTCCCGGCGAGAGCCGGGGCGGTGGATTCAACTCGGCCCACCGGATTGCGGGTGGGAATGAAAAGGGGAATGAATATGAAAGTCACGATCGACAGCATGGTGCGGCGATGGAAGTCCGCTAAGCGGCCTCTGTTCAAGGGGGCGCTCATCGACGACGACGGGTGCAAGTGTGCGCAGGGCGACACGCTCGCGTGCTGCGGCTACACCGACGAACAGTTGCGGGCGATGGATCAGGCCGACGCCGACCGCGAGACGGCCAGGCGGCTCGGAATCAGCGTCGCGCACTCGATCCTGCTGCGTCAGCAGAACGACAAGGCGGACGGATGCCCTCAAGACGTTCTGGAGCATCCCGAAAAGGTGCTGGGACCGCACGCGAATCTTGTGCTGGCGTTCTGGCGGCACCTCGACACGTTGACCGCCGAGCAATGGGATGCGGCTGCTGCGGCTTCGGCGTGGGCTGAGGAGGCGTGGGCTGCGGCTGGCGCTTCGGCGTGCGCTTCGGCGTGGGCTGCGGCGAGAGCTGCGGCGAGAGCTGCGGCGGCTGCGGCTGCGGCGGATGCGGCGAGAGCTGCGGCGAGAGCTGCGGCGAGAGCTGCGTGGAATGCGGCGGCGCTGGATGCGGCGGCGCTGGATGCGGCGGCGCTGGATGCGGCGATGGATGCGGCGCGGGCCACCTACGAGGTCCAGGGCTGGAGCCGCCTCAAGACCGATCCGTACTTCCTGCCGATGTTTGGGATCTCCGACCCGAAAACGTGGGTTGCGGGCGTGGAGGCTGCCCGATGACCAGCGAACAGTTCACGCCGGGGCCGTGGAGTGTGAAGGCCGGCGGCGGCGGCGAGTACCACGAATACATCGACATTGTGGCGGAAAACGGCGACTCGATCGCTGCGATGATGAGAGACACCGACGAGGGCCGCTTGATGTCGAGGGCCAACCTGATCGCCGCCGCGCCAGACCTCTACGCCGCGTGCAGGGCCATCGCCGAACTGCGGGACTTGGCCATCAGCGGCGTGATCGACCCCAAGCAGCTCATTCCGGTCATGGACTACTGCCGGGCAGCCGCCATCAAAGCGAGGGGATCGCAATGACCACCCCCCGCGACCTCCGCCTTGTCGTCCGCGCCGCGATCCGCACTCAGGGGCTCACCCAGGCCGCGTTTGCGGCGAAGGCCGGTGTGCATCGCACTCGGCTGCTGGCGTGGCTCGCCGGTCGGCGTGGGGTGAGCACGGAGACGCTGGGGCGGCTGCTCGCGGCGGCGGGGGTGCGGAGTATTTCCGTCGAATCTCTCAACTCTCACACGGCGCGGGCCGATGAAAGTGGGGGGAAGTAGCTGACGCGCGGCATGGTGCGCGGGGAAATCCCGCGACGGGGTGGCTCCTGGTTCTCCGTAACCCCCATGAAACACCGCGCATCCCCGCCGATCGCCGAAAGGTGGTGGGCGGGTTTCTCGGACCGCCGGAGTGCAGGCGGAACTGTGAGAGGAAACGACGAATGGCAATCGGACTTGCGGGAGTGAGGACGCGCGACATCAACGTTGGCGTGAACGACAAAGGCGCAACCGTCGTGTCGGGCATGTACGAACTGGTGAGCACGGCGGACAAGGTGCTGGCTACCCAGACTTTCAACCAATACGGCAGCATGACGGTCGCGTGGTCGCCCGACACGATCCGGGCGGCGGATGCGCTTCGTGCAGCGTGCAAGAAGGACATTGAAACCATGATCGGAATTGGAGGTGTCGAATGACGAACTCGGAACGTATCTCGGCGGAAGTGCAGCGGATCAACGAGGACAGGGAGCGGGAGCTTTCCGCCGCAATCCGCAAGCACATTCAGGACATCGAAGCGACCACCAAGAGCATCGCGTCGATGCAGGCGAGGCTGGTGGAACTTCGCAAGTCTCTGTCTGAATTGTCGTACCAGCCGATGAACGCGGCCGAGATCCTCGGCGCATGACCATCGCACGCCCTCTGCCGACAGGCACGGGGCGGGTTTCTCGAAAGGAGCATCGCAATGGGATCACCAGACGACGCGGGCATGAGCGAGGCGGGCAGCGGCGACGCAGGCCTGCTGCGGGACATCGAGAACGCGGAGCGGATCGCGGAGAAGCGGGGCGTGCCGGTCCTCAAGCTCGGCCAGGGCGACACCGCGCGTTCGTTCTCCGACGCCGGCGGTGGTGTGTTGCGTGAGGATGAGATCGACCCGATGCTCGCCGAACTCCGCAAGATCACGCAGTGCTTCGAGGAGGCGGCGGCGAACATCCGCGCGATCCGCAAGGCAATCGGGGGTGGGGAGTGAGGAATCTCGAAATCACCATCACTGTTCCGGTCGTCCGCATCGTCCAATCGGCGCGCGACGATGATGGGTGCGGGCATCCATCGGCGACCGGTAACACCATGACCGGCGACCGCGGCAGGGGCCGCGACGAGGAGTGGTACGAGTTGGACTGCACGGCGGACGAGTTGCGGAAGATCGTGGAGGCGGAGCTGGCGGAGTGGGAAGCATGAGGTTCCTGTCGTTGTTCGCCGGGATCGGCGGCCTTGATCTCGGCCTTGAACGCGCGGGCATGACCTGTGTGGGGCAGGTGGAGATCGACCCCTACTGCCGCGCCGTGCTGGCGAAGCACTGGCCGAACGTGCCGCGGCACGATGATGTGAGGACTCGGGAGTACGTCGAGGGCGAGGCGGATGTCATTTGCGGGGGGTTTCCCTGCCAGGATGTGAGCAATGCAGGACTGCGCGCCGGGATTGCCGGAAAGCGTTCGGGACTCTACCGGGAATTGGTGCGTGCCATTCGCGTGGTACGACCGCTCTACGCGATTGTGGAGAACGTGGCAGCCCTGCTTGGGCGGGGGATGGGACGAGTTCTCGGGGACCTGGCCGAGATCGGGTATGACGCGGAATGGGATTGCTTACCGGCGTGTGCCCTTGGTGCCCCACACTGCCGCGACCGCGTGTTCATCACAGCTTCCAACCCCGTCGGGATGCAGCAACGGTGGAAAGAACCATGTCTGTGGGAGGTTGGACGAGCACGGGAGGGGTCCCATGCGTGGGACGATCCTTGGGAAACTGCGTTGCGCCGCCTTCGAAGAATGGATGATGGGTCTGCCTACGGGGTGGAGCGCACTGACGGGATCAGAAACGCCGTCGTCCCGCAAGTCGCGGAAGTAGTGGGGAGGTCGATCATGGCCTCCCTGTACCCATCCCTCCCCGTCGCGTTTGAGGGGGAGCCATGACCATCGACCTGACCATCCCGCACCAAGTCATCACGGGGGACTGCCTGGAGGTACTGCGGAACCTGCCCACGGGCAGCGTGGACGCGGTGATCACAGATCCTCCGTATGGGATCGGGTTCAAGTACAACCAGTACGACGACACGCCGGACGGGTACGGAGATTGGCTTTGGTCGATCCTCGAATCCGCCGAATCGAAGGCAAACCCCGGTTCTCCGGTTTTTGTCTGGCAGGCCATGCCAAACGTGCGCAATTTTGCTGAGTGGTTCCCTCGCAAGTGGCGATTATTCGCGGCTGCAAAAAACTTCGTCCAGATCCGCCCAGCGGCGATGCAGTACGGCTACGACCA
>OFQZ01000145.1_pt1 | contig 28305 bp, 32 predicted proteins | sample 1543011 | NCBI WGS metagenome assembly OFQZ01 (sample SAMN07774216, study PRJEB24372) | wastewater metagenome | isolation source: Exp Tend NO 0WW | collected 2016-02 | reverse complement strand
CCCGGAAAACGCCCGCGAAGTCGTCATCACCGAAGGCGAAATCGATGCGCTCTCATGGGCTGCTTACGACCGGCCGGCGATGTCTGTCCCATTCGGAGGGGGCAAGGGCGGCAAGCAGAAATGGATCGAGAGCGAGTTCGATCGGCTGGAGCGGTTCGAGCGAATTTATATCTCGACCGACATGGACAAGCCGGGCGAGGAAGCTGCCGAGGAAATCGCTTCTCGGCTTGGCCGTCACCGTTGCTACCGGGTTCTGCTCCCGCACAAGGACGCCAATGAGTGTCTGGTTGCCGGCGTCACCAAGCAGGCGATGGAAAAGGCGCTTGCAGATGCGTCTAGCCTTGATCCGGCAGGCCTGAAGCGCGCCAGCGATTACACAGACCGCGTCATCCACTTGTTCTGGCCGGCGCATGAAGGCGAAGTCGGGTACACGCTGCCCTACGGCAAGCTGGTGGACAAGATCCATTTTCGGCCGGGCGAGATAACCCTTTGGTCGGGTGCGGCAGGCTCTGGCAAAAGCCAAATCATCTCTGACTGCATCCCGCACTGGATCAAGCACGGAAGTCGCATCTGCCTCGCCTCGCTCGAAATGAAGGGCGAGCAAACGCTGCGCCGCATGGCAAAGCAGACAGGCGGCGTCGATCGCCCGACTGCGCAGTTTATCGCTCGGATACTCGCGTTCCTTGACCAAGGGCTGCTGCTCTACGAGCATGTCGGCAAGGCAGGCATCACGTCTCTTCTGGACGTTTTCGACTATGCCCGCGCCAAGTACGGCTGCGACCAGTTCGTCATCGATAGCCTGATGCGTCTTGGCATCGCCGGGGACGATTACACCGGCCAGGAAAAGGCGGTTTTCCAGATTGTCGACTGGTCCATCAAGCACAACGTCCACATGCATCTGGTGGCGCACTCGCGAAAGGGCGAGCGAGGCCAGGGCGCGCCGGAAACCGAGGACATCAAGGGGGCAATGGAAATCGGCGCCAACGCCTTCAACATCCTGACGGTCTGGAGAAATCGTCGGCACGAGGAAGATATCCAGGCCGCCGAAAACGAAGACCTGAAAGCCGAGTTGGAGGAAAAGCCGGGCGTCATCCTGAACGTCGCGAAGCAGCGCAATGGCGACTACGAAGGCAAGACGGGGCTGTGGTTCGATCAAACGACGTATCGCTATCACTCGTCATTCGACCGAGGGCTTTGGCAGCGCGATTTCATGCACGGCTTGCAGTCGGAGGCAGCATGAACCTGCTCCCCGAATATCGGGCCCAGACTCACGGCAAAAAGTTCAAGGCAGCCTTCAAGCTGTTTGAAGGAACGGACTGGCATGTCGTGCCGAACTCGGAACCGTTCGATACGGCAAGCGAAGCCATTGAAGCCGCGAAAGAGCACGTCAAGTCCGCGCTCAATTCGCGGATACGGGCGTCGAAGGACGAACAGGCCTTGGCTGACAGTCTCGGTATCGAGGAATGGCGCCGCAGCAAGGCGCGGGAAGAAGCACTAGCCCCTGAAAGCGTATTCGGAGACTGCCCGCCAGTGGTGAAGAACGCCAGTGGCCGGGAGGCTCCTGTGGAACGGAGGAAGCGTTGATGTTTGTCACCGTTCTTCAGGCTGCCGCCATCATCTCACTGTGGCAAGCGCGCCGGTTCGATACGCACGACATAGCGCTGGTGACAGGTATTCCCGAGCATGTGGTCTGCAAAGTTCTTGACGAAGTTCGCAGAGCCGAACGTGAGCAGAACTTATTCGTTGTTGGAGGGCGTTGATGACGTTTCGTTGGACCAAGGCGGCCAAGGCACAGTTGGCCGAAATGCTTGAACAGGGGTTGTCGGCTTCAGAGATAGGCGCGCGGCTGGACATATCGCGCAATGCAGTCATCGGTGCTGTGCATCGCGACCCTGCACTGCGGACCATCGGCCTTCGCGGCAAGCCCGGAAATGCGAGTGGGGGGCGGGTTCCGTATCCGAAGCCTGAACCGAAACCGGCAAGCACCGACCGCGAGAGAAGGGCTGCCGGCGTTTCTTGCGTCATCGACGCTGGCGCGACGCAGGGTGGCAGCATGAAGCTCGCAGCAAGGTCGCCAATGTTCCACTGTGAAGCAAAGCAGGTGAGCGAGTGAGCGACAATCCCAAACTTGATTCAGAGCGGCTTGTCCAAGCTCTGATTGAGACGTTCGCATATCACCCGTTCTGGGACACCTCGCCGCTTGCCCGCTTCGCCAGAGAGCTTGATGCCGAGCGCGGCGGGCAATTCGCAAAGAAGATGCAGGAGGCCGAAGCGAAAGCATTGGCGGAGCGACACCATTCATGGTGGCACAAAATGTTCGGAGGCCAATGTTGAAAGCCCGCACCCGCTCCCAAAAGCTCAAACGCAAGCGAGGCCGTCCCCGCTTGCCGGCCACGAACTACCAGCCCAACGGCAAACCATCACGCAGAAAGGCAAGCCTGGAAATGAAGCAGCTCCGCGAGCAAGAACTCACCGAAGCCGAAAAGGTCGACAACATCTCCGTTGCGGCCTTGGCACGCGCTCGACACAACGGCATTGCGCCGGAACAGGCCGCCGACCCTCGCTATGGCTATGAGCTTGGCAGGCTGTTCATGGCCGATCGCATCACCAAGCTTCAATACGAAGCCGGGATGAAGCTCGCCACCGACATGGCCCGCTATTACGGCCTGACCGGCGTGCCGTTTCCCAGCGCAAGGGCGCAGAACCTCTTTGCGGTGCGAGGCGAGGCCGGAGAGAGCGAAGGAAAGCAGAAGGCGGCCCGATTGGCCGGAGAGAAGGCAAGGCGCCTGCAAGCCCTGTTGCTGGCCGTAGGAGACAATCAGACGGCCATCCGAATTCAGCGCGTCGTGCTGTCCGTGGTGGTATCGGACGCCCCGCTCGGCAAGTCCACGCAGGACAACATGCTTTTGCGTCGCGGCCTCAATGCAATGATTAGCTATTACGGGATGGAGGGCTGAGATGCCGTTGCCGATGCCTCAGTTGCCGCCGCTGATGGGTACCTATCAAGATTACGCAACCCAGCGCGCTGCGCTTATTGTTAGCCAGCCAACGCGCACCGTCACGATCGGTCAAGTTGATAGCTACTTGTTCTGGCGCATCCCGTCCGTAGCCCTAATTATATCGTTGACACCACAAAACCTATAGGTAGTATGGGCTGCAAGAAGGAATTGCAGCCATGTTTTCAGCCCCTCATTTCAGCAATGACGAAGCAGCCCGCCGGCTCCTAGAGGACATCCGTTGGCCGGATGGTCGCTCTTGCCCGCATTGCGGCACCGTTGATCGCTCCTACGCCACCAAGCGCACCCAGAAGTGCGGCGCGACCGTTTATCGCTGTGGCGAGCCGGAATGCCGGAAGGATTTCAGCGTCACCACCAAGAGCGTCATGGAAAGCTCGCATATCCCGCTCCACAAGTGGATGCAGGGCTTTTTCCTCATGGCCTCGTCAAAGAAGGGCGTGTCCGCTCACCAGCTTCATCGGATGCTCGGCATCACCTACAAGGCGGCATGGTTCATGGCTCATCGTATCCGCGAAGCAATGCGCGCCGATGGCACGTTCGGCCCGCTGGGTGGCGAGGGCATGACCGTTGAGGCCGATGAGACCTATTACGGTTATCGCGACGACAAGCGGCTCGGAAAGACCACCAAGCGCGGCAAGCGCGGTCATGGCGGACAGCGCCCGATCATCGCTCTTGTCGAGCGTGGCGGCTCTGTGCGCACGTTCTATGCCGCTGTTGCCGACAAGGCCACGGTGAGCAAGATCGTGACGGACAACGTTGCCCGCGAAAGCTTCCTCTACACGGACGAAAGCCGGCTCTATGGCGATGCCGACCAGTTCTTTGCGGACCATTCGACCGTCAAACATTCGGCTGGCGAGTATGTTCGCTATGAGGAAGGCCGCACCGTCCACACGAACACTGTGGAAAACGTGTTCTCAGTGTTCAAGCGCGGTATGCGCGGTGTCTATCAGCACTGCGATGAGAAGCACCTGCATCGGTATCTGGCGGAGTTCGACTTCCGCTACAATCACCGTTCGGCGCTTGGCGTAGAGGACAAGGCCCGCACTCGCGCGGCGATTGAAGGCGCCGCTGGCAAGCGGCTTACCTATCGACAGCCTGACTAGTCCGGTTTTTCGTCACCGCGCTTTGCGTTTTTTGCGCTGGCGGAAAAAGCACCCAAAGAAGGCGCGGTAGGTTTCCTGCCGCGCTTCTTTTGTTGCGCTGGCACACCTATCGGAGTCATGCTCTTCAAAGGGGCGGGAGGGGTGTTAACGGCAGATTTGAGTAGCCGACGAAAGCGGTCTTCAGCCTCGTTGTCGCCGTAGAAGTCAGATGGCCGGAGTTTCTTTGTGCCTGACGCCATATCAATGATCCGTTCTCATTATCAAAGTCCCGGCCGCTGCATTTACTGCCAAGCCACCGGTCCCAATCTCATTCTGACGGACGAACACATTATCCCCTTTTTCATGGGCGGCGTTACGGAATTAGACGACTGCAGCTGCACCGAATGCAACAAAATCACATCATACATCGACGGCTACTGCGCCAACCACATTTTCCACGCTTTCCGACATCGAATCGGAGTTCAATCGCGGACGAAAAGTAAGCCGACAACGCTCAAAGTTTTCTTCGAAACGGCGGCTGGTCGCGTCGAGAGGGTAGCCACGTTTGATGACGCGCCCCATCTCATGGTTTTGCCGGAATTTGATCCACCAGGCATCATTACAAACACAGAGTATTTTGACGAAAAGCCAGAACCCCAAGGATACTGGCACTGGATGAATGGCGACTTTCAGGCTCGCGTCGAAAAATTACGTGAGCCGGGAGACACCGGGTTTGAAGTTCAAACCGGGGCGAACTGGTCAACGTATTGCCGCTTTGTAGCCAAGACCGCTCTGGCCGGCGCAGTGGCAATGTTCGGGTACGATAGCCGTTTATCATTCCTGCCGGATATCATCCTCGGAAAGAATACGAAGCTTCGACAGTTCGTCGGCGGTGCAAAACCCTACGCCGTGGCTCCGTTGAAAAATATTCCGCACCTTGGCCCGCTTGAGCATCACGGCCTAGAGTTTAAGACTGTTTCAGATGGCCTTAGTACGTACCTGATTGCCGAAATCCAGTTCTTTCTAGAGGTCGGCGCGCCCTCCTACTGCGTTGTCATCGGCCCGGCACCCTCGGGTGATCTGGGAATGCAGCTTCGAGCTCCCTCACGACGGCAATGACGCACAGCCGGTAAAAATCGCGCTCTGATTCCGACAGTCGATCCCAATCATCACGACCGGACGGGTCTAGATGTTCACTTTTCCAGTGAAGGATACGGGCCGCCTTCTCTAGATAGGCGGCTGGTTTTACATGTTTGGTCATGGGCCTTAATCCAGACCCAAATTCTACTCCTAGCCGTTGTGGTGTCAACGATATAATTAGGTCCGTAGCCTACGCAGTCGAGAAGATACCTGCATTCAAGGTGCTATCGCCAAGCGGCATCCTCGCTGCGTATTTCGCGGAAGCAAAGCGCGATGGACTTCCGCTGCGCCAGCAGTGCAACGATCTTGGTATTCCATGGGCGGCAAGGCTCATTCCGTTGGCACACGTTTCCGAGGCATCCGTCAAGGCGGCTGGCGTAATGTCGCCATCCATGTTTTCGCAAACCCTACCGCAGGGCGATGTCGAGACATGGGCTCGACGCGTCGTCCATCTTTACGAACACGGCGCGTCGGCCCCAGTGGTTCACTGGGCGGCACGTCACGGACTATCGGTCAATGCCGACGCAAACGACTATCTCCTGACCCTTCGCGAACTGGCGCCTTCGACCAAGCCGGAGACCATCAACAAGCGCAGCGCTACTTGGCATCGCGAGATGTCGATGAAGCGCCTTGGCCTTGTCGGACAGGCGGTCGTGCCGGACCATCTGCGCTCTGTCAAATTCGTTGGCCTGCAATTCGATGCGCTGGTATCGCCCGAAGACTTCTGGGAGGAAAGCGCTTCGATGCACCATTGCGTGCAATCCAGGTTCGGCAAAGCCGTGACCGGCCATTGCATTTACTTCTCAATCAAGAAGGACGGAAAGCGCGTCGCGACCGTCGAATACACCGGCACCAATGTCGCCATGACCGAGATAAAGGGCGTGTCGAACGCGAAGCCACCAGAAGGCATCAAGACCGCAGCCATTCGCTTCGGCAGGGAAGTTCTTGCCGAAGCGACGGCGACTACTACGACAAAGCCGGAGGCCGACACGATACTAAATTGGTCGAGGCCGAAGCCGCCGCGGCAATGGTCAGTGCTCAATCCCGGACGGCTGTTCAATTGGACTGGATAGGTCGTCAACCCTCTTGACATTCACTCCGAACCAGTCGAATTAATGCGCCATTCCACAAAATCGACGCAACGCGACTAACCAGAGCCCTGTTGAACGCCGCCGAGCGTCCGGGGCTCTTTCCATTTTTCGCCCCGCACCTCCTTGCCCCTGATACCGGCTACGGGGAAAAAGCTGCACGCTCGTTCCTGAGAAGCACCCGCGCGGGGCCACCGGCTCGCATGTCGGCCGTGTCATGAAGCGGGCAAGCGGCAGCGCCGGATAACCCACCCCGCGAAAGGAACTCTCCCCCCATGGCCAAGAAATGCGGATCGTCCAAGGGCTCCAAAAAGGGCGGCAAGAAGTAATCCATGCCCAAAAAGCCGGGCTATTCGCCCGAAAAGGTCAAGGACATTGCGGATCGTGCCGAGGGCCTGAAGCCAGACAAGCCGCAGGCCGAAATCGGAAGGCCACCCAAGTACAAGGACGCCTTCGCAGAGCAGGCTGCAAAGCTCTGTCTGTTGGGAGCGACCAATGCGGACCTGGCGGATTTCTTCGGCGTGGCCATTCGCACCATCGAACGCTGGACCGTCGAACACGAGCCGTTTTGTCGGGCCGTAAAGGAAGCGAAGGAGACGGCGGACGCCAAAGTCGAGCGCAGCCTGTACCAGCGCGCGGTTGGCTACACCTTCGACAGCGAGAAGGTCTTCAACGGACGCGAGGGCGTTGTTCGGGCTCCAATACGCGAGCATGTGCCGCCTGACGTCACAGCGCAAATCTTCTGGTTGAAGAACCGTCGCAAGGAAGACTGGCGCGACAAGCACGACCACGAGCACTCAGGCGGCGTGGCGGTCGTCCTGAGCCGGGATGACGCAGACCTTTAAGCGCACGGCGAAACAGCAGGAGCTTCGGCAATTGCTGTCCGGCCCGGCCACGCATTGCCTCGCATATGGCGGTTCGCGCTCTGGCAAGACGTTCGGCTTTGTCGACGCCATATGCACAAGGGCGATAAACGCGCCGGGCTCTCGGCACGGGATATTCCGCTACCGCTTCAATGCGGTGAAGACGTCCATCATGCTCGACACCTTTCCGAAGGTGATGAAGCTGGCCTATCCGGGCGTCTCTGTCGCCACCAACAAGCAGGACGGTTTTGCCGAACTGGTAACGGCTGAAGGCAAGTCAGAACTGTGGTTCGGCGGGCTGGACGACAAGGAGCGCACCGAGAAAATTCTCGGAATGGAATTCGCCACCATCTACACAAACGAGGCGAGCCAGGTTCCTTACGAAAGCTACCTGCTACTGCAAACCCGTCTGGCGCAGAAGGTTCAGAAGCTCGACGGGCGGCCCTTGGCGCTGAAGGACTACGTAGACCTTAACCCAACGACCGAAACGCACTGGACGAACCAGCTTTGGGTGGCTGGCGTCGAGCCGCAATCACAGAAGTTCGTCAACAAGGACGATTACCGGCACATCATCATCAACCCGGCAGACAATCTCGACAACCTGCCGGAAGAATATCTGCGGATGCTGCAAACCATGCCGGAAAGGCAGCGCCGTCGCTTCTACGAGGGGCTTTTCCAGAGCGATGTCGAGGGGGCGTTGTGGCGCCGCCAGATTATTGGACGACTGTCGGACGCGCCTGCTATGGCACGCATCGTGGTTGCCATCGATCCGGCGGTGTCCACGACCATCGGGTCTGACGAAACCGGCATCATTGTTGCCGGCGTGGACGAAAAGGGCAGGGGCATCGTTCTTGCCGACGAGAGTGGCCGCTACAGCCCGGAAGAATGGGCTAGGCGCGCTGTTGGGCTCTATCGCTCATACAGTGCCGACAGGATCGTCTACGAGGCGAACCAGGGCGGCGACATGGTCGACGCGGTCATTCGCGCACAGGCCCCGAATATCCCGACGACGTCGGTTCGAGCAACGCGCGGCAAGTGGCTGCGGGCCGAGCCTGTCGCAGCATTGTACGAGCGCGGCAAGGTCTTCCACGTCGGCATCTTCGACCGCCTTGAGGACCAGATGTGCGCGTTCACGCCAGATTTTGACAGGACAGAGCAGGGCTATTCGCCTGATCGGGTTGACGCGCTCGTGTGGGCGCTGACCGACCTGTTCCCAGACGTCGTTCCTGTCGTTGAAGAAAAGCGCAAGGCCGCAGAACGACCGGCCTTTGCCGGCGCATGGATGAGCTGATGTCAGACGAAATCCTCAAGGAGGCCATGGACGAGTTCAGGGCCGCCGAAGAGGCAGAGTCCGAGAACCGCAAGCTCTCGCTGGAAGACGTCCGCTTCGCCCGCCTGAACGAGCATTGGCCTGACAAGGTTCGCAAGCAGCGCGAGATTGAAGGCCGCCCGTGCCTGACCATTCCGAAGCTGCCGGCGTTCATCCGCCAGGTGGTCAACGACGCCCGGCAGAACAAGCCGGCAATCAAGACGCATCCGGTAGACGACAAGGCGGACGTGAAGACCGCCGAGATTTACAACGGCCTCATCCGCAACATCGAGTACATCTCCGATGCGGACGTTGCCTATGACACCGGCGTCGAGTGCGCGGTTGACCGCGGTGTAGGCTACTGGCGCGTCGATATCGACTATGCGAACGACGACACGTTCGACCTCGACATTCTCATCAAGCGCATTTCGAACCCGTTCGCGGTCTACCGCGACCCGTCATCGACATCGGCGGATTCGTCCGACTGGAACACTGCTTTCTTCGTCGACAAGATGACGAAGGGGGCCTTCAAGCGTGCTTATCCGGGCGCCAAGAAGGTCGACTGGAAAATGGACTTTGCGGGCGTGGACAGCGCCTGGATCGACGAAGACAGCGTCATGGTCGCGGACTGGTGGCGCCGTGAGGAGGTGCAGAAGACCGTCGTGCTGCTCTCCGATGGCAGCGTGATTGATGCCGACCGGCTAGAGCAAATCCGCGACCTGCTTGAACCCGCCGGCCTTTCGGTCAAGAGCGAGCGCCAGGTTCGTTCGTTCAAGGTGCGCCGCTACAAGCTGACTGGTGCGGAAGTCATCTCCGAGGACAAGTGGCCGGGGAAATACATTCCCATCATTCCGGTCTACGGCGACGATTTCGACATCGAAGGCAAGCGCTATCTGCGGTCGTTGATCCACAACGCCAAAGACGCGCAGACCATGTTCAACTACTGGCGCACGACCAGCACGGAACTGGTCGCTCTTGCTCCGCGCGTGCCGTTCCTCGGGCCGAAGGGTGCTTTCAAGACCGACGCTGCCAAATGGCAGACCATCAACACGGTCAGCCATCCCTATGTCGAGTTCGACGTAGTCCCGAATGCGCCTAATGGCGGTATGCCTATGCGCCAGTCGCTTGACAGCGGCGTGGCAGCCGGGGCGCTGCAGGAGGCCTTGAACGCATCGGACGACATGAAGGCCATTGTCGGCCTCTACGATGCATCCTTGGGCGCGCGTTCAAACGAAACGAGCGGCAAGGCCATCATCGCCCGCCAGAAGGAAGGCGACGTTTCGACCTTCCACTTCATTGACAATCTGACCCGCGCCATCCGCCACACGGGCAGGGTGCTCATCGACCTCATTCCGCACATCTACGACAGCCCGCGCATCGTCCGCGTGCTGGGCGAGGATGGATCGCAGACGCCGACGCCCATCAATCAGGAGGTGCCCGTCAAGGACGAGCAGGGCAACCCGGTCATGGAGCCGGCCATTGGACCGGACGGCCAGCCGCAAATGCAGCCCGTCACGGATGAAATGGGCCAGCCCGTCGTGGACCAGAACACCGGCCAGCCACAGATGCAGCCGGTCATGAAGCCCAAGACGGAAATCTACGACTTGACCGCCGGCAAATACGACCTCGTCGTTTCGTCTGGCCCGTCCTACACGACGCGCCGCGAGGAAGCCGCCACGCAGATGGGCAACCTCATTCAGGCGTTCCCGCAGGCGGCGACGGTTGTCGGCCCGGAGATGGCGAAGAACCTCGATTGGCCGGGCGCGGATGAAATCGCCAAGAAGCTGGAGGCCATGACGTCCGGTCAGGTGCCGCCGCAGATTCAGAAGCAGATCGACGACGGCATGAAGCAGATGCAGAGCCTCAAGCAGGAGAATGAGCAATTGAAGGCCGACAAGTCGGACAAGATTGCCGAAATCCAGGCCAATGAGGAGCTGGAAAAGCTGAAGATTGCCTCGAACGAGCGCATCCAGCAGCAGAAGATTGAGTCCGACAAGGAAATCGCCATCGCGACGGCGAACTTCAAGGCAGCACTGGCGGCAAGGCAGCAGGCCGCGCTCGGTATGCAACAGCAGCCAATGATGGGAGTGCCCGGTTGATGGCAAATCGGCTTGTGACGCCAAAAGAGGTTGTCCGCTTCGCGCTAGACTCGGCTCGCAGACATGTGCGGGAAGCTTTTCCAGACCTTGATGACGAGCAAGTAGAGGCCAGAGCTAAGGAATGGTTTGCCGCTTTGGCGGCCGATATCAATTCAGGCCCGATGCCGATGGGCCGTTGATGCCGATCGACGCCCGCAAGACCAAGGCAGAAGCCAATTTCCAGCCGACGCCTAAAGCCAGGATGCGCTGCGAAGTCTGCGCCCATTTCATTCCGACTGATGCCTGCAACGCCTTGAGGGGAACCATCAGCCGAAGCGGCTGGTGCGACCTCTACAGGGGCAGGAGCCAGTCCAAAGAACCCGCTCAAGCCGGATAGGTTCGCCATGTCCTTTCCAAATACCGTGGCCCGGCTCGTGTCGGCGGCCAACAGCAACAACGCCACCCTCGTTTCGAACCAGCGGACGAAGCTCTGGCGCGTCACCGGCTACAACGCCGCAGCCGCCGTTCGCTACATCAAGCTGTTCAATCTGCGGGTGCTTCCGGCGCCGGGCACCGACACGCCGTTCGTGACCATTTCACTGGCTCCCTCGGCTGCGTTCAACATTCCGTTCGACGGACTCACGTTCCAGACCGGCCTTGGCTACGGCCTCGTTACCGGCTCCGCGGACAGCGACAACACCGCAGTCACGGCAGCCGACATCGTTGGCCTTAACCTGTTCTACGAGTCGCCGTAACCCTTCCCTCACCAACCGATATCGGAGTGATGCATGTTCGGAGAAGAATCCGACGTTGAAACCAATGGCACAGCGCCTATCGAAGGCAAAGAGCCAGAACTTGAAGCCAGCGCCGCCGAAACGACCGAGGAAGGCGCGGCCGAGGACGCCGAGACCGAGCCGGAAGTCGAAGACCCCGACCTTGAAGATTTCGAGTGGGAGGGAAAGAGCCTCAAGCTCCCCAAAGGTCTGAAAGACCGCTTCCTCATGCACGAGGACTACACCCGCAAGACGCAGGCGGTGTCACAGGAAAAGCGCGCCGTCGAAGAGACGAAACAGACGCTTGCCCAGCGCGAGCAGGAATTCACCAAGCAGGTGGAATCCCAGACCGCGCTCTTGGGCGAATATGCCGAGCTTCGTGCGATGAGCATGAGCCTAGAGCGATATCAGGAAGTCGATTGGCAGCGCCTCGACGAAGAAGACCCGATTGGCGCCCAGCGCGCATTCCGCGAGTATCAGAACCTCAAGGATGCCGCGCAGGCCAAATACTTTTCGATCCAGCAGAAAGAGACCGAGCGAAACCAGACGGCGCAGCGCGAAGACGCCAAGCGCACCGAGGAGTTCCGCAAGTCGCTGGCTGCCGAGATCAAGGACTGGAGCCCGGAACTAGACCTCCAACTGACGAACTTCGCGCGGTCGCGCGGCATTCCCGATCAAGAGCTGCGCTCAATCAGGAATGTCGGCTACGTGAAGATTCTCAGAGAGGCGATGGACGGCATCCGTCTCAAGGAACAGCTGCAGAAGCAAGTTTCGGCAGCCAAGACCAAACAGCCTGCACCCGAGGACAAGCCGAAGCCGCTGGAGAAGCCCGCCAAGGGCCAGGCTCCCGCGACCCGTGGCCTGAGCGACGACCTGCCGGTCGAGGATTGGGTGAAGCTTCGCAACAACCAGGTACGCCGGCGCAACGCCGCCTGACCTGACCCCTCAACCTGAACGAGCGTCGTGATGACGCCCGGTCCCCGCGCGGGACGGCCAAGAGCCGTGCCCGCCTGAAGGATATATTTCCATGGCTAATACACTCCTCACCCCCACGGCAGTCACGAGAGAAGCTTTGCGTGTTCTGCACCAGAAGTGCAATTTCATCGGTTAATATTCAGCCGCTTTGCACAGTAATGTGCATCGAAAACGCTGTGAATTCGGGGGAACTCTTGTTATCATAGACTAACGCAAAACTGGTTAGTTTTATGAGCAAGACAATCCCGAGCCAAATCCTGAGAAAGGCAAAACTTCTAGCTGACCCGACCTGCCGACAATGCGGGCAAACGAAAACGGTGGCCGACTTTCCTGACAAGGCAGTCGACTATGCCTGTAACGCTTGCCGCAGAGTGTATGCGAGGGTCAGCTATCACAAGCAGCGTGCAAAACTGACGCCAGATGAGCTTGAGGCTCTGAAGGCGAAGGTTAGAACGCGCCAGAATGCTTGGCGAGCGGAACGGCTCGCCTCAATGCCTGCCGATGAATTGGCGGCATTCCGGAAAGAACTGAATCACGGAAACACCGAGCGCAGGCTCAAGGTGCGGGATGAAGTCTACCGAGCTTATGGCGGCTACGTTTGCAAATGCTGCGGTGAAACGGAAGCGAAATTCCTGAGCATCGACCACATCCACAACGATGGGGCCGAACATAAGCGGTCAAACCGCCTACACACCGGTGAGCAGCTTTACCGCTGGCTTGTCCGGAACAAGTTTCCATCAGGGTTTCAGATTCTGTGCATGAATTGCCAATGGGGCAAACGCAACAATCAAGGCGTCTGTCCCCATCAGGAAAGGTGTAACGACTATCCCGCAAGGGAGTAGGGCCAAGCGGCCCGAAGCGCAGCGCACCCAGCCAGCGAAAGGCGGGGTGATGATATAGTCTGCTCTGCATGGCGACATGCAGCAGCCCCGCAAGGGGCGGTCTCGGAACTAGCGAGCCGAGGCGAACATCAGGAACATCAACCGGGACTACGACGACCGCTACGCCAACGAAGGCGCGAAGATCGGCGACTCGCTGAAAATCCGCCTGCCGAACAAGTACGCGGTGCGCAAGACCAAGACCCTGAACGTGCAGGACACGACGGAGTCGAGCGTCACGCTTCAGGTGTCGAACCAGTACGGCGTCGACATGAACTTCTCCAGCGCCGACATGACGCTCTCGCTGGACGACTTCTCCAAGCGCATCATCTCGCCGGCAATGGCGGTGCTGGCGGCCAACATCGAGTCCGACATTCTGGCCTCGGTGTACAAGGACGTTTACCAGCAGGTGAACAACATCGACTCGGCCGCGACCTTCGCGGGCGCCGTCACTGTTCGCAAGCGTCTGGTCGATGCCCTGACCCCGCAGGATGACCTGACGATGATCTTCGGCACCCAGGAGAACGTCGACATGGTCGACGCGCTCAAGGGCCTGTTCCAGGACTCGAAGGAAGTCGCGGCGCAGTACCGTGATGGCGTCATTGGCCGTACTGGCGGGTTCACCTTCTACGAGAACACGCTGCTGCCGACCCACACCACGGGCACTGCGGCGACCGAAATCACGGTCAACGGCGCCAATCAGACCGGCGCCGCGATCACCGTGACCAACGGCTCGTCCAAGACCCTGAAGGCTGGTGACATCATCACCTTTGCCGGTTGCAACCGCGTCCATCCGGAGACCAAGGCTGACACCGGCGTCCTCCAGACGTTCGTGGTCACCGCTGACGTTGCCACCTCGGGCACGTCGATCTCGATCTCTCCGTCGATCGTCATTACGGGTCCGACGCAGAACTGCTCGGCGGCGCCGACCACCACCGGCACCGTTACCAAGCAGGGCGCTGCTTCGGCGGTCTGCAACATCGGCCTCGGCTTCCACCGCGACGCCTTCGCTTTCGCGACGGCCGACCTGGTGATGCCGAAGGGCGTCGACTTCGCGGCCCGTCAGGTTATGGACGGTATCTCCATGCGTATCGTCCGCGACTACGACATCAACAACGACAATTTGCCTTGCAGGGTCGATGTCCTGTTCGGTTACAAGACGGTTCGCCCGGAAATGGCCTGCCGCTGGGCCAACAACTAAGCCGGTTGAGGGGTCGCCTAGCGCGGCCCCTTTCGCTTTTCCCCTCTCTCAAATCACGAAAGGACCGCCAATATGGCTGTCGAATTTCTGGGCACCGGCAACGACGACGGATCGTCTTTTGGCCGTGGCAGTGACCTGCTTACCTTCTGGAGCGGCGCAACGCCGACTTCGCGGCGCGCTTCGGCGACCATGTCTTCGGACATCTCGCTGTTCGCGCTGACCGGCGCATCGTTCGTGGCGAACACCTCCACGACCGTTTCGGGCCTCTTTGGCTTCAACTCGACGCTGGCTTCCCAGCTCGTCGACTGGATCAAGGAAATCCGTACCGTGCTGGTCGACCTCAACATGCACAAAGGCTCGGCATAATCCGTGCCGGCCGGTCGCGTCACTATCTTCGGAGGCCGGCTTCACCCCGGCATCGAGTTGTCGATCAAGGGGCAACTGCCGGTCTCCGACGAAGAAGTTGCGCGCAACATCAAGGCCTCGCCGGTCGAGAAATTCTACCGGCGAGTGCCAGTCTCCGAGGCAAAGCCTCATAGGCTGGCCGTCGTGGGCGGTGGACCATCCATCAACAAGCACGTCGAAACGCTCCGCAACTGGCCCGGCGATATCTGGGCTATCAACGGGGCTTTCGGCTGGTGCCGGGACCACGGCATAGACGCCTACCTGTTCGCCTGCGACCCGCATCCCATCGTCGAGAGATGGGCGCAGGGTGCGAAAAAGGCAATCCTCGCCAATACCGTGCAGCCGTCCGTTTTCGAAATGCTCAAGGACGCGGATGTCACCGTGTTTGACGCGGATGGCCGGCCTGACGGGATAGTCGGGTTCGGCTTCACCGCGACATGTGCCCCCCATCTCGGTTTTCGGATGGGCTATCTGGCCGGCATTACCTTTTTCGGCTGCGAGTCCTGCTACAACGTTGGCGGCAGCCATGCCTACATGGACGAAGGGCGCACCGAGGAAATGCTCCTCGAAACCGCCGATGGCGACGAGTTTCTGACCGCGCCAGACTACTACCTCCAGGCAAACAAACTTGCCGAGCAAATCAGGGATTTGCCCGAGTATCTGTCGGAAGAAAGCGGCGGGCTTCTAAGAGCCCTGATAGCCAATCCGAAATTCCACCTTCGCTGGGTCTCTGAAGAACTCGGCCAGAACATCAAGAAACTGTCTGCGGTTCGCGCTGCGCTCAGCAACACGGACGAATTGCTCAAGAACTTCGAGTGAGGGGCTGACCGATGGCAATCACCAGCTACTCCACGCTCAAAACGGCCATGGCGACGTGGATCGTCAGGGATGACGCGACCGACGCCCAACTGAGCGAATTCGTCTCTGTTTTCGAGGCGCGCGCCAACGTCGAATTGCCGCTGCGAACGGCGGAAGTCGATACGACGCTTACTGGGTCGACTAGTTCGCGCCAGTTGACGCTTCCGAGCGACTTTCTGGAGCCCGTTGCGCTGTTTCTGACCACCTACGGAACGCAGCAGAAACTCTCGCCCATCATCTCGGGCAACTATGAGCTTGACACGTCAAATGGCCCGCCCTCGGCGTGGGCAATAAACGGCTCGAACATAGATTTGGACTGCCCTTGCGATCAGGCGCACACATTCACCTTCCGCTATCGCATGAAGCTGCTCAATCTGGCCTCTACCGACCCGAACTGGCTGCTTACGAACCACCCGAATGTGTATTTGTGGGGCTCGCTCGTCGAGTTCGCAACGTGGGCACGCGATGCCGAGGCGATATCGCTCTACAATGGGCGATACGAAGATGCGCGCGATGCAGTCGCCTGGCTTACGGCGCGCTCCAAGGCTACCGCGCCACTCAGAGTTGACCCTGCGCTGGTGGCGGCCCGGTCATTCAACATCAACAGCGGCGATTGATGATGAATCTCATTCATCCCCGGCATGTCGTCATCGACTACGCCAAATATCAGTGCGATGACCCGGAAGCCTTTTACGGCCTGCCGAAGCATGTCGAGTTCTGCGAACGCTGCGTCATCTCCAACCAGCGGCCGAATTCCGCAGTCGAATTCGCTCATACCAAGGCATCGAAAAAGACCACAATCAGCCTGACGGACGGCATTTGCGATGCGTGCCGTGTGGCCGAGGCAAAGCAGACGCAAATCGACTGGAAGGAACGCCGCAGGGCCCTTCAGGAGCTTTGCGACAAGCATCGCCGCACCGACGGTCGCTACGACTGCATCGTGCCCGGTTCGGGAGGCAAGGATTCGGCTTATGCCGCATGGGTGCTGAAGCACGAGTTCGGAATGCACCCGCTGACTGTCACATGGGCGCCGCACCTCTACACGGACTGGGGCTGGGCCAATTTCCACAACTGGATCGGCGCGGGCTTCGACAATTTCCTTCACACGCCGAATGGCCGCACGCATCGACTGCTGACCCGGCTGGCGGTCGAGAACCTGTTCCATCCGTTCCAGCCCTTCATGCTGGGGCAAAAAAGCCTCGCGCCCAAGATGGCGCTGCTGCATGATGTTCCGCTTGTCTTCTACGGAGAAAACGAGGCCGAGTACGGCAACCCGAAAGGCGACACCGAAAGCGCCAAACGCGGCAACGCTTACTATGCCACGCAGGATCAGCGCGCGGTCCATCTTGGCGGGGTGTCCGTTGAAACGTTGCAGACAGATTTCGGCGTTCCGAAAGTCGACCTCAATCCGTATTTCCCGGCCAATCCCGACCGCCTCGATGCAGCCGGCGTCGAAGTCCACTATCTCGGCTATTATCTGAAGTGGCATCCTCAGAGCTGCTATTATCATGCGGTCGAACATACGGGCTTCCGCCCCGCCCCGGAGCGCACGTCGGGCACATATTCAAAGTACAATTCGATTGACGACAAGATTGACGACTTCCACTACTGGACGACGTTCATCAAGTTCGGCATCGGCCGTGCGACCTACGACGCGGCACAGGAAATCCGCTCCGGCGACATCGACCGGGAAGAAGGCCTTGCGCTCATTCATCGTTATGATGGCGAGTTCCCGGAGCGCTTTGCTGAAGACGTATTCGCCTATCTGAGCCTGCCCGAAAGCGAGTTCCCGGATGCCGCGAAAATGTTCGAGCAGCCGATAATGGATCGGGACTATTTCCTGCATCTCGCCGACCGCTTTCGAAGCCCGCATCTGTGGGCCTGGAACGATGGCTGGACACTGAGGCATCGCCTTTAGGTGATACCATTTCCGCCTTTTGAGCCCGATCGCAGTCCATTCGCGACCGGGGCATCTCCGCTTGTCATCAATTGCGCGCCGGTTGCCGATGGCTGGGGTCCGCTCAGCCAGTTTGTGGCGATTTCCGCCGCTCTGGCTTCCGCTCCGAAGGGCGCAATTGCCGTAAGAACGTCAAGCGGCACCTACAAGATATTTGCCGCAACCACGACGAATCTCTACCAGCTCAACACCGCTGACTGGACATGGACGGACGTGTCGCGCCTCGCTGGCGGCGCCTATGCCTGCCCGCCGACAGACAACTGGTCGATGGTGCCGTTTGGCAGTTATCTCATCGCCACGCAGGTTGCCGACGACCCGCAATACATCGACATCAACACGGGGACGAATTTTGCGGCCCTTCCGGGCAGCCCGCCACGGGCCAAATATGTAGGCTCGGCGGGCGGCTTCGTCATTCTGGCTAACCTGACGGGAAACCCGACCGGGCTTCGCACGTCGGGCATTGACGACGCCGGCTTCTGGACAGTCGGACTTCGTTTGTCGGGCGACCAGACGCTCCCAGATGGCGAGGATATTTCGGGGCTGTTTTCGGGCGAGAACGGCTGCCTCATCTTCCAGAAGAAGAAAATCCGCCAGCTTTCGGTGACCGCCGACACGAACTACCCGTTCGCCATTACTCCGGCGAATGCCTCGCGCGGCGTCATCGCGCCGCTGTCGATCACCGGCATTGGCCCAGACCTGTTCGGCTATCTCTCGGCTGACGGCTTCTGCATCGGTGTCGATGGGCGATCGATTGGAACAGAGCGCGTCGACCGCTGGTTTTTCAGCACCATCGACCAGGCGCAGGTGCAGGACGTAAAGGGCGCGACGGACCCCTACAAAAAGCAATTCCTTTGGCAGGCCACCAAGGCCGACAGCACGAAGTTCATCATCGGCTACAACTGGGCAATCGACCGCTGGTTCTACTCGGACCAGAACAGTTCGCATCTGGTCGATCTCGTGACGCCCTCGGTGACGTGGGATGGCGCCAGCGCGCTCTTTGCAAGTTGGGCTGCTGCAACGGTCGCATGGGATTCGCGCCTGCTCATTGGTGGCGCGCCGAGTTTTGCGGGCTTCGACAGTTCGTACCGGCTGGGGTTCTTCACCGGCGCACCGATGGCGGCGACGCTCTACACCGCGCAGATGCAGTTCGCGCCGGGCAGGCGTTCGACGGTTCGCGGCGCGCGGCTCATCGGGGACACGCAAAGCCATACGGTGACGTTCGGCGCTGCTGCCAAGCATGGCGATACCATCACGTTCGGTTCGGCGGTGTCTCCGAACACCATCGGCGTCTGCAACAAGCGTATTGACGGGCTCCTGCATCAGTTCAAGGTCGATATCGCGGCCGGCGTAAGCTGGAACCATGTCGACGGGATTGAGCCAGACGTCATCACGACGGGTGTCCGATGAGCGTCAATCTGAGCCTCGCCGGCCCGCCCGGCAATATCGTCTCGTATGTGCTGACGAATGCGCTGGCCGATGCATGGGTGCCAACGAACCGGGTTTTGTTCGTCGGGTTTCACATCACCAATCGCAACGGCACTGCGCGTCAGGTTGACGTCTACTGGAACGACGGCACGACATCGAACCATTTCTGGACGGGGACTGTGCCGGCCAACGGCGGGACAAGCTTCAGCGACCTCGTTTTTCCCATCGACCCGAATGCGTCGAACGGCAATAGCGTGCCGAAAAAGCTTCGCGCTCTGGCGGCCATCAATACCGATCTGACCATCTCGTTTTCGTTCATCAACCTGATGCCGCAAGTATCGCAGACGGCGGGCAGCCGGTCGGGCGGCTCGGCGCATAGTTGAACATCGTCCCCGTCTATCCGCTAGAGGTCGACGGATACTGGGAACACCTCGCGGAAGGCATGGAGCGGGCCTGCAAAAAGGCTCGCTGCAATCGCACCGCTCCGGAACTCTGGCAGGCCTGCCGACTAGGCCATTACTGGCTCCACGTCGCCAAGACCGATGACGGAACGGTCACGGGCGGCATCGTCATGCACGTCTTCGAAACCCCTTGGGGCCGAACCGTCGACATCATCGCCATCTGCGGGCGCGACCTGAAAAGCTGGGTCCGCGACCTCCACGAATATCCCTGGCTCAAGACCATGAAAATCCAGCGCGCGGAAGCCGTTGGCAGGCCGGGTCTTGGCCGTCTCATCAAGCCCTTCCTTCCCATCCGCGTGGTCCGCCACGTCTATGAAATGGAGTTGCCCAATGCCGGGTAACAAGACGACAAGCTCGTCCACCTCAACCACGCAGATGCCGCTGGTGAACGACATCCTGCCGTGGGCCAAGGGCGTCGTGACGAACAGCGGGCCGGGTGGCGCATGGACGCCGAACACGACCAGCATGGTCACGCCGTTCTCGAAGCAGACCATGAGCGGGCTTACCGGGCTCCAGAACACCGCGAACAACTCGACTGGCGCGTTCAACAACAACTTCAACCGCGTCAATACGACCCTCGGCGACGGCGGCCTGAACAACCTTCAGGACCAGCAGGTTTCCCGACTGAACCAGATTGCCAGCGGGCAGGGGATGACGGGCGTCCAGCAGAACGCCGTCAACTGGCTCACTCCAATTGCCCAAGGCAAGGAGATGAACGGCAACCCGTATCTGGACCAGATGATTTCCAAGGGCTCGCAGGACATCATCGACGCGAACAAGCTCGCCGCTTCCGGCATGGGCCGCTCGGGCTCCACGGACCTCGGCCAGACGCTCAATCGCAACATCGGCGACTTCGCAGGCAACCTGCGCTTCAACGATTACAACAACCAACTCGGGCGCCGCGACGCAGCCATCCAGAACGTGTTCAACATGGGCACGACTGCGCAGGGCCAGAAGACGAACGCCATCAACGCACTTTTCAATGCGGGTGCAACGCAGCGTCAGAACATGCTGAACGGCACGCAGCAGTTGGCGGACGCCTATGGGCTGCGCAAATCGCCCTATCAGGACATGCTGGGCATTGGTTCGGCCTACGAAAACAAGAACAGCCAGCTTTTGCAGGATCAGGCCCGCATCTTCAACGAAAGGAAGAACGCACAGCTTGGCCCGCTGAACTGGCTGTCCGACCTTGCCAGCCGATTCCAGGGCGGTTCGACGACGACCGTCAACCAGCAGCCTAACAACCCGATTGGTCAGGGGCTCGGCGGCTTCTTGGGCGGCTACGGCCTGACCGGGTCACCGCTGGGCGGGCTGCTCGGCGGTTTGGGCGGAATTTTCGGTTAGTCGGAGGCTGACATGCCGGGCAATCACGACAAGGACCAGCAGGTCAATAACGACGTTACGGGGCAAATCCCGCCGTGGATGATGAATATGCAGCCGCAGACGCTCCCTGCGTTCGGGCCCGGCCAGCAGCAGATGCTTGCGTCCCAGTTGGCCCAAGGCGGTTTCGGCACAGCGCCGGCCAATATGAAATGGCTGAACCAGATCTACAGCCCCGCAACGGTGATGTCGCAAGGCCCGCTGCCGAAGACGCCAGTCGCGCCGCCACCCAAGCCCAAGCCGACCGATAGGAAGACTGCCGACGACGGTCGGTGGACTTGGAACGGGGGAAGGAATTCACGCTGATGGCTGCTCCTTACGGTCTGCTCTATCCCGGCTTCATGGGCCAGCGCTTTGCGCTGCCTATGCAGGACGACCTTTCCCGCCTGCCGCCCGACCGGGGCCTTATCGGCGGTGACATGCCAGGCCAAGGCCCGCTTCCGGGTCCGTATGAACTTGCTGCCATGCGCCGGCCGGCCCCGAAGCCAATGCCGCGCGCTCGTCAGGTGTCTGGCAAGCCGGATGGCGCTGGCCGCCCCGGTGAAATCCGCGCGGGCGCCGACGGCAAGAATTACCAGTACGCCGAGACCAATGGCATGGCTGGCGCTACAGGCCCGCAGGGCTGGTTGCAGACGAATATGCCAGCAGCGCCACAGGCGAGCCCGCAGATCGCCCCTGCCGGCCCGTTTGGCGGATTGTTCCAGCCTGAGAACCGCGACATTCTGGGGGCCCTTGGCGTCGGCCTCATGCGCGGCGACTTCTCCGGCGGCATGGCCGATGCGCTGAAGATAAAGCAGGGCAGGACGCAGGAGAACGCAACGCGCGCCTGGCTGATGAAGCGCGGGCTGTCTGCAGAAGACGCCGCGATGGCTGCGCAGAACCCGTCCATCATGTCCATGCTTCTACAGCCCGGCGCGACCGACGAATACAAGAAACGCGCTGACGCCGCCATCCAGTACGGCATGAAGCCCGGCACGCAGGAGTTTTTGCAGTTTGTGCTTGGCAACAAATTCCCCGATGCCGGGAAAGACGGGCCAAACTCTATCCAGGAATATCAGTACGCCGTGCAGCACGACGGCTACAAGGGTTCCTTCACGGACTGGCAGACTAAGAGCGTTCGCGAACAAGACCCGACGTTTGGTCGCGAGAAAGACCTTCGCGCCGAGTTCGAAGGCAGCCCTATCGTCAAAAACTACCAGGTCGTGCGCGACAACTACGAGCGCATTCGCCAAGGTGCATCGCTAACGACTGGCGCCGGCGACATCGCGGTTATCTTCGGTTACATGAAGATGCTGGACCCAACTTCAGTGGTTCGGGAAAATGAGCAGGCCACAGCCGCAAATGCTGGCGGCGTTCCTGCGCAAATCCGCAACCTTTACAATCGCGTTACAACTGGCGAAATGCTGCCGCCCGAAAGCAAGGCTGAAATCCTTCAGGCTGCCGACCAAGTGTATGCCGAGCAGGCAAAGAACCTGGAGGATTACGCCAAGCGCTACAGCGGCATCGCGACTCAGTATCAACTCGATCCGAGCCGAGTCGTTCAGCAGCCTGAAAAATACACGCCGCTGTCTCTTGGCGTCGGCCAGAGCAAGGACGCCGGCGGCGGCGTGACCATCAAAAGGCTCGAATAAATGCCGAAGTTCGAGATTACGACCCCGGACGGCCGCTTCGAAGTAACCGCGCCCGATGAGCAGACTGCACTTGAAGCGCTCAAGGGGCAGCAGTCGGCAAATGGCCCCGGCTATGTCGAGGACTCGCTAAAAGCCGGCGCTTCTGGCTTGGCGCGTGGCACGATGGATCTGGTTGGCCTTCCCGGCACCATTGGCGATGCGCTGAACTCCGGCGGACAGTGGGCGCTGCGCAAGGGGTACGAAGCCGTTACCGGAACCCCGCCGTCCAGCAAAGGCGGCATGGTCGAACGGTTCTTCGCCGGCCCCACGCCTGAAGTCGAGGCGAAGCTCATTGGCGGCGGCCACAATCCCCTTGGCGGAGCCAATCTGCGTAAGCAGGCATCCGACGCCACTGGGGGCGCGACTGAATACAAGGCTAAGACGACGCCGGGCAAATACAGCGGAACGGTCGGGGAGTTCATTCCCGGCGCTCTCGCCTTTGGCGGGGGCAACCCTGAAAACCTGTTGCGCTTCGGCGTCGTGCCGGGACTGGCAAGCGAGGCGGCCGGCCAGATGACGGAAGGCTCGGCTCTGGAGCCGTGGGCGCGCGCTGGTGCCGCTATTGCCGCCCCCGGCCTATACAATGCGGCTCGTCGCCTCGTGACGCCGTTTCCGACCTCACCAGAGCGTATTGCGGCGGCCGATGCTTTGCAGAACGAGGGCGTCGATCTCACCGCCGGTCAGCGCACCGGCAGCAAGTCGCTTCGCTATCTCGAAAGCGAATTGGGTGGAAGCGCCGGCCAGCAGATGGCTGACCGCCAAGGCGAACAGTTCACATCGGCCGCGCTGCGTAGAGCGGGTGTTACCGCCGACCGCGCCACCCCCGAGGTCATTGACGACGCCTTCACGCGCATCGGGCAGCAGTTCGACGACCTAGCAGCGAGGAACCGCTTGCAGCCCGACCGGCTGATGGCACGAGACCTCACGACGACCGTCCGCGACTATTTCGCTATGGTGCCAGAAAGCCAGCGCGCGCCGGTCGTCACTGACCTCATCACCGACATAGCGCAGAACAGCGCAAACGGCATCGATGGGGCCACCTATCAAGCTTTGCGTTCTCGGCTGGACCGGCTCGCGCGGGGAACCGCCGACCCGCAACTGGGGGAAGCACTTCGCGGCCTTCGAACCGCCCTTGACGATGCGATGGAGCGCACCCTGCTGCGCACCAACCCGGCCGATTTCGGCGCATGGCGTCAGGCGCGCAATGAGTACCGCAATATGCTGGTGCTTGAGAAAGCCGCCACCGGTGCGGGCGAGGACGCCGCGCTTGGTATTATCTCGCCGTCACACCTTCGCGGCGCGACGGTCACGGAACAGGGCCGCCGCGCCTATGCGCGTGGGCAAGGTGACTTTGCCGACCTTGCCCGTAACGGCGAAGCGCTGATGAAGTCGATGCCACAGTCTGGAACTGCGCCTCGAAACGCAGTCAGGGCAATCGGGGCGAGTGTCCCGGCAATGGTGGGCATGGCCGCTGGCTCGCCGTTGGGATTGATAGGTTCGCTGGTTGGCGGCGTAACGGGCGCGGCTGTACCCTATGCTATTGGCCGCGCCGCTCTGTCTGGTCCGGGCCGCGCTTACCTATCAAACCAGCTGCTTGGTCCTTCCGCCAATTCCTTACCTCAAGGGATTGCAAATGCCTTGGCGCTTCTCGGCCGAAGCGCTTCCGAGCGCGCCAATCGAGGCCGGCAGCCACGACGATAGTCGCGTACCACGCGAGCATCCCGCCCATGACGGACAAGGCAAGCCCGTCATACTCCCAATCGAAATGGATGCTGGCTGCGATGAAGGCGACGAAAATCGCCAACTGAAAAATACGCCAGAGCATCTAGTCCGACACCTGCATTGCTTCAGAACGTAGTGCACTGAACGGTTATGCCGATTGGGCGGCAAGTGGTCGTTCGTGGAAATTGAACTGGCTGAGGACGGCTTTGAGCCATGATCTGCTGCCCCAGGACGGATGCCGCCTGTCGGCGGCGCATCTCTTCATTGGACCGCATCTGCTGTTGTTGCATGACGCACTGGTACATCTGGTCGTCAGTCTTCGCGCCCATTTGCTGGCAGGTGCTCTGGTCATAGGCGAGGGCTTGCTGATCGTACCCGGTATTGCAGCCGGATAAGTTTAGGCAGAGCCAAAAGAAAACAATGTAGCGCATTGTCCCTTCCTAGTCCGGCCACTCCTGACCATCGCTACCGCAGGGGAGCGGGCCATCGTAAGCGTTCATTCCTGCGCCATCCCAAACGAGCGACTTGTCATCCACGAGCGTCATCTTCGGAGCGGTGGAGTCGGCGCAGCGCATCTGGGCGGTAGGCGTAGAAATAGGCCAGTTCTGCACGTCGCAGCTTGTCAGCCTGCCGTCCTCGAACAAGTAGAAATGGTCGTTGGTGGAAATGAGGACTTTAGAGCAGGTCTGATCCACCCAAGTCTTTGCCGTCGCTGACGTGGCAGCAAGCAACATTCCGCAGATCGCTAGTGTCTTTATCTGGCTCAACACAGCCAGAACGTAGGCGATCCCACAACCTTCCGCAAGGCGAGCACATGAGAACGAAGGCGACATCCGTCATCGACGTGTTGCTCGGCGAAGCCGTTCACGGCACTCGCAAGCAACGCTTGGCCGACATGAAGGCCATCGCGTCGGTCATTGCGAACCGCGCGAAAGAGCTTGGTGTCACCCCGCAAGATGTGATTTCCGCGCCGGGCGAGTTTACCGCCTACGGCAAGACGCTGCCGCCGGGCGTCGAGGCCTATCGCGACCTTGCAAAGCAGGCGTTGGCCGAAGTCCAGCAGAACGGCCCCGTTCACAGCGGCACGTTCTACGCAACGCCGTCAGCCAAAAAGAACCTGCCGTCCGGCTTGCAGACAGTCGCGAAAACCACCGGGCACATCTATTTCGATGACCCGAAGAACCGGGCCATTCAAACCGCCCTGGGTTATCGCACGCCGGACCCGACCGCAGGCATCATTTCCGCAGCCTATTCGCAGCCGTATGACATGGCGTCGGCCGGGGGGCTATTCGGTGCACCTTCCCTTATGCCGTCAGCCAATGCCGGACCTGCCGGTCGGGCTTATGGCGATCTCGTTCCGCCTACGCAGGTCGCGACGACGAAGCGCGGTCTTGAAGCATTGGCTCCGCACGGCCTGCTAGGAACCCCAGCACCGGACAACCTGTCGCCCGACGAACAGGCGGCGGTTGCTTCAAACATGGCGGACTTGTCCTACGGCATGGGGCCGCGCCGCCCGAACGCCCCTAGTTCGTCAATCACGGACACCATCCGCTCGGCAGTTCATGACGTTCTTGGTCCAGGCTATTCGGTCAACGTGACATCGGGCACGGAAACCGACTTCGCCAACCCCGAAAAGTCGCTGCCTCAGTATGGTTCCAACCGCCATAAGACAGGCAAGGCGGCCGATTTCGAGATTGTCGACACCAGCACTGGCCGGGTGCTCAACGCATGGGACGATGCACAAGCGTTCCGTGACGTAGCGCAGGCCGCGCAGGCCAAGGGTGTGCTCGGCACCGGTCTGGGCACGAACTATATGGGCGGCACGGCGATGCACTTCGATAAGGTGCAGCCCGGTCCCAAACAGGCCAACCAGTGGGGCAACCTTGGTTCGCCGATGGCAGACCAGTTCGCGGAAGCCCGGCAGTTTAGCCTCATGCCGGACTCGTTCTACGACCGCAACCTGCCTCCGAGCATGGAGGCGCCGCCATCGCGCTCAATGCCCGATACGCTCATGGCGTCGGCGCCTGCTTATGGGACGGCAGCAACGAAGCAGGCGCCAGTCGGCGACCAAGGCGGTGTCATAGGCGCCAGCTTCAGCCAGCCGCAAGAGGATGCGCCAGCGCCCGATATTGGTGTGTCGGGGTCTGCACAAGGCATGTTCGGCCCGCCCGGCGCGATGGCGGGAAGCTTCACGGCTCCCAATGGCGAAATCGGCTTCAAGGGCGGCGGCATAGGCTTCAAGGGCGGTTCTGTCGGCGTATCAGCGAAGGACTATTTCGGGGGCATCGGCAAGGCGCTCGATGCAACGCGACAAGCGGCTGACATGGGCCAGCCCCCCGGCGGCGATATGTTCAGCATGGCGGATGCGGTCAACGCCGCGAAGCCGAGCATCGGCATATCTGGCACGGGAACTGCTCAGGCCGGCATTGGCCTGAATGCACCAAGCTTCAGCCTCAGCCTCCCGGCGCAAGCCCCTGCAACGGCACCAGCGCCGGCGCCAGTCGCGCCCGCACCGTCGCATCTCCTGAGCCCCGAACCGCTCGGCACGCCTGAACTCGCTACCCCTGCCGACTTTCCCGCCGCACCGCCGACTCCGACAGAAGCAAAACACCCGGTTCGGGACGCAGCAAAGCGCGCGGCGATTGGCGGAGCATTGTTCGGCCTGCCGGGCGCGGTGATAGGGGCGGCGTCCAGCCTGCTCGGCGGGGAGGGCGGCATCGGCATCGGCGGCGGTATGTTCGACGGTCCCGGCCCGATTGACAAGTTCTCGGTCGGCTCCGGCCTGAAGGCCATGGAGCGGGCAATGAACGGTGCGCGTGGTGCGACCGCCCGCGCATCGAACGGCACGGAATACACATCGCTCGGGCCCGGCATGGGTGGCATCCGCACATCCGGCAAATACGGCTGGAGCGAGATGGTCGGCCCTGACGGCTCTACCCGTGCGGGCGGCAATGCGCGCGGCCTGTTCGGCGGGCTCGCGGACGCTTTCGGCGCAGGCGGCGGGCTCTTGGGCGACCGTCCTGGTGGTCTTGGCGGGCTGTTCGGTGGCCTCGGCTTCGGCGGTCTATTCGGTGGCGGCGAAGGCAATCGCGGCGGCTTCTCCAAAGCCGAGCGGGACAAATACGGCGGTCGCGCCGGCCTCTGGTGAGGCAATCCACTGACTTCTGACAGGCGGCTTTCGGGCCGCCTTTTTTCATGGTGACAACATGACAATTTCGAACGTGTTGGAACTCAGCACGACCGACGCGAGCAACGTCGATTTCAAGGGCGTCGGCATCCAGGGTTCGTCGTCGCTTGCCAATGGCGACGATGCAATGCGCGCGCTCGGAGCAATCCTTGCCGCAGCTGTTACACGGCGCGTTTCCAAATCGAGTGGCGCAACGGCTGCCAAGACCGACCATGCTCAGTTGTGGGACTTTTCAGCGGCTGCAACCCTGGCGCTGACCGCAGCGGCGACCCTGACCACCGGTTGGGCCCTTTACGTCAAGGCGACCGGTGGTGTCGTTACCATAGATCCGAACGGCACTGAGACCATTGACGGATCGACAACGAAAACTCTCAATGTCGGGCAGTCCTGCCTCATCATCTGCGACGGCTCGAACTTCTATTCGGTCGCCAACACGTCCGATGCGCCATACCCGACCGGACACCTTTCCGGTCTCACGCTCACCAACAACGGGTCGGACGCTTCCAACGATATCGACATTGCGGCTGGCACGGCACGCGACGGCTCCGACGTTGTCAACATGGTGCTGGCATCGGCGCTTACCAAGCAGCTGGACGCCGCATGGGCGGTCGGCACCAATCAGGGCGGTCTCGATACCGGCGCGGTTGGCAACTCGACCTATTACCTTTGGCTCATCAGACGCCCCGATACTGGCGTTGTCGATGCGCTTTACTCGCTGTCGTCCACAGCGCCAACCATGCCGACGAACTACACACAAAAGGCGCTCATCGGCAAACTGGCGAGAGCAAGCGCGGCTAACGGCGCACCGCGCGCCTACAGCCAGAAGGAAGCCACCG
>OFQZ01000143.1_pt1 | contig 28438 bp, 37 predicted proteins | sample 1543011 | NCBI WGS metagenome assembly OFQZ01 (sample SAMN07774216, study PRJEB24372) | wastewater metagenome | isolation source: Exp Tend NO 0WW | collected 2016-02 | reverse complement strand
CTTCTTTGCTGCGGGAGTGCTTACATGAACTGGAATCAGGAATGCCGCGAAGCATTCATCGACTTCATCATTGTCCCCGTGCTGGCCTATGGGTCGGTGGCGTGGGTGAGTATTTTGGGAGCATTGATATGAGCTACACATTGCCACCACATAGCGCCAGATCACCCAGCGGATTGGTGTACTACACCGCAGACCAAATGCAAGCCGCCTTCGCAGCCGGCGCTGCGAGCCGTGATGCTGAGATCGAGGCGCTGAAACGCGAACTACGCGAAGGCGAAGACCTGCGCGAACGACTGTCCGACATTCTCACGCGATCAGTGAATGCAATTCGCGGAGAGCCGGAACCGCTGAGTTTGCATAGCTGGCATGACCTGCCGGAGTTGATTGAGGCGCTGCGGGTTGATGCTGCGCTGTTGGATTGGTTGACAGCCAAAGGCGTCGAATATGGCGGAGGATGGCATGCGCGTGAAAATGTGGCTAACAGAGGATACAGGCTGCACCAGGGCCGTGTAGGTGGATTCGAAACACCACGCGTCGCCATCAGTGCAGCCATCGCTGCGGAGGGGAAGACACCATGAACAGACTACCAAACGGACTCACACTGCTACAAGTCAATCCAGACTGTGCAGTACAACTTGATGCGAGCAACAAGGCATACGGCTGGCTGTACACCAGAGGCGCTGATGGTCAGTGGGTGACTATGCGCAAGCTGTCAGACGATGAAATTGAAACAGCACACGATCAAGAAGCGGGCATGACTGTGCTGCAAGGTACGAAAGTGAGAGTCGCATGACCATCGACACAAAGAACCTGCGGGTGTTGGCGGAAGCTGCGACACCTGGGCCGTGGATGCGACTGTTCGGTGAGCGCACTGTCTACGACCGCATGGAAGATGGATGCCGGGGCATAGCAATTGTGCGCTCTGATTATTCACCACCTACACAGAAAGAAGCAGCGAATATCGACTACATCGCAGCCTGTTCGCCCGATGTTGTGCTGGCCCTGTTGGACGCACTGGAGCGCAAGGACAACCTGCTGCGAGAGCAATTGACGATATGCAAATACTTGTCACGCAGCATCTGCATGACAGACGAGACTGGCGCAGATACCAACCCCGACAACATCGTTGATTCGTCTATCGAAGCAATCACCAAGGAGATTGGGACATGACCAAAGAACTGATTGAACGGTTACGCGACACGGCAAGTAAAGGCGTATCTGTGTGGGGTGACTTGCAGATGGAAGCTGCTAAGGAAATCGAAATCCTGACAGCAGAGCGCGAAGCCTACGCGAGTGCGATGGACAGAATGAAGGCCGAGTTGGCGGCGATCAAGGCTCGGGAGCCGGTGGCGTGGCGTTGGCGCATGAATGGGCAATGGCACTACGGACCAGAGCCGTTGTTCAAAGATGGCTTCACCACACAGGAACCACTCTATGACAAACCCATCCCGCCAGTGCGGGAGCCGCTGAGTGACAACGCCATTGCAGCCCTGCGCCAAGCTATCGCGCAGCCAGCCACAACCGAGTGGACGGTAATAGCCCCAGACGGCACGCGGTTTACTGGGCCTACTCCGCTCAAGGCCGCGCTACCCGCAAGCAAGTACCGGCTTGAAATTGACCCGGTAGCTGCTGTCAAGTTTATGGAAATCATCGACCAAGAGGCTGAGAAAGGCAGGCAGGAAGCAGAGCAATGCATGCGCGACTATGGAACGCTGGATTGCCCGGCTTGCGGTGGGTCTGGGCATATCGGTGATGTCAAGCAGCCAGCGCAGGTGCCAGCCGGTTCCATCCGGCTATGGGATGCACAGTGGGTAAGTATCGTAAATCACGACAACGCTTACAACGGCTGGAGTACAAACGACGCAGTGAATCATGCTGTGAGAATGACCGAGCGATACATTTCCGCGAATGTTGCGCAGAACAATTTGCCACCACTGCCAGCCGCACCGGAGGTGAAGTAAATGAGCACCAACGCCGAATACTACCCAACGCGACTTGCCAAGGAGCTGAAAGCGATGGACGAACTGACCGACGAGCGCATCCTAGAACTAGCGCACCGCATAGCGACAAAATATACACACGCGGTACTTGTTACGGGTGGACCTGCGTTCACGTTCAGCAAAGCCCATATCGTTGATTTTGCACGGGCACTTGAGAAGGAGATACGGGGATGACAACGAAAGAAACAGGTGGACCGGCGTTTCCGTGTGACCGGACAGCGACTGATGATGGAAGCGTCATTAGCACTACTGGTATGGACCTGCGCGACTATTTTGCAGCGAATGCGATCACCGGTTGCTTACCCGGCAGCGCATTCAGCACTGGCGAGTTGCAGATCAAGGCGCAGTGGGCGTACAGGATGGCAGATGCCATGCTTTCCGAAAGGAACAAAGATGCTTAAAACATGCACGCGCTGTGGCTCAATTAATGATTTTCCAGAAGATCACCCAAAGCGAAAAGGATTCTGGTGTAAGCCTTGCCTGAGTGCGGCGGCAGTTGCGTCCGCGAAGAAAAATAGGAATACAACCCGGAAGAACAACAACGCCTATCACTCGCGCATATCAGGCAAGCGTGCAAGTGCAACAGCGCTCTGGAGAGCAAGCCACCCAGAAAAGAGGGCCGCTCACCAGGCGGTTGCGACCTCGATAAGAAGCGGGTCATTGCTTAAACAGCCGTGCGAAGTATGTGGATCAGAAATCAGAATACACGCTCACCACGACGACTATAGCCAACCGCTTTGCGTGAGGTGGCTTTGCCATACGCATCACATGAAACACCACCAAATGCTGGAGGCACGCAAATGACCACGCTACAAACCCAACTCAGAAACCATGTTGACGAGTGCCACGCAAGCATGGGCCAACTGTGGGTTGCCAAGTTGTTCACAGAAGCCGCAAACAGAATTGACGCACTTGAATCCGCAATCGAAGAACAGACACGCACCATCGGCGCACTCAATATGTGCATCGGCGGACGCGACTCAACCTCAACGGAGAATGTAACCATGGCCGACGCACTAGCAGCAGGGGACGGGTGTCTGCATGCGCTGATTGACGCCCTTGAAGCGCAAGTGGCTGCTGATAAAAAGTACATCAGAGAGCTTGAAGACGCCAATACACCAGAGCTTGTCAGTCTGCGTGAGCAAGTGTCCGTACTGCGCAATGCACTCAACGGCTTTATTGCAAACAGTTGCCGCGTCGATTGGCCTGCTGATATTTATGACGCGGCCATTGCTGCGCAGAAAGGCACGGTATGACACCATTAAATGCCCTGATGCTTGGCGTGTTTATCGGCTGCATGGGCGGGCTGGTCATTGGCTGGTTTGCATGGAGACTGCCGATGGTTTTTGCAGAGCAACGCGGCCAAGAGCTTGATGCAGACGGACTGACGATTTGTAGCAAGGTTGTTGCCGATGCTGGACGCGAAGCCATGGTGCAGAAAGGCACGGTATGACCACACGACAAATATGTGATGGCAGAAACTGCAACTGGCGCGGAACCAGTGACGAGGTTTTGCGATCCAAGAACCCATTTGATGCTGATGAGGAAATATGGGGTTGCCCAAAGTGCAAAAGCATTGACTCGCTGTATTTAGCTTGTGACGAACCCGGTTGCTGGAACCTTGTTGAATGCGGGACGCCGACGCCAAACGGGTATCGCAGTACGTGCGGAAAGCACAGGCCGAAAGAAGGCACGCCATGACCAAGCTACACACATGCGCCGCATGCCACCAACCGCGCATCACAAACGATTACAACCACCGCTCGGACGGATCGCGCTACCCGAACTGCGTCCACTGCGGCAACAAGCCGGAGAAGCAAGCAAAGCCGCCAGCCGAACCACGGTTTACACAGATGCGCGAATGTGCCTGCTGTGGCGTGGTCAAGGGTCTGTGCCGTGACTTTGTTTTGCAGCGTGACAGCACCAGGGCGCGAGTCGGCTACACCGCTGATTGCCGTCAGTGTCGCACCGAGAACAATGCAAAGCTGCTGCAAATGTCAGAGTCGCAGTCGGCACGGCGAGCCAAGGCGAAGAAGGCCGAGCCGGTGAAGATTGAGCCACCGAAGCCGGTCACGCATTCATGGGAAATGTTGGGTCTGGAGTGGTCAGGCAGGAAGGTTTACGACCCGTATGCGTGTGCCAACAGATATTTGTAACGAAGAAATAAACAGAGACCATCATGGATTACTGGATCATAAAAGCCGAAGCGGAAGATAAAAACGGACGCCGTGGAACGATCTCATGCAAGTTTCACGAAAGAGACTCGGAAACTACGAGCAAAGAAGAATGCGAAATACTTTTGATGATGGCTGCTGATAGGCAAAAAGTGAAGATTGTCGGGCCATTTGAGGTAATAACGGACTACGCGAAGCATGCAGAGAAAGATGCCGAGCGAGCCGCCCGCAATGCTGCTTAACACCATCCACAGATATGAGGGAGTGAGAACGTGACCCCACTGATAACGGAAATGATTCAATGGGCTGACAAACCGGAGCTTTCAACTTGGTTTGACCTTGGCAACGTCACCAACACCGAGGGGCGCAGGGTTGAAGCAAATCAAGTGCTGCGATTGCCCTACGACCTAACCTCGATTGTCGGTAGGGACAAGAACGGCGAAAAGTTTGCGTTGCTGTTGAAGTTGGGCAATGAAAGTGTGACTGTGGCCGGGTTCACCAAAACAGATTACCGGGGAATCGGTGCCCATGGTGCATTCGGCAAAACCCTTGAGCCTTTCACCTATATGGCTACACCAGAAGGCATGAGGTATTTCAAGGGTGATTCTCAGGTTAGCGACGATGAAGTAAAGCAAGGTTTTCGGATGGTATGCGCGTGCTTGCTGAAACTCCATGAATGCACCGAGGCGCATCAGCCGACCGTCAGGGCTAATAGCATCACAAACAAACGGCGAATCGCTAAAGGCAAACCACCACTGATCTATGACTGGCACACGGTCAAGCTGGAACCAAACAAACCAAATACAGAGCACCAGGGCGGAACCCACGCAACACCCCGCAGGCATCAATGCCGTGGGCACTGGCGCAACTGCAAGTCAGGCAAACGTGTGTGGATTAAGGATTGCTGGAAGGGTGACGCCAGCAAAGGGACAGTTTTCAAGGATTACGAGGCAAAGAAATGACCAACCTAATACGCCTACCACCGACGGCAAGGTCAAGACCAAAGGCGCCTATGCAGCCCCTGAGCCAGGCCCGAGCGGTTGGCCCAACCCTACCGGCCAGATAGCGGTCGACGCGGTAGTGGCATACCTGCAAAACGGCACCCCCCTGGCCGACACGGTGCGTGCCTGCGCCGATATTCGCCAGTTCCTGCATGTGCGGCAGGTCAAAGGCGGTGGCAGCTACTGCCCCGACGGCGTGCTGCCAAAGGCGCCGACGCAACTATTCATGCGCTCAATCGTGGGCGACATAAAGGACAAGGCAGAATTGCTCGGCACCTATGGTCACGCATGTGCCCAAGAGGCCGCCCGCCGCGAGTATTTGGGCAAAGCGGTGCGGTGGTATTACGCCAAGGGTTCAAAGGGCTGTATCGTGACGCCCACAGGGGGTATGGTGGCCCGCAGCGAAGGGTGCCGACCGCTTATGACACTGCCCGACGTGCCGCCACCTGATATTGACTACGATTGGTATATTGCAGAGACGTACAAAATACTGGAAGAAATTGGCTACGGGGCCGCGCAGCCCCAGTTATAGCCACAAGTACCGGGCATGCCGGTAAACCCGCCACAGGCCCGCCCGCTGCCCTTGGCGGGTGGGTTACCTAGCTGCCAGCAAGGCGTTTTTGTTGGCGCTGCCGTAGGTGGTGCCGGTGTAGAAAGCAACGCAGCCCGCCCACACGGCGGATAGCTGGCCCACCATCACCATCACAATTTCGTTACCCTTTAGTTCTGGGTGAAAAAACAGTAACGACAAGATGCCAAAGAAGCCAACAGTAACCAGCACGGTTAATACTGCTGGCATCTTAGAATGTGTTGAAATCTGCATTTGCCGAGCAGAATCAACGTCTTTAAACGCAAGTTCAGAATACTTAAACCCACGTTCTTTCTCTTGGTTCTGGTAGTCAAGCTCAAGTTTGCGAATGGCAGCAAGGTTATCGGCACTCACCTGTCCATCTACAAACAGTTTAGCAATTTTATCGCTTGTTGGTTCGCTAATGCCAAATACGGAGCCAAGAGCGGTAACAGCCGCACCAGCTAGGGGGCCTCCCAGAGCTGTAGCCACAGTTGGAGCCAGAGTTTTTAAAGTGTCTTGCCAAGCCATGTTAAGCCTCCAATAAGTTGTCCGCAATACGGCGAGCCCAGCCACGGCCAAAAACGTCCCAAGTAGACAAGGACGCCATAAACTTCAGGCGGAAACCATTGAAGCGGGCAAGCAGCACAGGGGTGTCTTTGTCACCCACAGCGCGGATTGTCAGCGGCCCAACCACGCCATCCACAGCCACCCCAGCCGCGCCCTGCAACCAGCGGATACTATTGCCAATGCCGCTATTAACAGCACCGTCAAATACTTGATACGCAATGGCAGGGGGCAAGCGGTCACACTGCGCACGATCCCAATAGTCCCGCTTGTAAATAGCCTTGGCGTCGTCAACCGTTAAGTCTGCAATATCCAGCGCAGGGTATGCCCGTTTGCTAATCCCGTACTTTGTCTCTCCACCGGGGTCTTTTGGGTTATTGCTGTACCCACCCTCGTGGCCGATTAACTTTTCAAAGCATTTGTCAAACGTCATTGTGTACCCCTTGTTTATTTAGAGTGAACGCCAACCCATGCGGCAAAACCTAGAACTAAAAGTCCGAGTGCGGCGGCAAGAACAGTTTTAATGAACTCTTTAACAGCAGCCTGCTTGTAACCTTCGACAACCTTTTCGTCCGTTGCCCGACGGTTATGTTCTTTTCGATGCCCATCATAATCTGGCTTCTGCAAATCGTTTGCAGGAAATGCCGACCGCATAGCACTGTGGCTATGTTCTACACGGGAAAGTCTCGTGTTAATAGAAATACAGTCGTTTTCCATGGTCTTAACTTTTTCTGTCAAGGCATTGCAACCGTCACAGTTTTGCAGCATCTTGTCGCCCCTTTAAAATAATTGCCCGCAATTTATATGGACGTAGCCAAATCCAGAAAGACGCTATGGCAAGCACTGCTTCCCCACTAATCGCTGCTGGTGGTGGGCTAACAGATAAGAACATGCCAACCACAATAAACCACCACAATACAAAATTCCAGCCCGCAAAGTATTGAGCAAACTTACCATGAAAGTCATTTTGAATAACTATGCTCAATTGTAGCATCCCGGTTGCCAAAAATACTAGCGCCCATGCCTCTTCTGGCATAACATGGCTCATTACTTTGTAGGTGGGGCGAGAAAACAACTCCCCCGGCCATAGCAACAAGATGCCCCACAAAAACTCCGATGCTGCCAGCATCAATCTTGTAAAAACCATCTCATCGTCAAAAATTGCTCTGCTAAGAGAACAAACAATCTTGTCTTCAATTGTTTTCACGGTCATGGTTGCCCGCCTTCCACATAAGTTAACGGTGCCCCACGTTTTTGTGCAGCAAGCACTACTTCAGATGGGGTGTATACACCACCAAGGTCAATGCCATCTTGTCGTGCAATGCAAGCCACAAGCTCTGCGCACTCCCAGCGGTCGTCATTGGGGGGTGTGATAAACGGAGACATTATTGCCTGCAATTCGCTGTAGTTGTCACCAACAAACGAAAGAGCCAACTCTTCTGTAGACTTGCGCCAATAGGCGCCAGTTCGCAGCCAATAAAAATTCCCAAGTTTAGACAATGGGAAAATTCGCACCATTGGTTTCACAGCTTCTATTACAAGCACACGGTTATTAACAACCCATGCGGTTCCCACATGGCTGTATTCCGAGCGTGTGAACAGACGCACAAACCAAATTTTTAGGTCGTGCCAGGAGTAAATCCCGCGATGGCTCCAGGCCAGTACATCCCCAGAGCGGATCAGCGGGCGTGCGTTCTGATACTTCATGAGATTTGTAGGGTGGTTTTAATGGCTAGAACAAAACCTGCCCATTGCGCCACAATGGGCTCCAAATTGGTGGCGGTACTGGCACTTATTTTGCATGCAAGTCGCGCAGCCCGGATGGATGACTGTGCAGCGCGCCATGCAACAGCGGTTGCCAGAATGTCATCTGCCGCCCACTGAGCGGATTTTCCATTTGGGGTTGCCCAGCTTGTTACGCTGTCTGGCACGGTGCCGGTGTAGCCTGCGTCTTTGTAGGCTTGCGCTTCTTCCTCCGCCAGCAGGTACTCCAGTGCTCTATCCCCCTGCTTGGCCCGAGTGATCGCGTCGGCTTCGGCGTCAATCTGGCGGATCAGTGCTGCACGCGCAGCATCCAGTGCGGCCTGTACTTTGGCCGCATGGGCAATGGGGTCTGCAGCAGCCCACACGCCCTGCACGTAAGTCCACTCGCCACCGCGCCAGTTGGGCGGCAAGTCGGCCTCGGTCAGTGTGGCGTTGGCGCTTGTAAAGTGCGGGCTGAACCAGCCGTCGCCGTGTGCGCCCTCAGCCCCCAAGGTCAGGCGGGGCTCTGCGTAGATGGCTACGTTGTCGCTGTTGCGGATAAGTATCTTCATGCTGCAATCTCCAAAATTCGCGCTTGGACATAGCCCGATGCGTCGTGATAAACCACAAGCTGCTTGTCTGTGGACAGGCTCACGCCACCGGCGGGGCTGTTGCCGTTTTGTGTTGACGAGTTTTTGAGCGTCACCATAGGGTTGGCGATGCGCAAGGCGCTGTCGGCAACGTTGACCACTTGCACGGTTATTTTTTGGCTACCAGAGTTGCCACCAGCCGGGCTGCGCAACGCCATAAATTTGGCCGCGCTGATACGCACAAGATCAAAGGTGCCGTTGAAATCAGGCCCAAAGCCGTCCATCACATCTTTCAGGACGACGGTGGAACCTGACACCTCCAGCACGGCGTACCTAGGGTGGTTGTACGTGTATGCGGTGGCCGACACCAGCACCTGTGTTGCAGACACTTTGCAGGCCGCAATGGAGTTGGCGCTGGCTGCAAAAATCACGGGGCTTGCCCCAGCAGTGACGTTTGTGCCGCTAACAGTCAAGAGGTAGCTGTAGCTGAGAATTGCACCTGTATTAACAGTGCAAATGGCCTGCGTTGTCGATATGGCAACCACAATTCCTGCTGTGGTAGCCGACCCCGACAGCACCACCAACAGAGTCCCCGCCGTAAGTGTTGTACCGCTGACGTTGAGCGTGCGCGTTTCGGAGTAGCCAGTGGTGCCCTTGTAAATCACCAACGCTTGGGTGCTAGTGAGCATGGACACATCTTGATAGTCCGTGGCCGCCGTACCAAAGATTAGGGGGGTGCCCGCTGTAACAAGGCCTGCGGCCACATTGAGCGTGACCGCAGCCGCGTAAGACGATGGGCTGCTTGTGTACGCCACAATCGCCTGCGAGGCCGACATGGCCGTAATGCGCATGCGCGGCGGGTTACCGATGACCGCCACGGTCGATACAAACACGGTGCCTACGCTTACCGTGGCGCCGCTGACCGTCAGCACTGCAGCGTTGATAAATCCGCCCACAACCCAGGCTGCCAGCGCCGTTGTGGCGGTCAGCGGCGCGATGGATGCGCTGGTGGACAGACTCGCATTGACTGCCGTTGCAACCGCTTGGTACATCGCTTCGGACACGCCTTCGGTGCCGCTTGCAACCCACACACCGGCTGCGGTGCTGGCGTTACTGAGAGACAGGCTGACAGTCTTGCCGGGGTCAAGCGCAGCAAGCATAGTGCCCGTAGAGTCGCGCACACAAAACACGGTTGTGCCGGTGTTTTTGATGACAAAAATATCGCTGCCGGTTGCCAGCGTGGTGGCGTTTGGCAGGTTGACGGACTTGCCCGTCGCAGTCATTGCAACCGCCTGCACACGATACGACGCGGCGGTGAGCGTAACGTCAACCGCGCTGTTTGTTTCGGTTGCGCCACCCGCGCCAATATTGAGTGGCTGCCAGCTTGCGCTGACCCCCGGCGTGGCGGCGGTTACGTCTGCCAGGTTGGCATTGAGCGCCCAATAGTTGCCGTTGTGGCTAACACTGGCGGGCATGTTGAGTGCGCCGGTCAGCGCTGACCATAAGCCCTTGTAGTTTGCTGCTGCGGCGGCAATGGTGGTGACGGAGTTGCATGTCACTGCGCTTGCTGCGGCCTCCACCGCGTTGGCGTACACGTTGTCGCCCAGCGCCTGCAACTCGGGCACATGGCTGTTTTTGGTCCAGTCGTCCAGTGCCACGGCGCGGGCCGCAAAGGTAGCGCGGTCGGCACGGTCGGGCGACGTTGGCGCGGCGGTTAGGGTGGGAGCAGCGGTTGGCATTAGATAAATCCTTTCACCATGATATTAAGCGAGGCATAGCTAGGGTCATTATAGCTTAGACTACCGGACCCAAGGCCAAAAACATTAAGACCGTCGTAACCAGTTACATCTGTTGCAATCCATGCTGCTGGTATGTCAAGCACCGATTGCACAATAGCCAAAGCGCTGTCTGCCTCGGATTGAGGAATCATGACAGTTGCCCTCATGTTCGTGGCGCTGTGGCGGCGCACTATGCTTGTGCGCCCGTAAACATCGGTGTTAATATAACTGTAAGTAACTGGTTCTGCACTGGCTCCATGTTGCGTGCCGCCAACGCCATTTGCGCCAATAAGTGGGCGTAAATCACCAAAGGCAATCATTCCGGCTTTAACCGTGCCAGTGCCCGCCACAGTGATAGTTACTTCTGGGTTAGCATAAAGCAAAATATCGCTTAAAACCAGTTTGGTTAACCCACGAATGGTACCAAAATAATAGTCGTAGTAGTCAATTGGCGGCTCAAGCAACAAGCCCGAATATGTGTAGAATACCGTTCCGCCCGGTGCGGTTTTGATGCTAACGGTTAGGGTGGCACCGTCCATTCCGTAGAACGCAATAGCATTGAAAAAACCCGGTAAAATTACATGGGTAAACGTTGTGGTTGCACTGCTGGGAGTGTTGACCACAGAGTCGAACGCTGCCCATTTTAAAGTTGGCCCGTAGTCCAGCCAGCGCGGTGTTGCGCCGGTCAAGGCTTGATCTGGTGATGTGGCATTGATGCCACCGATTAAGTTTTCGTAAACCCTGTGGGTAGCAGTAAGAATGCATCGTTGGCCAACAACATAGTTAGTGCCAGCAGCCCACGCGGTTTCTCCCGCTGCGGGCTCCGCAATGGTACTACTCGACATCATTGCGTTGGTTATTGTGAGGGGAACAAGTATCTTCATGCTGTAACCTTTACCAACCAAGGTATTTGCTGTTGCCCGTCCAAAATGCGGGCAGCAATATCTGTATTTATGTTGCCTTGTTCTTGTACGGAGCGCAAGCTGGCAACTTCGGAACGCAGTGCCCTCAATTCGGTAACTACATCCGCGTTATTGGAACTGCCTTGCGCGCCCGCTGCTGGGTTGAACGCTTTAGGGGTAATGCGCTCACCCTCGTGAATCATGGCAAGCATGTCCTTTGGCACGTAGTCGGTACCAACGGCAAACTGCGGAATGTCAGCAGCAGCGTAAAATGCCCTAGCTACAGAATCTGACACACCCCAAGCCCTTGCTGTTTCTGCTTCGGTAACTCCCACCAGCTTTGCCCGGTCTGCCAATACCCGCGCTTTTTGCACATCGCTTAGGCTGGTGTTTTGGGCCAGACTTTGCATGTATGTGCGAATTGTGTCTTGGCGTTCTGTTGCAGCGGCTGTGGTTGTTGGGTTGACGGTTGTTGCTAGGCCCTGATCCGAGCGGGTGGACTCCAGCGCGGACACGGCATCGGTAAACTGTTTGAGCGCATCGGCCACGGACAGCACGCTGGTGTTAATTCCGTTCGCTGCGTCCAATTGACGCTGGGCATTGGTAAGAATGTCGTCCAGCGCGGAAACCTGATCGGCAAAGCCGTCTTTGAGTGCCTTTTTTTGCTCGTCGATCTTTGTGATTTGGTCTTGCAAAATACTTTGCGTAACTTGGTCGGCGCTGAGTTGCGCGTTGGTTAGATCACCCAGCGCCGCAATGTCGTTGGCGGTCTTGTAAAAGTCCCGCGCGTAGTCCACAAAGCTGCCAAACAGTTGTTCGCTGGGTTTGCTGACGGTGGACAGGGCGCTTGCCAGTTGGCCGTCCAGCGGTAGCCCGCCACCGGAGCGGGCTGTGGTCAACGCGGCGCGGATTTGTGCCTGTGCGTCGGTGCGGTAAGCACCCTCAGACCCGGCAATACGCATGCCATCGAGCGTGGAGCGCAGGGAGCCCGAGAGCGATTGCAGCTTGCCCACGCTTTGACCAACGCTGTCCAGGCTTTTGCGGGTGCTGTCGACCTGCTGTTGGTAGACCTCGTTTTGGGATGTGAACGCGGCGGTAGCAATAGCGCGCTGGGCCGCGTTGGCCGCTGCGTCTTTTGCTTGTTGTGCAGCAACGGAGCGGGACAGGGTGCCAAAGGCGTCCTGCGCACCCGTGGTGGCGTTGTCCAGCAGTGCGGCGCGCGCAGATGCCCCTGCTGCGATAGCGGCTTCACGGGTGGCTTTGGCCAGTTCTTCCTGTGCGGTTTTGGCGGCCTCTGCCTCTTTGGCGAGCTTTGCGTTGGTGTCCGCCAAAGACGCGGCGGCGGGCGTGACTGCGGCAAACGCGCCAGATACTTCCAACAGCGCGGCAACCATTTTGCTGCTGGCCTCTGGGCTTAGTGCGCCTTGTATGCCCTCAACTAGCGCCCGGAACCCCTCGCGGGTGGTGTTTGCCAGTACCTCCGGGGAGGCGGTTACGCCGCTCTCGGCAAGGCGTGCGGATATGTTTTTGAGGGTCTGCGCTTTCTTTTCTTCGGCGCTGTAAAAGTTATCGTAATACGTGCCCAAGTTTTGGCCGAACTTGTCCATACCACCGCTGAACTCTACCAAGGCTTTTGCGGCCCGGTAGCTCATGTCTTTTAAGCCGTCAAACGGCAATTGCGTCAAGCTGTCGTGCAGGCCTTTGAATGCCTGAGCGGTGTTGAGCACGTCCTCGATCTGGGCTTGCGACAGGGCATTGATGTCGCCCACGCTGTCGAGCAGGCCGGACAGGTACTTGGGTAGCTCGGAGCCTTGCAGCGCGGCAAACACGGCGCGGCTGGCGGCCACTTGCATGGCCTCGGCGCTGTACGCAATCTCGCCAGTATTGGCGCTGGAGTTTCCAGCAGCACCGGCCAGCGCAAAGTTGCCCCGGTTGTTGGAGCCGTAGTCAAACTGCGTTGCCACCGTGCCAATGCCAAGCGCCTTGGCGGATTGCTGGTAGCGTGACTCCAGTCCATCGAGCAGCTTGTTCGCAGCCTCGGTGTTGGTGAAAAACCATGCGCCGTTGGTGCCGTTTTCAGTGAGCGCGCCATCTTTGTCGTAACGGCGAATAGCGTCGCCTGTTGACTGGAGTTTGGGGCCGTTATCGCCGCCAAACAAACCGGCCAGCAGCAGCGCACCGCCAATGGCCCAACCAATACCGGGGATGCCAAGTGTGGGAGCAGAGGCTGCAAGGGGGGCGGTTACCGCAGGTGCAGAGGCCACTAAACCGCCCGCACTCAGTACGCCGCCCGCCACAGGTATCGTGGCACCAACGGCAGAGGGAGCCGCCAAGCTAAAAATAGACCCGCCCGTTGCGGTGATTCCCGCTTCAATGGCCGCAGGGGTCACGGCGGGCAGTACGGCAGTCGCACCAGCGGTAGTACCCGCGCCAGCAAGACCGGCGAAACCGAATGCCGAATTTGCACCACCGCCGAACAGGCTGGATGCTTTGTCGTACAGGCCGTAGGCATTGCTGGCAGTGTTGAGCAAACCACCTGAACCGCCACCTGCACCGGGGAGGCCCAATGCGCTGGTAGCAGACGAATAAATTTGGAACGCTACCGGCTTGATGGTGGCTTCGTAGATGGCCGACAGCAACGCTTTCTTGAGCGTGTCGCCAATCTTTTTGGCCGCGTTGGTGCCATCTTCGGCCCATGTAACAAACACATCACGCGCCAAGCGGTCAGTTTCTCCCCAGCCCTTTTGCCAAGCCTTTGTGGCCTCTTTCGCAGCCTCTACGGATGCCTTCTTGGTGCCTTCCAGCGTACTCAGGCGCGACAACTCGCGCAGCTTTGCCGCTTGGTCACGCGCATCTTGCGCGGCGTTCAGGTAGGCGTCTTTGAACTCACCCGCGTATGCGCTGGCGTTTTGTAGAGCGGCAGCGTAAGACTCTTTGTTGGCGGCAGCTTCGTCGTACTTGGCTGCGGTCAACTCGCCAATGGCCTCTGCCGTTTCACCGATTGCGTCAACTTCTTTTTGGCGCTTGGAGATTTGCGAATCCAAGTCGGCAGAGTCTTTGACGCGCAGGTCGTACCACTTGTCCAGCGCCTTGGATTTTTCTTCCAACGCTTTCGCGCTTTCTTTTGCGGCTTTGCCTTCTTCTACTTGGGTGTCCACCAACGCGGCGCGGCCCAGCACCAACTCACGAACTTGGGCGATTTGGCCCAATGTTCCGAGCGATGCCAGAAGGTTTTGCGCCTTCTGCACTTCGGTCAATTCTTCCTCTTTGTCGATGCGCTTTTGCACATCGGACAGGTAAGAAGCGAGCGATCTTTGCGCGTCGGTGATTGTTTCTTTGGGTGCTGCTTTGCTTGCCTTTGCACCTTTTTTGTCGAAGGCCGCGAGCGCATCGTTGTACTTCTGTTGGCTTATCAACCCGGCTTCCAACAGTTCGGTGTTGTCAGCAATCAGCTTGTTGCGGTCACGCAGCCGCTTTGTGCTTTCGTCGTTCTTGTCGAAATTCGCAAGCAGTTCTTTCAGCCTGATTTCTTTTGCAGCGTTGGCAATCTGGTTCTTCTGCGCGGCGTCAACGGCAGCAAAGTACGCAAGGCGCGCATCTTCTTTGGTGGTGTCGTAGCCTTGCTTCGCGTAAATATCGCGCCGCCGCTGTAGCTCTGCACGTTCCTCGTCACCAGTTGCAGCGCGGCCAGTGATGCCGCCAATTGCAGAATTGGATAGCGCCTTTACGGCGTCCCACACGGATGTGGCATACCGGCCCCACGCTTTCGTTGCGGTATCCAAAGGGCCAAGGTTCGCCGCAAGCGCCTTACTCTGCCCGTTTGCCGATTCGATGAACGCTTCCTGTGCAACCCTTACCGCCTCTGTCTTGTTCCCTTGCTCCAGCAGTGCTTCAATTTGCTTGTAGGTAGCCAGGGTCAGGTTGTCAAAATCGGCCAGTGGGTCTTTGGCAAGCGCCACCAGCTTCTTTGCGGTTTCCTCGATTGAGGCTCCCCCTACGCGCTCAAGGTCTATCGCAGCTTTTGTAACGCCTTGCAAGGTGCCGTCCACCTTTGCCCCGGCGTTAATGAAAGTAGCCAGTGCCTCCCTTGCGGTGCTGCTGCTAACCCCCATGTCGTGAAGCCCCTTGGCGGCGGCGCTCAAGGCGGAAAATGATGTTGTGCTTTGGGTTCCTGCAAGGGCTACCGCGTTGCGCAGTGCTTTCACATCCTCGGACGCGGCATAGGCGGCGTACCCCACCGCGCCTACTGCGGCTGCGGTCAGGGATAGCGGATTCACCAGCCCCAGGACGTAACCGCCCAGCGCTTTCGCTGCCCCACCAGCGCTGCCAAAAATATCCTTTAGCTGACCGCCCTGTTGCAGCAGCACCGTGAGCGGGGCTTGCCCGCCTTGGAGCGACACCACAATGTCGGTGAACTGCGCCGGCACTTGGCGCAAGGCTGCGGTGGTTTGCTTGGCGCTCATGCCAAACTGGTCAAGGGCCTTGCCCGATTTCGTAAATTCTGCGTTGGCCAGCGCTTGCACTGCCCGCAGCTTTTCGTTCTGCGCAATCAGTGGTGCCAGGGCGTCAACATCAGCCCCGGCCAACTTGGCGCGACCTGCAATGTACGCGGCGGTGTTGCGTCCACCCGATTCAATCTCTAGGTTCAGGCGTTCGATCTGCTTGACCGCGCGCTGCGTGGCGGCTGAAACCTCGTCCAACCCTTTGCCGCCACCAGCGCCAAGGCTTGAGAGGCTTTTGTTCGTCGCTTTCGTCGCTTGGTCTGCCGCGCCGGGGATGCTGGCAAACTCTTGCTTGATGTCGGCTACACCAGCCGCAACACCGTCTGCGGAGACAACTGGGCGTATGTAGACTGTGCCGCCCCCATCTTGTCCAGTTGTCGCCATTTACTTGTCCTTGGTGTTGAGGATGGTCAAGGCTTCGGCCTCGATCACGCGAATATCTTGGAACAGCCGCTCGTGCGATTGGTCATCCAAGTGCATTCGCCCCATGCGGGTGAAAAGCACGTTGTAGTCAAGCCCGGTGGGGCCGCACATACCTGTGCGCCATTGTGTTGAGACACTAGAAAAAAGCAAAATGCTTTCTTCGTTTTCAGGCCACAGCGCAAAGCTCTCGTCCCCGAAATCTTCGGGCCGAAGCCCGGCGGCAAACAGTTCCGCTTCGGTGGCTTCGGTTTCGTAGAGCTTGCGTGTGGCCTCTCTCAGTTTCCCAAGCGTGCGGTGGTCAGTTCGGCCAGGTATTTGTCGATGATTGCGCGGGCTGCACCAAGGTAGTTTTGGGTGAGAACTTCGATGTTCTTTGCGTCAAACGCATCTTCCAGTTCCCAGCCGCTGGCGATGTCCATGATGACTTCCACATCCTTGGCTTCGCCGTCTTTGATCGACTCGATGAACTCTGCGAACTGGTCGCGCGTGCGGCCCTTGAAAGTGAACTCCACCATCTCTGCGGCTTGGCCGGGAATTGGGATTGCCACCTTGGCGGTGAACGTAGGTTTTGCGACGAGAGTGAATTTTGGACGTGCCATTTTGAATCCTTGGAGTTATGCGAAAAAGGCCCAGTAATCGGGAGCGACCCGTGGGCGTAAAAAAGCCCCACCGGAGTGGGGCTTGGAGCAACAATTACGATGCGTAGCGCACTGGGCGGCCTTGCAGGGCAACACCGGCTTTAACCGCCATCAAGTTGCCTTTGGTCAACGATGGGGTTTCGTCGAAAGCAAAGATGCCGTTGTACAGAATGAAACCGCCAGCGGGCAGCGTTGCGCGCAGAGCGGTGGTAGCGCGGGTCAGTGCCACGGCCTTGATGGCTTGGTAGCCAGCCAATGTTGGATCGTCCGCAATTTCCATTGCCAGCGTTTGCGCGCTGGTGGTGGTTGGGATTTGCGTGTCGTAGTCCTGCTCCAAGAAGGAGAAAGTCGTGTACTGAGGTTCGCCACCACTGGAGGTTGTGGACATAACCTGCGTGATCTGTGTCCAGGTGTTGATCTTGCGGATCGTGCCTGTTCCAGAGCTTGCGGGGTACAGCGTAGTGCTGGTGGTGTCCAACCCCTCCAGCACCAAGTTGGAGCCGGTGGGCGACTTGACGCGGAAGATACGACCGTTGGCGCGGGACCAGCCGGAAGTAAATTCAACGTAATCGCCAACGGTCAAGGTGTTGGTGACTGTCAAAACAGTTTCCGAGGCATTGGATGCTGCGGTAACAGTGAGGTTTGCAGCGTAAGCGGTGGCGACTGCCAACACGATGCCGTTGGGTAAAGATACTGCCATTTGAAGGCTCCTTTTAAGTAAAAAGCCCGCAAGCGGGCAACAAAAAAGCCGCCACGCATTGCTGCGAAGCGGCTTAACTTGGGGCGGCCTTTCGGCCTAATTCATGGGGCTATCTATCAGCCCAAATCGTGAAGTCCTGCATCGACCCGTACACCAGCATGTCGTGGTCGTAGTCGGATAGCGGTGCGCTCTCTGGCTCACCTTGGAACAGCACCGACATGCGAATGGCGTCCTCGATGGCTTGCATCGTTGTCACGGCACTGGCGCGGGTGTCAGCCCACACGTTGACCTGCACGCGGGCGTTGCGCTTGTTGGGCACCAACCGGTCTACGAAGTTGATGGCCGCACCACCAATCTGTTGGTATGTGACGTATGGCCGCACGGTTGTGGTCGGCGCAACGTCTGGGTACGTGCGCGGGCACACGGCTGCCAGAACGGTAAAGAGGTCGGCTTCAAGGCTCATGTGTCTGCACCGTAAACAGGGTTTCCACCAGCCAAGACGGCCAGCAGGGTTTGCTTTGCCGCAGCGATGGCCGCGTTTTCTTTGTCTTTTGCTTTGCGAATGAACGCTTTGCCGGGTATCTGGATGGGCGATGGCAGCGTGACGTAGTACTCATCCTTGGTGGCTTGTGATGCGCGCTTGCTAGGTTTCTTTCTGCCGTCCATGCCGGGGCGCACCATTGGCCGAACTTGGCCCTGTGCGTTCTGGTAGTAGCGGTATCGCTGCAAGTGGCCACGCTCAACAAGCCACCCGTGCGGTGCCTTGGTCTTGTTCCAGCTAATGTCGTAAGCCGCAACTTTGCCTTCAACCGAAATCGCTTTGTTGTAGACCTGATAGATTGACTTGTTCAGGTTCCCGGTGTGCGTTTTTAGTTGCCCAACATTGCGCTTCACTTCGTCGTAGAACACCTGAGCTGCGGCCTGCGCGGCGGGGCGTATTGCTTCGGATATGTTGACTTCAAGCCTGTCAACCAAGCGGTTGAAGTCGGCCATGTCAACTTCCATGATGAAGGGCGCGAGAGCCATTACTGCAAAACCTCGCAGGCCAAATCGACATACTCTTTTCCGCCAATATCAGGCAGCACCGCCACGATGTTGTATGTGGTGCTGCCGTGGATAACGCGCATGGCGGGGGTCAAGTCACCTCGGTAGCGCACGCGAATACTGGCGCGCACCACCGAAGCGATGGCGTCTGTCTTGATAGCTTCCACGCCGCTGGTGTGGCGCACGTTGGCCCACAGGGTAGCGAAGGTGGACCATGAAAGCACAGGCTGGCCAAGCGAGTCTTGCGTGGTGCTTTGCTGTTGCACCACCACGCGGCTGTTTAGCAGACCCGGCCTCATTGCGCGAACACCACGTAACGGTCCAGCAAGCGGTCCACAAACTGCATTTGCACCGTGGTTGACACTGCGCGGCTGGAGTAGGCTTCTGTCTCGCGGTTGGCATACATGGTAGACACCATCAGCAGAATCCAGTTCTTGATCGACTGCGGCACGCTGGCAGCGTCTGCATACCCAGCCACGTAGCGCACTGCCACGGCGTTGATCTGGTCGCGTGTGTTGGGCCACACACCCGCATAGACGGGGGATATGTAGGCGAACCCGAAATCATCGGCAGCATCCAGGGCGTAGAGCGTGTTGCTCAAAGTCTGCTGCGCACCAGTGGTGTCGTAATACTTGACGCTGGTGATGCTTTGCACCGGCACGCGGGTCAACTCAAACGCCTCTGGGAACGCATCAAGCGTCAACTCCAAAGTCTGCGTCATGATGGCCCTGCCGGTCTTTTGCTCTGCCATTTCGGTGGCGGCAGTAATGAGCGCGGTAATCAGCGTGTCATCGTCGGCAATGTCCACCCGGCAGTGCAGCTTGGCAGAAGCGAGGTCAACGGGAAACGTAGTTGGAGGTGTTATCAGCTTCAAAGACATTGGTACACCCCTTTGTTCCCGTGGATGATGTTGCACACAGTCTGTGCTGAACATCCGTATTCGAGTGCCAGTTTTCGCATTGAAAATCCCGTTGATTCGTAGCGCAGCTTCACTTCTCTCGCGCGTTCTTCTGTGAACCGAGCTTGCCCTTTGGCGGTGGCCGCAGTGTGCTCAAGAGTCCTCTTTAACCCCCGCTTTGCTGCGGCGATCTTTTGCTTGTGCGCCTCCTTCAGTTCACAACCTTTGAACCGCGCGCTCGTTGCCTTCCTAACGGCTTCTGTGTGGGCCATACCCTTTGATGGGGTTCTGCCGACTCTTGCCGTGCGCAACTTTTCCAATGTCTGCTCCGTTGGAATATGCCCAAGAAGATGTTTGTTCCCGAGCATGAGTTGGCGCAACTTTTCCTTGGTTTCTGGACTTGCTTTTCTACCAAGGGGAGAGCCCGCAACCGGGCAAGCGTTGAAACCAAATTCTCGGTCTGCGGATTTGCGACTGTCAATTTCCAACTGCTCTGCGGCGATTAAGTCCTGTTTGTTCGACACTAGCTGCACAACTTCAAACCTGAAGTTTTCTTCCCCGTGTTTATTCCAAGACTGTTGTAGGTACGGAGAGTGGTGCTTGTTTAGCCGCAACTTGCTCAGGTGCGACTTAAATCGGTTCTTGAAAGAAACGGCACTGCCTATGTAAACCTTTCCTGTCGGTGCGCAAGTTATGGCGTAAATACCCGACTGCTCCAGCGTAACCGGGTAGGTGCTTGGTGCTGTGATGAGTTTGAGGGCCATACTTTTTGTTCGTAAAAAAGCCCCATCGCGGGGCTTATCGTTTGCTGCAAAGCGCCACGGTGCCTGTGCTGTCGTAGCTGGCGTAGAGGTCTTTGTTGCTGGGCTTTGTGGGTTACGCAGGTCGCCCGAACACAAACACATCTGCTGTTGCCGCCGCACCTTGGGGTGTTGTTAGGCTCAGGTATAGCGTGTTATTTGAAATAGTCGGCGTTGCGGCTATCGTTGCACTGACAACATCAGTCGTTGTTGTCAGCCCGGAGTACACCTGCCCAGCAGCTACCACAGCGGTTCCACCCTTCGCCGTTGCGGTGTACACCCCGCCAGCGGCTGTTGTCAGCGAGGTTGATGGCTTAGTCACCATGACCTGTTCAATCTTCCACTGTCCGGGGTGAAGTGTGATGGTCTGGTCGCTGCTGCTGTTCATGTTTGCGTTTAGCAGGCGTCCGATAACTCGCACAGGCTGTGCTGCCGTTGCCGTGTTCCGGTCTTGCAGGATGCCGAGCTGAGCAAAACGATCGCGCACACCGCGTGCAGTTAATACGTCAGCACCTTGCTCTACTGCGTAACGTACTAACTCGTCCAGATCGGACGCAAGCCATGCTACAGCCCCCGGCGCTGTCGTGACAATTTCATGCCCCATAACCATGGCAAGCCCACCATACCGGATGGCATCGTCGATCAGCACCTTGGCTTGACCCAGGGTTCTGCTGCCGTCCAAGTTGATAGATCGCAAATTCAGCGCGTTATTTCCGAGCTGGAAGCCGTACATTTGAGACTCGTATGGGAAAGTCCCCCGCGCAATATCCACACCGGCAGCATCCAACGCAATCACGCCTGCCGTATCCACGCCACCTTGTACCCAGGGGTGGAAGCACAAATCTTGTGGGGCAACCCCGCGAGCCTCAAGGATTGCTCGGGCGGTGTAATACTCACTGACATACCCGCCAACATCGACCGATGTACCGCTGCCGTTAGTTTCGCCAGTGCCTGACCCGTACAAGGTCTGCAACTTGTAGTTATTGACGTTGTGGCACGCGACCTGGTGCCCGCTTGCAATCAGCGTGGCAAGGTTTGAGGATGAGATGTACCCGCCTCCGTCGATAGCTGCTGAGTTGACTGAAAACGTGGCCTTAACGCCGTGTTTCGACATAATCGGCATGACCTGCGTGACCCAGTTATCAAACCCATCGTCAAAAGTGAACGACACAATAGGGCGCATAGGCTGCGCAATAAAGCAGTCTTTCACCCAGAACGTGGCAACATACCCGGAGGCACCCGCTGTGACACGCAGCTTCGTCGCCTGCAGCGTGTTAGTCCCGAATACAAACCCGCCATCTGTAACATTGTTCTTTCGGATAGGTCCGCCAACCTCAACACGGTGGCCGCCAACAAGGTCACCACCACTCATAATTGGCCGGTTGGCTTGCTGGTAGAGGGCGTATCCTGCGGTTCCACTCATGACGGCAACCTGCCCAATGCGTGTTGGGTCATCAAACCAAGCCGTGAAACCGATGTTGCCGTTCCAGTTCGGGATATTCAGTGCCGCAGGCTCAACATCCACGCGCCCACCTGCAGTGGTAAATGTGACCACAACCTTCAGCGCAGGACAACCGAACGGCGAAGCAGGGTCTATCGTTGTAACTGCCGTAGCGTTTGACAACGTAATAGTTGTGTTGTGGAGGGATGTGAAGCGTTGGATAACGCGGTTTGAAACTGCCGGGATGGCAACTTCTCCGACAGGCACCTGCAACCCCCCCGGCCCCACCAGCCCTGTGACGTTGCCGGTCAGGGGGTCGGTGGCGAACTTGGCAAGTTCAAAACTGTTATCAGGACCGTCCAGGTCGGACACGGCATACCCCAACGCGATCAGTTGCGCTTCGGTGTTTCCGCCCGCTGGGTTTGTGACGATCTGGCCTTCGTAGTAGCCATTCCACGACTTAGTAAATCGGATTGTCATTGTGTGTCCTTTGTTTTGCGTGTGCGTTTTTGCTGGCCCACAGGCGTAGATTCAGCCTGCTCAGTCACCGGCTCGGTCTTTGTGTACTTGGCAACGCCATCGCGCACGTAGAACGCGGCCAGCGCGGAATCGCAACGCATAACGTCGCCAGCGGCAAAGTTTCCGTAGACGCTGTGTGAGCCAGTGCGCTTAAATTTGATTTCGACTTGCATGAAGTACCTCCAAGTAAAAAGGCCCACCGGAGTGAGCCCTTTTGGTTGTGCTACTTAAGCAGGTGTCAGATCACCACCACGGACGGCTGCTGGTTTTTCAGTAGCCAAAGCGAGTCGGCGCTCGGCCCTCAAAGTAATGAGGTTCTTCTGAAAATTATCCCCGTCAGAGTCAGACATCTCCACCACCACGCCTTCGCGGTTGTAGATCATGTAAGCCTCAGAGAAACGGCCCACCTGGAACGTGTCAGCAGCCATGCCGATAGCCTGAATCACTGGCAAGCCGAACAGGCGGGCCTGGCCTGCATCATTCACGCTGTACAGGGTTTGGCCTGCGGCAGTGGTGAACAGTTCGATTTCAATGGTGGCCCAGTCAGCAGGGTTCAACACAATCGCGTCGGCTGGGTAGCCAGCAGCGTACAGGTCCGCAATCACCTTGCGAATCAGAACCAGCTTCTTGAAGGTGGAACTGATAGCTGCGATGGTTGCATTGCTGTAACCGTGCGCAGTGAAGTTGCCAGTGTCGTAGGTGCCAGAAATGTTCGGGGCAGTACCGTCACCAACCACCAACTGGGTGTCAACCTTCTGGTTCACGCCGTAGCGCATACGGGTGTTCACGTATGCGGCCAGCGCAGGAGCGTCAGCAGCCAATTGCTTGGAAATCTTGATCCAGTGAGCGACGGTGGACACAGGCATGTTCACCAGCGACCATGTGAGTGCAGATTCGGCCTTCTGCGCACCCTCTGCGGCTTCCGCTGCGGAGTTGGTGAAGGAGGCTTCTTTCGTGAACTCGATGGCGTTGCTGGATGTCGTTGTGCTGGGCAGCAAGGCTTCCATTGCGAACGGCAAGAATGCACCGCCGACGATACCGGCGTTGCGCTGGGGAGCCACGGTGGTGTCAGAGCCGACCAGGGTGTTCTTCACTTCTACGCGCAGCTTGTTCAAATTGCCACCAGCAAATGCGCCGTAGTTGGCAGACTTGATGAACTGCTCACCCCAAGAGGAAATGCCTTTTTGCTCGGGTTGTGCTGTGGCTTTCTGCTCGATGCTGTTCAAACGGTCCGCCAATTCGCGCTGCTGGGTGCCGATGGCGTCCAGTGCGGTTTTGGTGTCGGCGGAGATTTGACCGACTGTTTTTGCTTCGCCGTCAGCCTTGGTAGACATAGCGGCCAGTTTTGCCTCAACAGAGTCGAGGGCTTTGAGGATTGCGTCAGACATTTAAGTCTCCTATAAAGTAAAAAGCCCCAATGAAGGGGCTGGATGCAGGGGATTGCGTGCTTTACGCGCAGAGCTTTTGGATGCGCTCCAAAATCAATGCCGTTTCGTCTGTCTGCGGTTGCGGGGAATCACTCCCTTTCACAATTGCGCGAACACGGGAAACAATCGCCATTGCTTCCCACTTGCCCAGCCCTGCATCACGCAGTAACCGTTCAATTTCTTTTTCGCTCTTGCACTCGGGCAAGAGGTTTTCAAAGTCGATGCTTTTGACCGTGGACAGGTCGATGCGGGCAGCGCTGTCAGCCGGGAACACCACGGGGCTGATTTCAGCCAGTTGCGACCACTTGCGAATGACGCGGCGACCATCTTTTTCGTCGTAGTCACCTTTTTTCAGGAACCCGCCGATGCTCAACCCGTCCAGGGTGCCGTGCTTCATGGCTGCACGCACATCGTTTGACATGGACAGTCCTGGCGTCAGTTCGCCTTTGACGTAGAGGCCAACGCTGTCCTCGCCATAGTCAACCCACTTGCCCACCGGCATGTCCCACTGGTGGTTGAAAAACATCTTTGGGGCGGTGGCCTTGAGGGTGTCCGCGAAGGCCCCTTTCAGGATCGTGTCGCCGTAGCTGTCAACCCCGTCCCACTTTGACGCATAGCCTTCAAAGGTGCCTGTGTCTCCCGCCATCTTGAGGTTCACATCGTCAAATTTCAGTGTTTTTTGGATAAGCATTTTGGTTCCTATTGCGCGATGTCTGCGCCTGTGCCGCCCGATGCCTGCACCTGACCAAGTTTGTCCAGCGGCAGCAGGTTGCTCTGCGCTGTCAATGCGTCAGCCCCCGCCATAGGCGGCAGGTTTTCCAACTGACGGCATTCGTTGCGAGTCATCACCCCGTTTTGCACGTTCTTGGCGTACAGGTCGGCGCGTTGTGTTGGGTTGCCCCGCAGCAGTGCGTCCAGCGCAAACTCCACGCTCATAAAAGAGCGCTGGTTGGCCGTCATCACGCGCTTGCGAGTGGCCTGTTCGATAGACACCAGCATTGGGCGAATGGATAGCTTGTAGAAGCCGTCCATGATTTGCTCGATGCCGCTGCCCCAGGTGGTTGTGTCGTTGTGGTGCACCAAAACTGGTGGCACATCGAACCAACGGCAGATTTCGGACACGGTGAAGTTGCGAGTCTCCAAAAGCTGCTGCTGCTCTGGCGACATGCTCAACTGCTCGTACTTCATGCTGGCTTCCAGCACGAACAAGCGGCTTGTACTGCCTTCGGCCATGCCTGCGAAGCTGTCTTTGATGTTCTTGCGTTGCTCTGGGTTCAAAACCTTGTCAATCATCAGAACACCAGTGGGTTTACCCCCGGTTCCGAACACTTTTGAGGCAGTTCCTTGGGCCTTTGCGGCCTCGTCGGTGGTGCTTCGCATGAACTCCAGCTTGCTCAAACCAACCGTTCCGTTGCCCAAGTTCTTGAGGTGCAGGACGTTTTGCTCTGACAAAACGGCAATGTCGCTTCCGAGTTGGTACTTGTAGACCATGCTGCCGTCGCCCAACACTTCAACTTCCACTTGGTCAGCGGGCATAGGCCAAAGCGCCAGTGCTTCGCCCCGGCCATCACGGTCAATTCGCGCGTAGGCGTTGCCGCGCAGGTCGTGGTTCAGCATCATCGCCCGCCAAAACTCATAAGGCGTCATGCGCGAATTTGGGGATTCGTGCAACAGCGAGTACATACGGGAGTTGCGCGCCAGTTCGCGTTGCCCGTTGCGTGTTGTGTACGCAAAGAACGGCAGGCTGGCAATGGTGCTGGCGCGGCGGTCAATGCACGACCACACCGCACTGATCTGGAGCGCACCGTCGGGTGAAATGTTCCCAGAGTCGGGCACCAGGGCGATAGACGGCACCGGGTTCTGCGAACCAGTGGTTTCCGCTATTGCACCACCGCCAAACCACCTGGAAAACATATTAGCCATGGTTATCCAGATATGAGGTTGTTGAGAAATTCATCTATGTTTTCCGATTCTGGGTTCAGCGACATCAATGTGACGGCGTTGAACAGAGCCATGAGCGGGTCGATCTTGGCCGTGCCCGCTGCTTGTTTGGTGATGATTACTGCGTTGCCGCGTGGTTCAATGCGCGCATTTCCTACGCACCACGCCATCAAAGGCTGCGCGCCATGCGCCATCACGCCTTCTGCCAGCTTTCGCTCGGCAGTTTTGATGGCCCCTGTCATTTTCCAGCCCTGCGAAATACCGACTATTTTTTCAGGGTCAATATCCGCTTCAATGAGTGCATCCATGATGCCGCCCAAGCCGCTTTGGTCCACGCCAATCTTGTCAAGTAGTCCCGCATCGTTGATCTGCGCGACGATCTGTGCCACATCGTCAACGTCTTGGCCCATGTCAGAAACAAGTGTCAGATTGCCGTCTTTTGCAAAGTCATGGAACCGTGGTGCTTCTGACTTACGACGCTCCATGACGCTTGGGTGTGCCCATGCGTGCGTCCATGTGAGCCATTCGCGGGTGTTCTTGTCCCGGCCTACTACGGCCAACCCCAGCAAGTCGTCCAGGCCACCGCCGTCAATCCCAACGTCAACCACCTCAGCGCGGTCCAGCAGGTCTTTGAGTGTCAGCTTTGGGTACTTGCCTTGGGCTTCCCAGAAGCCGGCCCCTGCCCACCTGTCGGAGCGCAGGTTCAGCCCGATTTCAATGTTCCCGTGCTTCGCCATGAAGCCACGGAACGATTCTTCGCCGCTGAGTTGGGCCTTCTTGAACTCTCGCTCCAGAAACGCTTTGTCAACCGAGTACCCCATGTTTGGGTTTACCAGCGCGAGGTTTTCCAGCAACAGGTGCTTCTTCGACTCCACCATTTCAGGCGGGTGTTCAAAGATGACCGGGATAAACCCTGGGTCAATGATCTTGCCGTCGCGCACATCGCGGGCGTAGTCCAGCTTCTGCTTGAACACGCCTGCCGGTGGTTCGTCCGACTGGGTGGTGAGGTAGATCACGAAGCCCTCGGGCCGCGATGCCAAACCACCAAGTGCCTCGCGCAGCATGTTTTCCGCGCTTGCGACCTTGCCAAACAAGTGCAACTCGTCAACCAGGGTGCCGACTGACTTTTTACCGCCAACAGTGTTGGAGTCTGCCGCCAGCACTTTGAGCGTTGCGTTGCTGTCTCGATGGGTGATGGACTTGATGTGCGTCTGAACGTGCATCAGCGCATCAAGTTCATCATCCTTCTGCACCATGTCCCGTGCGGGGGCGTAGGCGTTGTTCGCTACCTCCACCGTGGGGGCCAATACCGCGAACTCAGCCGATTGCCGCCAGTTCAGGATCAGTGCCGTGAGCATGATGCCCGCTGCGATGGTGGACTTGCTGTTTTTCTTTGGCACCAGAATGAACCACTCCGTTACCAGCCTGCGGCCAGATTCTTCCTCGTAGGCACCAAAGACGCTGCGCACCAGATCAAAGACCCACTCTGCGCACGATTCTCCGAATGTCGGGGAGCCGGGGGCGTCCACGATCTTCAATTCTTTGAAAATCTCCAGCGCACGTTCTGCTTGGTCAGGGAATATCGGTGGCGGGATGATGCTGCGCCCGCTTTGCAGCCGCTCTGCCCAGTCGGGCATTGCGGTTGTCCACTCGGGTTTCACTTAACCATCCGTAGTGGGGCTGGCGCTGCGGCGAACCGGCCTTTGCCTGCCTTCTTGGCGGCGTCCAGCTTTTCTTCCTTCTTGCCGCCCTCGCCCTTCTTGGAGTGCATGAACGGCAGCAGAGCCTTCGCGGCGTCAATGCGCAGCTTGTCGTCCAGCGCGGGGTTCTTCATTGCGGAAAGCAACCACTGCAATGGGTCGTCAACTGCCGGGATCGCTTCTGGCGTCGGCTGGGATACCCCGGCCCCTTGAGCCGCGACTTCCGCAGCCTGTGCCACCACGATCTGAGCCAAGGCGTGCATCTTTGGCGCAGGCTTGCGCCCTGCCCCTGGTCGTGCCCCACCAGAGTTTGCTCTTGGGCCACCGGAGCGACCCTTAACGCCTGCCATCTTTTACCTTTGGTTATTTGCCGTACCGCGCCCGGTGTTCTGCCACTGATTTCTTGGAGTGACACGGAATACACCGGATTCGCAGGTTTGATTTGTCGTTGCTGCCACCTTGCTCAAGAGGAACTTCGTGGTCAATTTCATTGCTCATGCTGACTTGGCCACAGTCCACACAAGTGAACCCGCCTTCCACCAGCACGTCGCGTCTAATCTTCATCCAGGTGTCTCCCCGCAGGCGCGGTGTCGCGCCAGCCTTCGTTTCCAGCAACTTGACGCGGTTGGTATTCAACGCGGCGAGTCGGGGCTGGAGTGTTTTGGGTCTGAATGAGTCGGCCATAGGGTTTACCTTTCGGCTGGTCGAACCTTTAGCACCGCGCTTGATGCCGGTGGTGCAGTCGGGGGAAAGTTCCACGCCGTTTACCCCCGGCGTGCCTTGTCAGGCTCAAGGATGTTTAGGGGTTGGTCAATAGGTGCGGGGCAGATACTATTTTTGCACTAGGCAACAGGGAGTGAGGTATCGCCCCTGCATTTCTACCGTCGCCTGCATAACCGTTTTGGTTACAGGCACCGAAGCCTGCGCAAGCGAAGGTTGGACTTATGCGTATTCGCGCTCCAGTTGCGTGAATTATCATGAAATACCCGAAATCGCCAAATTCCACGTATTTAGTTTCTCAGCTATGCACCAAATTGGGATTTGCTGATTAAGTGGGGGTCGGTTTTATTGTCCAAATGGGA
>OFQZ01000139.1_pt1 | contig 29002 bp, 32 predicted proteins | sample 1543011 | NCBI WGS metagenome assembly OFQZ01 (sample SAMN07774216, study PRJEB24372) | wastewater metagenome | isolation source: Exp Tend NO 0WW | collected 2016-02 | reverse complement strand
AATATGGAAAATGCCTCCTACTGAAAATAGGGGTTATCTTAGAAGTATTACTTATCAAGGTATTGCTGATGCAATGGCGAGTCAGTGGAGCTGACGATTTGGAACAATGGGGTTAACATGATTAAGATTTTTGATGATCTATACGACGCTATCCTATTCTTAGAAACAGAAGCAGAACAAGCCTATAGAAGTAACACCTATTTTAAAGCTGAGTGGTTAAACCTAGAGGATGGAAGATATCGTGTTGGTATATTCTATGAAGCACAACTGGAGATGAAACTATAAGTGTTAAGCGAAGATAAACAAGAAAGAAAAGACACACCTATTTGTTCTGGGGTTTTAGATTACTTTCCTGATGCACTAGCAGCAGTTGCTAGGGTTTCTAAAGCAGGAAATGATCAACATAACCCCGGACAACCATTACACTGGGCTAGAGGCAAGAGTACAGATCATGCTGATTGTATTATCCGACATCTTATGGACAGGGGTAATCTGGACACTGATGGTCAGCTCCACAGTGCTAAAACCGCTTGGAGAGCATTGGCATTGCTCCAAGAAGAAATCGAAAAGTTAGATAACCTTCCATATTCAAGAGGGTCTAAAAGGCAAGAGTAATGCATATAGCATTGGACTATGACAACACCTATACAGCTGACAGGAATACATTCAAAGCCATCATACGGTGTTTTCAATCTTCAGGCCATAAAGTTACTTGTGTCACTCTCAGGAATGGTGTTGAGGATTGGCATGAAGACTTTAAAGAACTGAAAGAAAAATATGATGTAGATACAGTTTTCTGTGATGGACAATCTAAAAGAGAAGTCACTGAGAAACATGGTATTAAAATAAACATATGGATCGACGATTGGCCTGAAGGTATCTCTATAGGCAGTCAGTATACCCCCCTTCAGTTACTCTCTTGGAGACAAGACCAGATTGAAAATGGTGGGATAACTCCAAAATCTGAATAATAAAAAACCCCCAGAGACTCCGTGAGGAATTTCTGGGGGTAATTTTTTGTCTGAATTTTACTTATTCAAAAGCTGATTGAGTTTGCATATCAGTCTCCGAACCTGAGTACAAACCAGCCTGAGTCATCATCCTAAAGAGTCTTCTCTTACTCTCAGGTGACATCTTACCTTTTTCTTTTTGGATAATCTGACGGGCTATCTTAGAGAATTCATCAGGGTTAGCTAAGATCATATCACCTGCTTTTTTAGCTATCGGAGCTATATCGTTTTTAGAAGCTAAGTCTTTAGTAACAGTCCTGAGTTTAGCAGAAGTAGGATTAAGAACACCGAACATCCAAGTAATGACAGAGCCAATACTCATTTGTTCAAGTTTACCTTCTTCTTTATAATCGAAACCTGCACCTTGTCGAGCTTTTTTAGCCTTATCAACACTTTTAGCAACTTTATTGAGTTCCCATAGTGCATCAACTATTTCAGGATTATCAGGAAATACTTGTTTACCATAATCTCTGATATATTTTTGAATCTCAGGAGTACTTTCTTGAGAGTCTAAAACATCTCTGGCTTTTTTAGCCCATACTGCCTGGAGACCTTTCATAGCATTAGGATCGTCACCAGCAACAGCTAAAATCTCTGAAAGTTTCTTCTCTGAGTGAGGGTTAGTAAAGATGTTTTCTATGTTTTTAACAGGATTACTTCTAGGTTCATAACCACCTACAGGGTTCTTTTCAAAGAAATCTTTAAGATATCCCTCATACATCATCCTCTTAGAGTCTTCTAAGTTAGCAGATAATTTCTGGAAGTCACTCTTAAGGGTTTCAATATTAGCGCCCTTAGCTTTGGCTTTAGTCAAAAAGTCTTCAATTCTCTTAGCTTGTTTACCAGTAAAACTAGAAGACATACCTTGAAGTTCTTTAGTAATCTTTTTGAGATCGAAGCCATCAGTAGGAATATCTTTAACAGCTTCTGCAAGAGCGATATCAGCTACAAGATTTTCATCTCCTGATTTCCCTAGAATATCATAAAGCTGTTTAACAGACTCTCTTTTATTAGGGTCTTTAATAGTGGAAAGAACTTTTGACCTTCCTTCCTGTAAGAAATCTATATTCTGATCTCCTATAGGTCTATTTTTAACCTCGTTAATTTTAAGCTCTTTACCAACACCTTGGTTCCAAGACTTAGAATACTCTACATTTTGTTTGCTAGCTTTTTTAGCAGCATCAATAGAAACTTCATTTCCATGTTCTGTAAGATATCCAATTTGATCTTCTTTAATATTCTTTTTAAGAGCTTGAAGGGCATCAATCTTATTTCTATTAGGGATAGGTTCTTTAAAAGCTGCATCTAATTCTTTTTGAAGCTTAGGCATAACGGTGTTATTTAGATACTTGTAACTTCCATCAGAATGACCAACAAGGGATTTAAGTTCAGGACTCAGATATTCTAATGCTTTTTCATTTACATCAGCAAATGAATCCATATCAGCAGGAGTTCTATCAGGGATAGCTTCATAAGCTTCATCCCTAGCACCCTTGTCCATCTTACGAATATCTCTAGCTTTCATAACAGCTTCTGTTTGTTTATCCAAAGAATCTTTGTTGATGTCTAATTTAACACCACCAACTTTATTTTCTCTGATCTTAGGACCAAACTCAGGGTCTGTATCCAAAAGAGAATCCATAGATTTTTCTTCTGTTACAATGTCATCTTGAGCTTTGCCAATAATCTCATCTGATTGTCTAGAAGCACTATCAGCATAACCTACAAGAGCATCTTGTGTTTGCTGAGCAGCTTTAGACGTAGCTACTTCAGGAACAGGATCACCACCTCTAGTAGTCTGAATTTTATCTAATGTGTCATTCAAATTTGTTCTAGGACGTTCTATGGCAGTTTCTAACTGAGGAGAACCACCTGACATGGCAGCAGCTCTAAGAGACTCTAGCTCATGAATAATAACAGCATCAGACGGATCATTAGGATCAAGTTTCTTTAGAAGTGTGGTAATAGTATCAAGATTAGTAGTGATATCTTCAATACTAGCATCATCAAACTGAGAAAGTAATTTAGAGTTCTTTTCTACAAAAGAGACAACATCCTCATAAGCAGCAGTTACAGTCTCTTCAGTTGCGTTAGGATCAAAAGCTTTGGAAGCCCTTTCCAAAATAGTTGTAGCGAATTTTCTCTTATGTTCATCTGTACTATCCCAATTAGTTATATACCTTCTGAGACCTCCAAAAGCTTTTCCTATAATAGGGGAAACAACATCAGAAACAGTTTTAACTCCCTTAGCAGCTGTACCGGCTATAGCACCTGTTAGTAATGCATCTTCAGCAAAATTAACAGTTTTCTTAAAGAGTTCATCTTCATAGTCACCGTTAGGGTCAGTTTTTAGACCATCAAACCAACCATCTTCTTCAGGATTATCATTAACAATAAGTGGAGCATCCGATTTATCACCTGTTACAGCTTCGCCAGCAGAACCTCCTATAAAACCTCCTAACCATCCACCTGCTTTACCTGCGATCTTAGCTCCAGCAGCAGCACCCCCAGCACCACCTAAAGCAATACCGGGAGCTACTTCCCCTAGACCAACACCAAGCTGAGCAACAAGGTCATCTTCTGGAGCTTGATAGAGAGGATAGTTTTTATTGAAGTTCTCGGACATATCCCAGTCTTCACCAGTAGCCATCTCTCCTACCATATCAGCTCCAGCAAGACCTAATCCTACTGCGCTTTTACCGGCATTAAGAATTCCCCTAGGAACACTCAGGAGTGTTTCAGGAGAGGCTTTGATGCTGGATAAAAATCCTTTGTTGACTTCAGATTCTAAAGGAGAAGTTGCCTCAGCTCCTCCCCCTTCAGCCTGTCTTTGTCGAGCTTTAGCTATAGCAATAGCTTTTTGTTGTTCTATCGTCAAACTAGAATTTACTTCCATAGCGCTCTTTCCTCAGGTGTCATGTACTTCCAAATACCAGGATCAATTCCCTCAGGAACAGGCCCAGTATCTTCTAGTTCACTATTCTTATTAAGTGTTGAACCCTTCATAAGTTCAAGTCCTTTAAGAACATTCATATCAGAAGTATCTCTGATGAAGTCATCAAAAGTAGATACCTTACCAAAGATATCAGCCTCCTCTAGGTTTAACTTGTCTTTAAAGGTAGTTACTCTTGGATTTTCTGTAAGGAGAGTTTTAGCAACTTGATCTATAGAAGCTTTTCTAGAAGCAAGATCAGTACCAAGGTTCCTCAGGAATGTTTGTGGATCAGATGTATTAAGAATTGAAGTCTTGATTCTATCGAAGTCAGCATTACTCATTGCTCTGGCGTTACCACCGGATTCTTGCATAGCAAGTCTATAAGCAAGGATGTTTAACTTTGCTTCAAACAGAGCAGTTTGACCCTCAAGAGTTTTAACTTGAGGACCTAAAGCCCCAACAATAGCCTCTTCAGCTTTCATCATTTTCTGGAAACCTTCTTCAGAGACTAATCCATTCTTGTCCCCAGTCACCATCTGCATAGCAGTGTAACCTTCACGAGCCATTTCAGAAGCCCATTTAGAAATCTTACCAACACCTGTTATAACCTGAGGTGTATTATTGACAATATCAGTAATTTCACCTACGGCTCTAGCAGAGTCAACAAGAGAATTCAACTGGTTAGTATATTCTACTCTAGGTTTAGTAACCTCTTCAGCAATAGTTCCCCATTCTTTTTGTAGGTCTTCTGATAGGGGAACAAATTTACCTTCTACGGGCTCTCCTGTAATAGGATTAACATATTGAGGTTGTCCATTAGGACCAAGAACTTCTTTTACAGTTCCGAGTTCTTTATAAGTTCCATCAGTATTAAATATAATACCTTGGTTACTAGCACTATACACACCCGTAGCCTCTGCTTCTGCTCTAGCTTTCATAGTAGCTTCAAACATAGCAAGGTCTTTAAGAGCATCGTAACGAGCTTTAGCCAAACTATATTTAGCCTTATCCCCAGATTGTTCTGCAAGAACCATCTCCTGAGTCACTCTTTCAAGAGGTGAACCAGTTATTTCTGTTTCTGCAGGTTTCTTACTCCATTCGATTTGATAGTCCTGAGAACCAGCGACAGGCTCTGGAGAAGAACCGCTCATAGTTCCCTGAACTTCTTCAGGTGTAGCACCAGATACAGAAGCGATCTGTTCATATCTTCTCTGCTGATCTCTAGCCTGACGCTGAGGACCATTAGGAGTCAGAGCTTCACCTAGATTACCAAACAGTCCTTGACCCTCTGCAGGAGGTGCCATGCCAGATTGAGCCATCTGAGCATCGACTTTTGAACTAGCTTGTTTAGTTAAATCTTCTTCTGGCTGTGCTGGACCGGATACATCATTAGCAGCTGTAGTAGCTGGTTTGATATTAGCAACATTCTCTTGGTATTTCTTTAAGACAGTGCCGTAATCAACACCGTCATTAAGCATATTATAAGCATCACCCCAAGAATCTGAAGGCTGATTAGTCTCAGCAACAATCTGTTTAGCCAGTCTTACGGCTTTAGCCTGTTCAGCTTTAGTCTTAGCAGTTTCATCTCTACGAGTAATATAGTCCTTGTACTGTAGCTGAAACATATCTTTTTCTTTTTCAGCTCTTTGGGCACTAGCTTGATTAAAACTCTGAGAGAATGCACTCCCAAAACCTGACATAAATCCTGTAGCCATTATATTGTTTCCTCAGGTTTATTCATTCCCATGAAACCTCCACCAGAAGCTTGCTCAACTGTACCAGAAGTTTCTTTAACGACTTCAGGTATTTGAGCTAGTAGTGAATTCAGTTTTTTATCTTCTATACGAATACCATCAAAGTAAGCTGATGTAGGAGCTTTTGTCTTCTTTTCTATACCGAGATCACACTTAATGTCATAACCTTTAGCCATAAGATAAATGATATGAGAAATAGGACCAGCAAGAAGCAAACCAAAATCAGGAGTCCACTTACCGGAACTAATCCCTGAAGTAATAAACATATCAGTTACTGTGGCTATATCTACACCAGTTTCAAGCATAGTAAGAATACCCTCAGAGTCCTTAGAGAGTAATTTTTTAGAAGCCATATCAATAGCTTTATCTAAATCAGTAAACTCTGGAGGACGATGCCAAGGGTAATTCTTAGTATCAGATGTGAAGTTTTCACCGGGAATTGGTCCACTTAATTTCACTTAGGTTTTCCTTCTTTCTTGCTTTCACCGACAGTCTTTTCTAAAACACCATCAAAATATTGTTTTGTGTATTTCTTAGGTTTAGTACTGATGGCATCATAGTCATCATCATACCTCTCCCAATACACTCTCATGCATTCACGGATTGCATCTTCCCAAGTGTTTATAGCCATTAGAACATCCAATCAAATAAGGCTTCTGAAGCTTTACCGGCAACAGTACCAAAAATAGAACCCATACCAGCAGCATCAGCTGCGGCTAACTGTGAATTAGCAATACTCTTAGAAGTATCAGACTGAAGTTTAGCAACAGCCAACTGTGTCTTACGATCAGCTGCATTCTCAGCAGATTTCCATAAGTAATCAAGCATAGCATCTGATCTATCCCAGATACGGTTAAGTTGCTCCTGAGAGATATTAACCATATTCTTAACGTCAGTAGCAGCTGCTTCAAACTGCTGTTGATTTTCTGTTAGTGTGACTGTCTGTCTCCACTTAGCATTAGCAACATCAATATTGAACTGCATATTCTTATAGAATTGCTCTCTGGCATTTTCCATCTCAGCATTAAACTTAGATATAGAGTTGGCTTCACCAGTGTTGAACTGAGACATGCCATTAGTTTGTGCAGTATTAAACTGAGAGATACTAGCATTTAGTTCATCATAGAACTTGCTCATTTCATTCGCTGACTCAGCAGTAAATAGTCTCTGAGCATTAACCTGTTTAGAGTCTTCTAGAATAGACTGTACTCTGGCTTGAGTATTAATAACTTCAGCCTGCTGTCTATTATCTAGATTAGCCATATCCATAGTAAGGAATGACTTAGCATTTTCTACAGCAGCAGCCATACGAGAGTCTAAGTTAGTAAGATCGAACTTAGCAAGAACATTCGCTCTGTTAAGAATACCAGCCTGTTTGTTGCTTAAATTCTGAATAGTTAAAGTCTGAAAGAATTGAGCATCCTGTTGAGCCACAGGAATACTAGCTTCCATAAGAGCCTGAGCCATAGCTGCAGTAGCAGCACTACCAGTCATACCTTTGAAAGCAGCAATCTTAGCTACGCCTCTGGCAGTACCAGCAGCCCAAGCAGGAATCTTTGGTTCACCATTAGGTCCAACAAATTCAGACTGTAGGATATCTAGCTGGCCTTTAAGAGTAGCTTTAGAGTCAGTATAATTACCATCACCCAGAGCTTGAGCCAGTGCTTTACCAGCAGGAGTACTAGTGTCAATGATATTACTTATGTTCTGAGAAGCATATTCTTTAAGGGCTTGACCAGTATAGTTTGTACTACCGTCTGCGTTTACACCAGTAGCAGAACCCTGCATATCAAGCTGAGGGGCTTCAATCTGAGAGCCTTGTGACAGCTGACCCTGTTGAGCAGTAGCTTGTCCATTCTGAGCGATATTCTGTTGAGATAGTGCAGCATCATAACCCTGAGCCTGTCTAGGATCAACCTGAGCACTTGTAGTTGTAGCAGCTTGACCAGCCTGAGCTTGAGCACCTTGAGCATCCATCCCATACTTCGCAGCATTAGGATCAATATTAGTACCAGTAGCATTCTCGTCAATACCTTTAACATGATCCGCTAAGAACATGCTTTCATTAGTATTGGCAGTAGCAGGGTTATCTTTAGTCAATCCAAGAGAGGGATTGTTAACCAGATTACCAGCATAGTCTACAACGTTCATCTGGCCTGTACCGGGTACAGCAGTACCGGGAACAACCATAGTATTAGGACCAGCAGAACCAGCAGGTACAGGAGGCGGAGGGGGAGCAGCTGGAGGAGGTGGTGAAGTAGGAGTTTGTCCCTTCTTAAACCAGTCCTGAAGCTTCTTAGCGATACTATTCATATCACCACCACCCTGTAGAATTCCACCTAGATCACCCCAGTTGAAATTACCCCAAGGAGTATTCGAACCACCTGAAGCAGGTGGAGGTGATGCTGGAGGTGGGCTAGTAGGATTAGGTGTCTGAGTGTTCTGATTGAACATACTCATAAAGTTTGAAAAATTACTATCGTTCTGGCCAAAGTATTCTTGCCAGTTAAAATTGCTTGGATCGAAATTTGTGCTCATTATTTTACTGTTCCAATCAATCCATCTTTAAAAGTTTCATATAGAGTTATTAATGTTAGTAAACCACCGGCTACTATCCAAATCCACCAGGATTTTATCCAAGATTGAAACCAATTATAAGCTTCTTCTCTTTTGATAACATCCTTTAAAATAAGATAATCTTTTCGAGGTAATTTTACTATGATGAGTTCATCAAGTTTATAGTCTGCTTCTGTCATCGTTTAAATATCCTCGCTGTTCCTTTGACGGTTGTTTCAATAAAGAAACCGCCGAGTATAACCATAAATACACTCCAGAGTTCTGGAGACAATGGGTCAGTTGATCCCCACCCTAAAACCTTATCCCAAATTACAAGTTTATTTAGATATACGATGCAAGGCAAAGCGTAAAGAAACTTAGCCCATTGTCCACCAAGAGATTCTTGTGAGGACACAATAATGGATTTTCTAGCTTCCAATAAAGCGATACGTTCATCTGCGGCAATCCGTTCGGCATCATTAGCAGCTGCGAGTTTAGATTGGTAGGCTTTTGTAATATCATTAGAAATCTCCCTTAGTGGTCCAGTGACTAGACTTACTAAGAAGCTCCAGATCATTTTACATCTTCTGGCTTAGTATTAGGTACATAAAAAGTAATTAACGAAGCTAAAGTACCCCAGACTAAAACTACTGTAGTTTCATCAATAGGAAGTTCAATTCCATATTTAGCATTTATGTAATAAATAACAAACATGGTAAATGAAACAAAAGCTTTGTTAAATTGTGATAACCATAAAAGAAAATACTTCATTTCATCAATCCTATCATTTTTAGAATAGCCTCCCAGATGCTCACAGAAGGCTGTACAGAGGGTTTAGTAACTTCTGGCTGTACGGTAGCAGGAACTTCCTTAGCCTTCTCTACGGGGCTCTGTGTGGCTTTGAGAGGGGGTTTAAGGAATAAGGCAGCTTCAGCAGCTCTCCGTCTAGTTAAACCCTTGAGGACTTTACCTTCAGCTTTATTCCACTTAGCAAATTCTTTTGCTGCTCCAGCGAAATCTTTAGCATTGACTTTCTTAAGAAGAGTACTTTGTTTTAAGTTACCACCACCTAAGTTGTAACAAAACGATACTAAAGCTCCGTATTGGTTATCATTCAAAGGTACAGTAACATAGTTTCTTACAGGTTGTTCGTACTTGATCAAATCTTTCAAGAGAAGGTCTTCAGCTTCTTTTACAGTCAATTTCATTCCAGCCTTAGGGACAGGAGGACCAGCCATTGCAGTATGACCATAACCAATAGTCCAAACACCTACAGCATCTTTATAAGCTGTCAGTTCTAACCCTTCGAATGACTTAATCAATTCTAAGGTTTCTTTGTTTATTTTATTCATCTTTATCTCCAACTTGCAGCTACTACAACTGAGTAACAATCATCTTCTAAAAATCCATCGTTAGTAGCAGTCATTGTTACAGTCATTGAAGTTGAACTTGATACACCACTCCCACCATTAGCTCTAAAATCACCTGAAACATTTTCGTAATCTTCAGACACACCAGCACTATAACCTATAGTAGTCGTTCCACCATTTTCAGAGATACCACCAGCAGCAATTACTACACCATCAGCAAGAGTATCAATAGTTACTGATCTATTACCACTTCCGAATACAACTTGACCAGACTGAGCGTCAGAATCAATAGCTGTAGTCGATTGAAGATTATATAATGCGTATACACCACCAGAAACTCTAGTCACAGTTCCTGAGAACGTCAATGCAATAGTTCCAGAAGTCCCTGTTGGAACAATAGCAGAGATTATCCCTACTGCACCCTCATCCCCATCTCCTTCTTGAGAAATAATTGAGGCAGAAACACCGTTGATAGTAGCTGAAGATAAAGTTCTGGAAGATAATGCATACCAACTTAAAGCGACTACTACCACTCTGTTAGTCGTGGCGGCCCCGAGGTCAACAGAAGAAAAAGAGGGAGTAGATGAAAAACCAGAGTATTCTTCTTCAGACAGGAACTCATAACTAGGATTAGGTTTGGCTGCAATAAAAGGGAAAAAGAAAGCAACCATTACGCAATCCTAGTAATAGTTAGTAATGATCCTATGTTACCAATACTACAAGAACAACGGAAAGTATGTCCGTTTGTTGTAGTAAAGGAATCCCCTGTTACTTTAGTCCAACCAGAAGTTGTAATAGCTCCAGCACTACCGTTGTTAGTAATATCAAGAACATAATACCCTGCATTACTTCCGGGAGCGAGTGTATGAGCACCACCGTTAGTATAATGCTGCATGGGCCTATCACCCGGATCAGGTGTAACAGTGCCTGAGGAAATAGTACCGAGGGAGAGTGAAGTTACTCTAGCACCACCAGTGAGTACTTGATCTGCAACATCTAGTTTAGCTGTATCAGCATCATAAGCTTGGACAGTTACACCAATAGCAGCTGTAAGATTACTAGGAGTAATAGCTCTTGTGGTGTCAGTACCAGTAGTAGTTTCACCATCTGTAGCTAACTCAACTTTACCAGCTACAGTAGTACTAGCTGCTGCTACAGCAGGAGCAAGAGCAGTAACCGCAGCTGCAAGTTTAGCAGGAGTAATAACACTCTCAGTAGTTCCTACGCCAGCTTCCCATGTGGCCTGAGCCTGAGCTGTAAGTGGAGTAGTGATAGCTGAAGGCAACGAAATAGTAGGATTACCTGATACACCATCACCGTTAGTAACAGTAATCTGGTTAGTAGTACCTGTAATAGTTCTCTTCGTAAAAGTGTCAGTACCAGTTTGAATAACTAAACCAGCAGTAGAGTTTAATCCAGCAAGAGCTGTGAGAGTAGCATCTAGTTCTTGTGCTGAGATTGTAGTGCGTACAGCAGCTCCATCACTATCATCTATAATAGTTTTAGCAAAAGCTGAGAAACCAAGAGTAGTCAGCTGTGTATCTGCATCAGCATCATCCAATAGATTCTTACCAGCAGAAGTCAAATCGTATGTACCAGCAGTACCGTTACCAGTGAATTGAATACCCTTGTCAGCTGCTGAAGTAAGTCCTGCTAGTGCAGCAAGTTCAGCGTCATATGCCTGTACGTGAGTACCGGGAACAAGTTCTAGAGTAGTCCTAGCAGCAGAGGCTGTAGTATCATCTAGAAGAGTTCTAGCATAAGAAGTTAGAGTAGTTATATCTGCTGTACCACTACCAGTAAAGTACGGAAGTTTATCAGCAGCAGATGTTAATCCTGCAAGAGCTAATAGCTCAGCATCATATAATTGGAATCTAAGCCAAACAGCAGCACCTACGCTTGCATCAACACAAACATAAGCAACATCATTCGTAGTATCTATCCAGAGTGATCCTACTTTATATCCATCATTAGTATCATCATTGACGGTAGGAGCAGTAGTACCATTTAGTTTATGGATACCTGCAATACCTCCATTAGCAACTGGGAGGATACCTGAAACAGATGTAGTCAATGATATAAGAGGACCTTCACCTGTAGTACCATCATGAGAGTGACCTGAAGTCCCATGCATAGCTGCTTGGATAGCATCAAATTCATTTTCGATATCTACAGCTTCTACAATCTCACCATCGGCTATCTCAGCAGCTGATTGTCTAGTATAACCAGTACCCATCGTTATTTCCTTCCATTAGCTTTAAATTCGAACACTGTACCTTGGATTGAATACGGAGCATTCATGTCATTACTAGAGTATGTTATTCTCACAGAGAATCCACTTCCTTCGACATTCTTTACTAGCACTGGAGCACTACGTACAGCGTATGTACTAGTACCATAAATTGCTGTACCATACACAGAACCAGAAATACTTTGTTCTAGAAGATATGTATCAGGGTTAATAACATCTCTGTCATCCCAGTCAAACTGTAGAGTAACATTAACACTTGTTTCATCTTCAGGCCTGATGAACGCCATTATCTTATGAATTGTTTTACGTATAAAAACATCTCCAAAATCAAGATAAGGTGTGGTATATACTGCTCTAATGTTCTCTCCATCGAATGAATTACCAGATTCTTGACGATATACTTTTCCGTTAAAATCTCCATGGAGTACGTATTCTTCAGTCCCGATATACCCTGAAGTAGCACAAGAAGTCCTGATACCTTTTAATTTAGCCCATTCCCATGATGTTCCTGAGTGTTCAATATCATGACCACCTCTAAGAGCTGCAAGGATGCCATTGTTTTTGTCTACTTCAAGATTCTCATCTGAGAAGAAAAAACGGACCTGAGACTTCCTACGGATGACTACTGCGTCAACAGTATCTAGGTCAGCTGTAGTAATCAAATCAATAACATCCTGTTGAATAACCTTTGATTGGTTTCCTACCTCGATATCACCTACTCTCTCAGTAGCAGCAATAGTCCTAAAACCATCTTGTGAGAGGAACAGAAGATCACCATTAATCTCTACTACACTATCAGGTGCTAAGCATCCGATATTCTGTGTAACATCTTTGATAACGAAGTCAGTACTCTCTACAAGTATCTTTTTGATGTCGTTCTCTCCGAACACATATAATTCTTGCCTAAATGGCCTAATCTGTTTAACATCGAATCCAGCGATAATCTGTCCAGCACCACCAGCAGTATCCCATTCAGTTTCATCTTCAGGGGCACAATGGGCTACAATATGAGGATCAGTACTATCACCTGAAACAAATATATGATTCTCGAAGACTGTTACATATTTAGGAGCAGGTAATGATTGATCACCAGTAGGTTGACTCCAAGTAGTTCCATCAAAGACTATAGGGTCATTAACCCCATCAACAAAGATGACTTTTTCATCACTATCAAAGTTAAAAGTAGCATATCGAATTTTATCAATACCAGTACTTGTAAGTGTTAATCCAGTTGTATAAGGGGCCCAATCACCACCAGACGACCAAGCATAGAAGTTATAAGTAGCACCTGCTTTTTGTTTTCTAGCTGCTATGATCTTCCCATCATATATTGCAATCCCAAGGATTTTACCTTCAGCAGCAGCATCATCAACATCTGCATAGCTAGCTTCTAGAGGTGCAAATCCTTCAACTCTTCTATATCCACCAAATAATCCTGGTTCAAAATTCACAAGAGCTGTAGCAGAACCGGGATGATTATCACTAAGCTCAAGATAATTCTCATTTGAGTCAAGACCCCCACGAGAAATCATTTTATAAGCTTCAAGTTTTTCTAAAGCCATTTAAGCACCTCGACCTAGATACCAAAGATACCCTGAACCTCTTCTAGTTCCACCACCAAAGTTAACTCTTGTATCATAAATATAGATAGGATTAGGAAGATATTCGTTAACCATGTCCCTAATGCCTTTATCAAAGGCTGCTTTCATAATTTGAACACCTTCAGGGTTCTCCTTAAAGAGATTCATATGGTATAAAGCACCAGCAGTAATAACGTAGTCCCATCTACTAGGAATAGTTGCAGTATCATCATGAGCTGATAAATCAGTAGGAGATTTGTAGTATCTGTATTTTATACTATAAACTTCATTAGGAACTGGTGAAACACCAAAACCTTGACCATGAGACGGAAAAGCGAAATCAGGTATTGAGATACCATCAGCTCCAGCATCATCATCTTGATCCTTAAGGTGTCTGTACCACTCTTCTCTACTAATGACTTTTAGAAGCTTATTGTTAATATTAAGGGTGTCATCTGCTTGTATTTGGAAAGAATTCCAATCAGCTGCAACAAAATCCGTAGGCCATGCGTATTCATTACTACCAGCGACTAAACTCTGGGTATGTTCTACAGCATTAAAAGGCCAATCAATCTTCATGTTATTGATTTCTCTAACAGTGTCTAATACAGCATCTTTAGCCGCAGCATGAATTCCTATAACAGAAGGAAAGTCAGATTCAGAAATAGCAACATCGTTAATTCTTCTGAGAACACGATTAGTCAATTCAAGATAAGTAGTTCCCATTAATTTTCCTCATGAGGGCTGTCTGGATTTGAACCAGAGGTTATATAGTACAAGAAAGGACCACTACCTGATCCAGTAGAGAATATTTCATCTCCTAAGTGGTTAGTATGTAAATCGTATGGTAAATCATGAAAGGACAAATCACCTGTAGGAGTGAATGTTATTGTTATACTCCCAGATAGAACACCATAAGCAAAAGCTGATCCTTGAACATCGAATGTCAAGGAAGTACTACCTGATAGACCCGCTATGCCTCCTATAACGCCATTCGTAGAGAACGTTAGAGATGAATCTCCTGATAATGCACCTAATCCTATTAGGATACCAGTAGTCGAAAAGTCTAAGGTAGTACTTCCTGACAATGCACCATTAGCAACTACGGACCCCGATGTGCTAAAGGTTAGATCAGTTGAACCAGATATTAAGTCGTAGACGATTGGGCCGAAATATCTTTGTCCGAAATACGCCTTTCCAAAATATCTGTGTCCAAACATTATGTAGCATCCCTTGTTACAGCAGTTCTATTTCCATGGACATCTACTGTTGCACTAATACGATCTTTAGTATCACCAAAATCTCTGTATACAGCAGTTGTACCTGAGAGACCTGAAGCTTTACCGAACAGAGTAGAAGCCGCTAGTCTAAGCCACTGACGTAGAGTCAGTCCGGTTTCAACACCAGCTGTTCTATCAAGCAATGCATCAGCATTCTCGTTAGCAGTTGGGAGAGCATCTAGCTGAGTATCAAGGTTAGCAGAAGCTAGACCTGTAGCTGAACGAATACCAGCAGCATCAAGATCATTAAAGCCTGTAACACCTGTACCCTTAGCAAGGGCGATATTAGTACCAGCTGTAAGTAGTCTAGTACCAGAAGCCCAGACAGCAGTAGCAATTTCAGTTCCTGCATCAGAAGCTAATTCAGAAGCACCGATAGCATCAGGAGCAATCTTAGCAGCAGTAATAGTATCAGTCGCTAGTGTAGATGCTCCGATAGCACCTGAGTTCCAAGCAGTACCGGCAGCGTTGACAACGTTCACACCAATCTGAGCAGACGAAGTAGAAACAGCTGAACCAGCGATGTGTGATGTATTTACCTCAGGTCTGCCTGAAGCGAATGTACCGTTGGATGATCCGAACTGAGTAACATTAGCCTGACCAATACCAGAAGCTACGGTGAGAGTTTCACCAGCAGTTACATCAGGACGATACAGTTCGTATTGTAAGGTAACAGGAGCCATACTGGCCTGAGTAATATGAAGACACACAGCGTTGGAATGGTCTCCTGAAGTGATAGTCATATCTTCATCAAGAAGTAATGAATATACTCCCGGCATGTTAGCAGAAGATACTTCTGTTATTGTAGGAGTAGTATAAGCTGTTGGAGTAGAAGCTGCATTTCTAATACGATAGACAGTAAAAGAAGACAGTCCTGTCTCACGAGTAATAAGATCAGATGAGTCAACAGCAACGAAATAAATGTACTGGTCAGTTACACCAGAAGGAAATCTCATCATCTAATTAAACCCCAAATCTTGATCTTGTTGCGTTATAGATATTCATCATATCAGTCGTAGTTAAAGCTGTACCTTCCCATGCAGCAATTGAAGCCATACGACTTCCAGAAGGAACAGGACTTACACCGTTACCTAGAGAACCAATTCTCATTGTGAATGAAGCGTTAGAAGCCGATGGTGTACTATATGTGCTGGTAAAACTTTCCTGAGTTCCGTTTTGTTGTCCAAAACCTGTAGCACTACCTTCATTAAGTGCCATACCAACAAAAGTCCAAGTATTAAGTGAAGGAAAAGGAAGAGTGTTTAAGTTGATATCTAGGATAAATGGAGCAGTACCGTCCCCACAAAAAATTTGCATTGCACTGGTGTTTTGTATCCAAAGAAAACCGATTGAGTTTGATCCGTCTCCTGTTCCTGTAATAGCCCAAGCTGCGGAAGACGGACAATAAATCCAAGCGCAAAAAGAAAAAATTGCGTTGTTTTTGTGTAGGTTATTCATCCAAGTCAAATTAGCAGCATCATGTGTGAATGAGTCACCACCATCAAACGACCAGTATTCGGCACTCGACCTTCCATCTGCTGATCCATTAAAAGTAGGATCACTCGCCTGAGCACTAGAAGTAGTACCTCTAAAGAAATCTACTCCGTTACCAGACAAATCTAACCATTTTTGACCGGAAGTATAACTAGCGCCTGCTCCAGCATCCAAACACGTCTCAAGATTTGTAGTTAACCCTAGACGAGTAATAACTTCTTGGAGTGTATTTTTATACCAAGGTGGTCTATTTATTCCTGTGTTAACAAATTGAATATTTTGTCCGGGGAAAAATTGTCCATCAAACATTACATACCTGCGATCTGATCTGCCTTCGACTTAAGAGCTTTATATTCTGTAATAAGCTTTTCGAGTTCAGCTTTTGTATAAGCCTCAAAAGCATTATCTGATTTATAGTTTTCTTGGATAGTTTTAATAACTTCAGCGAAATTTACTTCAAGTTCTTCAAGAGATTTTGAAACATTCTGCGCCGATGTTACAACTTTATCCATGACATTAGACCCCTCAAGGATTACTTGAGTAATTGTGTAGATAGCTGCTTTAATTTTTGTTGTTGACATTTTAATCTCCGACTAATCTACGTTAATAACAAGTTGACCGATTTCATATCTCGGTGTAATACCATTAGAGACAGCAAGTGAATCATCAAGAGCACCTTTAAAAAGGAGTGTACCTGCACCTGAAGAACTCAAACCAATACCAAAGTGAGTCAAAGTATTACTTCCACCTGTAGCAGTAGGGAAGATAACAGCAGCAGTGTTACTTGCGCTGTTTCCTGAGACAGTAAATCCACCAGAAGTTCTAGCAACAGCTACTCTGGCATAAGATGTATAAGATGCTTCTGTAGTATTCTGGGAACCTGCTTCTCCGGGATCACCTGTATGAAGGGAAATATAAATATCAGTTGCAGGAGAGCTACCAGCGTTATCAGCTATGTTAGCAATAGTTGTTCCATTTAAAATAAGTAAAAGAAGTGAGTTTTCAAAACTATTAGTAGCTGACATTAAGCACCTGTATAACCTTGCACGTTAACTAGAACATCCCCAGTAACAGCAGTTAGAGTAATAACTTCTAGAAGAGTAGCAGCAGTACCCATTAGATGAACTTTATAACTTGTTGTTGGCATAGCTGTTGTGTGAAGAAGAGTTCTCCAAAGAACTGTACCAGCAGCACCATCCCTAATAGCTAGTTCAGTACTAGCACCAAGAGTTGCATGAGCAATCTGGATTTCTGTTACGTAGTTACGTACACCAGCAGCACCAGCAGCCTTAATAGTTACAGCTGTGTTAGAGTTATCAATACCACCAGTTGCAGCAGCATAACTCCAAGGAGTAGGAGCCTGAACAACAAGGTTAGAAGTACTACCTAGATTAGGGTTAACTCTAAGAGCACCAGTACTATCTATAGTACCTGTAGCAAATTGTCCTTCTGCAAGGGTAGTTGGAGTAGCTTTATATTGTGGATTAAAAGACATGATCTACTCCTTATGACAGTGCAACTGAACCAACGTTAGCAATAACCTGCCCACGTCCAGCTGAGTCAAAATGAACATAAAGAAATTCATCTCTGGCATTTAGCGTTGCTACAGTAGCAGTACCATCAAATGTACCCCCAGTAAGTGTGACTGTGTGAGCAGCTGTACCAGTGGCAGATGTATCTTTAATTAAAAGAAACGTATTTGGAACAACAGTATAAGTTGCTTCGATTACGACGGTAGCATGATTGAGTTCAAGTACTCTTGTAGTAGCAGGTACAGCACCTGAGGCTGTAAGCTCTAATGTAAAACTCGACTCATCAGCGGCTTTATTGATCTCTGCAGCAGTTGCAGTTACAGCAACCGGTAGAGTTCCTTCAGCAGTAAAAAATGCGATAAGCCCTGCTGGTGAAAAAGAATATGTAGTGCCATTATAGACAAAAGTAGGTGCTTTACCAAGCAGATTAGCTGCGTTAATAGAGTCCCAAAGATTTAAGTTAATACTCATCTAGTATATCTCCCCTAGTCATGAGAAAAACTCCCCCAGTTTTTACGCCGGGGGAGCAGTATTAATTAGGAACCGATCTGAGCCAGTGAAGGCTGTGCAGCTCTGGGGGATACATCGCAAAGAAGTGCCCAGACTCTAACAGTACCTGTAGTAGGTGCATCTGTAAGAGTGGCAATCAGTAGGTCGATTGTATCGGCAGAAGTGCTTGGCGCGATCCACTGTGGGTCAGTAGCGAGATAAGCGGAGTAAGCTCCAGCAGCTGCGGCTGCATGATCAAACCCATCAACAAATTCATCAACGTCACCTCCAGTAAAACCAAGATCGAGAGTCAGAGCAGTAGCGTTATCGGCTACAATGCACTGAACACCTGCGTTAAGAATTAGAGTACCAGCTGGAACTGTAAGAGCTTCAATTGTATCAGCAGCAGCAACGGCAGAGCCTTTGGCAGTTGTGATATCAGCGAAGTTAATATAGTTTTCGACCAGATATGGCACAGTGGAAATGGCGGCTGAGGGATGCCCAGCGCCACTTACCTTAAGTGTAGTAATATTAGCCATTATAAGTTATCTCCTTATTAAGCGTTAATGTTGTACCAAGCACGAACTAGTGACTCAGGACGGAGAATCTTACGGCCATACAGATGCATACCACGAGTAATATCACCGAATGAATATGGATCACGATAGGTTTCAGTCTTTTCGAGCTGCTGTGCAGTAGCAACGGCACCTTTCTGACCAGCTACGATAACACCGTAGTGTGAAGAAGAACCGTTAGTATCAGGAGTATCAGCACCAGTACCGATCTGAGGAAGGTTGTTTGATTCGTAAATCTCAAAACCTCTGATTTTACCATGAACCAGTCTGCCATTAGTCAGCTGACCACCAGCGTTCTGATTAGCGTTGTAGTCGTTGTTGATGAACTTTGAGTTCTCATCCATCAGGATTTCGATAAACACAGGATCAAGAACAACCCAACGACCGTCTTTAGGAACGTTATTAACATCCATAATACGGTTAATACGGTTCAGAATGCTGAGTGGAGTTGCAACATAAGTACCAGCAACACCGACTGCGATAGAGTCAGAAGCTGAACCACCCCAGTTAGCTGCTGTCAGCTTGTTAGCTGCAAGTAGCTCGTCTGAGTCAGCTGTAGCTTCAGCCTTAGTACCAACAGCAGAAGTTCTAGCGGTCCAAAGACCAGTTGAATCTGAGTACTCGTAACCGGACATATAAGCGAGAATGTCACGATCAAAAGTGTCTTTCATCTTATAGGCAGCACGGTTAGCAGCCATCTCCATCCAACCAACGTGTGACTGCTGCTTCTCAATGTCGTCCACACGGAACATGAATGAGTTGGAGCGGTCGATGGTTAGAGTGAAGTCACTGTCTTCAAGGTCCTGCGGAGTAAGGTGAGTACCACGAGCATAAGGAGTTACAGTGATCTCTGGCTCTTTGATGATCTTAACAGAGTCACCAAAAGATTTGATTTCACCGAAGTAGTCGTTGTTAGTAATAGCCTCTACAACAGATTCCTTACGGAACTGCTTCTGGACTTTCTTGGAGTAAATAGTTGGCGAAAAAACGCCATTGGGAAGGTTAGAATAACCTGCGGCAGTCTGAAATGCCATTATTGTATTCCTTTATGTTAAGTTAAATTTAGGGTTTTAAGCTAACTAAACAAAACAGCAAGGGTCAGTTTCTTTGGGTATTATACCGATTAGCTAAATCGGATAAGGCCAATTAATTCTGAGTATTCTTTCTTTTAGTATTAGTTATTAATTCACAAAAGTTTAAAAATTGTTCTTCTGTGAAATTTTGTTTCATCTTATTAACAGCAGTACATACTAGTTGTATATTACTTCTAGTATATCCTATTGAACTGTCAATACGGTCTAATGATGCGAGTTGTAAGTGGTTGGCTATATTATTAAGCGGCAACTTAGAGTAAGCACATAAACCTTGTTGTTTATCCCAAAGATCATACACATCTTCAGGAGTTATACTAAATTCCCATTTACGTAATCTAGCTTTTCCTAGAATATACCTAAGATGGGATTTCATATCACGATGTCTTAATTCGACACTGTTTAGTTTATAAAGCCTTGCAGCTTCAATTCGTTTTGTTCTATTTTTCTGATAGTATTTTCTATAAGACTCTTTAGAACTAGGCAAATTAAGCTCTTGCGGCTCCAGTGATATCATATACGAAACGTCCTTCGAGACGAGCCTGATCAATTTCAGCTTCAAGCTTTTCGTACTCTTTGTAAGACATTCTATCTACGTCTGACTCCTTGAAGGTTCTTTTACCATCATTATCAGGAGACATAACATTCGTTTTGGTAATTGCAACAGTAGAATCTGTTGACACTTTTCTTGGTTTAGACCTCTTTGTATCTTCTTTATAAATGTTAATTGCTTTGATAGCTTCATCAGCATCTGTTTCATTAACATAAAGAGCATCATAAATAGCCTGCCCAATTCTTCCTCTTTTCTCTGGCTGAGATTCTACCCATTCTTTAAATCCGGGCTCGTCTCTGAGAGTATAGAAATCTGGATGAGCCTCAAGCAGTTCTTGCTCGGCTCGTTGTCTTGCCAGACGGTATTGGATCGCCTCACTTTCTTGTTTAACAGCTTTTAAGTCTTCACGTACAGCTTCAGTTTTCTCTTCAATAAATGTACCTAGAACCCTAACCAAGTCAGGATAATCATTTGCCCATTTATTAAATTCTTCTTTGTTTTTAGGCATATCCACAGAAGGTTTCAATTCAGCTCTAAGCTTTGAAATCTCTTCTGTATGTTTCTTTTTTATTTCATCTAATTGTTTCGACGTATATGAACGAAGATCACCGTATCTCTTCTTCCAAGTTTCCTCTTCTTTGAGTTCTTCTGGAGTCTGTTCGACTGGTGGCGTTTCAACAACGGGCTTTTCGAGTTCTGCGAGTTCTTCATCAAGAAGTCTGTCACGAGCTTCTTTTGTATTAACAATTACCATAAACTATTTCCTTTTGTCAGGGGGCCTCCGACGGGTTGCCCTTATTTAGATTTTGTTTTCCATTTACCCGGAGTGACTTGAATTCTGCCACTCTTTGTAGCGGGTCTTTCTGGGGGGATAGGTCCTTTTGCAGGAAGTTTTTGTTTACCTACCCCTAAAAGTTCTTCTATTTCTTTTGCTAGTTTGGGAGTATTTGAATCTTTCACCGGAGAACCGGGAATTTTATCCCATTTGAATCCTTTATTAGAAAAATCATTCACTCTAGCATCTCTAATATTTTCTGATTGTCGTCTACCTTTAGTTCTCATTAATGCTCTCCATCTGATCTACCCTGAGCACCAGCAGAAGAACCAGAGGCATTTTGACCTCCACCACTTCCAGTAGATGTACCAGAGTTATTACCTGATGAACCAGATTTAGTTCCACCACTTGAAGATGAAGAACCGCCACCTGAACCTCTTCCTATACCGGAAGTTTCTGAAGGTGAATCCATTCCACTAGAACCAGAACGACCTGAATAGCTTGAACCTGAGTTTGCACTAGAACCTGATCTATCACCAGCAGCTAGTCCTGAACTTGAGCGTTCAGCTGCTCTACCAGCGGCCATACCAGAGCTAGAACCAAGATCACCTCTACTCTTAGATGAAGATTCACCTGAAAGAGAAGAGCCTCTGCCTATACCTGATGTCTCACTAGGAGAATCAAATTTAGAAGAGTACCCTGAACCAGCGTAGTCTTTCACACCAGTAAATCCTGCGGGATCAGCTTTTTGAGCTGCTGCCATAGCATTTCTCTGGTCTTGGAAAGTCTGATTAGCACCGTATTCAGAAAGTGTTCCAAACTTATGATCACCAACCATTCCGACATTACCCATTTTAGCACCCCAACTTGGGTTAGCTTCATTAGGATTGTAATAACTTGAATAGTCATAACTACCGGGAGTTAATGAACCAGAATAATAATCTCTAGCAGCACTTTCAAGGTAGTCTTTATATTGAGAATAATTTTGAGTAGTAGTCCCTAGGTTAGCAGCTGACATAGACATATACTGTCCACCATCAAATACTTTATCTAATGACCCACCTTTGAAATCACTCTTAACTCTGTTCTCTGCAGTAGCAATCATAGAAGCATATTCTGCTCTAGCTACTGGATCACCATTCTTAATTCCTTCAAGCTGTTGGGGAGATAGTTCTCCTGCAAACGCTTTAGAGATTTGAGATATTTGTGCATCACTTCTAGGAGTTAATCCTAGAGCTGCCATTTTGGCAGGAGATGCATTAGAAATATCTTCTGATATAACACCTCTACCTTGACCGGCTATTCCTTTAGAGACTACACTCTTAGCATAAGACTCTGTATTAGGCTGTATCTGATCAAATACTGAAGTGCTCTTAATAGGATCAAGAGAGCTGCCTACAGGATCAAGAGGATTAACACCAGCGTAAGCTGGCTGAGAAATACCCAGTTCTGCTACATTAGGTGGAGCTGGAGGAGTATATTCTGGGCGTGTTGTAGGCGTAGGAGCATTAGCAAAAGGTGTAGGTTGAAAACCTGCTCTAGCAGCATCAATAGTAGTTGCTAATGCAGGGCTCATATTATTTCTACTGTTTTTAGCTCCCCATTCTTTTCCAAAACCTGAATTGTCTAAGTGCATTCTACCGGGAGCCATATATCCTTCACCGAAGCCTACACCAGCACCGGGATGAGTATAAGCAAACTGAGAAGCGAGGTCATTTAGAATTTGTGGATCAGTTACTTTATTCCCTTGAGGATCAATAACATCAAAATCAAGACTCTCTCCAGTTTTATGCCTAGCAGAACCAAATTGTTTACCTTCATCTTCTTGTCCTGAAATACCTACAACAGTATATCCTGGACCAAGAGTTTGAGCTACTTGGGTTCTTACTTGATCGACAATTTGACCTGAAGGTTCATTAGGTCTTTTAGGACCAAAAGAAGGTACAAATCCAGCTGCCTGTGCATGAGTCTGAGGAACATAATTACTCTTCTGAGTGTCGTATGGGTTCCTAGACAGATCAGTTAAAGAAGTTGGTCTTTGAGGATTACCTATCTGAGTATCATAAGGATTTCTAGCTAAATCTCCAACTCTAATATCTTTACTAGGAGTAGGAGTTGCACCAATAGCAGCAGAACTAGGAGTTACAGTGTCATCAGCAGTTTTACCACCGAATTTACGATCTAGATAATCACCTACCCAACCTTCTTTCTTTCCTGTTAGCTTTTCCATCATGGAAGCATCAGGATTTTCAACGCCGGGTATGGCACCTCTTTTTTCTATCTCTTCGATACCACCAAGAGTTAAACCTCTTTTACGAGCTTCTTCTGGTGTAAGGTTAGTCCTACCTTCGGGAGACATAGCTTCAAAACCAACAGAATAATCTCGTTTGTTGATTTTTACGTCTGCAACTTGACCCTTTTGATCTCTAAGAGTACTTTTAACTTTATCTTTGGTACTCATGGGAGTAAGTCCCATACCTTGTCTGGCGACATTGGTAGCCCTAGTGTTATTCACATTAGCAGCTACGCTAGCAACTTTTGCTATCTTACCACCGATACCCGGAAGCATTGCAGCATATTTCATCCAACCCGGCTTGTCGATATATTCTCCGGGTTTCCAATTCTTACCGCCAGCTTCTTTACTGGATTTAGATGGCATAGGACCATCTTGATCATCACCGTCATCTTGCCAATGAAAAGGCTTATCATCACGATCTGAACCAAAATAGCTTCCGCCACCTAATCCTGAAATACCAGACAACATACCTTGAGCAGGAACTGGATTACCATAGTTACCCGCACCGGAAAGAACAGAATAACCATCTAGAGAAGACAGTTGCTGACCAGTCTTTGCATCAACATAAACTGTATGCATAAGACCATCATCACCTCTTACAAGTTTAGGAATAGCAAGAGGACCTTTAGGTGTAGGAGTATTAATGACACTGGCACCTCCATCAGAAGGACTTGTACCATTGTCTCGTGACTTACCTAAGCCACCAAGTAAACCTTCTAAATTAAGAGCCATTAATCACGCCTTTTGTTTTCTAGTTCTACAACATTCTTTGCTGTTTCACGAAGTTTGAGAAATACCTTAAGTTCTTCAATCCTACCTTGTAAAACCTTTACTTCTTCCCAAGAATGAACATGGTCCAGATGAGTTCTTATTTCCTCAATTCTAGAGTTAGCATATTCATCTACAGTGGTCCAAATTTTAGGTTGAACAAGATTAGCTAAAATCGCTGAAGCTATCTCTCTCTTCATTGTGCAGCTTTCTGTTGGTTAGCTGCGGCTGCATTTGCAGACCCTCCACCTCCCCCTGAGAAGCCTTGTTCTTGTGGAACCTTAGCTGCTCCTGCTTCAGGTGGACTTGCTGCTGGTGGACCGCCTCCGGCTTGACCCTGCTGTTTGTTGGGATCAATACCTTGCGCTCTCATCATGTCTTGCATCATTAATGCTTGAATACCTGCTTCACGGGGGTCATTAACAACCTTATCATGTTCCAGATCAAGAGACTCTGCGAGTTCTCTGAGGATGTAATCTCTCTTAACGAAAGGTCCATCCATGGGGTTATTAGTGAGCTGTAAGAACTGAAGTAGTTTTTGTGAACGAACTTCATTTCTCATTAGTGACTGAGTACCACGAGCAACTACTTCAAGATCACCTACAAAGTCTTTATCAAAGTCAAACTGCATGTTAAAAGCAAACAGAGCTTTGCCAAGAGGAACAAGAAGATAATCATCTATGTTTCTTACAACAGCTTTGATGTTCTGTGCAGCTGCTCCCATAAGCATTTGCATACCTGAGGCAGTTCTACCGATACCCTGTACACCACCTTGACCGTGGGCGTAACTTGGCATACCTGTTGCTTCATCCGCTAGTTGCCTAGCTTTATCAAACAACATAAGATTTTCCTGAGCGTGATTATCAATCTTCACGGAGTGAATAGTAGCTCCGGGTTGAACACCGCCCATAGTTCTCCAGACTTTACCGGGGAATATCTCGAAGTCTTGCCCGGCGACTAGGTTACTCTCATTAACTTCTAGCATGACGTTACCAGAGAGGACTACGTTATCTACTGCCTGTCTCATGAAACCATTCATAAGAAGCTGAGTGTCTGACATATTCTCTGCGATACCGATACCGAAGAAAGAATAAGGATTTAATTCATAAGGGCAAGAATGATAAGGAATTCTGGCAGGAGTAAATGAGTTAAATACAGCACGGAGTACGTGACCATTACAAACCCAGATGTTTACCTGTACCTGATCTTTATCTTTGTACTTGTCTGGTATGTCTAGTTCAGCGATTTCTTCAAAGTCTGTGTCAGCATAGCCCCAGAATTCAAGTACTTCATATCTTTCGGATTCAGTCTGAACATTATAATCATTTAGTTCAGTTTCCCAATACTGTTCCTGATAATTAAAACCATCAGAAATAGCAGCTTCAATACTCTTGGATTTAAATCCAGGGCGTTTCTTTAAGGCTCTAAGTTGTGTCTTAGACATCTTATGGCGCTGGATAAAACACTCAGAAGTAGCCATATTAATGGCATCTGGATCGGGATATGCATCCCAGATAGAAACAAATTCAATATCTGCTACTTGTTTGAGTACTGGCTGGTATTCACCATCAGTTGTCCACTTAGGGTATTCTTTATCTCTGGCGAATGGGCCTTTCATGACACCATGGCCGAATAGAGACATTTCAAATACGAATGAACGAAGGTGTTTATCTGCATGAGTCTGTTCTAGTTGATCATGCATCTTCTTTTCCATCTTACGGGCAGCTTCTTTAGCTGGTTCCCATGTCAAAGAAGTAGGAGTTTTACCGGGTCCGTCCTTTAGCTTGTCTTGAACCCTTTCGAGATCACTTTTGAGTGGACCTAGGTTCTTCATTAGATCAGGACGTGTCATAAGTCCCGGTCCCTGAGCAGGCTGTTGACCTGTAGGCGGAAGAGGTTCCTTAGGATCAATGTGAACTGCGTCATCAATTCCCTCAGGAATCTTAGAAGGCTCTACACCGATGGGAAATTTATTCCCTGCAAACAAAATATCAAGAATCTGAGCATAAGCTGCCAGAACTTTAGTCTTTGTTATCTTAATAAAGGCTTTAGACCGTTCAGTACTAGTAAATTGTACTTCTGGACCGTATAGACCTCTGTAATTTCGATAGCACTCTAGCCATCTTTGTTCATCGTTAAGTCTTTTGTCCTTAGAGCGGTTAAATCTATCCATTACGAAGGAAACTAGCCCTTGGCTTTTGATAGAATCTTCTCTAGGGTCCTTTTTATCTGGTAAGGCAACAATTTCATCAGTGAATTTTGATGAAGTTTCAGTAGTTAACCCCTCTGTAGCTTTGCCTTCAAAAGATGAACCATATTGCATTACCTTAGGGGATGGTTTTTGTTCCATAAACATCAATTAATATCCAAATCTAGCATCTGCTGGTGAGTATCTACCTTGAGATAACGAAAAATCTTGTGGAGACCACGGATCATTAGGTCTGGGGCGAGTCATAATACCGTATCTGATGCTGTCATAGGCGTGATCATGTGTGTATTTATCATCAATGTCATCATCTCCATCAGGATCAGCTGGAATTACAGGTAAATCTGAAATAATTCTTCTGCAATTGTCAAAGAAAAGAATTCCGGGCTTGTTAGTAACAGGATCAACTCTTAGAAGCTGATGCAATCTGTTCTTTCCGGCAGTTCTAGAACCTTTAGCTCTATCAGAAGGACGCCATCTACAACCTGCAGCTATCATTTCCTCTGCAATACTAGGCCCATTATGGCCTCTCATAGCCCAAACAGAAGAGTCTAGAACACCATAGATGATCTTCTCGCTTCTTTCCGCATTCAATATCATCTGAGCTAGCTCTTGACCTGTCTTCTTGGTAACATATAATTCTCTATAAACATATAAAGTATTATCTGGGTCAATTGCATACCAATGAACTGCTGAGTTAGATGAGTAACCATAGTCACAACTTCTAAATCTACGCCATGAAGGTGGAATATCGAAAGGTTTGACTACATGAACATCCCTACGGAATTCACTAAAAGCTGCACCCTCAGCTACATCCCAGTCACCATAAAGAAGCTTTCGCTTCATATCTTCCGGCAGAGACAACAAAGAAGCTTCATAAGAAGAGTCTTGTGTTAGATAAGGGTTATCATAAAGAGAGGCAGGGATGAAACGTCTTTGAAAGAGAGGTTTACCTGCTTGAGGATGGGGTTGTCCAGCCTTAGGATGATTGATAGGATAAGTATCAGGGAATACCATGACCTCATCTGTCTCAATATTCAAAGCATCAAATGTAGTATTGAAAGGGGCGGGGTCGATAAACATCTTCTTAACCCAACCATGTCCCGGACCACCGGGGTTAGTAGTAGCTCTCATACTTAGAGGAATACTAGGATCAGTACTTCTAAGACGGGAACTAAGAAAAGTCCATGCATGAGGTGTAGAGTACTGGGTTAGCTCATCAATACCAATCCAAGTAAAAGACTGACCTTGATACCTATGTACGTCTTTATCCTGTTCTAGATAAGTCATCCAGAGTTCACCTCCAGATGGGAAACGCCATAGAGAGTCCTTTTCTCTCCAAGTACCTTTTATAAGTTTATTACCGTATAGAGTCTGTGACTTCCACTTTAACTCTTTTAGTTCATCATTAGTCCTACGGATAAGTAGACCTCTGAAATTAGGATTCCCGAAATATCTGATAGGGTCAGCCAACATAGCATAAGATTTACCACCACCAGCTGCACCACCATAAAGAACTTCTTGTTCCCATGCAGTAAGAAAGTCTGTCTGAGGACCTTCATTGGGTTTAAAGATAACTTCTTTTTCTTCTACTGGTCTACCTTCAACTTCTTCAGCTATGGCTAATCCAGTAACGGGAGTCTTTAAGATTTCTTCTTCTTTGATCTGTTCAATCTGATTGTTATACCGATTGATTCTCTTCTCAATGAATTTTAGTCTCTTCTTCTCCTGAGCTATTTTATGTCTTCTTCTGAGTTCCTTTCTCTCAGCAGGAGTCTTACCTTTAGGTTCTTTAACAATTCTAGGCCCTATAGGTCTAGTCCTATATAAATTACCCCAGATAATCTTCAGTCCTGTATGACTAACACTCTTATCTTTTGGTAGTCTAGAATTAATATACTCTTGAACTTCCCTGAGACTTAACCCATTATTAAGGGCTTCAAAGCCTTCTTCAAACAAAGGCATAATATCAGGATCAGGTATCATCTCTTCCGGGTTATCCGGGTTGAGCATATGAGTTATAGGTATCCTTCTAACCTTAGGGCGAGGAACCCATAATTCAGGATATTTTTGATTAACTGTTTTCACCATCTTCTAGTTCTTCTTCTGTTGCAGCTGGCTTTTTAGCCTTGGCTGGGAGAATGATAATTCCTGTCTCAGGAATCTTAAGGTTAATATCTGTCTCTGGTTTAACTAGTCCGGCTCTATCTAAAAGTTCCTTAGCGGCTTTAATCTTATTGGCGGCACCTAATTGAGCTGAATTGTCCAGAGTGTCTTCAAGGGCAAGAACAGCTTTAATAGAGTAAGAAGCCAGTAGATTCTGAGCCACCTCTATGATTTCTTCTTTTAGCTGCCCCATGATTACACCTACAGTAGTTGTATCGGAATAACCAGCAGTTCTCATAGCCATACGAATGTTACCATTGCATTCCTTAGAACTCAAAGCATTCAAAAAGGCTATCTCCATATCAGTGTATTTTTTATCTT